>Ga0206353_10961955_pt1 | contig 13086 bp, 10 predicted proteins | sample DielMetaTC5am4_FD_146436 | JGI IMG/M metagenome (GOLD analysis project Ga0206353, IMG submission 146436) | Corn rhizosphere microbial communities from Kellogg Biological Station, Michigan, USA - Diel MetaT C5am-4 (Metagenome Metatranscriptome)... | ecosystem: Host-associated > Plants > Roots >...
CCGGCGTCGTGGATGACCTTGGCGGCGGGGAGCTGGATGTCCTGCATGTACTGGTCCATGCCGCCTTCCCAGAAGCCGGATCCCGGGTACGCCTCGTTCCAGACCTGGAAGTAGGTGATGCCGAGGGGCTTGAGGGTGTCGACCGCGAGTTTCACGAAGTTCGCGAAGTCGGCCGGGTCCTGCGGAGGAGTGCGGCCGATGCTGGTCTGGACGGTGCTCGTGGAGAGCACGGTGCCGTTGGCGTCCTTGGTGACCAGCTGGCGGGTGAAGTTGCCGTTCTGCTCCGAGATCACGGGGCCGTAGACGTAGGTCGTGCCGTGGAAGTCGTAGCTGTAGCCGGTCCGGTTCGCCGCCCAGCCGGCCGTGTAGTCGAGCACGGGCAGGATGGTCTCGCCATGCGCCTTCGCCTGGGTGAACTGCCGCACGTACTCGGCCAGCGCCGCGTGGTCGATCTGGCCCTTGGCGGGTTCGACGTGCCCCCAGTCGAAGTCCTGCCGCGACCATTGCATGCCGGCGGTCAGGCCCGTGGAGCCGGCTTGGTTGACGCCGGCGAACGCGCGGAACGGCTCGTCGAGCACGTACGGGAGATCGGCTACCGCGCTCGGTGCGCCCGTCGATGAGATGGCCACCGCTTTGAGGTCCGTGTCGGCCGTGATCGGGATCGGTCCGGCGTAGGTCTTCGCGGTCGCGGAGGTCGTCGGATCGGTGCCGTCTGTCGTGTACGCGATGCACGCGCCCGCAGTGGCGCTCGACAGCGTCACGCTGTCCCCGACGGTGATGGCGCCCGGTCCAGGGGTCGCGGTGACGACGGCCGGCGGTGTCGAGAGCTGGGTGGTGACTGTCGCCTTGAGCTTGCCGGGCACCCACCAGGCCGAGACGCCGTCGTCGACGAACAGGATGTCGTCGCCCTTCACTGCGGCGAGGTTCAGGTCGAAGGAGGTCGCCGTGCCCGTGTAGGTGAAGAGCTGCGCGAACGCGCCGGGGTTGCCGATCGCGTTCGGGTCGCCGTCGTGCGAGACGAGCACGCGGAAGCGGCCTCCCGGCGACGTGAACGAGCCGGCGATATGGACGTTCTTGCCGTCCGCCGCATCCGGGACCGTGTACGTCTCGGCGATCTGGCGCCAGTCGGTTCCGATCGAGCCGTCGGCCTTCACGAACCAGGCGTGCTCCGGCTTGCTGGTGTCGGCGGCCCACTCGTCGCTCGCGAAGACGCCGGAGCCGCCCTTCTTGAGCATGCCGACCGTGCTGCCGTCGATGGACTCGTACGACCAGCGGCCGGCCGCAACGACGTTCGTGTCGAGGCGGTAGTCGGCCACGTTGTCCGAGGTCGGGTTCGGCACGGCGGCCGGGCAGTCCGCGGGCGCTGTCGCCGTGGATGCTCGGCCCGATTGAGCGGTACTTGGATGCGCAATTGCTTGCGCTGATGTAGGAATCGCGACCGTGCCTACAAGGACAAGCGCGGCCACGACGGATAACGATCGAATCTTCACAGTGAACTCCGTCGTTCGAAATGGGATCGAGAACGCGCCGGAATCGCGCGGTTCGGTCAGAGTAGAGCCCGCCCGCTGCGTGTGTCAATCGTTTGCACCGACCGCCGGCCGGGAACGATCGGGCTTGCGCTCGAGGCGGTGACAGCACCATCCTGGGGCGTGCAAGTGATTGCGCTATCCGCTACAGCCAACCACCACGACGGCGTGTGTGCGCCGTGACGAACCCAGGAGTCACGAAGATGAACGACGATCAGACCGAGGCGTCCGCGAGCTCTCCCAGGCGGCCCATCCCGCGCCGGATCTTCCTCGGCGCCGCCGCAGCGGCATCCGCCTCCGTGATGCTCGTGGCCGCCGCACCGCCTTCCCGTGCGTCGGCCTCACCGCTCGGCGTACGACCGATGACCGACTCCCCGAACGCGTCTCCGGACGGCACGACCATCCCGTCCGCGGCATCCATCACCGACAACGGCGGCCACGTCTGGACCCTCTCGGGCGGGGTGATCTACCGCGACGGCGCGACGGTGGGGAACACCTACAACGTGTCGCTGCTGCTCTGGTACGGGGGCATGGTCTACCACTGCGGCACAGGGAGCCAGTGGTACGTGGTCCTGGGCAGCGTCTGGCGACCGTGCAGCGACCCGCGCATCCCGCTCTCGGCTCCGGCCGGATCGATGTACGGCGTCAACGTGCACCGCGACACGGCGCTGACGCCCGCGGATGTGGCCGCGGCGATGAGCGCGCTCGGAGCGTCCGTGCTCCGGGTCAACACTGGAGGCAGCGCGGGCACGATCGGTCAAGCGGCGTCGATCGCCCAGGCCGTTCACGCCGCGGGCTTGAAGATCATGCCCGTGATCGACGCCGGCCTGCGCGACTCCAACCAGAACCTGGCCTATTCCACGGAATCGGGGGCCTATTCGGCCTCCCGCACGATCGGAGCGAACGTCGCGACCGCGATGGCGCCCTACGGGGTCACGATGTACGAGTGCGGCAACGAGCTCACCCGCGACGGGTACGTCATCCTGCCCGGGGAGGTCGGCGACGCGGGCACCAAGGCGATCGACTTCGACAACACCAACTGGCCGCTCATGCGCGGCTTCATGCGGGGCCTGATCGACGGAGTCAAGTCGGTTCAGCCATCGGCACTCTGCGGCATCAACTTCTGCAAGTCGGACGTCGGCGCCTCCGACGCCCTCTGGGACGGCATGCAGCCGGACGGCACAGGAGGTCACCCGACGGTGCGCTGGGACCTCACCACGTGGCACAACTACGAGGTCGACGGCGACATCTTCCACATCGGCACCGACGGCTCCGGCCCCTCGTTCAACCTGCCCATCTACGTCAAGGCCCGCTACGGAAAGCCGTTCCTGATGACCGAGTGGAACTCCGGCCCCGAGCAGAGCCTCGAGCATCGTGCCTCCTACATCGCGACGCAGCTGGAGGAGTTCCGCATCGCGCGGACCACCGTGGCCTTCCAGTCCGGCATGTACTTCGACCTCGACGGCTGGACGGAGTGGGGTCTCACGAGCGGCGACGGGACACCGCTCGACCCGCCATACAGCGCCTACCAGAGCTACGTCACGGCGCATCCCGATGCTGTCCCGAGCCTGGCGCCGATCGGCGCCACCATCTCGCTGAAGTGCTGGAACGGGCTCTATGCGAGCACCCGGACCGATGAGGGCGCCACCGCGCCAGTGAAGGCCGTGGCCACGACCGTGCGTGCCTCGGAGAAGTTCACGGTCGTGGACGCAGGCGGCGGTGCGATCGCCCTGCGCGCACTCGCGAACGGCAACTATGTGAGCGCGTGGAAGGATACGACGGGCTTTCCGCTCGAGGCACAGGTAACGGCGATCGGCGAGTGGGAGAAGTTCCGCTGGGTGGTCACCGGCACAGCGGGTGCCGGCCTCGTGGCACTGGTGAACGGGCAGTTGGTGAGCGCGCAGGACTCGAGCGGCACGCCGCTGATGGCCGAGGCGGCGCGGCTGAAGGAGAAGGAGACGTTCGAGTGGAGGAGTGCGTGACGAGCGCGGGGTAGGTCTCACATCACGTCGTACGGCTCCAGCGTCGGCCCGACGGTGGAGCGCCCCAGCACGAATCGCGGCGCGACGTACTCCACGCCGGGCTGGCCGCCTCCGCCGATCACGGTGAGGAGCCGCTCAGCGGCCTTCTCTCCGACGGCGCTGAGCTCCGGGTCGAAAGTGGTGAGCGGGTCGTCGGGGCGCTGGACGCCGGCCAGGCGGTTGTCGTAGCCGACGATCGCTATGTCGTCGGGGACCCGGATGCCGTGCCGGTGGAAGGTCGCGAAGAGGCCCATGGCGATCTCGTCGTTCGCGGCGAAGATCGCATCGACCGGCTCCCCCGCGGCGATGATCCGCTCGGCAGCGTCGGTGCCCCAGCGCTGCAGGTAGCTGCCGTAGAGCGGGCCGCCCATCGCGATCCTCATGCCCGCGGCGGCCATCGCCTCGGTGAAGCCGGCGGCGCGCGCATCCACCGCAGGCTCGTGGACCGCGGCCGTGACGTGCGCGATATTGCGGCGGCCGAGGCCGATCAGGTGCTCGGCGGCTGTGCGGCCGGCGCCGCGGTTGTCCGGTGCGACGACATAGTCCGTCTCGGGGGTGGCCGACGAGGAGGCGAACACGACGGGCACCGAGAAGTCCTCGGACAGCACCAGGCTCGCCCGGTTCGGATCGTCGCCGACGACGAGGAGGCCGTCGATACGGCGCGAGCGGAGGCGCTTGAGGTAGTCGTTGAGCCGGCGTGGCGTACCGCGCGCGTCGAGCGTGACGGCCGCGATGTTCTCCCGGCCGAGATAGTCGGTCGCGCCCACGATGAGCGGCATGCTGAACCGGCCGCGTGCCGCCTCGGCCAGCACGCCGACGATGAAGCTGCGGCCGGTGACGAAGGAACGCGCGATCATGTCGGGCTGGAACTGGAGGCGCTCCGCGGTCTCGATGACCTTTGCGCGGGTCTCGGGGGAAACCCGGCCCACGCCCCCGAGGGCTCGGGAGGCGGTGGTCAGCGAGACGCCTGCGGCGCGCGCGACGTCGCTCATGCTGGCTCGCTTGGTCATCAGTCCTCCTCGAGAGTGGCGTTCACCCCAACGGTAGGGCACTCGCGCCCCCGCCTGCCATCGGCGTGAGAGCGATTCCGCACCGGTCGTCGACGCGTCGGGTCGACCGGGCCCCCCGCGTGTCCATCCTCCGGGCGGCGCGCAAACTGTTGCAGCCCATCCACAACCCAGACTACGGCGCCTTGCGCAGAGACGCGCAATCAATTGCGCATTTTCTGCTCAACCTTGCTTTTGACCAAACCATGCGGCAGACTGCAGGTGCGAAAGCATTTGCGCTACACCACCCCCACCCGGAGAACGCGGCCTCCCCAGGCCGCTGCAATCAAGGAGTTTCAATGATGAAACCATCGCGAAAGGCGGTCGTCGCCGCAGCGAGCGGCGTCGCCGTCCTCGCCGCACTGGTCGGATGCTCCAGCTCGCCCGGCTCGGACGCCGGCAGCGGAAAAGTGACCATCACCATCGGCAACCGCCCGACCACGTCCGACGCCGACAACCGCGCCTACTACGACAAGCAGGTCAAGGCGTTCGAGAAGGCCAACCCCGACATCACGCTCAAGCCGAGCGAGACCGTCTGGGACGCATCGACCTTCCAGGCGCTCGTGGCCGGCGGCAATCTCCCCGACGTGCTCAGCGTGCCGTTCACCGAGCCGCAGGGCCTCATCGCCCGCAAGCAGGTCGCCGACCTCACCGACGCGCTCAAGCAGACCAAGCTCGGCGGCCAGCTCAACCCGACCGTCCTCAAGGTGGCGCAGGACAGTGGCGGCCACACGTACGGGGTGCCGATCACCGCGTATTCCGTCGGCCTCGTCTACAACCGCGACCTGTTCACCAAGGCCGGGCTCGACCCCGACAAGCCGCCGGCGACGTGGGACGAGGTCCGCGCCGACGCCAAACAGATCGCCCAGAAGACCGGCGCCGTCGGCTACGCGCAGCTCAGCACCAAGAACCAGGGCGGCTGGATGTTCACCACGCAGACGTACGCATTCGGCGGCACGATCGAGAACGCGGCGGGCACGAAGGTGACGTTCGACGACACCCCGTCGAAGGATGCGCTGCAGGCCCTTCACGACATGCGCTGGACGGACCAGTCGATGGGCACCACCACCCTCTACGACCTGGACAGCATGGCGCAGGGCTTCGCGGCCGGGAAGATCGGCATGTTCATGTCGGCGCCCGACCAGTACTCGGCGTCCGTCGTGACCAACGGGATGGACCCGAAGAACTTCGGCGTCGGCGGCCTTCCCCAGAACGGCGGAGACCACGGCACCCTTTCCGGCGGCTCTGCCGAAGTGGTCAACCCCGACGCGACTGCGGAGCAGAAGGTCGCCGCGCTCAAGTGGATCCAGTTCTTCTACCTGACCAAGTACCAGGACCAGTCCGTCGCGGTGGCGCAGGCCAAGGCGCAGGCGGCTGACAAGCAGCCTGTCGGTCTCCCCGGCCTCCCGGTCATGGGCGCCGACCAGCAGGCGAAGTACGACGAGTGGATCAAGCCGTACGTCAACGTACCGGTGAGCAACTTCGACCCGTATGTGAAGGTCGCGGCGGATCAGAGGATCATCCCCGAACCGCCGGCACAGGCCCAGGAGGTCTACGCGGCGCTCGATCCCGTGGTGCAGGCGGTGCTGTCCGACCAGAACGCGGACATCCCGTCGCTGCTCTCGAAGGCGGCGACCACCGTCCAGGCCAAGCTCGGACGCTGATCCGCCCACTGTCCGGCGCGTACCGTGACCCGGTGCGCGCCGGACAGCCCATCCCGTAAGGAGTGACCATGGTGATCAGGGAGCAGGCTCCGACCGTCCCGGAGCCGGTGGAACACCGGGCGACCACGCGGGGGACCGCGCGTCCGCAGGCGCGGCGCCGCAACCGCTTCGCCGCCTGGTACCGCCAGGGCGGGCCGACCGTCGTGCTCTTCGCGCTGCCGGTCGTCCTGATCTTCCTCTACTTCTCGTGGGGGCCGATCGTGAACGGGCTCGTCATGAGCCTGCAGAGGACCAACCTCGTCGCCCCCGCCCAGTGGGTGGGACTGGGCAACTTCCAGTACGTGCTGGCCGACCCGGCGCTCGGCCAGGCGACCGTCAACACCCTGTACTTCACCGTGCTCGCGATCGTCTTCGGCTTCCCGCTTCCGATCTTCCTCGCCGTGTCGATGGCCGAACTCCGCGGGAGGTCGTGGATCTACACGACGCTCGCCTACCTCCCGGTGATCGTGCCGCCGGTGGTGTCCATCCTGCTCTGGAAGGTCTTCTACGACTCGTCGGCGGACGGCCTGTTCAACTCGATCTTCGGCCTGGTCGGCATCCCGCCCCAGCCGTGGCTGGACTCGCCGGCCACCGCGATGCCCTCGATCGTGCTGGAGGCCACCTGGGCGGCATCCGGAACCGCCGTCATCATCTACCTCGCCGCGCTCACCTCGGTGCGCACCGAGCTGTACGAGGCGGCAGAGCTCGACGGCGCGGGGATCTGGTCGCGGGTGTGGCACATCACCCTCCCGCAGATCCGCGGGGTGATCCTGGTCATGCTGCTGCTGCAGATCATCGGGACGATGCAGCTCTTCACCGAGCCGTACCTCTTCACCGGCGGCGGCCCGCAGGGCGCGACCACGACGATCCTGCTCCTCATCTACAACTACGCGTTCGTCAACGGCGACTACGGCGCGGCGACCGCCCTGAGCGTGCTGCTCGCCGCCGGCCTCTGCGTGCTGTCGGCCGTGTACCAGTTCACGACCCGGAAATGGAGCACCGACTGATGAGTCGCACCCGGACCGCCGAACGCAGCCTGATCTCCGACAGCGACCGCAAGCGCCGCGGTGTGCGCATCCCCCTGACGATCGTGCAGCTCCTGATCCTGGTCGGCCTGCTGATCGCGGGGCTCGGCCCGCTGCTCTGGCTGCTGAAGGCCGCGATCTCGCCGACGCAGGACACCTTGCGCGACCCGCTCGCGTTCTTCCCGTCCGGAGTCGTGCAGTGGCAGAACCTCGCGACGGCGTGGACCCAGGGGCACATCGGCTACTACCTCGGGAACACCGCGATCCTGGCGCTCGGCGCGATGATCGCGAACCTGTTCGTCTGCACCACGGGGGCCTACGTGCTGAGCGTGCTGCGGCCGAAGTGGGGTCGGATCCTGTCGGGCGCGATCCTCGCGACACTGTTCATCCCGAGCATCGTCTCGCTGGTGCCGCTCTACCTGACCATCCTCAAGATGCCGGTGATCGGGGCGAACCTGTCCAACTCGTACTGGGCGGTCTGGCTGCCCGCCGCGGCCAGCGCGTTCAACGTGATCGTGATCAAGCGGTTCTTCGACGCCATCCCGCGCGAGTACTTCGAGGCCGCCCGGATCGACGGCGCCGGGCACCTCCGCGTCTTCACCACGGTGGTGCTGCCCCTGTCGCGGCCGATCCTCGGAGTGGTGGCGCTCCTGGCGGTCATCGCGTCGTGGAAGGACTACCTCTGGCCGCTGCTCGTGCTGCCGAACCCGGACCTGCAGCCGATCTCCGTCGCGCTGCCCAAGCTCGCGCAGCACAGCGAGCTGAACATCCAGCTCGCCGGGCTGTTCCTGGCCCTGCTGATCCCCGTGGTGCTGTTCATCGTCTTCCAGCGGTCGTTCCTGCGCGGAGTCGGAATGTCGGGAGGAGTCAAGGGATGAACGACGGTATGGACGACCGCATCGGGCCGCTTCCGCGGCGGGTACTGGTGACGGGCGCTGACGGTGCGATCGGCCGGGCAGCGACGGAGCGGCTGGCCGGGCTGGGCGTGGGGGTCACCGCACTCTCGCTGGACTTCGACGGCGAGACCCCGGCGGACCGGGTGATCGCCGGCGACGCACGCGACGAAGCCGTCGTCGCCCGGGCGCTGGAGGGCGTCGACGCCGTCGTGCACCTGGCGGCCATCCCGCATCCCTCGCTCGGGACGCCGCCGACCGTCTTCGGGACGAACGTGCTCGCCACCTTCACGGTGCTCTCGCTCGCCGGTCAGGCCGGCGTGCGCCGTGCGGTGATCGCCAGCAGCATCAATGCGTTCGGCGTCCCGATGAACAGCCATGACGTCGATCCGGCGTACTTCCCGCTTGACGAGGAGACGCCGGCGGACATCGACGACCCGTACTCGCTGTCGAAGCAGGTCGACGAGGCCACCGCCCGCATGATGTGGCGGCGCTGGGGGATCGACGTGGTCGCCCTGCGTTTCCCGCTCGTGAAGGACGCGGAGACCCTCCGGGGCGCGGCCGAGTCGGTCGGGCGGGACCCCGCGTCGATGGCGAGGGAGGGATGGGCATACCTGGATCTCCGCGACGGCGTGCGCGCGATCGAACACGCTCTGACCGTCCCGCTCGCGGGCGCCCACGTCGTCAGCCTCAGCGCCGGCGACCTCCTGATCGACCGCCCCGCGGACGAGCTGCTGCGTGCCTACGCGCCTGCCGTTCCGCTCCGGTCGCCCATCGGCGCGCGCGGGCCGCTGGTCGACACCGCCCGGGCGCGCGAGCTGCTCGGATTCGAACCGCAGTACTCGATCCACCGGCCGGACCCGGTCGCCGACCCGCTCGAGTTGGGAGCCCTCAGTGCCTGACACCGCCCCGTTCCGCACCCTCGACCAGCCGTGGCCGGCGCCGCGGGAGGTGCGCATCACCGGCGTACGCGCGATCGTCACGGCGCCGGAGGGCACCCCCCTCGTCGTGGTGCGCGTCGACACCGACGAGGACGGCCTGTACGGCTACGGGTGCGCGACCTTCACTCAACGCTGGCATGCCGTCGTCGCCTTCGTCGAGCAGCACCTCGCGCCCCTCGTGACCGGGCGCTACCCCGGCGACCTCGGCGATCTCCTCCGGCTCGTCCGCTACTCGGGCTACTGGCGGGAGGGGCCTGTCGGCAACAACGCCCTCTCCGGTCTCGACATGGCGCTGTGGGACATCGCCGGCAAGCGCGCCGGCCTGCCCGTGCACGAGCTGCTCGGCGGCAAGGTGCGGGCGGCAGCGGACACCTACATCCACGCGGGCGGCCGCGACATCCGGGAGACCCTGGATCGGGCCGAGGAGTTCGCGGAGCAGGGGTGGCGGCACGTCCGGCTGCAGGTGGGGCAGCCGGGTATCGGCACGTACGGCGCGGCGCCGGTCGAGGCACCGGCGCGGGCGGGGGCGCCGTACCCCCGGGGCTGGGACCCGCGCGCATACCTGGCGACCACGCCCACCCTCTTCGAGGAGGCTCGCGTGCGCTTCGGCGACCGGCTCGAGCTGCTGCACGACGTGCACTCCAGGCTCACGCCGAAGGAGGCTGTGGTGCTCGCGCGAGCGCTGGAGCCGTACCGGCTGTTCTTCCTGGAGGATGTGATCGCGCCGGAGCACTGGGACCGCCTCCCCGAGGTGCGCTCGCAGTCACCGGTGCCGATCGCCGTGGGTGAGCTCGCGACGTCCCTGACCGAGGCCGGCCGGCTGATCACCGGCGGAGGCGTCGACTTCATCCGCGCCCACATCTCCGCCATCGGCGGCCTGACCCCGGCGAAGAAGCTCGCGACGCTGGCGGAGTTCTCCGGCGTGCGCACCGCCTGGCACGCGCCGGGCGACACGTCCCCGATCGGAGCGGCGGCGAACGTCGCGGTCGACGTGACGACGAGCGCGTTCGGCATCCAGGAAGGCCATGTCTACTCGGAGGCGGTGCACGAGGTGTTCCCGGGAACGCTGGAGATCGTGGACGGCTGGCTGACGCCGCACGATGCGCCCGGGTGGGGTATCGAGGTCGACGAGCGCGCGGCGGCGCGCTTCCCGGCCGGGCTCTCGGGCCACGACGCGTGGGCGGCGGGGGTGCGCGGGCTGGACGGGGGGCTCCACGCCCCGTGAGCGGGGTCGGAGGTGTCGCGGCGGCGGAGGCTGTCGCGGCGGCGGAGGCTGTCGCGGCGGCGGAGGCCGTCGTCGGCGCGGCACGCGCCTGGCTGGACTCCGCGCCCGCGCTACCGCCGCTGCCCGGACTGTCCGACGGCATCGTGGGGACGTTCGCCCGGGTGGTCTACGGCCGTACCCCGGCAGGCGGGCGCCTGACCGGCGTCACCGAGCCTCAGCCTCCCGAGACCGTCCTCGACGGCGCCGCCGTGCGCCGCCGGCTCGTGGCGTCGATCGCCTGCCCGGACGGGACGCTCCCCCTCGACGTCCTCGCGCATGTCCCGACCGGGGCGACGGATCCGGCGCCCGTGGTCGTCGCCCTCAACTTCACCGGCAACCAGGACAGCATCGACGGCGACCAGTCCGGCCGATGGCCCTTCGCGCAGATCGTGGCGGCCGGCTTCGCGGTGCTCACCGCCGACTATCGCCAGGTCGAGCCCGACGACCCTCAGCCTGCGAGTCCGGGAGTCCGTGCACTGTTCCCCGCACGTGAAACGGAGCAGCCTGCCTGGGCCGCGATCGGCGCGTGGGCGTGGGGGATGTCACGGCTTCTGGACGTGGCCGAAAGGATCGGCGTGGACACCTCGCGCTCGATCGCGCTGGGCCACTCGCGACTCGGCAAGGCGGCGCTGTGGGCGGCCGCGCAGGACCGGCGGTTCGGCGTTGCTGTCTCCAACAACTCCGGCTGCGCGGGAGCGTCGCTGTTCCGGCACCCCGGCGGCGAGGACGTCGCGGCGATCACGACGGCCTTCCCGCACTGGTTCGTGCCCTCGCTCGCGAGCTACGCGCACCGGGAGGATGAGCTGCCCGTCGACCAGCATCAGCTCCTGGCGGCCATCGCTCCGCGCCGCGTGCTCGTGCTCAGCGCGCAGGACGACCAGTGGGCCGACCCGGTGGGCGAGGCCGCGGCAGTGCTCGCCGCCGCCCCGGCGTTCCACGCCGGCGGTATCGGTCACCACGTGCGGGAGGGCGGTCACGATCTCACCGCGGACGACTGGATGCGCGCCCTCGACTTCGCCGGCGGCTATGCGGCCGGGTGCCGTGTGGTCCGGCCGTTGAGCTCGGCGAGCACCTCGTGTTCGGCGTCGTCCAGATAGTCGGCCATGGCTTTCGCCGCCGAGGAGTCTCCGGCCTGCAGGGCTTCGAGCAGCTCGCGGTTGCGTTCGAGGTACCCCAGGTGGAATGCCGCCGGGTCGCTGATCATGTGGAAGACCAGACGCATCTCGTTCCAGATCGGCGTCAGGAGCGTGTCCAACCGCGTGCTCCCGTTGAGCGCGACGATGGCGATGTGGAAGCTGATGTTGTGCGACCCGAGGGCGACCCAGTCCTCCGCCGCAGCCGCGGCATCCGCATCGCGCATCACGCTGACCACTCGGCTCAGCCGGTCGGGCGTGTGCGGTCGGCTCACCGCAGCACATTCGACGACGCGCCGGCATGCATACAGGTCGACCACCGCCGACTCGCTCGGTGTACGGACGAATACGCCGCGATTGAGTTCGTGGACGAGGAGTCCCTCTTCGACCAGGGTGCGGAACGCCTCGCGCAGCGTGTTCCGCGAGACGGCGAGCGCTTCGCAGATCTCGAGCTCGCTCATGCGGGAGCCCGGGAGGAACGCGCCTGCGAGGATCCCTTCCCGTAAGACGTTGGCGACCTGCACGCTCCGGCTCGACTGTTCGAGTTTCGCACGAGCCGAGACGAGCTCCTCGTACACCGTGTTCGCACTCACTGATCCCCCTCTGCCGTCGACACCTCACAGTGTACAGCGGAGGTGTGAATTCAACTATCGAAGGATTGCAGGATTGTTGAACAACCTGTATCGTGCCGATCGTGGTCAGTATCGACATCAACGGTGATCTTGGTGAGTCCTTCGGGCAATGGCAGCTCGGGGACGATCAAGCGATGCTCCGCGCGGTCTCGAGCGCGAATATCGCGTGCGGCTTCCATGCCGGTGACCCCTCGACGGCGCGCGCCGTTGTGCGCACCGCCATCGCGGGCGACGTGACGATCGGCGCGCACGTCGGGTACCGGGATCTCATCGGCTTCGGGCGGCGGTTCATCGATGTCGACCCGCGGGAACTCGCCGACGATGTGCTCTACCAGATCGCCGCCCTGGACGGGATCGCCCGGGCCGAGGGCGGCCGCGTACGGTATGTGAAACCCCATGGGGCCCTCTACAACGCGATCGGAACGCACGTGCGGCAAGCCCAGGCCGTAGTCGACGGGATCTCGGCGTATTCACCGGATCTGGTCGTGCTCGGGCTGCCCGGGGCCGTCGTCCTGGAACGGGCGACAGCGCGCGGCCTTCGCGTCGCGATCGAGGCGTTCGCCGATCGCGCATACCTGCCCAGCGGTGCGCTCGTCCCCCGGGGCACGCCGAACGCCGTCCTCCACGACCCGGACGACATCGCCGCGCGCGTCGTGCGGCTTGCGACGACGAGCCGGCTGGAGGCGGTGGACGGCCGGATCCTGAACATCGAGGCCGACTCCATCTGCGTCCACGGGGACACTCCCGGCGCGGTCGGAGTCGCGAACCGTGTCCGTTCCGCCCTCGCCGAAGCCGGCGTATCACTCGTCCCGTTCGCCGGAGAGGCTCCGGCCCGAACGGTGGACGTGACCTCGAGCGACTCTCTCTCACACCCACTGCAAGAAGGAAGAAGCCAATGAACG
>Ga0206353_10196054_pt1 | contig 13079 bp, 4 predicted proteins | sample DielMetaTC5am4_FD_146436 | JGI IMG/M metagenome (GOLD analysis project Ga0206353, IMG submission 146436) | Corn rhizosphere microbial communities from Kellogg Biological Station, Michigan, USA - Diel MetaT C5am-4 (Metagenome Metatranscriptome)... | ecosystem: Host-associated > Plants > Roots >...
GGCCAGAAGACACAAGACTTGTGTGATACCACCTTTAAGAGATGCGTCAAAGTCGTTACTTATTGGTTGCCAACCTGCCCGAGAGTATAAGCGAGGAGAAGATCATCAAACACTTCAAAAGGTTTGGCAAAGTTCAAAGTGTCAAACTCCTTCCCCCAGGCAGTAGTAACAACCACTCTGACTCTTCCTCGAGTCCAGGACTCTGTGCAGCCGTTGCCTTCACAGACATTCGCTCTGCAGCAAAGGCGTTTGAAGAGGAGAGGCAGCAAATTGAAGATCGAGTCATCAGGACAGAATATTACGAACCTGCAGCGGCTAGTTCATCGTCGTCGGCTGCCATTTATATTCACGACACGAGGGACGACGCCCTGAGAGGGAGTAATTGCAACAACAGCAGTAGAAATGAACGAGAGCGAGGGAATGGTGGCCCTGCCCTCCCTCACTCATCTTCCTCGTCGACGTCCTCTTCCTCTTCTTCTTCGAGGGAGTATGACAACAACAGCTCGAGTCGAGTCCACTCGTCCTCTTCTCGATTTGTCGATCCTCACCCCTCATCCTCTTCGTCAAGACGTACAGGAGGATATAGTCGTTCGTCACCACCTCCAAGCAACAATTCTTCATCAGCAACTAACACCTCTTCATCATCCGGCCACATACATTGCTCTCGTTCCAATCCGTCTTCTTCCTCTACCGTGAGGACGACGTCTGGAGACAGGAAGAGACCGATCTCAGATGGTACCAGTGTGGGAACCAACAATAGCAACAGTAGTCGTCGGAGTTGTGAGTATGGAACTTCGGAGGGAGGAGGACACTACTACCACTCGTCCTCTTCTTCCCATCACCATCATAATCGAGGAAAGAGTTTTAGCCCTTCCAAAATGATCTCTGAAAACAGTGATAGTCCTCTCCGAGGAGAAGTCGATCTAAGCCCAAGTCGAGTCAACATGGATTCACCTTCTCTCTACTCGAGGAGACGTTCAAGCAACGTTCGAAGTAATAACACCAGCGACCTTGATCCTCGAAGGAGTTTGGTGCGATCCACCTCGTCTCCTGGTCGATACCATGAAAGGGAGGGAGATGGAGAGGAAAGAGGCAGGGAGAGGAGTAGTAGGCATTTCAGCCCACCTTCCCTTCATCACCGAGACTCGTCTTCATCGGTTATGAGGTCATCAGGAACGAATAACAGTTATCGAGGAACGACTGCTCCTCGAAGTCCCGGTAGTAGCAGATCATCTTCGGTCATCAGTAATTCTAGTCGCGCTGAAGGCATGGAAAAGGATGCCCTGGATCTGGACAAAGATTCTTCGTCTCACCTTTATTCCTCCTCGAGGAGAAGGTCATCGGATGGTGTCTCCTTGAGTGTAGATTCCAAGGAAAACCTCCGCTCCTATTCCTCGATGGATTCACAGGATTCCCTGTTAATCTCGAGAGGAGATGGGCATCCTTCATCAGGAGGGAATTCATCCACTTCCTCAGCTCTGAAAAGAAAGTATTCTGAAGGTGACCACATAACACGAGACTCGAGTGATGTTGACTCCGTCCACATCTCAGAACGGAAGAGACGTCTCCTCGAGTGTGTCAAACCTGTTAACATGACGCCGAAAGATAGTCTCTCGTCGTCATCCGTTGTTGCAAATGTCAACACTTCCGCCACTCCCTCAGAGTTGAGTAGTAGAACAGACGTCAGAGACCGAGACAGTCATTCAAAAGGTGATCATCCTTCCCTCCACCACCGCCATCACCATCATCACCATAACCAACATTCTTCATCAACGCACCACTCAACGTCTCATACACCATTCTTGTCCAAGTCTCTCTCTTCTGTGGACTCCAGTGATGAACTTCAAAGTGATACAAGGAAGTTATTCCAGGATCCTCAGCTTCTCCTTAAAATCTTGGATGAAGCAATCAATTCACATGGAGGCGGAAGTGAGGGTGCCAAGTCATCTGGATCGACAGATCTCATTGGTAGTAAGACCAGGAAGGCATCCCTGACCGACTCTAACCATTCGTCATCCTCCAGTCGTAGAAATCGCGACCCCACTAGTCGTTCACATCTGCATAAGGATCCTTCGACCATCCCTACCATTGATGCCGTATCTTGCGTCGTCAATCCTTCACTGGTTGATCCCAGGAGAGATTGGCCTGCATACTCTTCAGTCTTTCCTTCTTCTGCGACCAGTGCTTCATTATCATCATCATTGTCTACGTCAACATTGCTCAATTCATCCTCATCTGAAAAGTCAAACAACCGCGTCGACCCATTGGATACCGAAACTGGACTTGTGTCCTCCACCGATTCCCTACCTCAAGATGTTCACTCGACGACCAACAAGAGCGACGACCTCTTACACGGGTGTGAAGTTTCGTCTTCGAGCGATAAGACGACCTCCAAACCAAAGAAAGTCCTGAGACTCCCTCTCCCTGAATTCGCTGTCTTCATGTTTGGTGCATCGGCAGCAGCCATCGCTTCCAAGAGTCATGCAGTTCCTGGAATGACCTCTTTAACTGTTAATCCTTCACTTGCTTCTCCCAAGAATACGTCCCTTACGAGTCCCATCAACACCTGCTCTCCCTGCCCCATCCCACCGAAAAGACTACGCGATGCAAGTACTGACTCAAAAGGAAGTGAAGTTACCACCAGTGATCGTGACTCAACGGAAAACCTTACCTTTTCCAAGTCTCTTGACTCATCTTGTTTGTCTGATCATTCCGATCCTTCTCCCTCCAAGGGGATCGAAGAGAGAATCCGAGTATTGGACGAAAAATTGATTACGAGACCACACTTGGCCAATGTAGTCACTGCTGCATCTTCCTCGTCCTCATCTTCTATCACAGCAGCCATAGGGTTACTCTCTTGCAATCCCTCCCATCGCAGCAGTGAACCTGCAACTCCAACCATTGACTACAGTAAGTACAACATCAAGAAGAAAAGTCAAGCCAACCAAGGAGGTGCAAGTGGAGAATCTCAGAAGAATGAACAATCAGACATTGTTAAAAATCTCCTCAAGTCTAGCATTTTCGATCAAGACTCCAAGAGACTTGAACATATTAATGAGAAGTACGAGCCAAAAGATCATGCTTCTGTAACGAGTGAGACATCAACAACCTCATCAAATAGTGCTCCAAGTGCTACTACCGCATCATCCACTCCTTCCGGAAGCATGTCAAATTATAGAATACCCTTAAGGACCAAGGCTGCAGCCAAAGAGTTTCCATCCTCCAATGACACTCCTTCAACATCCGCAGTCAGCAGAACGTCCACTTCGACATCGACAACAGGCTTGACGGGATTGGCATCCCTTTCGAGAAAAATGTCAGAACCATCCAAACTACCTTCCAACTTGAAGAAAGATTGTCCGACAACACCACAGTCAGCACCGGCGAGGAGCTTTCCTTCTGCCTACGGTCCCTTTGCCTCTCTAGCAGACAAAAAGGGAAGTATCGATTGGAAGACTGCAGTCAAAGACCCTCGCAGAGAAGCTGGAGAATTTCGTGATCCTCGAACACACAAGTCTTCCCTGGTTTCCTCTGCATTGTCTGCTTCTGCAGGAGAAAGGGCATCGATCCAAAAGTCTCTCTCCATGCCGACTGGAGCTAAAAGTACTCCTTCTCTGATGAAATCAGAGAATCGTCCGTTTTCCTCTCTCCTTTCTTCCTCGTCCAAAGACTCGAAAGAACATGAAGCAGTGCATAACAAAAGGAAACCTTCCACTGAAGGAATGGAAGGGGAGAGTGATGGGACTCCTTCGAGTAAAAATGAGATGGGGAAACTGTCTTCTTGCAACAAAAACTCTTCAACTTATTCTGGAAAAGTTTCCTCTAAAGAATGGAGTCTCTCTGCCACGACAAAGGGGGAAAGTCAGTCATCTATCAAAAATAAGGATAAGGGAGACAAAGAAAGTAAAGGAAATGAAGTAGGGAAAGAACAGACTTCACTATCTTCCTCGAGAGGAACTGGAGAAAAAGTCAAGTCCTCTAAGTCTCTCGATAATTGTACCTCCAAAACTGGACTGAAGCAACAGAAACAGCCCATTGCGTCATCTTCTGGAGGAAAGGCTTCAACTTGTTTGAATAAGGAAAAAGCAAAGTCTCTTAAGGATAAAATTATGGACAACAAAAAGAGTAGTAGCACCAGCAACAACAAAGACCAGGCCAAGGAGTCTTTGCAGGATAAAAAATCCTCTAGAGACTCGAAGACATCTAAGGAGTCCAAAAAAGCACAAGACAAGAAGGGGAAGGAAAAGCAACAGGGCAAACATGCACAGGAGAAGAAGGAACGCAAGAAACTACAAGAGTTGCAAAGGTTGGGAGATTCCTTCAAACGACAAGAGGATGAACCTGTCTACCTTTCCATGTATGATAAGGTGAAGCAAAGATCTGCCAATCTACAAAATCTCAACAAAAATATTCTTGATCACACTCATCCTCCATCATCGTCATCCTCCACTACGAAAGGAGGCAAGACTCCAGCCACATCTGACAAAAACAGGAAGAGTAGTCGGGTCAAGGATTCTGACTCTTCAGACTCTGATGATGACTCCGAGGAGTCTTCTGAGTCTCAATCCAGCTCGGATGCAGACGACAGAGCAGTCACATTAAACAAGAGAAGGAGAAAACCTGTCATTGAATCTTCCTCCTCATCATCGTCGTCAGAGGAAGATGACGAGGATGAAGACGACGACGATGAGGATAATGACGAAGAGGAGGATCTAAGGAGAAAGAAAAAGCCTTCCCCCGCCAGGAGATCTCCTGTTCGTGGACCCAAGACAACAAAGGCGAATAAGAGTTCAGTGCAATCGTCGAATCGATCGAAGAGGCCTGCCAAGTCGTCCTCCTCTTCTGACTCAGAGGAGGAAGTCATCAAGGCAAAGAAGAAATTAAAGACAAAGAAAAAGCCTAAGCCCAGCTATAGTGACAGTGACAGCGATGAAGAAGAGCAAGACATTGTCAGTAGAAAGCCTTGCACTACCTCCAACAAGAAGCCGCACAAGGCTTGCAAAGGAGGGAAAGGAACCGCTCTCATTTCCTCTGACGAACAAAGTTCGCCACATGAAAGTAAGAGTAGCAGTGGAAAGGGTGGAAGCATGGAGAAGAAAAAGACTAAAAAGGCTTCCTCTTTAATGTCAACCTCATCGTCTCCGTTGAAAGAACAAGGCGATCTTCCTTCCCATCCATCAGGGAAGAAGAACAAGGCAGAACTCAAGTCTGCAGAGAAGCAGGCAGCTGGAGACAGACGAGAACAGCACAAAGACGATATTAAAGTAAAGGGAGAGTCTCGAACTGACGCCAACACCAACAATCATCACGATAGGAGTCATTCACATCCAACGCCCACTACTCCGTCCAAAACATCAAAGGATTTATTATCAGAGTCAAAAGTGGTCTCTTCTTCCTCCGTGAAGGGAGACTTGAAGAAAAAGAAACCTTCCTTGTCAACCGCCATCAGAGACAAGGGAGAAAAGACAGCAAAGACATCCTCCACCTCTCCCTCCCTTAAAGACAAAGAACAGGAGAATAGGAAGGTAATGGAGAGGAAGAAAGGAGAGGCCTCCGAAAGAGTTTCTGACTCCTCCAAAACATCCAAAATGATATCACCATCCAGTGAGACATTGAAAAAAGTTGCAAAGGGAGAAAAGGACATCAAGAGAAAGGATGGTGCAGGAGCATTGTCATCTGTTTCTCCTTCAAAAGAGAAAAATTCATCATCCAACCTTTCCTCCATCCATCGATCATCCAATTTCAAAGCGACGAGTAGTGAAAGTCTTTCATCCAAAGTAACTTCCGATCAGGACGAAAAATCAGACTCAGACATTGACAGAAGGGAACCATTTAGGAGATTAGAGGCCTTTCTGTCTAAAAGTCATCTTAAGAGTGACTCCTCCGATGACGATGAAGCAACAAGGAAACCTGCTTTTTCGCACAAACATCCAACGCCTGGAGTCATTTCTCACACGGAGTGGGAGCGAGCCGAGTGTGGAAAAGTAATCTCTCCTTCGTTGAAGACATCTACCTCTTCCTCGTCCTCATCTTCATCTCCTGCCAAAAAGGACAAAGGAGTCCGAGAGTCTGGAGGCCATCATTCCCATGAAGCTCTTGACAAAAAGTCCTCTCCTGCCCTTAGTCGCTTGTCGACTGATGTTGATGCTAAGTCTAAAGCATTCTTATCCTCTTCCTCTGGAACCCTTGAAAAGAAAACATCCAGCAGTAAGAAAGGAAAGAGAGATGAGGACAAGGGGAAGGCTCCACTCGATCGCATCAAAGGAATAACAACAACTGCAACGTCCCATCACATCGCTTCTAGGACTTTGAAATCTCTCCCTGACCCTGCGAAAGCCTCTCCTCCTCTCGTCTCTTCTACATCTGACTCCCTGCCCTCCTCCCATTTCTTCAAGTCTCCTGAACCTGAGTCTCCCATTCATGCTATTCGCGATGACTTGAGTGACTCTCTTGAAGACTACAAGTTAGATCAGGACTTGTCGGAAGAAGCAAGAAGGTCAGCAGAGAAAGCAGAGCGATACAAGAATCATGAATCAGATTCTTCTGGTGATGATCTCATCATTCCCAAAAGCCCTCTAATTTCTCCACTTGGCAGGAATAAGAAGGACACTGAGGAGAGGCCAGTCAGGAGTTTCGATCAAGAGGCAGCCATCGAAGCCAAACGACTTGAAGTCGAACTCAATCAAACGTGGAAGAAGAGTCAAGTTTCCTCATCTCCCTTTGGCGAACTCATCTGTTCAACTTCTGCCCTCTCTGGCAATTCTACTCGTGACTCCTCTTCTCTCCCTCGCTCTGATGCAAATCTTAACAGTCTGTCCATCCACATACCAGGTGTGGAGTCTGTTGTCAAGATGCCTGATGTCCACACTAGTCCTCTGTTCCACAGACACCTGCCTTCCGATATTGGAGAAACAGGGGTACCGACTCTTCCACTTAAGGAGGAAGGAGATGCAAATGAAACAACAAAAGACGAGTCATCTGAAGTGGATAACCAGAGAATTAATGAAGACGACATGGCTGTTTCTGCACTACTACAAGAAATGGATGAGAAGACCTCCCTTGAGATTCCAACCATTGAAGTACCCGAAGGAGGGATTGAGGATCCATACAATCTTTTGCCAGACGACGAACCTCATCCACTGCAGATATCTGAAGAAGCCGTCGAAACGGAACATCAACATCAAAGAGGATCGAGGTCTTCGCTTCATTTGAGTTCTCCGTTCGATTCGAAAGACTCTCTCCATCATCGACCAGAAACGACATCAGTACGAGGAGGACTGGAGCCTGACTCCATTTCAGACGTGACTTCGTCTTCGACTGCACGAACGACGATGTCAGTTCTCCTAGTTGCGGACGAGTTGAGTTGCGATCGATCGATCCATCCCTACATCGAGCCATCGAAGCAGCAGCAGGAACAAATGAAGGAGCGAAGTGAACGGCTTTCAATCTCCTCCTCTTCTTCTCATTCTTCTTCTGGTTCTTCTCCGTCTCCTGCTCTTCTCTCCTCGCCATCTAAGAGGTTAACAGTTGATCCCCACCATCACCTACACCTTGCATCCGACGGTATTGGAGTAGGAGAAATGCATGATTTGACAAACATACCACATACTGCACCTGCATCGTTACTTCATGTCTCAGGAGTGAAGGAAATGGCAGAAGTACAATCCTTGAGGACACAAGTGGGAGGAGAGCAAGAAAATGAAACAAAAGTAAAGGTGTATGATGACTCTCGCTCAAGCAAGACGACTATGGCGTCTGACGCTGATACATCCAAAGAGGACGAAGCAGCAAGAGAAACAGGAGAAGAAGCAAATGCGAGTGATCGACCGAAAAGAGGACGTCGACCTAAAACTCGAAAGTTCTCTGAGTCTGGTCTTGTTATGCCTCGCTATGAAGGATCAGGTCCTGCAGAATCGGTTGCTCCTAAAGAACAACAACAGACGCAATCAACTGCAGTCTCGAATCGCCTGACACGAAGGAGTGCACTTACGACGTCCAATACTTGCGTTGAGAAAATTCGAAGGAGTCCAAGAGTCGCATCTTTGGATCCTGATGGTACCTCGACTACTACGTCGTCTTTGCAAACATCTGGAGAGGAAGGATCAGGGGATGAAAAGCACCAGGCAGACGACAGGAGAAGAAGCGGTAGGAGGAAAAAGACAACGTCGGGTGACTCTGCCCAAAAGGGAGCAGACTTATCTGCCCAGGTGGAAAACACTCTGAAAACTCCGACCAAGGAAGGGCGACTCCTTGGGAGACGGCAAAGAGAAGGAGAGAAGGTTTCGGAGCAACATCGGAAATCCACTCACGCCTATGACGTCTTCGAGTTTACCGACGAGGAAGACGAAGCCGGACCTATTCCTCTACACGAAGCCATGCATGCATCAAAGGTTCCCAATGCAGAACTCCTTTACCAACCGAAGGATGACAAAAAGTCTAGTTTCCATTTGGATGAGTTACACGAGGAAGAAAAGGACAGAGATGGTGAAGTCTCCAGCCATGGGCACAAATTGTCACTTACCATTAGACATGATTCTGTTACGGGAACTGCTGAGGTTGTCAAGACTTCAAAAGCTCTCGTGTCATCAGAGGAGACAACGGCAGGTCAAACACCTTTGCCTGTTGAAACTTCACTGTCTGCCGCATCAAAAGTTACTGCCAAGTCATCTGCAGGGCTTCCTCCTCCTCCAACTCTGACATCGTCAGCATTATCGGCGGTGACTGCTGCAGAACAAGAAATGGCAGAAGTCAAGGCGACCAGGAAATCTGCACGACTGATGTCTCAGAACAAGAGCACTGTTGACGAGGTCATAGAGGATGTCATCAAAGGTGGAGAAAACTCTCCTAGACTTCGAAGGCTTCAACGAGTCAGGAGGAGTGAGGAGAACAACCTGCCCTCAGTGGCTGCCTCCTCGGCTGTTGCAGGAGACTCCAATGATGATGAGTTGAGTGAGGATACAGAGAACGTCTCTTGCAAGGATTCCATTTCTGGAAGAGAAACCCGTCATCAGCGACCGTACAGGATTACCCGATCATCTACTCGAGGTTCTATTGCAAGTGAAGAGGCTACCGATGCTTCCTCCTCCTCGGCTTCCATGTTTGACGAAACCTCGTCTCACTCTACAACTACAACACCCACACTCATAGTTGCCCCTGCTGCAGCTGCTCAACCAGGATCGAGGAGACACTCACATCCAACACCTGTAAAGGAAAAGACGCTAGACTACCAGTCGTCATCAGTATCGAAGGATGATTCTACATCTTATCCTTCTGAAGCTGTCATTTCCTCAGATCTGCAGACTGTTGTTTCTTCATCCTCTCTCCCTCCATCATCATCCGTTTTGGTGTCAACTGCAGCTGGACTCCATTCTACGTCATCTTCTGTTGCGCCAGAAAAGAAAATCACCGAACCTTCCATCGAGAAAAAGTGCGAAATGCCTCCATCTCTTCCTGTTTCCGTTGTTGATATGGTTACTACTCAACCTCTTCCCTCAACCACCAATACCAATGTTCCTTCTCTCCCAACTCCTTCCGTCATTCAGGAACCGATGAGAACTCTAACACCATTCATCCCATCCGTTTCAGAGAGGATTCACAATTCAACAACTGCTCAAAAGCTGAAAACAGGAAAGGCATTCCTTCATTTGGATCAGGATCTGTCAAAGTCATCTTCCTCCTTCTCTCTGCAACCGTCACTCCACTCCATTTCGAGTGGTCTTCCTCTTCCTCCTTCAGGCACAACAGACGCGAATAATGTTCCAATCTCGTCAAAGGGTGAAGTACGAGTGCAACCTCCTCCTGCTCATACTAAAATCACCATCGAACCAAAACAACCCTCCATCCAATCGACTGTCATGGCTGCCAGTACTGGTTACGCATCTCCTGCTGGTGCTCCTTCAACCGTTGTCGAGCAAAAGAGTAGTCCTGTCATTGTTCAGGGAAGAATCACCCACACTCCTGACTTGATTCAACGACAGCAACAGTCAGGTTCGCCAGGATTCCCTCCCCACTTCTCACAAGGTGGCGGGGATGGAAGGAGTCAAGGTCCTCTCTCCCAATCGCAAAAGGAATTCCTTCTCCAGCAGGAAATTTCACTTCGGCAACAACAACACCAAATTCACGGAAGGCCCACTCCTCCACCTGCACCATCTCCTTCCCTTTCGTTACCACCAAATCTGCCGCCAGAACTTCACCAACATTACAAGCAGTTAGGACATATTCCTCCACATCTCATGTCTCATCCTTCCGACATGCCATTCAACTTCTCTCATGTCATTTTCCCTCCTTCGTATCCAATGCACCCAGATCTTGCACGGCTACATGGATTGGGTCCTCACCCAAGACCGTATGGCGTGCCATTGCCGTTTGATACGAGGGCTCAGGCGAAGGAGGATGAGAGAACTAAGTTACAAAGGCAGAAGGAACAAATCGAAGAGGAATACAAGAGAGCAAGGGAACAGGAAGGATCTCTTCTAATGCCAACGGGCCTTGCATCTCATTTGCGGCCATCACTGTCATCCTACCCATCAGCGCCGGGACTTGTGAGACAAGGAATTGCACCTCATCTGTTATCTCCTCACGACCGACTTACAGATTCTCCTGCCGTGATGGGTCATGCATTCCGACACCTGCCTCCCCATCCGTCAAATGATTCGAAGGCTACTCACGAAATAGCTCTTCATTCTCCTGCATCCAAATCTGGACAACAGACACCTGAACCATTGACTCGAGTGTATGGCCATCCATCCATTGCTTCTCCTGCTCCTGGATACCTTGACAGCCGTTCACTCCATCAACCTGCCCATTCTCCTGTCTTCCGACACAATATCCCATCTCCTGCCGGTCCGAGGATGGAAGAGGACTCTCGGGGAAAGTTACCTCACCATATTGCACCGCCACCTTCTTCTGGGTTCCATCTGCCACACTTACAACAACATCCGCTCTCCATGGAAGAAGGACTATTACGACGTCTCCCCCCAATGGGCTCAGAGGCTCCAGGAGTCCCTCTCATTCCACCACCACCTGCTCATGGAATGACACAACCACACAGCCATCCTCAAACTCCACCCTACGCACAGGTTCCTGCCTCTGGAGACTCTCAAATCCTCCAAAGGTATCCCATTGTCTGGCGAGGACTGTTGGCTCTCAAAAACGATCAGGCATCCGTTCAAATTCAGTTCATCTCGGGTAACCAGGAGGTTGCAAGAACCGCTCTCCCTCCCATGGCAGATGGACAAGCTGCTCCAGTTCGCATTTCTCAAAGGATGAGACTGGAACAGTCGCAGTTGGAAGGAGTAGCAAGGAAGATGCAGTCTTTGGAAGAGCACGCTATCCTCTTGGCACTCCCCTGTGGAAGAGACCAAATGGATGTCCTTCAACAGTCAAACAACTTGCGAAACGGCTTCATCCAATATCTTCAGAGTAAGCAAGCAGCTGGAATTGTCAACTTCTCAACACCCGGTTCACAGGCGACCACACACGTTATTCACATCTTCCCGTCTGGTGATTTTGCAAATGGACATTTGGTCAGAATCGCTCCTGACCTCCTTCACGGCATCTCTGGCATCTCACACATGGTCATCATTATCACCACCGTGTGATCCTCGTGCAAAGATTTGATATGACCCTCTTGTTCAGAGGACATCATCTTTGATTGTGATATTGCATCATCTCCATCTCATCGTTAATGTCTTCTCGCCATCATCGTCTTACCTCGGCATACACACACGCATATTCATCCACACAGTCACTGACTAACACACACACAGTCATCTGCCTCATGAAACGAGTTGAGCATACAAAAATGTACAGTACGCAACTGACCGACAACCTGACCCTTTCCCCAATACTGGCATCCAATTCCCTCGTATTACAATTTAGACATCCTCCCATCTCTTTCCCCTGATGAGATATAGCTATTGCGACATTCTACCGTTTAGCTGTTAACTCCACTGCCCGTTTCGGTTGGACAGACATACCACACACGCTACACATGACAATGAATAACATTGAAAATGGTGAGTGTTTTCATCGTTTCAAGTGAGTGCGAGTTTTCTCCCATCAGCTTAGAAGCAGACCCTGAATTTGAATCAAAAATGCGGACACTCCATTCTTCTTAAAACAAACAATTACCCTCTCCCGAACCGATACTCCTACTCGCAAAGCGCTTTCTCCTTCCTGCTTCCCTGTTGGATTTTCTTGACCAGTGAGACTGGGTCATGTCAGTAATGTCAGACTCTCATCTACATGCGTTCACAGAGAAACTCCAATTCGCCCTTAGAGGTGTATTGGAATTTTGCAGCGTCTCTTTGTGTCCAATTTTTGTTACCACATAAATTTCGTAGTCAAACACGCAAGATACCTCTCTTTCTCTCTTCGTACATGTAACACAGACACACAGAAAAGTCTCGTCGTCACCACCCATAGACGTGAAGATGGAAAATGATACTCATCAAAACTCACTCTACGTACCTGAAGAGAAAATGAAACAACAGTTGAAACTCAAGACATCCCATATCGCCCCATCGTCAGCCAGGGCTGTAAGTTTGGTCGAATAGAGACAGGCACTGTTAGACACAGAAAGAAGTGAGGACAAGAATCGAAAGAACGGAAATGAGGAGTGACGGAAGGGGAGAGTCGAGGAATAAGAAATCATGTTAACACAACAGCGAACACGGATTTCATTTCGAGGCAAGAGACAGAAAGGAGAGAAAATTGCAAGTCTATCCTCAGGAGACACGAATGTCAAGTCAACTCTTCGCTCCTGGCTCGACATTCCATTTTTTCCTTCCTTTCTCATTCTCTCTACCATCCTTCTCGTCTCGAATCTAAAAGAACATCCACACTTCCTCACCTGAACACACTCCTCGATCGAATCAAGATAACAAGGAAAGAAGAAGACGGCAAAATAACACCTTGACAGGAGGAACAGCAGTTCCACTGCTACTACTGACTACACGCACAAGAAAACTCTGCTTCTCCTTTTTTAACCCAGAGTGCCTGCCTCCAATTGTATCATGTCGTGTTGTTGTTCTCTTCCTTTCTCTCTAAAGTCAGATTAGGGAGACTTGTGAGAGAGA
>Ga0206353_10037803_pt1 | contig 13069 bp, 7 predicted proteins | sample DielMetaTC5am4_FD_146436 | JGI IMG/M metagenome (GOLD analysis project Ga0206353, IMG submission 146436) | Corn rhizosphere microbial communities from Kellogg Biological Station, Michigan, USA - Diel MetaT C5am-4 (Metagenome Metatranscriptome)... | ecosystem: Host-associated > Plants > Roots >...
GCCTTCGACCGGGCCGGCCGGCTCGTCCGCCGCCGCGGGCCCCCGGCACCGACCGCCGCGTGGCGCGAGGCCGCCGACCGGGCCTACCGGCAGCTGCAGGAGCGGGACTGGGATCCCGAGCTCGGCGCCTACGTTCAGTACCCGGGCGCCACCACGATGGACGCCGGGGCGCTGATGCTCCCGCTGGTCGGCTTCACCGGCGCCGAGGATCCCCGCTTCCTCTCGACCCTGGACCGCATCGAGGCCGAGCTCGTGACCGACAGCCTCGTGCACCGTTACCACGCCGACGGCACCGACGGCTTCGACGAGCCCGAGGGCACGTTCAACCTCTGCTCGTTCTGGTACGTGGAGGCGCTGACCCGCGCCGGACGGCTCGACCAGGCCCGGCAGACCTTCGAGAAGATGCTGACCTACGCCAACCACCTCGGGCTGTACGCGGAGGAGATCGGCCCCTCCGGCGAGGCCCTGGGCAACTTCCCGCAGGCGTTCACGCATCTCGGCCTGATCCGCGCGGCCGTGAAGCTGGACCGGGCCCTCGCGTCGGCCGGCCGGTGACCATGTCCGGGCTCACGGGCAGGGAGTGGCCGCGGGTTCAGGTGAGTCCCGGCAGCGGTGTCGTCGACCGGCACAGCGACATCCTGCTCGTCGTCCCCGCCCTCCCCCGGACGGGCCTCGAGCCGGTGCGCGAGCTACTCCGGCTGTGCCGTCGGCCGGATCCGACCGGCCGGGACCGCGCCGCCTCGCTGCGGGCGCTGCTCGATCGGCCGCCCCCGGCGCAGCCGCCGGCCTTCGCGCTGCTGATCCGCGGCGACCGCGCCCTGCGGGTGTTCGCCCACGGCCCGATGGCGGTACGGATCGACGGCGAGGCGACGGGGACGGCCGGCGGAGCACCGCTCGACGAGCGGGTCGTCGAGGACGGCTGGCGTGAGCTCACCGTCGCGGCGGACGGGCCCACCGGGGCTCCCGAGGCCGCCGACGCGCTCGGCCTCGACCTCGAGGCCGGCCGCGTACCGGGGTCCGCGGTCACCCTGCACCCCGCACCGGCGAGCCCGGAGCCGGCGGCTGCCCGGTCCGAGACGGCGCTGCAACCCGTGGTGCGGTTCCGCAGCGTGCTGCTGGGCGAGAGCGCCGCCCGCGCCCGCGGAGGGAAACCGGCACGGGTCCGGCGGCCGCCCCTGCCCGTCGTGGGTGCCGCACCCGGCGACGACGCGCCGAGCACCGGGCCGGAAGTCCTCGTCGAGGGGGTGCACTGCGCGCGGGGCCACCTCACCGACCCCGGCCGGCCGACGTGCCTCACCTGCGGGACGCCGTTGGCGCCCGGCGGGCAGCGGATCGCCGGACCGCGGCCTCCCCTGGGCGTCCTCGTGACCGACGGCGGGACGATCTACCCGGTCACCGGCGACGTCGTCATCGGCCGCGATCCGGATCGGGCGCCGGAGGTGCTCACCGGACGCGCACGGCCGCTGCGGCTCAGCGACGCGGAGCGCAGCACCTCGCGCGTGCACGCCCACCTGACCGTCGACGGGTGGCGGGTGCTGCTCACCGACGACGGATCGGCCAACGGCACCTTCATGAGCGGTTCCGGCGCCGCAGGGCCCTGGCTCCCCGTGCCCCCGGGAGCGCCGGTGCCCCTGGCGCACGGCGACCGCGTCCGCCTCGGCCGGCGCCAGCTGCTCTTCGACACGTGGCGGGAGGGCGTCGTCCCTTCCGCCTTCCGGTGAGGCCGGGTGTCCGTCGTGGACGGGATCGCCGACTACGTGTTCCTCCGCGAGCTCGGGCGCGGGGAGGACGGTCGCGTCTACCTGGCCCGGCCGCCGCATCGCCTCGGCACGTCCGCCGACGCCGTCGCCGTCAAGGTGCTGACCGCGGGCGGCACCGACGGTTTCGACGCGGTGGCCGACGAACTCGGCATCTTCGCCGGGCTCGGCGCCCCCGAGCTGATCCCCATGTACGACCTGGGAGCGGACGGCGACCTCGTCTTCTACGCCATGCGACACGCGGCCGCCGGCTCGCTGGCCGCACCGGGGCGCGACCTCTCCCGCAGGGAGGAGCTGCTCGCCGTGGCCCGGGCGGCCCGCGGCGCCCATGCGCTGCACGAGGCCGGCCTGCCGCACCGCGCCGTCCGGCCGGGCAACATCCTGCTCGACGACTCCGGTGCCGTCCTCGCCGAGCCGGCCGTCGCGCACCTGCTGGGCCACGGGCGCACCCATCTCGGAACGGGCGCACGCGGCGGCCTGCTGGAGTTCGTCGACCCGCAGCTGATGAGGGGCCACCCGGCGGGCCGGGCCAGCGACATCTGGGCGCTCGGCGTGACGCTGCACCTCGTCCTGACTGGGCACGGGCTGTTCCCCGCGCTGGTGTCGGCAGACCCGTTCACCGCGGTGCGGATCTACCTGCGCAGCCACCCGGAACCCGGCGAGGACCTGACCGACGGCGAACGGGCCGCCGTCGCGACGGCGGTGCATCCCGACCCGGCGCGCCGGTACCGCACCGCCGCGGATCTCGCCGCGGCCGTGGAGGCGCTCGCCCGGCGGCCGGGGAGCGACCGGAGCGGCGGGCGGATCCGGTCATGAGCGGTACCGGCGACCTCGGTCGCACCGTCCGGCTGTTCACCCGGTTCACCGCGGGCCAGCGCCGGTCGTTCGTGCTCGCCACCCTGCTGCTGGTCGTCGACGCGCTGACCGCCGTCGCCGTGCCCAACCTGATCAAGTACCTGACGGACTTCCTGACCAGCGACCAGCGGCCGTCGCTGCTCGGCCTGTCGCCGTCGCACGACGCCACCATCCCGGTGATCGCGGCGGCCATCGTCGCCGCGACGGCGCTGAACAGCTCCTCGGAGTCGCTCGCGGACATCTCGCTGGCCACGGCCGCGCGGACGCTCGGGTTCAACCTGCGCGGCGCGCTGTTCGCCCACCTGCAACGGCTGCCGCTGGCCTTCCACCTCCGCCGCGGCACCGGTGACGTGCTCACCCGCCTGACCGGCGACGTCACCGCGATGGAGGACTTCGTCGAGGACTCGGTGTCCGACCTCGTCGGCAGCGTGCTGATCGTCGTGGCGACGCTGGTCTCGCTGTTCGTCCAGTCCTGGCAGGTGGGGCTGCTCGCGGTGGTCATCGTGCCGTTGCTGACCGTCGTCTCGAACTTCTTCGCCCGCCGGATCAAGTCCGCCTCCAAGCAGCAGCGGGCCAGCGAGGGCGACCTCGCGTCCACCGCCCAGGAGATGCTGTCGACGGTCAGCCTCGTCCAGGTGTACGGCCGGGCCGACCGCGAGGAGCGCAGGTTCGAGATTCAGAGCCGCTCGGCGCGCGACGCCTTCGTGCGCACGGCCCGGCTGGATGCCTTCTTCGGCTTCACCGTCGCCGTCGTCCAGTCGCTCGGGATCGCCGTGGTCATCCTGTTCGGCGCCCGGCTGGTCACCGGCGGGACGCTCACCGCCGGGCAGCTGATCGCGTTCATCCTGCTGATCGAGAACATGTTCAAGCCGGTCCGCCGGATCATCAAGCAGTGGAACCGGGTGGCCGGCGTCTACGCCAGCGTGGAGCGGGTCGGTGACCTGCTGGATCTTCGGGCCACGGTGGTGGACTCGCCGGACGCCCGGCCGGTGCCTCCGCTGCGGGGCGAGATCGAGTTCCGCGACGTCAGCTTCGCCTACGAGCCCCTGACCAGCGGCCCGGACGGCCCGATCGGGCGGCTGGCGCTGGACTCGCTGAGCTTCCGCATCGCCGCCGGCGAGTCTGTGGCCCTCGTCGGGCAGAGCGGCGCGGGAAAGAGCACGATCGCCCAGCTGCTGCCGCGGCTCTACGACCCGCACGCCGGCGCCGTGCTCGTCGACGGACACGACATCCGGAGCTTCACCCTGGACTCGCTGCGCCTGCAGATCAGCATGGTGCTGCAGGAGACGTTGCTCCTGCGCGGCACCGTCGCAGAGAACATCGCCTACGGCCGGGACGGAGCCACCCGCGAGGATGTCGTCACCGCCGCCAGGCAGGCGGCCGCCCACGACTTCGTGATGGCGCTGCCGGACGGGTACGACACCGTCCTCGGCGAGCGGGCAGCCACCCTGTCGGGGGGCCAACGGCAGCGGCTGGCGGTCGCCCGGGCGTTCATCCGGAACTCCCCGATCCTCATCCTCGACGAGCCGACGACGGGCCTCGACGCGGACTCGGCCGCGCTGGTGGCCGACTCGCTGCGGGTCCTGACACGCAACCGGTCCACGCTCATCGTGTCGCACGACCTCAACCTGATCCGGGACGTCGACCGGGTGCTGGTGATCTCGGCCGGCCGGATCCTCGAGGACGGCAGCCCGGCGGACCTGCTGGCGAGCGGCGGCCTGTACGCCGAGCTGTACGCACGGCAGTTCGGCGAAGCGGTGGCCGCAAGCGCGTCCGCGCCTTCGACCGGCGCGCCCGCCGCGGAGGGCGACGAGGTGTCCCGGGTCCCCGCGGCGCGGACGCCGGAGACCGCCGAGCTGCTCGGGCCGACGGGGTTCGGCGACCAGCTGACCCGCGCGATGCCACGACCGGCGACGCGCGCGCAGTTCCGCGCGCTCACCGGCTGGGTCCCCGCGGCCCAGACGCCGTCCCCGGACGACGACCTGGACCCTCTGCGCAACCCCGCAGTGGCGAGGGCGCTGCCCGGTCTCGCGGACGCGCTGAGCGCCGAGACCATGGCTCCGGAGCTGCGCCGCATGCTGGCCGAGGGCTGGGAGCTCTCGACCTGCGAGGTGCACAAGGCCTTCCTGCACGGCGCGGAGGGCGCCACGCTGCTCTACCGCCTGCAGCTGCGACGGAGCGGGGAGACGGCGGAGCACCTGGTCGGAGGACGGCTGAGCCCGACGGCCGACGCCACCGAGCGGTGGGCCGTGCGCGCCGACGCGCAGGCGGACCGCCTGGACGGCCGGGAGGACATGCGTGCGTTCGCCCGCCCGGTGCTCGGGCTGCGCGAAGCGGGCCTGGTCCTGCACGCGTTCCCTCTGGACCCCGGGCTGCCCGGCCTGCTGGTCGCCACCGACGCGCTTTCGATCGTCGAGATGTTCGGCCCGGTGCTCACCGCCGCGGTCCCCGGCCTGGCGCTGGAGGGCGGCCGGGCGGGGGTGGTGCGCTACAGGCCGGACCGGTGCGTGCTGCGGTACGAGCTCTCCTGGCGCCTGCATCATCGCGGCCGCAGCCTCAAGCAGATCCTCTACGGCACGGTGTACGCCGACGACCGCGGGCGCCAGGTGGGTCCGCTCGTGACCGCGCTGCGGGCCTCGCCGGACGAATCCGGATCCTCGCTGCCGTTTCTCGTCCCCCGGTTCCAGGCATACCTTCCCGACGCCGGGCTCGCGCTGCTCGATGCCGTGCCGGGTGCGCCCCTCCTTCCGGCACTGATCCGCAACCGGACCAGCGGCGCGATCCCGCCGGCACTGGCCGCCTGCGCACGGGTCGCGGCGGCCTTCCACCGGACGTCGCTGCCTGTGACGGTCACCCGCACGCTTCCCGGAGCGGTGGACGAGGCGTGGGCGGCGGTCGACGCCCTGGCCCCCCTCGCGCCCGGCCTCGCCGCCTCGCTGCGCCGTGCCCTCTCCGCGGTCGGGAACGGCGCTCTCGACCCACCCGGCCGGCTCCGGGCCGTCCACGGCGACTTCCACCCGTCGCAGGTCCTCTTCGACGGGCAGACGGCCAGCCTGCTCGGCTTCGACCGGGCGTGTGTCGCGGACCCGGCCCTCGACCTGGGCGAGTTCACCGCGCACCTCACCGCCGCGGTGCCCGCCGGTACCGATGCCGAGGGGACCGCACGGGCGGCGGAGGACCTCGTGTCCCTGTTCCTCCGCAACTACCTGGAGGAAGGGACCGGTGAGGCCGACGACGGCCTGCCCGCCCGCGTCGCGGCCTACCGGACGGTCGCGCTGGTGCGCCTGGCCGTCCGGCGCTGGTCGCGGATCCAGCCCCAGCGGTTGCGCTCCGTCCTGGCCCGCCTCGACAGGCCGCAACGGATCGGCGTGTCCTGAGCGGCCCGGCAGCCAGCGGAACCAGATCGGTTGACACACCGGGAAGATGCACCTAGGAAGGCCCTGAGCCGACCCCACCCGCGCTCGTTCCGCCTGCCGTGGCCCCCACGGAGCGCACATGACCGGTCACCCTCGGACCCGCATCGTTCCCCCCTCACGCCGCTGCCACGGGCTGTGCGGCGAAGCTCCGGCACGGCCGTGATCACCTACCAGCCGGGCAGCGAGATCGCCGGCTACCGGATCGAGTCGCTCATCGGCCGTGGCGGCATGGCCGTGGTGTACCGCGCCGAGGACGTCCGGCTCGGCCGCAAGGTCGCGCTGAAGCTCCTCTCCCCGCAGCTCGCCGACAGCGAGCCGTTCCGGCAGCGATTCATCCGGGAGTCGCGGCTGGCCGCCTCGCTCGACCACCCCAACATCGTGCCGATCTACGAGGCCGGGGAGGCCGACGAGCAGCTGTTCATCGCGATGCGCTATGTGGTCGGCAACGACCTCAAAGGGCTGCTGGTCGAGCAGGGCGGTCGGCTGCCCGCCGACTGGACCGTGCAGATGTTCGACCAGGTCGCGGACGCGCTGGACTGCGCCCACGACGCCGGGCTGGTCCACCGGGACGTGAAGCCCGGGAACATCCTCGTGACCGCCGGGGACCGCCCGCGGGCGGCGCACGGCCAGCATGTCTACCTGACCGACTTCGGCCTCACCAAACGCACCTCCGAGCTCTCCGGCGGCCTGACCGGAACCGGCCGGTTCCTGGGCACCGTCGACTACGTCTCGCCCGAGCAGATCCAGGGCCGTCCCGTCGGTCCGGCCACCGACGTCTACGCGCTGGGCTGCGTGCTGTACGAGGCCCTGACCGGGCAGCTTCCCTTCCGCCGGGACGACGACGCGGGGTTGCTCTGGGCGCACCTGGCCGAGACGCCGCCGCCGGTCACCGGAATCCGTCGCGACCTGCCGGGTGCGGTCAACGCCGTCGTGGCGCGCGCCATGGCCAAGGAGCCGGCGGACCGGTACGAGTCCTGCGCCGGGCTGCTGCGTGACCTGGAACTGGCCCTCGCCGGCCCGGCGCCGACGCCGGAGACCGCGCCGCCGGCTGCCGGGGAGAGCACCGCGGCCACCATGCTGTCCTGGCCGACCCCTGGCGAGGGCGCGTCGGGCTACAGCCTCGGGATCGACCTCGGCACCAGCTTCGTCGCGGCCGCGGTCGCCGAAGACCAGGGCCTGGAGATGTTCTCCCTCGGAGACGGCTCCCCGGTGGCGCCCGCCGCCGTCTACGTCCGGAGCGACGGTAGAATCCTGACCGGCGACGCCGCCGCCCGCCGGGCGGTGACCCATCCCGACCGGTTCGCCCGCGAGATCAAGCGCGGCCTCGGCAACCCGACCCCCGTCATGCTGGGTGGCACGCCGTATGCGGTCGGCGACCTGCTCGGCGCGCTGCTCCTGGACGTCCTGGTCCGCGTCACCGAGCGGCAGGGTGCGGCCCCCGAGGTGGTCGCCCTGACCCACCCGGCCAACTGGGGGCCGTTCCGCCGGGAGCTGTTCCAGGACGTCGCCAGGGCGGCCGGACTGGCCGACGCCCTCTACACCACCGAGCCCGAGGCCGCGGCGGCCCACTACGCCTCCACGCGGGGGCTCTCCGAGGGCGACGTCCTCGCCGTATACGACCTAGGGGGCGGCACCTTCGACGCCACGGTGCTCCGGCGCGCGGCGCAGGGATTCGAGATCATGGGGACGCCGGAGGGGATCGAGCGTCTGGGCGGCGCCGACTTCGACGACGCGATCTTCGCCCACGTCAACTACCTCGCGGGTGGTGCGCTGACCGAGGTCGACCTGAGCGATCCGCGCACCGCCGTCGCGCTGGCCCGGCTGCGCCAGGACTGCACGCTGGCCAAGGAGGCCCTGTCGGCCGACACGGAGGCCACCATCCCGGTGTTCCTGCCCAACCGGCACCTCGAGGTCACGCTCACGCGAGCGGAGCTGCAGGACATGATCCGGGCCCCCATCGAGTCGACGATCGGAACCCTCGACCGGGTGATGCGCGCCGCCCAGGTCGACCCGTCCGCGATGGCAGCCGTCCTGCTCGTGGGCGGCTCGTCGCGCATCCCGCTGGTTGCGCAGATGGTCGCGGAGGCGTTCGGGCGGCCGACCGTCGTCGGCCCGCACCCCAAGCACGCCGTCGCCCTCGGTGCCGCCATGCTGGCCGAGGCCCGCAGGACGAGCCGCCCCACCGCCCTTGTGGCCGACGCCGACCGGAGCGCGGCGGGGACGACAGCGAGCGACGACCGGCCCGTCGAGGCCGTGCTGCGCGCGCCCACTGTCTCCGCACCCGCACCCGCCGCCACCGGCGCCGTTGCGTCGGCGGCGCCCGCATACGCCGCTCCGGCCGCGGTAGGGACTGTCGCGACCACTGCCCTGGCCACGCCTCCTACCGACGCCGCCCTACCGGTCCCGGAAGCGCCCCCGACCGGGGAGCCCGCGAGCCCGGTGCCCGAGCCGCGCACCGGCATGCCCCCGGCTCCGCCACCGTCCGGCGGCGAGCCGCCCTCCGGCGACCTCCCGCCGGTCGTACCGCTCCCGGATGACACGGGCCCGGCGCCACCCGCGCCACGCACCGGGCGCGGGCGGAACTCCTGGGTCGCAGTGATCGTCGGCCTGCTCGTGCTGGTCCTCGCCGGCGGCGGGGTGCTGCTCTACGTCAATCTCCGTCCGAGTCCCCCTGCGCACCCGGCCGCCGCCACCGGCACGCACACGGCGACGGCCGCGAACTCGCATTCGACCGCCCCGACGACGGCGCCAGCCAAACCGTCGGTCGCTGCCGCCATCCCGGTGCCGTCCCTCGGCCCCACCATCCCCGTCGGCCCGACCCCGAACTTCGTCGTGGCCTCGCCGAGCGGCCGGCAGCTCTACATCGCCAGCCGCGACGCCGGGGTGGTCACCGTGGTCGACACGGCGGTGAACAAGGTGACCGCCACCATCCCGATCAAGGCCGGGCCGCCGCAGTTCCTCGCCTTCAGCCCCGATGGGCGCACGGTGTACGTCAGCGTCTGGAACGACGCCCGGACCATCGCGGCGGTCGCCGTCCTCGACACGAGGACCAACGCCGTCGTCGCGACCATCCCGGTGCACACCCGACCATTCCTCGCGGCGGTGTCGCCCGACGGGAAGCGGCTCTTCGTGCCCAACCACGACACCGGAACGGTGTCGGTGATCGACGCGACCACCAACAAGCCGCTCCGGGATTTCTCCGTGCCGGCCAACCCGCACTCGGTCGCGTTCACGCCCGACGGGTCGAAGGCCTACATCGCCGACCACGAGTCCAACGTGGTCTCGGTGGTGAGGACGTCCGACTACAGGGTCATCGACCAGATCCCGGTGCCGAAGAGCCCGCACAACGTGGCGGTCCACCCGACCCGGCCGCTGGCCCTGGTCTGCAGCTACGACGCGGCGTCGGTGTCGGCCATCGACACCAACACGAACCGGGTGATCACCACGATCCCCGTCGGCACGGAACCACAGCACATCGCCTATTCGGCCGACGGTCGGTTCGCCTACGTCACCAACGACGGCTCCAACAGCCTCTTCGTGATCGACCTGCAGACCTTCACCGTCACCGCGCGGATCCCCACCGGCCGCTCCCCCACCTCGACGGCCGTCCTGCCGAACGGCACGGAGGGGTACGTCAGCAACCTGGACGACGGCACGCTCACCGTGCTGAACCTCGCCGGCTGAGGCCCGCGGCCGGCCCCGCCGGCGCGCTGTCCGGCGGCGCCGTGGGCCATGGCGGTCAGTAGTAGTGCCTGCGGCCGCCGACCGCGCGGCCGGCCATGCCGAGCAGCGCCAGGACGGCGCCCACGACCAGGATCACGATGCCGACCCACAGCAGGATGTGGATCGCGGGGACGATGAGTCCCAGGACGATCAGGATGATGCCGAGGATGATCATTGCGTCTCCTTCGCCAGGGGCGGGACGGAGACTGTGATGCCCGGTCGGTTTACGTCGTAAACCAGGCTGTCGGCAGGGCTCAGCGGCCCCGGCGCCCCCGGCGGCGCACACGCATCTCGAGGCGGTCGAGGAGGCTCTCCAGGGCCTCCTCGAACTCGGCGACCGACTCGTCCTGGTCCAGGAGCGATTCCAACGCTCGCAGGTGCGGGTAGTTCTCGAGGCCCATGTCGCTCGGGCCGGCGGCCGGTGCCTCGTCGTCGCCGTCGTCGTCCTCGTCGTCGGTCATCGGCCCGCGGTGGGACACCTCGAGCAGCAGGTGCCCGAGCAGGAACGTGGTGTAGGCGCGGTAGGCGCGAACGGCCCCGTCGTCGCTGAAGCCGGCCCCCTCCAGCACGGTGAAGAAGGACTCCAGCCAGCGCAGGCTGCGCAGCGGCGGCCGAATCCAGGGCGCTGCGGGCGGCCGCGTCGCCACCAGCGGGAACACCGCGGGATGGTCCAGCGCGATCCGGCGGATGCCGTGCGCGAGGCGCTGCAGGTAGTCCTGCCAGCCGTGCTCGGCGTGCAGGTGGACCTCCGGGTCGTGGTGCAGCGCGTCGAGCACCGCGTCCACGACGCCGTCGAGCAGGTCCTCCCGGCTGGGGACGTACCGGTAGAGGGCCATCGCCTCGACACCGAGAAAGGCGCCGAGCCGCCGCATGGTGAGGGCGTGCAGCCCCTTCTGGTCGATGAACTCGATCGCCGCGTGGACGATGCGCTGCTGGTCCAGCCGGTCGGTCACACCCGCGTTCCTACCCGCAGGATGCGCCGCGCACCGCGCGCGGTTCCTCACCCGGAACGGTGAGGACGTCGCCGTCGCCGGGGGCCTGCGCCCGTCTCCTCGGCGAGGATCGCGGGATGGCCGGGCGCGGAAAGACCAGTCGCACCGCCGAGGCTGCCGACAGCGCGCGGTCCACCCGCCGGGACGGCGAGGGCGAACACCGGCTGCCGCCGTCGGTCGCCGTCCTCGTGGCCATCGCGCTGTACGCGCTGCTGCCGGGGAGCCTGCTGTTCGCGCCCCGGCTGCTCATCCCGGGCCTCGAACTCGCCCTGCTCGTGGCGCTGGTGGCGCACAACCCGCGCCGGCTCAGCCGGCAGACCCGGTGGTCGCGGTTGGCCTCGCTCGGCCTCGCCGCCCTCGTCTGCCTCACCAACCTCGTCGCCCTGGCCCTGCTGGTCCGCGACCTGGTGCAGCCGTCGGCCGACGGGAAGGCCCTGTTGCTCGCCGCGCTGCAGGTCTGGGCGACGAACGTCATCGCGTTCGGGCTGCTCTACTGGGAGCTCGACCGCGGCGGCCCGGTCGTCCGGGTGCGCGAGCCGCGCAACCGCATCCCCCTCGCCGACTTCCGCTTCACGCAGGACGAGACGGCGGGCACGGTCGCCGAGGTCTCCGCGGGCTCCAGCCAGAAGGCGGACTGGATCCCGCTGTTCGTCGACTACCTCTACCTGTCGACGACGAACTCCAGCGCGTTCAGCCCGACCGACACGATGCCGCTGAGCCCGCGCGCCAAGATCCTCATGGGCGTCCAGGCAACGGCCGCGCTGCTGACCTCCCTGCTGGTGATCGCCCGCGCCGTCGGCCAGCTCAGCGGCGGCTGATCCCGCGCCCCCACCTGCGAGGATCGCCCCGTGCTGCTCGCCGACGTGCTCGCCGCCTCCGAGGCGGTCGCGGCCACCCGCTCCCGGACGGCGAAGGCCGCGGCGATCGCCGAGCTGCTGCACCGGGCCGGCGCGGCCGAGATCCGGCCGGTCACCGCGTGGCTGTCCGGGGACACGCTGCAGGCGCGCCTCGGTGTCGGGTGGCGCGCGCTCGCCCGATCCGCGCGGGGCGGGGCCGGCGACGCGGCACTGACGGTGACAGACGTCGACCGCGCCCTGACCGAGCTCGCGGCCACCGCCGGCCCCGGCTCCGCGGCCCGGCGCGAGCAACTGCTCGACGGGCTGTTCGGCGCCGCCACCGCCCCCGAGCAGCGGTTCCTCGTGCGGCTGCTCGCCGGCGAGCTGCGCCAGGGCGCGCTCGAGGGCGTGGTGCTCGACGCGGTGGCCGCCGCGGCCGAGGTTTCGCCGGCCGCGGTGCGGCGGGCCTTCATGCTCTCGGGCAGCCTGCCAGACACCGCGGCGATCGCGCTCGCCGGCGGCACCCCGGCCCTCGAGGCGGTGCGGCTGGAGGTCGGGCGCCCCGTGCACCCGATGCTGGCCGGCCCGGGCTCGTCGCTGGAGGCCGCCCTCGACGACCTCGGCACCGACGTCACGGTCGAGTACAAGCTCGACGGCGCCCGGATCCAGGTGCACCGGGACGGCGACGACGTCCGCGTGTGGACCCGCACGCTGCGCGAGGTCACCGACGGCGTGCCGGAGCTGGTCGACCGGGTCCGGGCGTTGCCGTGCCGCACCGCCGTCCTCGACGGGGAGACGCTCGCCCTCGGCGACGACGGCCGGCCGCGGGCCTTCCAGGACACGATGAGCCGCTTCGGCAGCGCGGTCACGGACGAGGGTGTGCTGCTCAGCCCCTTCTTCTTCGACCTGCTGCACCTCGACGGACGCGACCTGCTCGACGAGCCGCTGCGCGACCGGCTCGACGCCCTCGCCGGCCTGCTGGCCGACGACGCGCACGCCCCCTTGCGCATGCCCGGCGTCCGCGAGCCGTCCCCGGAGCAGGCCGCGCAGGTGCTGGCTGCCTCTCTCGCCGCCGGCCACGAGGGCGTCGTCGTCAAGGATCTCGGCGCGCCGTACGCCGCCGGCCGGCGCGGCCGCGCCTGGCAGAAGGTGAAGCCGGTGCACACCCTCGACCTCGTCGTCCTCGGCGCCGAGTGGGGGTACGGACGGCGCTCCGGGCGGCTTTCCAACATCCATCTCGGCGCCCGCGACCCCGACGGCGGCGAGCCGATCATGGTCGGCAAGACCTTCAAGGGCATGACCGACGAGCTGCTGGACTGGCAGACGGCGACCTTCCCCGCGCTCGCGCGGGAGGAGCCGGGGTGGGGCGTGCTGCTGCGCCCGGAACTGGTCGTGGAGATCGCGCTCGACGGCGCCCAGCGCAGCCCCCGCTACCCCGGCGGGGTCGCGCTGCGCTTCGCCCGGGTGGTGCGCTACCGGCCGGACAAGAC
>Ga0206353_12025285_pt1 | contig 12986 bp, 15 predicted proteins | sample DielMetaTC5am4_FD_146436 | JGI IMG/M metagenome (GOLD analysis project Ga0206353, IMG submission 146436) | Corn rhizosphere microbial communities from Kellogg Biological Station, Michigan, USA - Diel MetaT C5am-4 (Metagenome Metatranscriptome)... | ecosystem: Host-associated > Plants > Roots >...
CCGGTGACCGCCTGGATGGCGAGCTTGTCGCTCGTGCCCTGCAGCTGCTGCAGGTCATCGATGGCGCCGGTGAGCGCGTTCCCGAACGACGCTCCCCCTGTACCGCTCGTCGCCGGCGCCGCGGAGGCTCCGGATGTCGCTGCCGGCCCGGCGTTCGCTCCGAGGCCGGGCACTGCTCCGATGGCCGGGATCGTCATCAGCTCCTCCCGATCTGGAGGGCCGCCTGGTAGGTCTCCTTCGCGCGGTCGACGACGCCCGCGTTCGCCTGGTAGCCGCGCTGGGCCATGATCAGCGCCCCCATCTGCTCGGACAGGTCGATATCCGGGTAGCGCACGTACCCCTGTGCGTCGGCGATCGGGTTGCCCGGCTCGTACACCATCCGCCCGTCGGCGCTGCCGAGGGCGGACCCCGCGACATAGACACCGGAGTCGCCCTGCCCCTCCTGAGCGACGATGTAGCGGGCCTGGAAGGCGGCTCCGCTGGTGGGTTTCGCGGTGTTGACATTGGCCAGATTGTCCGCGATCGCGTCCAGCCACTTGCGGTGCAGGGTGAGGCCCGTCCCGGCGATCCCGATGGCGTCGAAAGTCACGTCATGCTCCTTGGTGTGGTGGTCCGGCGTCAGCTGGTCTTCAGCGCGGCGCGGAGCGCCGAGAACTCGTTGCCCGCCGCCTGCGAGGCGAACTGGAAGCGGAGGACCGTGTCGACATTGGAGAGCGTCTCGGTGTCGAGGTTCACGTTGTTACCGTCGAGGCGGGTCGGCTCGAGCGACCGGGCCATGGTCGCGCCGGCGTGACCGTCGTGCTCGGCGACCGAGGCCGCCAGGGCGTTCTCGAACGAGACGCGCTCGGCCGTGTAACCCGGCGTGTTGACGTTGGCGATGTTGTTCGCGATGGCGCGCTGGCGCGCGGCGAGACCGTCGAGGGCGCTCGCCAGGGCGGCGCTGGTCACGGATTCGAGCACGGCTGCACTCCTGGGTCGTGGGGCGGCCTGTCCGTGGCCAGTCGATGAGCGATCCGTGCTCACGAAGAGCTATCGGCAGGTGTCCTCACGGCGTTAGGGAGAGCATTCCCGGGATGTGCGGCTGCCGATTTCCCACACGGTCATCCACAACGTGTCCCCCATTGTGAATTACACCAGTGTGCTTTCGAAGAGACCTTCGATTATGAATGTATTGCGACAGACTCCCTGGTCAGATGCCATTTAGGAAACCTGAGAATCTGTGAATCCACAAATCTCGCGCGTGTCCTCCACACGATACTGCCGCGTATCCACGGATTCTCAACAGGGTTATCCACAGGTGGAGAAGTGTGGAGTCTCTCAGCCGAGCAGATCGAAGAACACCGGGTGCGCCCCGACGTCCGGCCGGGGTACGGATCGCACGGCGGCGAGGTGGCGTGCCGTCGTCCGTCGCACATCCTCGAGATACCGGATCGTGTGCAGCTGCGCTTCCAGCAGCCGCGCGGCGCGCTCCTGCAACCCGGCCGGGATGGGTCCCAGAGCGATCGGCGGACGCCAGGGGATGGGCTCCGCCTTCTTCAGCGCGCCGTGCAGCTCCTGCTCCATCCGGTCCAGGGCTTCCGCCCAGGCGCCGGGCTCGTCAGGCGACGCCGAGATCACGGTCCGCTTCCGTCGGCGTCGTGGTCGCCGGCCCCGCCGCGGGCAGCAGAGCGGCGGCATCGTGCCAGGTCCGGCGCAGCGGCTCCGCCAGGCCGATCGCCTCGCGCACCTTCGTCACGTCACGCTCGATCATCCCGCCGACGATCAGGTCCGCGAGGTAGCCGTAGAGGCGCAGCAGGCCCTCGGCGCCGTCCCACAGGTCGACGCGCAGGGTCGACGCCAGCTCGGCCACGATCTGGTCGGCGTGGCGCAGGTTCTCCCACGCCGTCGGCCACTGCCCGGCGGTGAGCGCGGCCTCCCCGCGGGTCAGGTCGAGCAGCAGCCGGTCGTAGAGCATCGTCAGGAGGCGCGCCGGACTCGCGGAGAGGACGCTGTCGCGGTTGTAGGCCGAGAGCTTCGCGGCGGCGGAGGTGAGGACGTTCATCAGGCGCTCGCAGCCGGGAGGGAGGAGAGCTGGCCGGTCAGCCACGAGGACTGGGACTGCAGCTGCTGGAGCTGCACCTCCAGGTTCGCGTAGGTCTTCTCGAGCGTGGAGCGCCGGTCGGCGAGGCGGGTGTCCCAGTCGGTGATCTGGTCGTTGAGGTCTTTCACCGTCGACTGCTCGCCCTGGATCTTCAGCGAGATCGAGCCGGTGTACGTGTCGCTGGCGCTCTTGCCCGCGTCCGAGACCCGCTGCGCGATGGTGGCCAGGGCGGACTTCACGGTGTCGGGATCGGCGGCCATCGCCTTCGTGAAGGCGTCCTGGTCGAACGTGACAGTGCCATCGCGCGTGATGCTGATGCCGTAGGTGGAGGGCGAGACGCCGCCGATGGGGGAGATGATCGCATCCACCAGCTGCTGGTTCACATCGCGTGTCGTGGAGTCGCCGGTGAAGACGCCGCCGGTCACGACGGTGCCTCCCGCCGCGTCCGTGGAGGTCGCGACCGCCTGCTTCTGACTGATGAACGTGAGGATGTCGTTGACGCTCGTGACGAGCGAGCCGGCCGCAGCCGACAGACTCTTGTCGTCGCGCGCCACCGTGAGCGTGACGGGGGTGGTGGATGCGGCAGTCACCGAGACACCGACGCCCGGCAGCACGTCGGTGAACGTGTTGGACGCGCTGGTGACCGTCTGCGCGGCGCCCGTTCCCGCCCACAGGGTCAGCTGCGCGTCCTGCGCCTGGCGGACCTGAGCGGCGCCCGGGTCGGACAGGAGGTTCGTCGCCGTCCCGGCCGCGACGTCCGCGGACGTCCCCCGGTAGGCGGTGAACGCGGCGGCCGCCCCGGTCGTGGTCGAGCTGAGCTGCAGCCGGTAGAGCGGCTGACCGGTCGCCGGGTCCAGTCCCGCCGCGACCTGGGTGGCGCTGACGCCGGCTCCCGCCTGGTTGATCGCGGCCGCGACGTCCGCGAGGGAGGCGCTGGCCGCGGTGACCTGCGTAGTGGTCCCGTTCGCCGCGACGAACGTGAGCGTCGGCGGCTGGTCCGGCCACTGGGTGAGGGGACCGGTGACCGTGACCTGGGACTGGGCCAGCTGGTCCACGGTGAAGTCGATCGTGCCATCCACCGCTCCCGTGCCCGCGGTCGCCGTGACCGCGGCGGAACTGCTGGTGGCCGTGTGGAGGTCGGTGCCGGCCGGCGCCGCCAGCTTCCCCGCCGAATCGGCGAGCGTCGCGACCTTCGCATTGAGGGCCTGCATCGCCGTGATGAAGCTCGTGGAGTCGCTGACCTTGTTCTTCAGCAGGGTCTGCGGAATCGCCTCCGCCTGCATCAGGTTGTTGATCAGCGATGTGGTGTCGAGGCCGCTGATGAGCCCGTCGACGGCCATTCCCATCCGGTGGTCTCCCTCTCACGAGTCTGCTGTGACGGTTCGGGTGCTGCGGGTGCAGGGGGGTCGGCGGCCGGGGCGCGTGTCGGCATCGCCCCGGCCGCCGGGCTGTTAGCGGAGCAGCTGCAGCACGCCCTGGTTGGACTGGTTCGCCTGGGCGAGCATCGCCGTGCCGGCCTGCGACAGGATGTTGGAGCGGGTGTACTTCACCATCTCCTCCGCCATGTCGGTGTCGGTGATGCGGCTGGACGCGGCCGAGAGGTTCTCCTTCGAGACGTTCAGGCTGCGGACAGCGGACTCGAAGCGGTTCTGCGATGCTCCGAGCTGCGACCGGGCGGTCGAGATCGCGGTGATCGCCGTGTCGATCGCCGTGATCGTGGTGTTCGCCGTCGCGTTGCTGGTGACGTCGAAGCCGGTGGCGCCCGCCGCACCGGACAGGGTGCCGACAGCGGTGGCGACATCGGCCAGGCCGACCTGGATGGTGTCGTTCGCGGTGGAACCGGCGCCCACCTGGAAGTTCAGCGAGCCGCCCTTGAGCAGGTCGATCCCGTTGAAGTTGGTTCCGTTGGTGATGCGGTCGAGCTCCTTGCCCAGCTCATCGGCCTCCGTCTTGATGGCCGAGCGCGAGGTCGCGTTGTTCGAGTCGTTTCCGCCCTGCACCGCGAGGTCGCGCATGCGCTGCAGGATGGAGTGGACCTCGGTCAGCGAACCTTCCGCGGTCTGCACGACGCTGATGCCGTCCTGTGCGTTGCGGGCCGCGACGGTGAGACCGCCGACCTGCGCCTTCAGGCCCTCCGAGATGGCGAGGCCTGCCGCGTCGTCCGCCGCACGGTTGATGCGGAGGCCGCTGGAGAGCTTCTCGAGCGACTTCGAGAGCTCGTTCTGCGTGTTGTTCAGGTTGCGGTAGGCGTTGTTCGCCGCCACGTTGGTGTTGATCTGCATACCCATGATGTTTCCTCCATGACTGGGTGGTGTTCGCGGCCCGTCCGTGGTCCGCATGAGCCTCTATCGGCGGCTCGCCGCATCCCGTTAGCTCAGGATGCGCGGGCCGAGCTCGGCGAGGTGGGGGAGAGGCGCGAGACGCCCGCCACCGCGTGCTGCGCCAGGCGGGCGAGGTAGGCGCTGCGCCGCGCCTGAGACGCCTTCGCCTCGAGGATCGGGTCGCCGTCGTCCGAGTAGTGGGTCGCCATCCCTTCGCGCATCAGCCGGATGGCCTCCGAACGCTGCTGGGACACGGCCGAGTGGGTGATCCCGAGCTCGTCGGCGATCTCGGTGACCGTGCGGTCGTCGAAGTAGATCGCCTCGACGATCGACCGCATCCGGTCGGGGAGGGCGGCGACCGCGGCGCGCACGTAGGCGGTCTGCTCGTTCGCCAGCAGCGAGTCCTCGGGGCCGGCCAGGTCCGTGATGAGCAGCGGTTCGACCGTCTCGTCCAGCGCGCTGACCGTGCGGGCGGCGTCGGCGAGGCCGGCGGCCGCCGTCTCGCGGTCGACGCCGAGCGCGTCGGCGATCTCGTCCACGCTGGGGGTTCGCCCGAGGGCCGCGCTCAGGCTGTCCTGCACGGCCAGCGTCTCCTTGATGCGCTTGCGGGCCGAGCGGGTCGCCCAGTCGGATGCCCGCAGCTCGTCGGCGAGCGCGCCGAGGATGCGCGTGCGGGCATATGCGCCGAAGGGGACACCCAGAGTCGCGTCGTACGCGCCCGCCGCCAGGACCAGGGCGACGGCGCCGGCCGAGGCCAGGTCGTCGCGGGAGAGGTGCGTGGCGCGCGAGCACAGGTCGGAGACCAGGTAGCCGACCAGCGGCAGGTTCTCCACGACGAGCGTGTTGCGTTCGATCCGGTTCACGCTGGGTGACCCCTCTTCATCGGACGGGTACCGGCTGGCGGCCTCCGGGAAGGCGTTCACGGTACTCGGGCGGTGCGGCGGATGCTCGGACTTAGTCGGGTGCCGAACGAGTGCTAGGAGTCTTGCGGTGTTTACGGTAACAATTCGAGGTCGTTCAGGTCGCACTCCCGGTGTGCCCATTAGGGGGCAGACCGTACCCCCAGTACGGGGAATACTGTCAGGCCACCGAAAAGCGGTAGGTCGCGCGGCGCGGCCGGCGGCTGCGCGCCTAACATCGGGCGCAGGCGTGCCGATGGTCTGAAGCGGCGGGGACACCATCCACCGACTTTCAGACCGAGGAGACCAGGTGCGCACATCGACTCACGAGGAAGTTGGTAGCGACATGGCCGCGAGCGAGCTCTCAGCGCAGCTCTGGAAGGAGCGCGAGCTCCTCGAGCTCCTGTTGTTCAAGCTCGAGGAGGAGCAGCTGCTGCTGATCGCCGGGAAGTCGCGCTGGATCTCGCACGCCACGCGCGAGGTGGAGCAGGTTATCGAGCGGATGCGCACCACGGGTCTCGCCCGGACGGTCGAGGTGGCCGCGCTCGCGGAGGAGTGGGGGCTCAGTCAGGATGCGACCCTCCGCGAACTGGCGAGCGCTGCTCCCAACGGCATCTGGTCCGACATCCTCGGCTCGCATCTGACGGCCATGACCGAGCTGACCGCCCAGATCGCCGACGTGCGCGACACCAACGAACGACTGCTGCGCGAGGCGGCCCGCTCCACTCAGGAGACGCTGAGCTCCCTGTCGGGCGCCGGGGACGATGCCGGCGTCTACGGCGCCGGCGGAGCGGGGAGCATCGGGGATACGGCCCGCTTCTTCGACACGGAGGCCTGAGTGAGCACGTTCGGCGCGCTGAACACCGCGTACACGGGGCTCGTGGCGGCGAAGGCGGGGTTGGATGCGGTCGGCCAGAACCTGGTCAACGCCAACACGCCCGGCTACACCCGGCAGCGGGTCGCGACCTCGGCAGTGCCCGCGCTCGCCTCCGCCGGGCTGTTCAGCGGCGGCGTCCGGCCGGGCCAGGGCGTCACCGTCGACGGCATCCAGCGGCTGGACGATGCCGGTCTCGACGCGCGCGTCCGCACCACGTCCGCCTTGTCCGGTTACACCAGCACCCGTGCGGACGCGCTCTCGACGCTGGAGTCGTCGTTGAACGAGCCCGGCACGAACGGCCTCTCCGCGCAGCTGCAGAAGTTCTGGTCCGCGTGGGGCGACGTCTCCAACCAGGCGGGCGAGCAGGCGCCCGCCGGCGTGCTGCTCGGCGAGGCGGCCAGCCTCGTGACCCAGCTCCAGACCGGCTACCGTGCCGTGGACGACCAGTGGAGCGCCCTGCGGGGCTCCCTGGATGGCATGGCCGCCGAGCTGAACACCGCCGCCGCCGCCGTCGCCGACCTCAACGGCCGCATCCGCTCGTCCCTCGCGGCGGGCCAGTCGGCGAACGAGCTGCTGGACCGTCGCGACGTGCTCACCGCATCCATCGCCACGCTGGCCGGGGGAGTGGTGCGGCCGAACGAGGACGGCACCGTGGATGTGCTGGTCGGCGGGAACGCGCTGGTCTCGGGCACCACCGCGAACGCCGTGAAGGTCGCCGGCGCGACCCGGATGGCCGACGCCGCCGCCGACCCGGCGCGCGTCGAGTGGGCCTACCGGCCGGGCGCGGCGATCGCTCTGGAGGGCGGATCCATCGCGGGCGCCGTGTCCACGCTCGCGCCCGCCGACGCATCCGGTACCGGGGGAGCGCTCGCAGAGGCCGCCGCGGGTTACAACGCCTTCGCCGTGACGCTCGCCCAGCGGGTCAACGCCGTCCACCAGACCGGTACGACGCCCACCGGGGCCACCGGCCTCGACTTCTTCGCGATCGACGCGTCCCAGCCGGCCGCCCTCGGCCTGTCCGTCGTCCCCACCGGCGTCGGCCAGATCGCGACGGGCGCAGCGGGCGCCGGCGGGACGGACGGCAGCGTCGCCGACGCGATCAGCCAGCTCGGCACCGGGCCGGACGCCGTCGACAAGCAGTGGGCCGCCTTCGTGGTCCGGATCGGCGTGGCCAGCCACACCGAGAAGCAGCAGTCCGATCTCGCGGACCTGGCCACGACCTCCGCCGTGAACGCGCAGGTGGCCGGCGCGTCCGTCGACCTCGACGAGGAGAACATGAACATGCTCTCGTTCCAGCACGCCTACCAGGGCGCTGCGCGCGTGATGACCGCCGTGGATGAGGCCCTCGACGTGCTCATCAACCACACCGGAATCGTCGGGAGGTAGCCGTGATCAGCAGAGTGACCAACGCGACCCAGACCCTCAACGCCCAGCGCAACCTGCAGCTGAGCTTGCAGCGTCAGGCAGAGCTGTACGACCAGGCGAGCAGCCGTCGCCTGCTGACCAAGCCGTCGGACGACCCGACGGCCACGGCGAGCGCCCTCGGTGTCCGCTCCGATCAGGCGACCACCGCGCAGTACCAGCGGAACGTGAGCAACGGCGACGCCTGGCTGACCACCGCGGACTCGGCGCTGACGTCCGTCGAGACGCTCATGCACCGCGTCCGCGACCTCACCGTGCAGGGAGCCAACGACGGCGCGATGTCCCCAGAGGCCAAGGCCTCGATCGCGACCGAGCTGGACGGCCTGAAGAAGAGCCTGCTCTCCCTCGCGAACACCACGTACCTGGGCCGGACCGTCTTCGCCGGCAACTCGGATGCCGGGGTCGCCTTCCAGCCGGACTACTCGTTCACCGGCGCCCCGGGAAGTACAGTGGAGCGCAGGATCGGGCCCGACACGACCGTGCGGGTGGATGCGGACGGCGCCGCCGCCTTCGGTACAGGCGCTTCGTCCGTGTTCGCGCTGATCGACGGCACCGTGAGCGACCTGCGCGGCGGCGTCAACGTCACCCCGCGCCTCGCGCAGATCGACGACAGGATGAAGGCCATCGTGGGAGAGCACGCGGAAGTGGGCGGCCGCCAGACCCGCATCGACAAGGCGACCGACGCCCTCGCCGTCGGCGCGAACGCCCTGGAGGCCCAGCGCTCCTCCCTCGAGGATGTGGACTTGAGCAAGGTGATCCTCGACCTGAAGACCCAGGATGTGAACTACCAGACGGCCATCGCCGTCACGGCTCGCGTCCTCCAGCCCACCCTCATGGACTTCCTGCGATGAGCACCGTCCGCTTCCTCACCCCGCCGCCCGGGCTCGAGCCGCTCGACGCCTTCGACCTCGACGCGGTGCCCGGCGCCGACGGCCTCTTCACCCTGTCCTCGATCGAGCGCCCGGACATCCGCCTGTTCGTCATCGACGCCGAGCGCCACCTCCCCGGCTACGCGCCCGAGCTGCCCGACGACCGCGCAGCCGAGCTCGGAATCCTCGAGGCGGCGGACGCCCTGCTGCTCGTCGTGGTGACCCCGTCGCCCGAGGGCAGCACCGTGAACCTGCTGGCGCCGGTCATCGTGAACCGTTCGTCGGGAGCGGCACTGCAGCTCGTCCTCGACGACGACGCCTTCCCCGTGCGCGCGGAGCTGGCGGCCCTGGCCGCCGCCTAGCGGTCGTCATCAGTGGATCGGCGCGCTGCTCCAACCGTGCGCGTCGCCGGTGAGCTCGGTATCGAGCGTCTCTTGGGCGATTCGCATCTGCTCGGCATACCGGGTCTCCGACAACCGTCGCCACATTTCCTCCTCCGGAACCTCTTCCGCCTGTGTGACGACCCACCAGATGTTGCCGAAGGGGTCGCGAACGCGCCCACCCCGTTGTCCGAACGCGCTGTCCGCCGGCGCGGTCACCACGACGCCTCCCGCCGCAACAGCCCGATCGATGGCCGTGTCGGCATCCGGCACCCAGACCCGCAACAGAGACGGCATGACGGGCCAGCCGGGACGGCGGTCGAACGCGAGCACGACGGTGTCACCGACCCGGATTTCGGCATGGCCGATGGAACCGTCGGCCACGGCGACCCGGGCGAGCTCGATCCCATCGAACGCGGTCGTGACGAAGTCAAGGAACGCCCCTGTGTCATCGGTGACGACCCATGGGGCAACGGAGGTGTAATCAGCTGGCTGGAAAGAGTTCATAGTAGGACGCTAACCAGCATTCCGGTCAGAAAACGTCCGCATTAGAAGGCGTCGCCGTCCGGTCACCCGGCCTTCTTCTGGGGGCAGGGCGCCGCCTTCGTCATGGCGTCGATGGTCTGCTGCTCCGACCAGGGGAGCGAGGCGACGACCTTGGCGCCCTTCTGCTTCGCCGGGACCTTGGAGACGACCGAGGCGAGCCGCTGGGCGAGAGACTGCGCGAAGGCAGGCCCGGGAGTGGAGTTGTTGAGCGCCACCACGATCGTCAGGCCCGACGCGGGGTCGGCGAACAGCGCCGAGCTGTAGCCGGGGATGGCGCCGCTGCTGCCGCGAAGCGGCCCGAGCAGCTGCACGCCGAGGCCGTAGCGCTGCCACGACTCGCCGTCCACGACGGCGTCCAGCTGGTCGGTGCGCGACTTCTTGCTCAGGAGGCTCCCGGTGGCGAGCGCCTGCGCGAAGTTCTTCAGGTCGGGAACGTTGGACACAACACCGCCGGCGGTCCAGCCCTGTGACGGCGACAGGCGGCTGACATCGCGCATCGGTGTGCACACGATCGCGCCGGCCGCATCCACCCCGACTGAGTACCCGGCGGCGTGCGGACCGGGCACGCTGAGCTGGGAGCTCGACGGAAGGGAGCTCGCCGTCATGCCCAGCCGGTCGAAGACGTACTGCTTGTACAGGTCCGGCCAGCTCCGTTCCGTCACGTTCTGCAGCGCCATCCCGACCAGCACCGCGTTCGTCAGGGAACGCCCGTACTTCTCGCCGGGGGTCCCGTAGCGCTGCGTGGCGATGCCGTCGCTCGCCAGTTCCAGGGGCGGCCACTGCCGTGCCGGGTTCATCAGGAACTCGGCGTTCAGCTGCCCGGCGTAATCGCCGATCCCCGAGGTGTTCTGGCAGAGCTCGCGCATGGTGACGCCCTCCACCCCTATCAGGCCCGGCACCCACTTGGTGACCGGGTCGTCGAGATCGAGGCGTCCCTCGTCCACGAGCTCCAGCAGCACGGTGCACGTCATCGGCACGGTGTTCTGGCCGATGCGGAACGTCATGTCCGCCTTCACCGGGGTGGAACCTCCACGCGTCGTGGTGCCCAGCGCCGCGGTCCAGCTGCCCGCCCACGGAGCCCACACTCCCGCGAAGCCGGCGGAGGCATCGGCGAGGCCCATCGCGTCCGTGACGGCCGCCGAGAGACGCTTCTCGACATCCTTCGCGAAGCCGCCGGGCTGCTGCTGGGGCAGGTCGACGTGGCCCACGGTCGACGTGCATCCGGCCAGGATCAGTGCCACGAGCCCCGCGGCGGCGGCGAGCGCGAACCGCCCGAACTTCGTGTCACGTTGCATCGCTGCATCCCCCGACGGTCGCCCTGCGTGGTCCAGCGATTGTAACGTGCGGCGGAAAGCGGACCGGGATGGACGCGCTCAGCGGCGGGTCAGTGCGAACGAGACGGATCCGAAGCGCACCACCGAACCGGGATCCACCTCGTGCCGCGTCCTCGGGTCGCACGCGAACGTCCCATCGCCCGGGTAGGTGATCGTCGTCCCGTTCGCGGAGCCGAGGTCCATCACCCAGAAGACGCCGTCGAACTGGCCGAATGCCAGGTGGGCGCGCGACACCGACTTGGCGTCGTCCTCCACGGTGATCAGCTCGACGTGGCCCGGATCCTCCAGCTCGGTCCCCGGCGTGTGTACGGCAGGGTTGCGGCCGATGACACCGTTCCCGCTCGTCTCCACGTGCTGGCCATCGCTGAAGTCCAGCACGAAGGTCACCGCCACGTCCGCCCCCTTCTCCCGCTCGCCGCGTCCGCACGGCCGCTCATCGCGCCGTCGCCCCTGCCGTCGCCGCCGGCCCTGCCGCCGTGACCGGCATGGAAACGGGCCGAGCGTCGCGCATGAAGCGCTCGACATCCTGGTCCACCATGATGTCGCTCGGCCGCAGCGGCCTCGTCAGGTACAGGCCCTCGAGCGTCGTGATCCGGCTGAGGGCGACGTAGGTCTGACCGGACGTGAAGGCGCGCGTGCCGAGGTCGACGATCGCCGAGTCATACGTCTTGCCCTGCGACTTGTGGATGGTGACCGCCCACGCCAGCCGCAGCGGGAACTGGGTGAACTCGGCCACGACGTCCTTCGTCAGCTTCTTGGTCGCCGGCGACCAGGTGTACCGGAACTTCTCCCAGATCGCCGGCTCGACCTCGTGCACCTCGCCGTCGACGTCCACGTACACGGTGGAATCGATCTTCGTCACGGTGCCGATCGTGCCGTTCACCCACCGGGGCCCATCGCCCTGGCCGACGTCGTTGCGCAGGAACATCACCTGCGCGCCGACCTTCAGCTCGAGGGACTCGTCCGCCGGATAGTTCCGGCCGCCGAAGTCGCCGCTCACCTCGGCCTTCGCCGTGAGCACGCGGCCGGGCAGCCGCCCGAGCGCCTGCGCGTTGATGCGGTTCACGGTGTCGTTGCGCGTGGCGAGCGTGATGGTCCCGTCGTCCGGCGCCGGACGCGCTCCGACTTCGTTGAGCCGGTCGGCGATCTCCTTGGTCACCTGGCCGTGACGTACCGCGTTGAGCATGAACCGGAAGTCCGACTCGTGCTGGCGGTGCACCTGAAGCAGCTCGACGATCCGCAGATCGGCCTCCTGCCACACCTTGGCGTCGAAGAACCACATCGAGCGATAGGTGTCCGCGAAGTAGGCGCGCTCCTCGGTGCCCCCGGGGACGGGCGCCAGCTGGTAGGGGTCGCCGAACAGCACCACCTGCACGCCGCCGAACGGCTCCCCTGCGCGCTGCCTGGCCTGGCGGAGGCTGCGGTCGATGGCATCCATCAGGTCGGCGTTGACCATGGAGACCTCGTCGATCACCAGCGTGTCGATGCTGTTGAGGAGCTTGCGCAACTCGGTGGTCTGGTCGATGTCGTGGTCGGCGATCACGCCGATGGGGAGGCGGAACAGCGAGTGGATGGTCTGCCCGCCGACATTGAGCGCGGCCACGCCCGTAGGCGCTGAGATCACGATCGACTTCTCGGTGTTCCACGCCAGATGGTTGAGCAGCGTCGACTTGCCCGTACCGGCACGACCGGTCACGAAGACGTGTTCCCTGGTGTGCTCGATCAACTCGAACAGCGCCTGCTGCTCCGGCGAGAGGGAAAGCCGTCCCATCCCCGCCCCTTCCGTATCGCCCGACCTGACGCACTACTCTAACCCTGCGCGCGGGCGCCGGACCGCTTATCCACAGAACCTTAGGATGGCCTCATGGCTGAGGCGGACGCGCGCATGCGCCGACGGGCCGTCCTGCTCTGGTCGGCTGTCGGCGTGCTGCTCCTCGCCGCCTTCGCGGCCGGGCTCGGCGCCGTCCAGCGGACGTACTACAGCCCGAGCGGGTTCGTGCGGGCGTTCGCGGGCTCGATCGCCTCCCACGACGTCGCGGCCGCGCTGGCCATGCCCGGCGCCGCTCCGACGGCGGCGGCGCTGGAGAGCGCCCACCTGCCGACGGGCGCATCCCGTGAGCTGCTGCGCGCCGATGTCCTGCCCTCGATCGGGGACATCCGGATCACGTCGGATTCGGCCGGGAGCGACGGTGTGCACACGGTGGTGGCGCACGCCGTCGCGGACGGCCGCTCGGTCTCGGCGAGCTTCCGCGTCCGTC
>Ga0206353_10965259_pt1 | contig 12940 bp, 10 predicted proteins | sample DielMetaTC5am4_FD_146436 | JGI IMG/M metagenome (GOLD analysis project Ga0206353, IMG submission 146436) | Corn rhizosphere microbial communities from Kellogg Biological Station, Michigan, USA - Diel MetaT C5am-4 (Metagenome Metatranscriptome)... | ecosystem: Host-associated > Plants > Roots >...
CTCTGGGTTATGAGCCAAGCGAGCTACCGAACTGCTCCACCCCGCGTCGTGTGACCACAGCGTACGGGACCGATGCACGCAGATTCAAATCGGCCCGAAGCCATGTAACTGGTGCGAAGACCTGCACGATGCCGGCTTACGTCGCGGTGGGACATGACACAGTGGGGCCGTGGTCACAGCATCCGATCTGGCGTCGGCGTTGACGCCGGCCTTCCTGGACGTGATCCACCACGGTGCGGACCGGCCGGTTCTGGGGATCGACATCGCCGCCGACGAACAGGCGGTCGAGGTCGAAGTGGGTGATCTCGTCCTTGCGGTGGGTGTCGGCAGCATTGCTGATCTGCTGCGGCTGATCGAGCACCCACCCACGCCGGCGGGCGTCGTCGTACGACGCTCCTGGGCGGCGTCGGCCGAGCTGCGGGAGTGCTGCGAGCGCGTCGATGTGACCCTGATCGGCCTGGCGGAAGGGGCCACATGGTCGGTGGTGATGGGCCTGCTCGGATCCGTGATCGACGCGTCCTCCTCGCGCGGCGGCGAGCAGGGAGGGCCGTCGCAGGCCTACCGGGACCTGTTCGACATGGCCGACAGGATCAGCGGGATCCTGCGTGCCCCGGTCACGATCGAGGATGAGAGCTCACGGGTGGTGGCCTATTCGACGGGTCAAGACGATGTGGACGAGGCCCGGGCGGCGACGATCTTCGGGAGGCGGGTCCCGCGCCGGGTCCGCGATCACTTCCGGTCGATGGGCGTCTTCCGACGCCTGGCTCAGTCCGACGAGCCCTTCCTGATACCGGGGGTGGACGAGGACCTCAGGGGTCGCTATGTGATCCCGATCCATGTGGGCGGGGAGGTTCTGGGCTCGATCTGGGCGGTGACAGAGGATCGGGAGCCCGAGGACGGCGCCCGCGAGCTGCGAGCGGCGACCGAGTTGATCGCGCTGTACCTGTTGCGCCTGCGGGCGCAGGGTCAGCTGGCACACCAGGTCCATCTCGACCAGCTCCGTGGCCTCATGCGCAGCGGCACGTACGACAACGCCGGCGATCTGCCCGAGGGACCCTTACGAGTGGCGGTGCTCAACGGCCCGGTTCCCGATCTGCGTGCCGATTCCCGGCGGGAGCTGTGGCTCGTGCTGACCCGGCGTAAGGGCTGGCGGCAACCACTGGTCGTCGACCTGGACGAGCGCGTGTACGCCGTACTTCGCGCGGACGGAGCGGACCCTGGGACGTGGGCCTGGCTGCGTGGACTCGTCGAGTCCGAAGGCAGCGCTCGGCCCGCCGTCGGCCTGCTGGGTGGCGGGGTCGTCGATTCCCCGGACGCGCTGATGGACTCCCGGCGGCAGGCCGACGAACTCGACGAGCTCGGCGCTGCGGAGCTGGGTCGATCCGTCACCACCGTCGAGGAGGCCTGGCCGGACCTGGTCCTGGCGCGTGCGGTCACCGGCCTCGGCGCGAGGGCCCCGGTCTCGCCGCTGCACGGCTTCCTCGAGCAGGGCCACGACCCCGACGGGACCGTGGTGGAGACCCTGGAGGCGGTCATCGATCACTGGGGGGAGCCGCGGCGCGCCGCCCGGCAACTCGGTGTACATCCGAACACCGTGCGCTATCGGCTGTCCCGGCTGGCGCCACTGCTGCCGCTGGACCTGGAGGACCCGAGGCAGCGGTTGGCATTGCGGCTCGAGATCGAGACGCTGCGAAGCGCACGGCGCCAGCCGAGCTGAACCGCGGTCAGCGCAGCGGATCGACCCCGCGCAGGGCCGGGTTCGGTACGCCGGTGGTGATCTGTTCGGCGAGGAGCTTGCCCGTGATGGGCCCCAGGGTCATTCCCCACATGCCGTGACCACCGGCCACGTAGACACGCGGATCGTGGGTCGCGCCGATGAGCGGGAGACCGTCGGCGGTGCACGGGCGCGCACCCACCCACTCGTCCTCACGCTCGCCCAGGTGCGCACCGCGCAGGAGGCTGCCGGCCTCGTCGACCAGCGCCTTGATCCGGCGCGGATCCAGCGGGGCGGTGGCGTCGCGGAATTCCATCATCCCGGCGATCCGCAGCCGACCGTCGACCGGCGTGCACGCGACCCGCTGCTGCGGGAAGTAGACCGGCCCCCGGGGGAGGGCGTCGACCTTGATCGTGAAGGAATAGCCACGGCCCGCCTGGACGATCCGCCGCACCCCGAAGCGGCGGGCATGGCGATTGAGCCAGGCACCGGTGGCGATCACGACCGCGTCGTACTTCTCGTCGGCGACGACGACACCGTCCGCAGCGGTCGTGATGTCGTCGACCGGCTGGTGCTCGAGGACGCGGCCGCCGCGCTCGTCGACCGCCTTCGCCACGGCCCGCACATACGCGACGGGGTTGATGAAGCGCTCGTTGCGGATCCGGATCGCGGTGCCGATCTCGTCCGACAGCGCGGGCTCGTCCCTGCGGGCGGTCTCACCGTCGACGACGTCGAAGGTGACGCTTTGGCCACAGGCTCGGATATGTTCGAACTCCTCGAGCAGCGCCTGGCTGTCGGCGACGGTGCGGAAAGCGGCCGTGAACGGCTCGGCCTGACGGGTGCGTGCGCTGACCCCGCCCTCCTCGAGCTCGTGGTAGGCGTTCAGGGCCTCGTTGTTCAGCGGGATCAGCGTCCTCATCGACTGCTGCCAGCGCTGGTGCGTGCAGTTTCGCGCGAACTCGGCCAGGAAGCGCAGTAGCCGGGGATTGGCGGTGAACGGCACATAGACCGGCGAGGAGGGACTGAGTACGGCGCGCAGGCCGTACTTGAGGACCGACGGCTCCGCGAGAGGTACGGCGATGCTGGGGGTCAGCCAGCCAGCATTGCCCCAGCTGGAGCCTGCCGCGACCGTGCCGCGGTCGAGAACAGTGACCTCCACACCGCGTTCTTGGAGGAACCACGCGGTCGAGAGGCCGACCATCCCGGCTCCGACGACGGCGACCCTGCGGGGCGAGGTGTGAGCATTCGTAGCCATGTCTCCATGGTCGAGGCACCGGCGTTGCGCGTCCTCTCACAGTTGGCACACAAGAGCGGCCGCCGATTGTGCGCTCGCGACAAAGCCCGCCAGCGGTCAGTCGACGCTCGTCGAGGTGAGCAGCTCCGCGATCACGGTGGCATCGCTGATGTCGCTTCTCTTCGACCCGGTCAAGACGGTCACCGGGCCCTTCGCCGCCAGGTCCTGCAGGCGGGCGATCTCGGCCGCGGCAGCCGGTTCGGAGAGCTCCATGCGGTAGCGCTGGGCGAACTGCGGCCACAGGTCGGGGTCGTGCTGGTACCACTTGCGCAGCTCCGTGGACGGAGCCAGGGCCTTGCACCACTCATCGATGTGGGCGCGGTCCTTGCTCAGGCCCCGTGGCCACAACCGGTCGACGAGCACGCGGTAGCCGTCGTCGTCAGCCGGCGGGTCGTAGGCCCGGCGGACCTGCACCTTCGCGATGATCTTCGCCATCAGACCTCCTCGGACGATCTCGTCCACGTTACCGCCGTACCAGGGGGCAGCAGCGGCTCGGCATTCTTCTCTGTGGCTGCACGTCGGTTCAGACTCTGTTCAGGAGCATCGTCCTAGGATGGCCCGGTCCGACCCCCACGGGGTGCGCCCGAGTTACCCGGGGTCTCCTCCATGCCCGAAGACCTGCCCGACGCCGAGGAAGCCTCCTCACCACCCGGCCCACCGGGCCGGCGGCGCGCACGCAGGCTGCGCCGCCGGATCCTGATCGGGATCGGTGTGGTGTTGGTCCTCGTCGTCGGCGTCGCGGGCTACGGCTACTACCAGCTCGCCGCGAGCATCAAGACCTTCGACGGCTCCGGGCTGGCCAAGCATCGTCCGCACGACATCCCGGGGACCGACATCCTGGTCATCGGCTCGGACGCGCGCGGTGGCGCGAACAGCAGGCTCGGCGGCAGCGGGGACGACATCGGCCGTTCGGACACCACGGTCCTGGTGCACGTCTATCCCGGCGGCAAGTCCGCGGTCGCGGTCTCGATCCCTCGTGACTCACTGGTCACCATCCCGCCGTGCAAGCTGCCGAACGGCTCCTGGACCACCACGCAGACCGATGTCATGTTCAACTCCGCCTTCAGCGTCGGACTCTCTCCACAGGGAAATCCGGCCTGCACCGTCAACACCGTCGAGAAGATGACCGGGCTGCGGATCGATCACACGGTGGTCGTGAACTTCGAGGGCTTCGCGACGATGTCGAAGGCGATCGGCGGAGTCCCGGTCTGCCTGCCCAAGAACATCTACCAGGGCGACCTCGACCCGAACCTGCATGCGCAGGGCGCCCTGCTCTTCAAGGCGGGCGAGCAGTTGGTCTCGGGAGCGCGGGCGCTCGACTACGTGCGCATCCGGCACGGGCTGGGCGACAACTCCGACATCGGTCGCATCCGACGACAGCAGGCCTTCATGTCCAGCCTGGTAAAGACGGTCAGGGAGCGAGGCCTGGATGCCAGCCACATCCTGCCGCTGGTGCACGCGGCCACCGACGCGCTCACCTTCGACCCGGGGCTCTCCTCGCCGGCCAAGCTCTTCGCCCTCTCACAGCAGCTGGACGGACTCGACCCCGCCAACATCGACTTCGTCACCGTTCCTTGGCGGTACGACGGTCCGCGCGTGGCCATCGTCGAACCAGATGCCGACGAGCTCTGGGCGGCCCTGCGTGCCGACCGGCCGCTGACAGGTGGGCCGGGCCCCGAGCTGGTAGACAAGGCCGCGCTCCCGCCCGGCAGCGGGACCGTTCAGGTGCTCAACGGCACCTGGACCACGGGTCTGGCCGGCCGGACCTCGGCACGGCTCGACAAGGCCGGCTTCACCGCCGCCGCCGGCAATGCGGCGATCCGGGGAGTCACCCGGTCGCAGATCCGCTACGCCCCTGTGGACAAGGCCCGCGCCAAGGTGCTCGCCAGGTACGTCGATGCGAAGCTGGTGCCCGATCCGAACGTGCACACCCTGACCCTGGTGCTCGGCAGCTCGCACCGCTGGATCGCCGGCAAGGCGGTCCACCGGGTCCACAAGCTGCCGTCGAGCGTCACCGACAACATCCGCAAGGCCACCGCGAACCCCTGCAGCGACCTCACCTACGGCTGAGCTGCGCGCGAATCTCCTCGACCGTGCCGCGCACCCGGCCGGCGTCGGCTGGAACCAGGCCGATGCGGGTACGGCGGTCCAGGATGTCCTCGACGTCGAGAGCGCCCTCGTGCGTGAGGGCGTAGGCGATCTCGGCCCGGGTGACGTCGAGGTCCGGGGCGATCCTGCTCCGCGGCTCTGCGATGGCGGCCGAATCGAAGACGTCGCCGGCCAGGCCGCCGTACCGGGCGACCAGCGATGCCGGCAGTCCTGATGTCGGGCGGCTGTGCGGGTGAGTGGGCGCGCCGATCAGGGGCAGCGTGCGGGTGCGTCCGGGCGGCGCGCTCAGCCCGGCGAGGGCCAGTGCTCTGTCGAGGGCGTCTTCGGCCATCCGCCGGTAGGTGGTGAGCTTGCCGCCGACGATCGTGACCACCCCGTCTGGCCCGACGATGACGGCGTGCTTGCGTGAGACGTCTGCGGTCGAGCCGTCCTGGCTGTACAGCAGCGGTCGCAGGCCGGAGTAAGTGCCGAGGATGTCGGTGCGGGTCAGTGGCCGCTCGAGCGCGCGGTTGATGGTGTGCAGCAGCTCGTCGATCTCGTGGTCGGTGGCCCGGGGTACGTCGGGCACCGGCCCAGGCGCCTCCTCGTCGGTGAGGCCGAGGTAGACGCGGTCGAGCTGCTCGGGCATCGCGAAGACGAAGCGGCTCATCGAACCCTCCACGGGCACGGTGATCGATGCGGTCGGGTGACCCAGGGCGGCGGCCGGCAGCACGAGATGGGTGCCGCGGGAGGGACGCAGCCGGACCGCGGGATCGACCTCGCCGGACCACACGCCGGCGGCGGAGACGACCGTGCGCGCGGTCAGCGTCATGGTCTGGTGGGTGAGCGTGTCGGTGATCCGGGCACCGGTGCCGGTGACCTCGCTGGCGCGGGCACGAGTGAGGATCGTGGCGCCGTGAGCGGCCGCCGTGCGGGCGATCGTGACGACGAGCCGGGCGTCGTCGACGAGTTGCCCGTCATAGGCGAGGATCCCGCCGCGCAGGCCCGCCTCGCGGATCCCGCCGGCGATGTGGTGGGCCTGGCTGGCGCTGACCCGTCGTGAGCGGGGAAGTATGCGGGACGGCGTACCGGCCGCTCGGCGGAGCAGGTCCCCGGCCATGAATCCACTGCGTACGACGCTCGCCTGCATGTGGCCCAGGTAGGGATGCAGCGGTACCACCGTGGCCAGCGGGCGCACCAGATGTGGTGCGGTGACGGTCATCAGCAGGTGGCGTTCGACGGCACTCTCGTGCGCGACGCCCAGGTTGCCGCTGGCGAGGTAGCGCAGGCCGCCGTGTACCAGCTTGGAGCTCCAGCGGCTGGTGCCGAAGGCCAGGTCGTGAGCCTCGACGAGGGCGACCCGCAGACCCCGGGTGGCGGCGTCCAGAGCAACCCCGACTCCGGTGACGCCACCGCCGATCACCAGCACATCGAGGGTGGGGCCGGTGGCGATCGCGTCCAAGTCGCGCCGGCGCCGATCGGAGTCGAGGACGGATGCGGACGCGGTGCTCATGTGCGCAGGTATCCGGTCACGGCGTGGGCGAGCTCGCGCCGCCACGCGTCGTCGTCGAGGAACTCGGCGATCATGGCGCGCGACTGCACCGCCGACTGCAGGATCAGCATCACCATCGCGGTCAGCTCGTCCGGCTTGCCACCGCGGACCCCGCCGGCGGCCTGGACCCGTTCGATGGCGCCGCGGAGCCGGTCGAAGACCAAGCGCTGGCTGGTGCCGAAGCGGTCGACGACGTAGCGGGCCACCGTGCTCGCGTCGGCGGTGAAGGTGGGCGCGAGCACCTCGTGGGTACTGATCCGGTCGGCAAGGTCGATGATGCGATCGACGAGGTCGCCCAGGTCGGTGCCCTCGAACGGGTTCGCGTCGAGCAGGTTGCCGATCTCGCGCTCCCACAGCGCGCGGAAGAGGGCGTCGCCGTCGGCGAAGTAGCGGTACACGGTGGGTCGACTGACGCCCGCGTGACGGGCCAGCTCGGCGATCGCCGGCTGGCGGTGCATCAGTGCGCCGTAGTGCGCGGCGGCGTCGAGGATCCGGTCGCGGGTCTCGACCGTGGCGTGGTCGACATGCCGGGTACGACGGCCCGCGGCCGCTGTTCGCGGCGATACATTACGACTTGACATGATGTGTAAAACTGTAACATGCCGATTTCGAGGTCGTCGACGTCCGTTCCGATGCCGCGCCCACCCATGAGCTGGAACGCCTGGGGCGATCCGGCCCAGGCAACCGAGCTGAGTCCCGACATGCTCGGGCTGGTCACCGCGATGCTCGGGGTCAGCGAACCCGACGTACCCATCTCGCGTGGGCAGGTGCGACTGCGCCCCTCGGCCCTGGACGAGCAGGACGTGGCCGCGCTGGCAGCCGTCGTCGGCGCGAGCTCGGTGAGCACCGCCGACGACGACAGGTTGCTGCGCGCGGGCGGAAAGTCCACGCTCGACCTGCTCCGCCGCAAGCAGGCCGGCGAACAGGACGTCCCCGACGCTGTGGTCGCCCCGGCGAGCGAGGACGAGATCGCCGCACTGCTGCAGGTATGTGGCGACCGGGGGATAGCGGTGGTCCCGTTCGGCGGCGGGACCTCCGTGGTCGGTGGCGTCGACCCAATCCGCGGTCCGCACCACGCGGCGATCTCGCTCGACCTGGCCGGCTTCGACCGGCTCGAGGAGCTTGATGAGACCGATCAGGTCGCCCAGCTCGGCGCCGGGCTGACCGGCCCGGCCGCGGAGGAGCTGCTCGCCGAGCGCGGCTACGAGCTGGGCCACTACCCGCAGAGCTTCCGCTATGCGACCGTCGGCGGCTTCGCCGCCACTCGTTCCTCGGGCCAGGACTCCGCCGGCTACGGTCGCTTCGACGACATGGTCGTCGGCCTGCGCGTGGTGACACCGCGAGGGGTCATGCTGCTGGGACACCCGGGTCCCAAGGACGCTGCCGGGCCCGACCTGCGTCAGCTCTTCCTCGGCTCCGAGGGCACCTTCGGCGTGATCACCTCGGTCCGCCTCCGCGTGCATCCGGTGCCACCGGTGAAGGTCTACGAGGCCTGGCGGTTCCCCGACTTCGCCACCGGGGCGGCCGCGCTGCGCGCCGTACAGCAGGCCGGCACCGGCCCGACGGTGCTGCGCCTCTCCGACGAGACGGAGACCTCGCTCAATCTCGCGACGGTCTCCGACGCCGGCGGCGCCGACAGCATCACCGGATGCCTCGCGATCACCGGCTACGAGGGCGCAGCCGAACTCGTGGCCGCTCGCCAGGACGCGACCAGCCGGGTGCTGAGCGCGCACGGTGGCACCTCGCTGGGCGCCGAGCGAGGCGAGCAGTGGGCCGAGCATCGCTTCGACGGCCCCTACCTGCGGGACCCGCTGCTGGCCGCAGGCGCGCTCGTCGAGACCCTCGAGACCGTCACCTCGTGGTCCAACCTCGAGACGCTCAAGGCAGCTGTCACCGACACCGTGACCGCGAAGTTCACCGAGTACGTCTCCCCGGCGATCGTGCTGTGTCACATCTCGCACGCGTACACCGCCGGCGCATCGCTCTACTTCACCATCGCGGGTGCCCAACGTGGCGACGCGATCGCCCAGTGGAAGGACATCAAGGCCGCGGTCAACGACGTACTGCTCTCCACCGGCGGCTCCATCACCCATCACCATGCCGTCGGTGCCGACCACCGGCCGTGGATGAGCGAGCAGATCGGTGACCTCGGCGTCGAGGTGCTGCGCGCGGTCAAGACCGTGCTCGATCCTGCCGGCATCCTCAACCCGGGCAAGCTGATCCCGTGACGCCCGTGCGCCGGGTGGCGCTGCTGGCCAACCCTGCCGCCGGGCACGGGCACGCGCCCCGGCTGGCTGCTGCCGCTCGCGACCGCTTCGCCGAGCTGGGCATCGAGGCCCAGGACCTGCTACCCGGGTCAGCCGCGCAGGCGCGGGCCCTCGCCGAGCAGGCGGTGGCTGACGGCGTCGACGCACTGGTGGTGGTCGGCGGGGACGGCATGCTCCACCTGGCCCTTGCGGCGGTCGTGGGGAGCAGTACCCACCTCGGCGCGATCCCCGCGGGTACCGGTAACGACCAGGCCCGGGCGCACGGTTGGCCCCGGAAATCGGTCGCCGAGGCGGTCGAGGTGATCGCGGCGGGCCACACCCGCCGGATCGACGTCGGCACCATCGAGACGGCCGACGGCAACCGCACGCTCTTCGGCTCGGTACTTGCTGCCGGCTTCGACTCGCTGGTCAGCGACCGCACCAACCGGATGACCTGGCCGCACGGCCGGGCGCGCTACAACCTGGCCATCCTCGCCGAGTTCGTCAACCTGCGGCCGCTGCCGATGCGGGTCACCTTCGACGACGGCACCGTCGTTGACGACGACCTGCTGCTGGTCGCGGTCGGCAACACCAGCACGTACGGCGGCGGCATGCGGATCTGTCCCGACGCGGACCCCACCGACGGGCTGCTCGACGTGACGATCGGGCGCGCGGCCTCGCGTCGCAAGGTCCTCAGGCAGTTGCCTGCGGTCTACCGCGGCACTCACGTGCGCCGACCCGAGGTACAGACCTTCCGGACCCGCTCCCTGGCGATCGAGGCCGAGGGCATCAATGCCTACGCCGACGGCGAGTACATCGGCCCGCTGCCGACCCGGGTCGGCCTGATGCCCGGTGCGCTTACCGTATTGGTCCCCGCCACCGGGTCTCGATGACCCGAGCCTCAGTCGCCGAGGCTGCTGAGCCGCTTGACCTCGTCCGCGGTGAGTTCGATCGCGGCAGCGGCGGTGTTCGACTCGAGGTGCGCGACCTTGGAGGTGCCGGGGATCGGCAGCATCACCGGTGAGAGGTGTAGCAGCCACGCGAGCGCGATCTGGGTGACCGTCGCATCGTGTGCGGCGGCGATCTCGGCGAGCGGACCGGCGTCCTCGGTGTGGTCACCCACGGGGCGCCACGGGATGAACCCGATGCCGTGCGCCTCGCTGTGGGCAAGAAGTTCGTCAGAGTCGCGCGTGCCGAGGCTGAACCGGTTCTGCACGGTCGCGATCGGGGTGATCTCCTGGGCCTGCTGCAGCTCCTCGATGCTCACCTGCGACAGGCCGATGTACCTGATCTTGCCCTCATCCCTGAGCTTGGCGAGCTCGCCGACCTGGTCCTCCAGAGGAATCGCTGGGTCGATGCGGTGCAGCTGGAACAGGCCGATCGCCTCGACCTTGAGGCGGCGCAGGCTGAGTTCGGCCTGTTGGCGCAGGTACGCCGGCACGCCGACCGGGGTCCAGATGTTCGGGCCCTGCCGGGTCAAACCGGCCTTGGTCGCGATGACGATGTCCTCGCCGTACGGATGGAGGGCCTCGGCGAGCAGCTCCTCGGCCACGACGGGGCCATAGGAGTCCGCGGTGTCGAAGAAGGTGATGCCGAGCTCGACGGCGCGCCGCAGGACGGCGATCGCCTCGTCGTGGTCCCTGGGCGGGCCCCAGATCCCCTCGCCGGTCAGCTGCATCGTCCCGTAGCCGAGTCGGACGACGGGAAGGTCGCCTCCGATCGAGAAGCTTCCGGACTGGGCTGCCACGTCGGTAGTAGAGGTCATGCCAGCCGCAACCGCGAGATCCCGGCATGGATTCCCGAAGGTGCGCCGAGCCGCTCTGGCCTCCCCTCAGCCGGGCTGGACGAGGTCGCGGAGCACGGGTTGCAGGGCACGGTGGAAGGTCGGATAGGCGAAGTGCATGTCTACGAGGGTGCTGATCGGGATCTCGGCGTGGATGGCGGTCACGACGGCGGAGAGCACCTCCCCGCCGCTGCTTCCCACGACGGTGCCGCCGACGAGGACGCCGCGCGCGGCGTCGGCCACCAGTTTGATGGGCCCCGACTCCCCGGCCAGCCAACCGCGGGTGCCGAGGTCGCCGGTGGCGGTGCGTACGTCGATCCCGCGCTCGCGGGCGGCGGCTTCGGTCAGGCCGACCGAGCCCACCTCGGGATCGGTGAAGGTCACCCGTCCCACCGCGCGGTAGTCCGCCCACGGCCCGTCGGTGCCGTTCAGGTCGCGGACCACCACGTCCGCCTGATACATCGACATGTGCGTGAAGGCGCCCTTGCCGGTGATGTCGCCGATCGCCCAGACGCCGTCGGCGACACGCATCCGATCATCGGGGTCGAGCACATGCGCCTGCGGGTCGAGGCCGACGTGTTCGAGGCCGATGTCATCGATGTTGTTGCGCCGACCGGTGGCCACCAGGAGCTGGTCGGCCTCGATCGTCTCGCCTTCGAGGCCGACCATGAAACGACCGTCCTCGTGGCGGACCTGCTCGATCCGTGCGCTCGTGCGCACGTCGATCCCGCTGTCCGCGAAGGCCGCAGTCACCGCGGCGCAAGCCTCGGGCTCCTCGTTGGCCAGGATCCGGTCGGCCACCTCGAGGAGGCTCACCTGGACGCCGAAGGGCGCGAACACCTGGGCCAGCTCGCAGCCGATCGGTCCGCCGCCGATGACCACTAGAGACCGCGGGAGCTGCTCGACCCGCACCGCTTCGCGGTTGGTCCAGTAGGGCGTCTTCGCCAACCCGTCTATGGGCGGCGCGGTGGGCGTCGTACCCGTGTTGAGCACGATGCCCTTGCGTGCGACGTACGAGGACGTGGAGCCGTCGGTCTCGACGACGGTGACGGTACGCGGGGCAGTGATCCGACCCCGGCCGCGCACGAACGTGGCGCCGGTCGCGATCAGCCGGTCGACGGCGACCTGATCGTTCCAGTCGTCGGTGCCCTCGTCGCGGACCCGCGACGCCACCGGTGTCCAGTCCGGCTTCACCTCGGCCGTGCCCGCCGAGCCTGCTATGCGTCCGGCTTCCTGCAGCCGCCGCGCGGCCGTGACCATCATCTTCGTCGGGATGCAGCCGTAGTAGGGGCACTCGCCACCGACCAGGCGCTCGTCGACGGCGACCACCGCCATCCCGGTCTTCGCGAGGCTCCCGGCGACATGCTCGCCGCCAGGGCCGAGGCCGACCACGATCACATCACATTCGAGATCTCCACCCATGACTGCAGCAAAGCATTCCCGGCCATCGCTGTCACCACGTCGTGGGGTGGAAACGAGTGATTGGTCACACTCGTCCGGGGCGTGGGATCCTCCAGCGGGGTGCTCTCAGTGACCTCTAAGCTTCCGAGCACTTCGGGTACCACGAGACTGATCGCTCACGCTGAAGGAGCGCAGGGAATGCAGATCGGTGTAGTCAATGAGGCGGGTGCGGGGGAGACGCGTGTCGCGGCGACTCCCACGACCGTGGCCCAATTGTTGAAGCTGGGCTACTCGGTAGTGGTCGAGTCGGGTGCGGGCGCGTCGTCGAGTTTCGCCGATGCGGCGTACGTCGAGGCGGGTGCATCGATCGGCGACCCGCTGACCGCGGACATCGTGTTCGGGGTCAACGCGCCCTCGGCCGAGCAGCTCGACGGCCTCAAGCCCGGAGCGACACTGGTCGCGATCTTGAACGCGCGTCTGGACGAGGCCTTGGTGGCGGACCTGTCGCAGCGGCCGATCACCGCGTTGGCGATGGATGCGGTGCCGCGGATCTCGCGGGCCCAGTCACTGGACGTGCTGAGCTCGATGGCGAACATCGCGGGCTACCGGGCCGTGGTCGAGGCGGCGCACGAGTTCGGGCGCTTCTTCACCGGCCAGGTGACCGCGGCCGGCAAGGTGCCGCCGGCGAAGGTCCTGGTGGTAGGCGCCGGCGTGGCCGGGCTGGCCGCGATCGGTGCCGCGGGTTCGCTGGGTGCGATCGTGCGGGCGACCGACCCGAGGCCGGAGGTCGCCGACCAGGTGGCCTCGCTGGGCGGTGAATACCTCTCCGTCAGAGCTGCTGATGAGGTCGCCGAAGTTTCCA
>Ga0206353_10879736_pt1 | contig 12937 bp, 13 predicted proteins | sample DielMetaTC5am4_FD_146436 | JGI IMG/M metagenome (GOLD analysis project Ga0206353, IMG submission 146436) | Corn rhizosphere microbial communities from Kellogg Biological Station, Michigan, USA - Diel MetaT C5am-4 (Metagenome Metatranscriptome)... | ecosystem: Host-associated > Plants > Roots >...
CCGACGCCCGCGGCTCGATCCTCTGCTTCGTCGGCCCGCCCGGTGTCGGCAAGACGTCGCTCGGGCACTCGATCGCGAACGCGCTCGGCCGGAAGTTCGTGCGCCTGTCGGTGGGCGGCGTGCGCGACGAGTCGGAGATCCGCGGGCATCGCCGCACCTACATCGGCTCGATGCCCGGCTCGATCATCCGCTCGCTGCGCGACGCGGAGTCCGCGAACCCGCTGCTCCTGATCGACGAGATCGACAAGATGGGCGCAGACTGGCGCGGCGACCCCTCGAGCGCGATGCTGGAGGTGCTCGACCCGGAGCAGAACCGGACGTTCCGCGACCATTACCTCGACCTGCCGTTCGACCTCTCGAAGGTGCTCTTCATCTGCACCGCGAACACGCTCGACTCGATTCCGGGGCCGTTGCTCGACAGGATGGACGTGATCTCGCTCTCCGGCTACACCGAGGACGAGAAGCTCGGGATCGCGAAGCGGTATCTGCTGCCGAAGCAGCTGAACCTGCACGGGCTCCAGCGGTCGCAGCTGACGCTCTCGGACAAGATGCTGCGGACGGTGATCCGCGAGTACACGCGGGAGGCCGGCGTCCGGAACCTCGAGCGCAGGCTCGCCGACGTCTGCCGCAAGGCCGCGACCCTCGTCGCGAAAGGGCGCGCGCAGAAGATCCGAGTCGACGGCGCGCGCCTGCGCGAATGGCTCGGCCCGCGCCGCTTCTCCGGCGACGTGCGCAAGCGTACGTCCGACCCGGGCGTGGCAACGGGTCTCGCCTACACGACGGTGGGCGGCGACGTGCTCTTCATCGAGGCGACCGCGTATCCCGGCAAGGGCAGGCTGACGATCACGGGCCAGCTCGGCGAGGTGATGCAGGAGTCCGCGCAGGCGGCGCTCTCGTGGGTGCGCTCGCACACGGCCGAGATGGGGCTGCCGGAGAGCTGGTTCGGCGAGCACGACCTGCACGTGCACGTTCCCGCCGGCGCGGTGCCGAAGGACGGGCCGTCCGCGGGGGTCACGATGGCGACGGCTATCGCGTCGCTCGTCCGTGGGGAGCCGGTCGCCGAGGACGTGGGCATGACCGGCGAGATCACGCTGACGGGACAGGTCCTGCCGATCGGCGGCCTGCGGGAGAAGTCCCTCGCGGCGCAGCGCGCCGGCCTGAAGCGGGTGATCTTTCCGCGCGAAAACGAGTCCGACCTGGACGAGCTTCCACCCGAGACACGCTCGTCGATGGAGTTCATCCCCGTCGACACGATCGAGGACGTCTTCGCCGCCGCGTTCGACGGCAAGCGCCGCTCGCGCCCGCGCACCGCGCAGTCGATCGAGCGGCAGGCGGCTATGCCAGCGCGAAGCTCGTAAGGAGCGCGTCGCAGAAGGCCCCGCTGTCAGACGACCGGCGGCGGCACAGCAGCTGGTATTCGTGCATCCCGTCGAGCACGAACGTGTACTCGTCGACGTGGTCTGCGACCCGCACGTCGTAGGCGTGCGAGCGGATGCCGCTGACGGTGACCGTGTGTGTCCCGATGATCGTTCCCCCACTCTGCTCCGCAACCCCCTTCATCCGCAAGGCGAGCTCACCTGCGACGCGGCCGAAGAGGGCGCTCGTGTACGGGCGGACGAGCGGGAACGACGCGACCTGGACGAGGTCCGAGTCGCGGCGCGCCGACACCTCGCGGCGCGTCCGCTCGCGCGTCCAGCTCGCGGGCGCCTGAAAGCGGAAGCCGGGCCCTTCGAGCGTCTGGGGCTGCGCTTTGTGCGAGCCCGCCCCGCCGCATCCTGCGAGGATGAGGGTTGCCACGAGGAGCGCCTGTTTGTACCGGCGGTCCCGGGGTACCAGGTGCGCGGTAACCAGGCGAAAGGATCCAGCGAGCATGGCCAAGACAAGGGACAAGGTCTACGACGCGGCGGGGAACGTCAAACCGTACGTCGATCGCGCGATGAAGGACGACAAGCTCCGCGAGGACGTGATGAGCGCGTTCGCGACGGCGAAGGATCTCTACAGCGAGTTGATCGGCGGCCGGAGCGCGGTCACGCTCGCGACGCGCGTCGCCACGGACGACGACGTCCGCGAAAAGCTGAAGACCGCAATCGAGGACCTGCGGAACGCCGCCGACCGGCTGCAGGGCAAGAAGTCGCACTCGGGCAGGTCGACGACGCTGCTCGTCGCGGGGATCGCACTCGGCATCCTCTTCAACCCGATCACGGGGCCCGAGACACGCAAGTGGGTCAAGGAGATGATCGGCGGCGGCGGCGACGAGTTCGGCGGCGACTACCCGTCGTCGAACGGCGGGGCTTCCTAGCCCCGGCCCAGGTCGCCCGCCGGGGCGACCACGGTCGGCACGAGAGTCTGCATCAGCGCTGACGCCTTCAGGGGCGTCAGCGCGCGCTCGAGCGAGCCGGGATCGAGCCCGTCCGCGGAGGAGATGTCGGTCATCCCGAGCAGGATCGCGCCCGGCTCGGGTGCGCTCGGGCCGCCGGGAACGGCGGGCGCCCAGCCGGCCGCCACCGGGAAGGGCAGATCCTTCTGGTGCTGCCACGCGTCGAGGTACGGCGTCGGGTCGACGGCGCCGTCGTAGCCCAGGTAGAGGAAGGACACCGGATGCACCTCGAAATGGAGGTGGACCGGCGTTCCCTCTGCGTCGCCCGTATTTCCCATGAAGCCGACGACCTGGCCGGCCTTGACGTGCGCGCCGTTCGTCGCGGCGGTCGAGAACGCGGAGAGGTGTGCGTAGTAGAACTGGTTGCCCTGGCCGTCGAGGATCCAGAGGCGATTGCCGCCGATCTTGTTCCAGCCGACGGAGAAGACGGTTCCGTCGGCGACCGCCACGAGCGGCTGTCCGAGCCGGCCGAAGATGTCGTCGCCGTGGTGATAGGTGACGTCGGCGCGGGCGGCGCCGAAGCTGTCGATGTACGAGGTCGCGCCGTAGACCGGGAAGACGTAGTGGCCGGCGGTCAGCTTCGGGTGGAGCTTCAGCGGGCCGTTCGACTTCGGCGTCACGGAACGGTTCGGCCGGAGCCGCGGCGCGTCGCCGACGCTCGGCTCGGCGTCGGTCGTCGTGGGGGCCGTCTCGACGGTCGTCGTCTCGGTGGTGGGAGCCGGGGGCGCCGTCTGGGCGGCAGCCTCGGCATAGCCGATCTGGATCTCGCTGTTCGCGGGCAGGCCTCCGTGGTCGGCCGTCAGATGAATGTCGAGCTCGGTGACGAAGCCGCGATAGCCGCGGGCACCCGCAGGCGCGCTGCGGTCGACGCCCTGGTTGCCGAGCGTCAGCTGGCCCCACGTGCCGAGGGTGACCTTCGCGGCCGTGCCGACCGGCTGGCCCCCGAAAACCAGATTCGTGACGGTGCTCCCGTTCTCGTTGCCGCCCGCCCCGGAAGGACCGGTGCCGGCGGAGGCGCGCGCGGTGACCGCGTCGGCCGTCAGCTCGCCGTTGAAGAGGGATACCGCCGTGACGACGCTCTCCGCCTTCGCGGAGGCGTTCGTCTGTACCGAGGTGGTCGCGCTCGCCGTGGTCGATTGAGCCGCGACGATCGACCCGTCTGCCGGATACGCGAAGGCGCCGCCGGCCGAGGGCGCGCTTGCGGGCGGCGAGGCGACGGTCGGCGTCGCGGCACCTGCGCTCGAGGGCACCGAGATCTTGATCGCCCACGCCGTCGCCGCCGCCCCGGGCGTGCCGGCGGGGCCCTCCGCGCCCGCGGAGCCGAACGCAAGAAGCGTGAGCGGAAGGAGGAGGACGAGACGACGGCGCGGCACCGTCACCAGATTCTGCCAGGCACGCGTGCTGGTTAGAGCGTTCAGCCCAGCTGCTTGCGCGCGAACTCGCGGAAGCGCGCCCGCGCCTCCGCGTCCGGGCCGATCGGCTCGCCGCCGGCGTGACGCGGATCCGCCGCGACTTCGTGAGCAACCGTGCGGAGCTCGTCGACGACCGCCTGCTTGTGGCTCGGGTTCCGGAGCAGCGACTCGATCCACGTCTCCGTGCCGTCGTAGGCGGGCACGTCGTTGTCCACCAGGAGCTGCCCGAGCAGGATGCCGACACGGATATAGGCGAACGTGCGAAACGCGAGGATCGTCCGTGGACCGCCGACGAGGGCGTCGATGTCGGGGTGCTCGGCCTGGATCTGGTCGACGATCGAGCCGATCGGCTCGTCGACGAGCGGAATCCAGAGGTTGTCGTACTCGGCCACAGGGGAAGTGTTCACGATCTTCGCCGCTCTCGCCAGACAAGACGTGTTTCCGGTCTCGCCGCGGCGCCTAGTCTAGAGCCTTGGACCCGCTCTCCCGGATCGCTGCCGAGCCGGCCCTCGCGGCGCTCTTCCTCGACGTCGACGGGGTCCTCGCCCCCATCGCGGAGCGGCCGGGAGACGCGCGCGTGCCGGAGGCGACCCGGGCCGAGCTGGAGCGGCTCGCCGCCCGTTACGGCCTCACGGCGTGCGTGACGGGGCGGCCCGCCGCCGTCGCGCGCGAGATCGTGGGCGTCGACGCGCTTCGCTACGTGGGCGAGCACGGGCTCGAGCTCGACCCCCGCGCGCGTGACTGGGCCGATCGCATTCACGCGTTCGCGGCCGCTGCGGCCTGGCGCGATACGGAGTCGAAGCCCCTCAGCGCCGCGTTCCACTACAGAAGCGCTCTCGACGAGGCTGCTGCGCGGGGGCGGCTCGAGCAGGTCGCTGCGGCGGCGCTCGGCGAGGGATTCCGCACCCGCTGGGGGCGGATGGTGCTGGAGGTCCTGCCGCCGCTCGACGCGTCGAAGGGAACCGCGGTGCGGCGGCTCCTCGGCGAGAGCGGCCTCCGCCGCGCGCTCTACGCCGGCGACGACACCACCGACCTCGACGGCTTCGACGCGCTCGACGGCCTCGACGCGGCCGTGCGCGTTGCGGTCGTCTCGAGCGAAGGGCCGTCGGCGCTCGGGGAGCGTGCGGACGTGATCGTCGGCTCGACCGAGGCGTTCGTCGAGCTCCTGCGGCAGCTATAGGCCGAGCCGCTCGCGCAGCATGCGCGACTGCCGGCGCGCCACGTCCACCTCCGTCCTCGCCGCGTCTGCGAGCTGCAGGCGAAACCGGTCCGGCGCCGCGCGCTTTACCGCAGCGACCTTGCCGAGGTTGACGAGGTACGAACGGTGGACCCGGGCGAACCGTGCAGCAGGCAGCCGCTCCTCCAGCTCGCCGAGCGAGGCGGTGCAGAGGTAGGAGCGGTCATAGGTGTGGATCCGGCTGTAGTCGCCGTCTGCCTGCGCGTAGTGGACCTGGTCGTAGTCGAGCAGGTCGGTGCCGCCTCCCGCGACGACGGCGATCTTCTCGACGGGAAGCACGTTCTCGACGGAGCGCTCGTGGAGGCGTTCGACGACACGCGCCAGGCGGTCCGGGTCGACCGGCTTCAGCAGATAGTCGAATGCCTCGACGGCGAAGGCGTCGACCGCGTAGCGCTCGTGCGCGGTCACGAACACGACGGCGGGCGGGTTGCGCCGCTCACGCACGAGAGGCGCAGCCTCGACGCCCGTCAGACCCGGCATCTCGACGTCGAGAAAGACGACGTCATAGGTCGCTTCGCGTGCAAGCGCGAGCGCCTCGCCGGCGCTCCCCGCCTCGCCCGCCACCGTCACGCCGGGGTGTGCCGCGAGGAGGTACCGCAGCTCCGACCGCGCCGGTGCCTCGTCGTCGACGAGCAGTGCCCTCATCGTCATGCCACCGGCACCCGCAGCCGGACGACGGTGCCGAACGGGAACGAGCGCAGCTGCACACTCTCGCCGTAGTGCGCGACGAGCCGCATGTTGACGTTCGCGAGCCCGAGCCCGGTGCCTTCGCCGACGCCGGCCTCGAGCACCCGCTCGATCACCTCGCGCGCGATGCCGCGGCCGTCGTCGCGTACGGTCACACGCAGGCGGCCCCGGCGAACGCGCGCCCGGACGAGCAGGTGCAGCGGACGCTCCGTCTTGCCGTGCTTGATCGCGTTCTCGACGAGCGGCTGGACGAGCAGCGGAGGCAGCCGAACCGCGAGTGCGTCCGGCGCCGCGTCGATCGTCACTTCGAGCTGTGAGCCGAACCGCGCCTGCTCGAGCTCGAGGTAGCTCCGCACGTGACGCAGCTCCTCCTCGAGCGTCACGAACTCGCCGGGCCGCGCGAGCCGGCTGCGCAGGTGGTCGGCGAACGCCAGCACGAGCCGGCGCGCCCGCTCGGGCTCCGTGCGGATGAAGGCCGCGATCGTGTTGAGCGCGTTGAAGACGAAGTGAGGCTCCATCTGCGCCTGCAGCGCCTTCGTCGTCGCGGAGTGCAGCTCGGAGAGCTGCAGCTGGGCGGACAGCTGCGTCCCGAGGGCCTCGAGCATCTCGACCGCGGCCTGGTCGAGCGGCGAGCCGGCGGTGGCGTATGCGACGACGGCGCCGGCCGGCCCGTCGGTCAGGCGGAGCGGCACGACGGCGGCCGCGCCGAGCGGGCAGGCGGGGTGGTCGCACTCGGTGCGGATCCCGAGCGGTGCGAGGAGCAGCCGCTTCTGTGCGAGCGCTTCGTAGACCGGCCGGATCGGCTGCTCGCCCGCCGCGTGATGGTCGGCCCCGGCTCCGACGAAGGCGAGCACCGCGTGCGCGTCGGTGACCGCGACCGCGCCGTAGCCGAGCTTCTCGAAGAGCTCGTAGGCGACGGTTCGGGCGGCGCTCTCGGTCAGCCCGCGCCGAAGCTCCGGCAGCGTCGCCTCGAGCAGTTCGAGCACCGGCGCCCGGCGCCTGGGCCTGCGCACGCGAGGCATGATCGGGATTGTGCACGTGACCGAGGAGGTCCTCGCGCCGCTCCGCGTCCGCTACGGGAATCCGCTCGAGCTCGAGTGGTCCGGCGAGATCACGCAGCGCGAGCATTCGCTCGCGACGTACAACCCGGCGCGGATGCACGACGTGACGCTCTTCATCCTCGATCCCGGGGAGCGGATCGCGCTGATCCGCAAGCCGCACTTCGCCAGCGGCATCTGGCGGCCGCCCGGTGGAGGGATCAAGCCCGGCGAGGACTTCGCGGCCGGCGCGGAGCGCGAGGCGCTCGAGGAGACCGGCCTGCGCGTGCGGCTCGAGCGCTACCTCGTCGACGCGCATGCGCACTTCGTCTACGAGCCCTTCGACGTGCCGTGGCGGACGCACGTGTTTCTCGCCCGCACGGAGGACGAGCAGCTCGATCCGCAGGACGCGGACGAGATCGCCGCCGCGCGCTGGGGCACGCTCGCGGAGCTCGCGGGGCCGTTGCGCGAGCGGCTCCTCGCCACCGGCCACGCGTTCTGGCGCTACCGCGTTGCGCTGCACGACGCGGCGCTACGGTCGCTGGCCGCCGGCTGACGGACTCTCGCGCGACCTCTCCTCCGCCGTCAGCGTTCGAGCACCTCGAGGACGCCCGGAATCGAGGTGACGCGCGGGCCGTCCCACCGTGCGAGCTCCGGCCACGGCGGATCCTCGCCGGGTCGGTGGATCAGGATCGCGTCCATGCCGACCCGCCGTGCGCCCGCGAGCTCGTCGTTCGCGCCGTCGCCGACGAACACCGCCTCGTGCGGCTCGACGCCGAGCAGCTCGCAGCAGTGCAGGTAGATGCGCGGGTCGGGCTTCGTCAGCGCGACCGCGTTCGAGAACACCTCCGCGTCGAAGAGCCCCGCGAACTCCGACTCCGGCCAGAGCGTCTCGACGTCCTCGCTGCAGACGGTGATGAGCCCGATGCGATAGCCGCGCTCGCTCAGGTGCCGCAGCGTGTCGACGGCGCCCGGCCGCGGTACGAGACAGCGCCGCACGTAGTCGAGGCGGATGCCGCACACCTCGTCCATCAGCTCGGCCGGGACGCCCGCCTCGGCGAGCGCGGTTCGCACGGGAGCCGTGTAGCGCGTCTGCGAGGAGCTCCAGCGCGCGTGGAACTCGTCGCCGGCGAGCGCGCGGACCTTCGCAAGCATCGCCGCGGCCGCGGCCTGGTCCCAGTCGATCAGCGTCTCCCAGAGGTCGAAGATCACGGCGCGGATTCCGGTCAGGCCGCGGCGCACGAGCGCAGCACCTCCCACGCGCGGCGAATGTCGGCCTCCGTCGTCTGCGCGTTGCCGATCGCGAGCCGGATCACGCTCTGCCCGCGCAGCTTCGTGGTCGCGACGAAGAGCTCCCCGCTCGCAGTCGCTGCGCGCGCGATCGCGTCGTTGTCGCCGTCGCGCCGGCGGAAGCACACCGTCGAGAAGGGGTGCGGCGCGACGACCTCCCACGCCGGGTCCCCCTCCACGAGCGACGCAAAGAGCTGCGCCAGCCGCACGTGCTCCCGGATCAGCGCCCGCAGGCCCTCGCCTCCGTACCAGCGCAGCACGGCCCACAGCTTCAGCGCGCGAAAACGCCGCCCGAGCGCGGGGCCGTAGTCCTTCAGGTCGATCGCAGCCTCCGTGGCCGCCAGGTAGTCGGGAACGAGCGCGAACGCCTCGTGGAACGCCTCCGGCCGCCGTGTCCAGAGCGCCGAGCAGTCCACGGGAGTGAAGAGCCATTTGTGTGGGTTGACGACGACCGAATCGGCGTTCTCGACACCCTCCATGCACCAGCGCAGCTCGGGGCAGACCGCCGCGGCGCCGGCGTACGCAGCGTCGACGTGCAGCCACACGCCGGCGTCGTTGCAGCGGCGCGCGAGCTCGGGCACGGGATCGACCGACGTGGTGCCCGTCGTCCCGACCGTCGCGACGACCGCCGTCGCATCGTCGATCGGGAAATCGGCGCGCATGCGAAACGTGTCGTCGACCGGGACGCTGCGGTATTCCAGGCCGACGAGACGCGCTGCCTTCTCGACGCTGAAGTTCGCCTGCTCCGATGCATAAACCGCGCCGCCGGGCTTCAGCGTTCGCGCCGCGGCGAGCGCGGCGACGGTCGCGGTCGACGCGGTGTCCTCGATGTGACCGTGCCATCCGCGCGGCAGCCCGAGGAGCTGCGCGAGCCAGTCCAGCACCGTCACTTCGAGCTCGGTCGCCGCGGGCGACGAGAGCCACGTCATGTTGTTGACGTTCAGCGCGGCGATCAGGAGCTCCGCGAGGATGCCCGGCTCGGAGCCGGTGTTCGCAAACCATGCGAAGAAGCGCGGATGGTTCCAGTGCGTGAGTCCGGGCAGCACGATCTCGTCGAGGTCGCGGAGCAGCGCGTCGAACGGCTCACCCTGCTCCGGCGGTGAGGAGGGCAGACGCGCGCGCGTCTCGCCGGGCTGCACCTGCGCTGCGACCGGCAGGTCTCCGACGCGCCCGAGATAGGCGTCCACCCAGTCGCACGCGCGATCGAGATCGTCGCGGAAGGTCATCGCTTCTTCCGCAGCTTCTCGACCTGCTTCCAGGTGCGCGTGTTGACGACGTCTTCGCGTGTCAGCCACGCACGCCGTGCCTGCCCGACGCCGAGCTCGACGTAGTCGAGTGCACCGATCTGGTGCCCGTCGGAGTCGATCACCACCTTCAGGCCGGCTTCGCGCGCGGCGCGTGCGTGCACGTCGCTCAGGTCGAGCCGGTCCGGCTGCGAGTTCAACTCGAGAAACGTCCCGGTCTCGAGCGCCTTCTCGATCACACGGTCGAGGTCGATCGGCGCCGGCCGGCGGTTTCCGATCCGCCGGTTCGTCGGATGGCCGATGCAATCGACATACGGGCTCTCCATTGCCGCGCAGACTCGCTCGGTCGGGCTGTCGTCGAAGCGTGAATGGACCGACGCGACCACCCAGTCGCGCGTCGCGAGATCGGCGTCGTCGACGTCGAGCGTCCCGTCGGGACGGATGTTGACCTCGATGCCCTTCAGGATCCGGAGCGGTGCGACGAGCTCGTTCAGCGCATCGATCTGCTCGGTCTGCGCGTGCAGGCGCTCGCCGCGCAGCCGTTGCGCGTGGTCGCAGATCGCGTAGTACGCATAGCCGCGCGCTTGCGCCGCCGCCACCATGTCCTCGAGCGAGTCCTTACCGTCCGACCAGGTCGTGTGCGTGTGCAGATCGCCGCGGAGGTCCGCGAGCTCGACGAGCTCCGGCAGGCCGCCGGTCCGCGCAGCGGCGAGCTCGCCGGCTCCTTCGCGCAGCTCCGGGGGGATCCAGTCGTAGCCGAGGAAGCGGTAGACGTCCTCCTCGCGTGCGAAGCAGTGCTCCTTGCCCGACTCGGCCTCCGAGATCGAGTACTCGGAGACGGAGAAGCCGCGCCGCACCGCGTCCTCGCGCAGCGCGACGTTGTGGTGCTTGGAGCCGGTGAAGTGCTGCAGCAGGTTGCCGTAGCTCTCGGGCGGGACAACACGGAGATCGAAGCGCGCGCCGTCGTGCGAGACGACCGTCGCCTTCGTCGTCCCCTTCGCTGCCACGTCGACCACCCAGGTGAGCGAGCAGAAGTAGTCGACGAGCGCCTGCGGATCGGTCGCCGTGGCGATGATGTCGAGGTCGCGCACCGTCTCGCGCATCCGCCGCGCGGACCCCGCGAGCGAGACCTCCACCGCGGCGGGATGCTCACGCAGCACTTCGACGACCGCGCGCAGCTTCGGCAGCGTCGTCCCGAGGAGCGCGCGCCGCGGTCCCTCCGCCGCACGGGGCTGCGCGAGGGCCGCCGCGATCTTCTCCTCCGTTCCCGGGCCGATGCCTGCATGGCCCCGCAGCTGCTGGGCGGCCGCGGCGGCCTGCAGCGCTACGACGGTGGTGATGCCGAGCTCCTGCCAGAGCCGCCGTGCCGTCTTCGGCCCGAGGCCCGGCAGCCGCATGAAGATCGCGACCTCCTCCGGCACCTCGGCCTTCCGCTTGGTCAGCGCGTGAATCTCGCCGTCCTCGACCACCTCGACGATCTTCGCCTCGATCGTCTTGCCGATCCCCTGGAGCTGCTTGGCCTTGCCGTCGAGTGCGAGCTGCGCGACCGACGAGGGCGTGTCGCGGATCCGCGCCGCCGCCTTGCGGTAGGCGCCGATCCGGAACGAGTCGGCCCCGCCGATCTCCATCAGGTCCGCGAGCAGCTCGAATTGCTCCGCGAGCACTTCGTTCCGCGGAAGCTCTGGCACATCGCGATCATAGGCACGCCGATGCGCGCCACCGTTTGCCTCCCCACCTATAACGAGCGCGAGAACCTCGCACCGATGCTCACCGCGCTCGGCGGTGTCCTGCGCGACGGCGACCGGGTGCTCGTGATCGACGACAGCTCGCCCGACGGGACCGGCGAGCTCGCCGACCGCCTCGCAGGCGAGCTCCCGTTCGTGGACGTGCTGCACCGCGAGCACAAGGAGGGCCTCGGCCCCGCCTATATCGCGGGCTTCCGCCAGGTGCTCGCGGGCAGCGCGGAGCTCGTGCTCGAGATGGACTGCGACTTTTCCCACGATCCGGCCGACGTCCCCCGGCTGATCGCAGCCGCCGAGGAGGGCGCCGACCTCGTGCTCGGCTCGCGGTACGTTCGCGGCGGCGCAGTCGGAGACTGGGGACTCGTGCGGCGTGCGATCTCGCGCGGTGCGTCGTTGTACACCGGCCTCTTTCTGCGCATGCACGTGAAAGATCCGACGGGCGGCTTCAAGTGCTTCCGGCGAGGTGTCCTCGAGACGCTCGACCTGGATGCGATCACCCCACGCGGCTACGCGTTCCAGATCGAGACGACCTACCGCGTCACGCGCGCAGGCTTCCGCGTCGTCGAGATCCCGATCACGTTCAACGAGCGCACCGCCGGCCGGTCGAAGATGACGCCCGCGATCGTGCTCGAGGCGGTCTGGGCGGTGCCGCTCCTGCGCCTTCGCCGGTAACCTCGGCGCATGCGGGCCGTCACCGACGACACGTTCGACGCCGAGGTGCTGAACGCGGCAAAGCCCGTCGTCGTCGACTTCTGGGCACCGTGGTGCGGACCGTGCAAGGCGATCGAGCCGGGACTCGACGAGCTGGCGTCGGCCCACGACGCCGTCGAGTTCGTGAAGATCGACATCGACGAGAATCCCCGCGTCGCAAGCCGCTACAGCGTGCTCTCGCTGCCCACGGTGATGCTGTTCGCGGGCGGCGAGCTGCGCGAGACCGTGGTCGGCGCTCGTCCCAAGAAGCACTTCGAGAAGACGTTTTCGGCGTACCTCTGATCCCCCCGAACGGGTGAGGCGCCGGCGTCGCGGCCGGAGCACGATGCGCTCGACCGGCCGGGGGCGGACGGGCAATCGACTCGTCCCAGGGGGAATCCCAGTGTCGCTCCGCTTCGTCTCGCTCGTCCTGTGCACGCTCGCCGTCGGCGCAGCATCCGCTTCCGCCGGGGAGCGCTCGGTCGGCGGCATCTCGCCGGGCCTCGTCCACCGCGGCCAGCGGACGACGATCGTCGTCTCGACCGCGAAGCCGCTCATGAGCTGCGCTGCGCGCCTGCGCTATTCGGACGGTCGCCTACAGACGATGCCACGCCGCAGGGCGAACCACATCCGCCGCGTCTCGTTCACGATCCGCATCCCGCTCACAGCCGCGACGGGCGCCGGCAGCTGGCGCGTGACCTGCGGCACCGCCGTCCGGACCGGGTCGTTCATCGTCGCCGCGGTGAAGTCGACGCTCGGCGTCGACCAGCCGAAGGTCGTCGTCGACCGCCAGGGCTTCACGCAGCGCCCCGACAGATACGGAACGGGCAGCACGCTGAGCTACGGGCTCATCCTGCACGACACCTCGGCGACCGAGGACGCGCAGAACGTCTACGTGATCGTGAACATGGTCGCCGCCGACGGCGAGCTGATCGGCTCGAAGTCGCAGACTGTCGCGCTCGTCCCGGCCGGCGGGACCTACGCGCTCGGCGATGCCATGAGCCTTCGCACGCAGGTGGCGGCGACGCGGCTCGAGATCACCGTCCGGGTCGGCGCGCATGCCCCGAAGCAGACACATCCCATGCCGGAGTTCGCCAACGTGCGCATCCTGACGACCGACTCCGACCCAGGATGGGTGTCGGAGGTCGACGCGGAGATCGTGAACGTCAACACGCCGAAGACGCTGGCCTCTGCGAACGTCTCCCTCGTCGTCGTCGATGC
>Ga0206353_10581558_pt1 | contig 12890 bp, 13 predicted proteins | sample DielMetaTC5am4_FD_146436 | JGI IMG/M metagenome (GOLD analysis project Ga0206353, IMG submission 146436) | Corn rhizosphere microbial communities from Kellogg Biological Station, Michigan, USA - Diel MetaT C5am-4 (Metagenome Metatranscriptome)... | ecosystem: Host-associated > Plants > Roots >...
ACCGCGGCCGCCACGGACGGAAGGCGGTCGGCCTGGCGCTCCCGGAGCAGCCGGTCGAGCGCGTCCTCAGACATGTACTCGCGTGCCGAGCGCCCGGGGTACCGCCGTGAGCGCAAGCTCGATGTCGTCGTCACCGACGTCGAGGTGCGTCACTGCGCGAATGACGCCCGGCTTCGTCTGCGACAGGAGCACCCCCTCGTCACGGATGCGCGCGAGCGCGTCGTGCTCGTCGAGGCCCAGCGCACGGACGTCGACCTGCACGAAGTTCGTCTCGACGAGCTCCAGGTCGACCGGGACGCCCGCGGCGGCCCAGCCTTCCGCGAGCCGGCGCGCGCGCGTGTGGTCGTCGGCGAGTCGCTCGACGTTGTGGTCGAGCGCGTAGAGGCCCGCGGCCGCGACGATCCCCGCCTGCCGCATCGCGCCGCCGAAGCGATGCTTCTCCACGCGGGCGCGATGCATGAGCGCGTGTGAGCCTGCGATCAGCGCGCCCAGCGGGCAGCCGAGCCCCTTCGAGAGGCAGATCGTGGCCGTGTCGAAGAGCCCGGCGATCTCGGAGGCGTGCACGCCGGCCGCAACGGCGGCGTTCATCAGGCGCGCGCCGTCCAGGTGCGCCCGCAGCCCGAGCTCGCGGGCCGTCGCCGTCAGCTCGCGCAGCTCCTCGAGCGGCCACACCGTGCCGCCGGCAGTGTTGTGCGTGTTCTCGACGGCGACCACCGAGGCGCGCGGCGACCAGAAGTCGCCCTCGCTCCACGCGGTCGCCCGCAGCTGCGCGGCGCTCAACCGGCCGCGGTAGCCGGGCAGACCGCGCGTCTGCAGGCCCGAATGCATCGCGGCGCCGCCGAGCTCGGAGACCATGATGTGCGCGCGCTCCTCGACGACGAGCTCGGTGCCGCGCTCGCCGAGGATCGCGAGCGCGATCTGGTTTCCCATCGTGGCCGTCGGCAGGTAGACGGCCTCCTCCTGGCCGAGCAGCTCGGCGCCGCGGCGCTCGAGCTCGAGCACGGTCGGGTCCTCGCGCTCCTGCTCGTCGCCGACCTCCGCGCTCGCCATCGCCTCGCGCATCGCCTGCGAAGGCTTCGTCTGCGTGTCGGAACGAAGATCGACCACCCCGCGATCGTAATCGAGGCCGCTACCGTTCCCGAATGGATCTGGATCTCGTCACCGAGGTGCTCGCAGGCGAGCCGGCCTACCGCGCGCGCCAGGTGTGGGAGTGGGCGACGCGCGGCGCCCGCTCCTATGCGGACATGACGAACCTGCCGATTGCGGCGCGCGCACTGCTCGAGGAGCGCGCACCGTTCTCCACGCTGACACTCGCCCACGAGGCCAGGTCTGCCGACGGAACGGTGAAGGCACTCTTCCACACGGAGGAGGGCCATCCGCTCGAGGCGGTGCTGATGCGGTACCGCGACGGGCGCCGCTCGGTGTGCATCTCGTCGCAGTCCGGCTGCCCGCTCACCTGCTCGTTCTGCGCGACCGGGCAGATGCAGTTCAGGCGCAACCTGACGGAGTGGGAGATCCTCGACCAGGCGCTCCACTTCCGGCGTCTCGAGCCCATCGACCACGTCGTCTTCATGGGCATGGGCGAGCCGATGCTGAACTTCGACGCGGTCCTCGCGGCCGCGCGACGGTTGCCGGATCTCGGCGTGACGCACCGCCGCACGACGATCTCGACGGTCGGATGGCTTCCCGGCCTGACCCGGTTTGTCGACGAGGTCGACGAGCCCATCCGCCTCGCGCTGTCGCTGCACGCACCGGCAGACGCGCTGCGCAGCGAGATCATGCCGGTTAACGACCGCTACCCCCTCGACGACGTCCTCGGCGAGTGCGTGCGCTACTACGAGCTGCGCCGACGCAAGGTGTTCGTGGAGTACGTCATGCTCGACGGCGTCAACGACTCCGTCGAGCACGCCGTCGAGCTCGCGGAGCTGCTCGACCGGCGCATCTTCAAGATCAACCTGATCCCGTACAACCCGACCGGGATGTACGACGGCTCGTCGCGTGAGCGCATCGCCGTCTTCAAAGACGCGCTGCACGCCGCCGGGTTCTCGCCGACCGTGCGCCTGACCCGCGGGCGCGACATTGCCGCCGCGTGCGGCCAGCTCGCCGCGACGTCGTAGTGTCGCGGCGGCTGTTGCCGGCGCTCGCGCTTCCCTCGCTCGTCGGGCTCTCGACCCTCCTCCACTGGCTCGAGGGACGGCGTGTCCACGGGCTCTGGATCATGCCCGACGAGCCGATCTACGCCGAACGCGCGCTCGCAGCCTGGCGGCACGGCCCGCTCGCTCTCCTGCGCGGGCATGACGCCGGCTACAGCCTCCTCTATCCGATCGTCGCGGGGATCCCGTTCTCCGTCGGCAGCGCGATCACCGGATATGCGTCGCTGAAGCTCCTCCAGGCTCTCGTCGTCTCGCTCGCCGCCGTGCCGGTGTTCGCCTACGGGCGGCGGCTGATGCCGCCCCGGTACGCGCTCGCCGCCGCGACGCTGACGCTCGCCTCGCCGCTCCTCCTCTACTCCGGGCTCGTGATGACCGAGGTGCTGTTCTACCCGGTTGCGACGCTGACGCTGCTCGCGATCGCGCGCGCACTCGCGACGGCGGCGCTGCGCGACCAGGCGGTCGCGCTCCTGCTCGTCCTCGCCGCCGTCCTGACGCGCACACAGGCGGTCGTCTTCATCGCCGTTTTTGCGGTCGCGATCGCCGTCGACGCCGCGCTCGCCCGCGACCGCACGCGGCTGCGCAGGTTCTGGCCCGTCTGGCTTCTCCTGGCGCTCGGGGTGCTCGCGGTGGTCGCTCGACCCGGCGTCGCCGGCGCCTACTCCGTGACGTTGCGCGGCGGTTATCCCGCCGGACCGGCGCTGCGGCTCACGTTCGACCATCTGTCGTACGTCGCGCTCAGCACAGGCGTCGTGCCCTTCGCCGCGCTCCTGATGCTCGGGGTCGCCGCGGCTCGACGGCGCGAGCCCGACCCCGCGGTGCGCGCGTTCATCGCGCTCGCGCTCTCGGCGGTGGCGGTGGTGGTCGCGCAAGTCGGGACCTTCGCGGCGCGTTACTCGCCGCACCTCCTCGGCCGCGACCTCGCAGCTCTGCCGCCGCTTCTCTTCACCGCCCTCGCACTCTGGATCTCGCGCGGCGCGCCGCGTCCGCGATCAACCGTTGCCCTCGTCGGCTTCGCCGTCCTCTGCCTGATCCTGCTCGCGCCGTGGAACGACCTCGTCACCTCGGATGCGTTCGCCGACACGTTCGACCTGACGCTCTTCACACGCATTCACCTAGCAGCGATCGACGTCGTGACGATCTTCGCACTCGTGGCCGTCGCCGTCTTCGCGCTCGTCCCGCGACGAGCGCTCGCCGTCCTGCCGCTGCTCGTGCTGGCGGTGCTCGTGCCCGCGTCGGTGATCGCCGCCGACGAGATCGCGAGCACCGCGAACGCCGGTCAGGTGAAGGTGGTCGGGCCGTCGCCGAACTGGATCGACCACCACGCCGACGGCCCGGTCACCTATCTCTACGGCGGCGAGCCGAACTGGAGCGTCGTCTGGCAGGAGCGGTTCTGGAACCGCCGCGTCGACCGCGTGCTCTCGATCGCCCCCTCACGCGTTCCCGGGCCGCTCGTGCAGACGGTGTTCAACCTCCCTCCCGACGGCCGGCTGCCGACGCAAGACAGCTTCGTCGTCGCCCCCGACCGGTTCTCCCTCACCGGCTCGCCGATCGCGCATCTCGCGCAGAGCGGCCTCGACGTGAGCGGGCTGACGCTCTGGGAAACGCACGGCGTGCCGCGAGTCGACCTGATCGAAGGCGGAGTGCAGCCGAACGGCGACATGACCTCCCCCGCCACCGTGTCCGTCTACGACTGCCGGCGCGGCCGGCTCGAGCTGACGCTTCTGCCGAAGGCGACGAAGGTCCTGCGGATCCGCCTTGACGGAAAGGAGGTGCTGGCCGACCGGATCGAGGGCCTGCCGGTTTGGCACGGCGCCGTGACCGTGCCGCCCTCGGCCGCGCCTCGCCTCTGCGTGTTCACGCTCGTGCCGCAGCTCCTCCTCGGCTCGACGCGGATCGCGTTCGTCCGGAGCTAGAGAGCTTCTACAGCGCCTGTTGCCCGCCGACGAGTGCGCGCAGGCTCTCGTGCTCCTCGCGGCAGGCGGGGCAGCCTTCGAGATGCGGACGGAAGCCGGGCAGCAGCGCATCGGTGTCACGGCCCGCGAGCTCGAGCTCGACGTAACGATCGAGCTGGTCGAAGCACTCGTCGCAGCCGATCTCGCGCTCGGGCGGCCCGAGCAGGCGGCCGAGCGACTGCTTGAGGTCGGGCCTGCGCATCAGCGTGCCTCTTCGAACCAGGTGGTCGGATCGAAGCCGCGGGCGTTCAGATTGACTCGCAACGCACGGCGGGCGTCGTGCAGCGTCTTGTAGAGCGCACCGCGGGTCGTGTCGAGGCGCTCCGCGAGCACGTCGATCGGGACGCCGTTCAGCGCGAGCGCGACGAGCACCCGGCGCTGGTGCGGCGTGAGCTCGGCGATCCCCGCCCGCACCGCATCGAGCAGCTCAACCTGCAGCGCCTCCTGCGCCGGCTCCGGGCTCCCGCTCTCGAACAGGCTCCACGTCTCCGGCTCGACCGGCACCTCACGGCCCTGCCAGGCCCGCTTGCGGAGCTTCACGGCAGCCTCGAGCAGCGCGAACTTGTAGACCCACGTCGTGAAGCGGCTCTCGCCGCGGAAGTCGTCGACGCGTGCGAGCACGCTCATCATCGCGTCGTCGGCCGCCTCGAGTGCGATGTCGTCGAGCTCGTCGCCGCGCACGTGCGGCAGGGTCGGCCGGCGGCGGGCCACCTCGAACCGCGCGGCCCGGAGCAGAAGCAGGTGCAGCCGCGCGATCGCCAGATCCCGCTCGGCGCCCTCGGCGCGCAGCCCGCGCAGCCACTCGCGCGACTCCTCGTCGAGGACGGCGGGCGCAGAGACGAGCGAGAGGTTCGCGCGCGGCTTCACGACTTCGAGGACGACAGTACACGCCATGTACTCGTTGGTGTCGTCCGCGGCCGGTTTCTTACCTGGAGGTAAGAGCAGGCCCTGGGGCGACACAGACCGTCAAACCCCCGCGTTCCCGGCGGTTCCGAGAGACGCTACACGGCCGGCGCGGGCTCTCTGAGCCCCGCCGGCCAATCGCGCCCGGCGGGCACAGGGCTGGCGCCGGAAACGACCCGTTCGAGCGCCGCGACACAGCGCTCGTCGAAGGCGGCGCCGATCTCGCGGTGGAGCAGCTCCATCGCCTCGTCGTGCGCCCACGCGCCCCGGTACACGCGCTTCGAGATGAGCGCGTCGTAGACGTCGCAGACGGTGAGGATCCGCGTGTCGAGATCGATCTGGCTCTCCGCGAGACCGCGCGGATAGCCGCGTCCGTCGAGCCGCTCGTGGTGGTCGCGCACGAGGTGGCGCACGGCGTCCGAGAAGCCGCCGAGCTCGTTCAGCAGCCGGTAGCCACGCTCGGGATGCTCCTTGATCACCGCGTACTCCTCGTCGTCCAGCGGCCCGGGCTTCTTCAGGATCGCGTCCGGCACCGAGAGCTTGCCGATGTCGTGCACGAGCGCTCCGATCGCGAGCGTGCGCAGGCGACTCGCGGAGAGGCCGAGCTCCTCCCCGACCTGCACCGCGCGCAGCGCGACACGGCGCGTGTGCCGCTCGGTGTACTCGTCCTTGTCGGCGAGACGCACGGTGAGCGCCCGCACGTGCGAGCCGAGGAACGCGTCCTCCGACGCGACGAGATCGGCTCCGCGAAGGTCGCCCGCGAGGGGGCGGGACTGCGCGGCCCGCGCGAGATCGACGGCGACGGCGATGCCGACGATCAGGATTCCGTCCAGCTCGACCTCGTGCCCGATCCACCACCCGAGCCTCGTGAAGTCCATCGTCAGCGCGGGCACGAGTGCGGTCGCGAGCCAGACGAGCCCGATCACGACGACGAGGTCGAGGGCGCGCTGGGTGAGGAGGAAGGTGCGCAGGGCGCGCCAGATGAGCAGCCCGTACGCGACGAGCCCGACCGCGAGCAGCGCGAGCGCCGGCTCGCTGTTCGGCGCCGGCACCGTGGGAAGGAGGCCCGGCCAGGCGAGCGCCGAGACGCCGAGCCCGATCACGAACGCGAGCAGCACCACCTGCAGCGCGAGAAGAGCTTTCACGCTGCGGAGGGCCGGCGGAAGCGGCAGCACGCTCAGCGCGAGGATCACCGCGCCTGCCGGCAGGGTCGCCCCTCCGGTGATCGAGATCACGCCGTTGTTGCCGAACCAGACGCCCGGCGTGGACAGCCCGTGCAGCGCGAGCAGGCTCGCCATGACGGCGAACGCCGTCCCGACGACGACGGTGCGCGTGTCACCGCGTCTCGCGCCCATCGCCGTCAGCCCGAGGGCGGCAAGCGCCGCGACGAGCGCGCTGAAGCCGACGGAGTAGAAGTGCACCTTCGCGGTGAGGTTGACACCGGTCTGGCCGACGGTCACGTGCACGACCGCCGGGATCGCGGCCGCGATCCCGCCCACGACGAGCATCAGGGCGAGGCGCTCTCTCAGGCCACGGCGCACCACCGTCCCTCTTTCGGCAGCGAAGAGGTGGAGCCTTAGAAGCTGTCGCTACCCTGCCCGGCCGTGCCCGAGAGCCTCGCCCAGCGTACCGACCTCCGCAACGTCGCCATCGTGGCGCACGTCGACCACGGCAAGACGACGCTCGTCGACGCCATGCTGTGGCAGTCCGGCTCGTTCCGCGAGAACCAGGAGGTCGCCGAGCGGGTGCTCGACTCGGGGGACCTCGAGCGCGAGAAGGGGATCACGATCCTCGCGAAGAACACGTCCGTTCGCCTGAACGGGACGAAGATCAACATCATCGACACGCCCGGTCACGCGGACTTCGGCGGCGAGGTCGAGCGCGGCCTGACGATGGTCGACGGCGTGCTCCTCCTCGTCGATGCCTCCGAGGGGCCGCTGCCGCAGACGCGGTTCGTCCTGCGCAAGGCGCTCGAGGCGGACCTGCCGGTCGTCCTCGTCGTGAACAAGATCGACCGTCCCGACGCGCGGATCGAGGAGGTCGTGAACGAGGTCTACGAGCTGTTCCTCGACCTCGACGCGACCGAGCGGCAGATCGAGTTCCCGATCGTCTACACGGTCGCGCGCGACGGCAAGGCGGGGCTCGAGCCGGATGCGCTCGCGGGCGATCTGACGCCGCTCTTCGACACGCTCCTCGCGACGATCCCCCCGCCGTCGTACGACCCGGCGCATCCGCTGCAGGCGCTCGTCACGAACCTCGACGCCTCCCCGTACGTCGGCCGGCTCGCGCTGCTCCGCGTGCGGCACGGCGTGCTCAGGAAGGGACAGCAGATCGCCTGGTGCCGTGCGAGCGGCGAGATCGAGAACGCGCGCGTCACCGAGCTGCTGATCACGGAGGCGCTCGACCGCGTGCCGGCCGAGGAGGCGGGGCCGGGCGAGATCGTCGCGCTGGCCGGACTGCCCGACGTGACGATCGGCGAGACGATCGCCGATCCGGACGATCCGCGTCCGCTGCCCGTCACGGTTGTCGACGAGCCGAGCCTCTCGATCACGGTCGGAATCAACACCTCCCCGCTCGCCGGCACCGAGGGCGACAAGCTGACCGCGAGCCAGGTCAAGCAGCGGCTCGACCAGGAGCTCGTCGGGAACGTCTCGCTGCGCGTGCTGCCGACCGCGCGCCCGGACACCTGGGAGGTGCAGGGCCGCGGCGAGCTGCAGCTCGCCGTGCTCGCGGAGATCATGCGCCGCGAGGGATTCGAGCTGACGATCGGCAAGCCGGAGGTACTCGTGCGCGAGATCGACGGCAAGCGGCACGAGCCGGTCGAGCGGGTCGCGATCGACGTCCCGGAGGAGTACGTGGGCGTCGTCACGCAGCTCCTCGCGCTGCGCAAGGGACGCATGCAGGAGATGGTCAACCACGGCACGGGCTGGGCGCGCATGGAGTACCTCGTCCCGGCGCGCGGTCTGATCGGGTTCCGAACGGAGTTCCTCACCGAGACCCGCGGCGCAGGGATCATGCACCACGTCTTCGAGCGCTGGGAGCCGTGGTTCGGCGAGCTGCGCACGCGCCCCACCGGCAGCCTCGTCGCCGACCGGCGCGGCCAGGCGACGGGCTTCGCGATCGAGAACCTGCAGGAGCGCGGGTCGCTCTTCATCGCACCGACCGACGAGCTGTACGAGGGCATGGTCGTCGGCGAGAACTCGCGCCGCGAGGATCTCGACGTCAATGCGTCGAAGCCGAAGAAGCTCACGAACATGCGCGCCTCGTCCGCGGACGAGCTGATCCGCCTGATCCCGCCGCGACCGCTGTCGCTCGAGCAGGCGCTCGAGTTCATCCGGGACGACGAGTGCGTCGAGGTGACGCCGAAGGGCGTTCGGCTCCGGAAGGTCGAGCTGAGCGCCTCGAAGCGGGCCTCGGCCGCGTCGCGCGCGAAGCGCGAGCGCGAGACCGCGGCGAGGTAAACGGCTCTAGATTGTCGGCGGGTTCGGGTCCGGCGGGAGCGGTGTCGGCTCGGGCCCGGGGCTCGGCGGCCCGGGCTCGGGGGTCGGCGGGCCGGGCATCGGCTCGGGGCCGGGGGACGGCGGTTCGAGGTTGGTCATGGGTCTGCGGTGCCCCTAGAGCGTGTGCCGCACACCTGCCTCCTCGGCAAGCCCCTGCAGCTGAGCGGCGAGTCCGCCCTCGATCGCCTCGCGCGACTTGCCGCGGCGGAGCAGCGGGAGGACGGTCTCGCCGCGCGCGTCCTCGAGCAGGAAGGCAAGACCGCCGTACATCGCCACGAGGAAGAGCACCAGCGCGATCCAGCCCGACGCATGCATCCAACCCTTGCCGGCGCCGAGCTGGTAGATCGCGTAGAGCAAGCCGCGCGCAGAGGCGACGAGCAGGAGCACCGAGATCATCGGCTTTCCCTCCCACGCCGCCACACCGAGCAGCAGGACGACGACCGTGAAGGCGATCAGCCAGTAGGCGTCCGCCCGGTCGAGGACGCCCGGCTTCGCCTGCGTCAGCAGGATGCCGCCCGAAAGCCACGACGTCGAGAAGAGGCCGAGCGCAGCCGCCGACATCGTGTCGCGCGCGAGGAAGGCGACCACCGTCGCGAGGAACTCGAGCGGTGCGACGAAGGTCGCGAGGATCAGGCCGACCGTGTGGCCGTCGGAGGCTTTCACCCACTCCGCGCCCTGCGCGGCGTAGAGGAACATGCCGATCCCGAACGCGAAGAAGCCGAGCGGCAGGGCGCTGCCGTACGGCTTGACGACGACGCGGACCTGCGGATGGACGCTCACGTCGTCAGGACGACCTTGATGCACCCGTCCTCCTTCTGGCGAAACGTCTCGTACGCGCGCGGCGCCTCGTCGAGCGGCAGCCGGTGCGTGGTCAGGAAGTCGACGCCGAGCGGGTCGCCGTCGCCGTCGAGGATCGGGAGGATGTCGGGGATCCACTTCCTCACGTTCGCCTGGCCCATGCGCACCTGCACCTGCGAGTCGAAGAGCTCTCCGAGCGGCCACATCGGGTCGGGGCCGCCGTAGACGCCGATCAGCGACAGCGTGCCGCCGCGGCGAACGCACTTGATCGAGTCGTGCAGTGCGCCGTGCCGGTCGGGCTTCACCTTCAGAAACTGCGCCGCCTCGGCGAAGAAGCCACCCTCGGCCTCCATCCCGACCGCGTCGATGACCGAGTCGGGCCCGCGGCCCCCGGTCATGTCGCGCAGCGCTTCGGGAATGTCGTCGACGTCCTTCACGTCGAGTGTCTCCGCGCCGCGTCTCTCCCCCATCGCGATCCGCTCCGGCACCCAGTCGAGCGCGATCACACGCTCGACTCCCTGGTGCTTCGCGATCGAGACGCACATCTGGCCGATCGGCCCGAGCCCGAAGACGGCGAGCGTGCCGCCGGGCTCCGTGTCGGCATAGGTGACTGCCTGCCACGCGGTCGGCAGCACATCGGACATGAACAGGTAGTGCTCGTCCGGCCTGCCGTTCCCGGGCACCTTGATCGGCCCGAAGTCCGCGTGCGGCACGCGCAGGTATTCCGCCTGGCCGCCCGGCACCCCGCCGTACATGTGCGTGTAGCCGAAGAGCGACGCCCCTTTGCGCGCGTCGCGGTTCTGCGTGGTCTCGCACTGCGAGTAGAGCTCCCGGTCGCACATGAAGCAGTGACCGCACGAGATGTTGAACGGCACGACGACACGATCGCCGGGCCTGATGCTCTTGACGGCGGAGCCGACCTCCTCGACGAGCCCCATCGGCTCGTGGCCGACGATGTCGCCGTCCTTCATGCCCACCACCTTGCCGCCGTAGAGGTGCAGGTCGGAGCCGCAGATCGCGGTCGACGTGATGCGCACGATCGCGTCCGTCGGCTCCTCGATCCTCGGATCGTCGACGCTGTCGACGGACAGCTTCTCGTCGCCGTGCCAGACGACCGCCTTCACGGGGCACCTCCTCGCTCGGTTGCAAGGCCGGTGCCCCGGAAGGCGGTGGTCAAACGCCGGCTACGAGACGGCGGCGAGGCGCGGGGTGCAGCTCGCGAGGCCGCGCTTCTCGAGGTACTGCTGGTGGTAGTCCTCCGCTTCCCAGAACGGCGGGGCGTCTTCGATTTGCGTGACGACGGGTTTCGAGATCCGCTCGTGCACCCGGTCCCGGGACGCCTCCGCGGCCGCGCGCTGCTCGGCGTCGTGCACGAAGATCACCGAGCGGTACTGCGAGCCGACGTCCGGCCCCTGGCGGTTCAGCTGCGTCGGGTCGTGCTCCGCCCAGAACACCGCGAGCAGCTGCTCGTACGGGATCCTCGCCTCGTCGTAGGTCACCTCGACGACCTCGGCATGGCCTGTCTCGTGCGAGCAGACCTGCGCGTAGGTCGGGTTCTCGACGCCGCCGCCGGCGTAGCCGACCCGCGTCTGCTCCACGCCGTCGAGCCGGCGGAAGGCCGCCTCGACACCCCAGAAGCAGCCCGCTCCGAACGTTGCCTTCTTCATCAGCGCTCCTCCAGCTTCAGTGCGGCCGAGTTGATGCAGTACCGGACGCCGGTCGGGTGCGGCCCGTCCGGAAAGACGTGCCCGAGGTGCCCGCCGCACGACGCGCACATGACCTCGGTACGCACCATGCCGTAGCTCGTGTCACTCTCTTCGTCGACCGCGTCGTCGGATGCGGGCGCGAAGAACGCCGGCCAGCCGCAGCCGGAGTCGTACTTCGCGTCGGAGACGAAGAGCTCTGCTCCGCAGCCCGCGCAGTGGTAGCTGCCGGGCTCGAAGGTATGGTCGTACTCGCCGGTGAACGGCCGCTCGGTGCCCTTCTCGCGCAGCACGTGGTACTGCTCGGGCGTGAGCTCGGCCCGCCACTCGGCCTCTGTTTTGGTGGTTTCGTTCTTCACGCCTACTCAGACTCGTTCGCAGTCGATTCGTTACCGGTTCACGGAGCTCATGCCTCGCTTCTCGTCTCCGTACCGTGCCAGACGGCGTAGGGTTTCCGCATGGCCGACTACACGCAGAAGAACCTCAAGGACGACGTCGAGAACGCAGCCGAGAAGTTCGGCCTGGCGCCCAGCCTGGAGGCGCGGTTCGGGCGCTCCGCGCTCGGGCTCGAGGGCGGGGGCTTCAGCTACCAGCGGTATGCGCCCAACTTCCGGTCGCCCAGCTCGCACCGGCACGAGCGGCAGGAAGAGGCCTACGTGATCGTCGGTGGAAGCGGCCGCATCAAGATCGACGACGAGATCCGCGAGCTCCGCCCATGGGACGCCGTTCGTGTCGCGCCGGGCACGGCGCGCGGCTTCGAGGCAGGCCCGGACGGGCTCGAGCTGATCGCGATCGGCTTCGGCGAGGGTGGCGACGCGGAGATGCTCGAGGACTTCTGGTCGGCCGAGTAGAGGCTGCGTCTACTGCTTGCGCGCGATCGCGCGTGCAAGCTCGCGCTTGTTCATGCGCGAGCGACCCTCGACGCCGAGACGCCGCGCCCGCTCGTACAGCTCCTCGCGGGTGTGACCTTCTGCGTCGACGCCGCCGAACGTCTCTCCGACGCCACGGCGCTTCTGCACGGTCGACTGCTTCGACCGCGGATCGCTCGGCCCGGGAGCCCGCTTCTGCTCCCAGTGGTCACCCACCTTCTCGAACGTGCGCTTGAGCGCGGCGTACGCCGTGCGATGCGCCCGCTCCCCCTCCCCGTACTCGTCGACCGCGGCGTCGTGCGCCTTCGCGAACGTCCGCTGTGCCTTTGCCGGCGACCGCTTGATCGTGTCCGGCAGCTCGCCCCTCCGGACGCCGCCTCCTTTCTTCACCATCGGCATGGCGTCGGGCTTCCCGGATCGCGAGACACGAAACCGCTGCTACGCGCCCTTCTGCGCCTCCAGCTGACGGTCGCCCGCGCCCCGCTCAGGCTCGTGCTCCTCGAATCCGAATCGCACCACGGGGTTCTTCGCGGCACGCACCTCGTCGAGCCGCCTCACTGGCCGATGGTGCGGAGCGGTGTGCGCGATCTCCGGGTCTTCCGCCGCCTCGAGTGCGATTGCGAGCATCGCGTCGCAGAACGCGTCGAGCGTCTCCTTCGCCTCGGACTCCGTCGGCTCGATCATCAACGCCTCCGGGACGACGAGCGGGAAGTAGATCGTCGGCGGGTGGAAGCCGAAGTCCATCAACCGCTTCGCGACGTCGAGCGCGCTGACGCCGTGCTCTCGTTTCAGGTTGCGCGCGCTGATCACGAACTCGTGCATGCACAGCCGGTCGTACGGCAGCTCATAGACATCCCTGAGCCGTGCGAGCATGTAGTTCGCGTTCAGGACGGCGACCTCGCTCATTTCGCGCAGCGCAGGGCCGTACGAGCGCATGAACGCGTAGGAGCGGACGAACACGCCGAACGCCCCGCTGAACGCCCGCACCTTGCCGATCGACTTCGGCCGGTCG
>Ga0206353_10333663_pt1 | contig 12881 bp, 12 predicted proteins | sample DielMetaTC5am4_FD_146436 | JGI IMG/M metagenome (GOLD analysis project Ga0206353, IMG submission 146436) | Corn rhizosphere microbial communities from Kellogg Biological Station, Michigan, USA - Diel MetaT C5am-4 (Metagenome Metatranscriptome)... | ecosystem: Host-associated > Plants > Roots >...
CAGGTCTCGCCGCCGAGTGCGGCGATGGTGCCGAGCGCCGCCCAGGACTCGTCGGCCCGTCCCCAGCCGCGCTGCTCGTCCGAAAGCCCGGCGAGCGCGTAGAGGACCGAGTCGAGGTCGGGCGAGACGTGCATGCCGAGCACCTCGAGGTCGTCGCCGACGTTGCCGACGACGGTGACGCCGCGCGGGTCGACGACGTCGACCACGCCGCGCACGAAGCGCGCGCCCCCGACGCCGCCGCAGACGATCGCGAGGTTCATGCCTCCGCCTCGTGCAGCGGCAGCTCTGCGAGCACGACCTGCGAGCGCGGCCCGAGCCGGAGATGGAGCCGCTCCAGGTCGGCGACCGTGTCGACATCGTCGGCGAGGTTCGGGATCGCGACCGACACCGCCTCGAGCCCGAGCTCCCGCGCGTGGCCGAGGAACCGCTTCGCGCTGTCGACGCCGTACAGCGGCGCAAACGCCTCGACGGCGGGGACGCTGAGCGCATTCGTCGTCCCGTCGAGCGCCTCGACGAGCGCGAGCCCGCCCGCAGGCGTGGCGGCGAGGAGCCCGCGCAGGTCGTCGGGGACCGCGCACGGCACGTCGGAGTTGACGATCAGGGTCGCGCCCGGGTCGACGCCCGCGAGCGCCGCCGAGACCGCCGCCGCCTGCCCGCCGCCCGGATCGTCGACCACGGAGGCGCCCGCCGTCTCGGCGAGCACCGCACCGTCTGCGTCCGCGGTCACCACGTGTGTCGTCCCCACCGGCAGGCACGCGGCGATCACGTCGCCGAGCATGGCGAGCGAGAGCGCGTGGCGCACGCGCCGCGACGGGTGCAACCGTGTCTTCCCTCCGGTGCCCGCGAACGGAATGACGACCGTCGTCACGGGCACAAGGCTAGCCGCGTGGACAACGCCCACATCGCCCTGACACTCGAGAGCTACGCCGCGCTGCTCGATCTCGCCGGCGCGGGCCACTACACGATCCGCGCCTACCGGCGGGCGGCCGAGCTCGTCCGCGAGACGCGGGCGCCCGTCGCGGAGCTCGTCCGAGCGGGCCGCGCGCGCGAGCTGCGCGGGATCGGGCCGGGGATCGAGCGGAAGCTGCAGGAGCTCGTCGAGACCGGCCGGATCGCCGAGCTCGAGGAGCTGGAGCGCGAGGTGGAGCCGCAGCTCGTCGCGCTCGCCCGGCTGCTCGGGCTCTCGGCGCAGCGGCTCGTGGGGATCGGCAGGGAGCTCGGGATCCGGACCGCCGACGAGCTGCGCGAGGCGGCCGCCGCCGGGCGGCTGCGCGAGGTGCGCGGGATCGGGCCGGAGACGGAGCGGAAGATCCTCGCCGGGCTGACGCGCGAGCGGCCGCGGCGACGGCGCGGACTGCTGTCGAACCGCGCCCGTGTGCTCGCCGACGCGGTCGCGGCGGAGCTCGACGCGACGGTGGCGGGCGAGGTGCGGCGACGCCGCGACGTCGTCTTCGAGCTCGCCGTCGTGACCACGGCGACCGACGCGCTCGCTCGGCTGGAATCGTCGCCGATCCTCGTCACGGTGGTCGAGCAGGAGCCCGCGCGTGCCGTCGCGGTGACCGTCGAGGGCATCCCGGTCGAGGTCGTCGTCGCGCCGGCGTCCGCGTTCGGGACGGCGCTCCTGCGCGCGACCGGTTCGCCGGAGTACCTCGCCTCGCTCGGCGAGCTGCCGGACGCGCCGACCGAGGAGGAGGTGTACGCGCGGCTCGGCCGGCCCTGGGTGCCGCCGGAGCTGCGCGAGGCACCCGTGCTCGAGGTGCCGCGGCTTGTCGAGCTCTCGGACATCCGCGGCGACCTGCACACGCACACGACGTGGTCGGACGGGAAGGCGAGCGTGCTCGAGATGGCGGAGGCGGCACGGGACCGCGGCTACGAGTACCTGGCGATCTGCGACCACACGCCGAACGTCCGGGTCGTCCCCGGCCTCGACGCGGACGCGGTGCGGCGGCAGGGCGAGGAGATCGCGGCGGTCAACGAGGTGGTGGCGCCGTTCCGGGTGCTGCGCGGGACGGAGTGCGACATCCGCCGCGACGGCACGCTCGACCTCCCCGACGACGTGCTCGCGGAGCTCGACTGGGTGCAGCTCTCGCTGCACGCGGGACAGCGCGAGGACGAGGAGCGCCTGACGCGCAAGGTCGTGGAGGCGATGCGGCACCCGGCGGTGCGCTGCCTCAGCCATCCGAAGGGGCGGATCATCAACCATCGTCCGCCGAACGCGCTCAGGCTGGAGGCGGTGATCGAGACGGCGCTCGAGACGGGCGTGGCGATCGAGACGAACGGGCTGCCGGACCGCGTCGACCTGCGCGACGAGGAGGTGCGCCGGTGCGTCGAGGCGGGCGTCCCGGTCGTCTGCTCGACGGACGCGCACTCGGTGCGCGGGCTCGGGAACATGGAGGTCGCGGTCACGACGGCGCGCCGGGGCTGGGCGACTGCGACCGATGTCCTGAACACGCGGCCGCTGGCCGAGATACTTCGACCGTGAAGATCGCCGCGACGCGTCCGCTACCGGGCCCCGCGTGGGAGGAGCTCGACGACGTCGTCGTCGGCGCGCGTCCGGATGCGGAGATCCTGATCGTGATGAACGAACCGGTCGACTTCGACGGGTTCCCGGAGCTGCGGCTCGTCGCGAACTTCAGCGTCGGCTACGACCGGATCGACGTCGAGGAATGCCGGCGGCGCGAGATCGCGGTCACGAACACGCCGGGCGTGCTCGACGCCGCCGTCGCGGATCTGACGCTCGCGCTGATCCTCGCCGTGCGTCGTCGGATCGTCGAGGGCGACGCTCGGGTACGGGACGGTGGCTGGGGCGGCGGGAGCTTCCTCGGCCGCGACGTGAGCGGCGCCACGCTCGCGGTGATCGGCCTGGGGCGGATCGGCTCCGCGGTCGCGCGGCGCGCCGAGGGCTTCGACATGCGCGTGCTGGGCGTGAACAGCCGCAGCGGGGATCTCGACGCCGTGCTGGGCGAAGCGGATGTCGTGACGCTGCACACGCCGCTGAACGACGCGACGCGCGGCCTGATCTCACGAGAGCGGCTCGCGCTGCTGCGCGACGGGACGACGCTCGTGAACACCGCGCGCGGCGCGGTCGTCGACGAGGGCGCGCTCGTCGACGAGCTGGTGTCCGGCCGGATCGACGCCGGCCTCGACGTCTTCGTGCACGAGCCGCACGTCCCCGAGCGGCTGCGCGGCCTGGCGAACGTCGTGCTGACGCCGCACATCGCGAGCGCGACCGTCGAGACGCGCGCCGCGATGACACGCTGCGTCGTCGACAACGTCCTGGCGTTCGAGCGCGGCGAGCCGCTGCCGAGCCCGGTCGCCTAGTACGCGCCCGGCCGGCCGGCCGCCACCCAGTCCTTCACCTCGAACCAGTGGCTCTGCTTGAGCGCGTGGGCGACCCGGTCGTCGGTGTGCGCGGCGTAGAAGACGTTGCGGTCGAGGTCGCAGCAGATCGCGACGTCCGAGAGCGGGACGGCCGGCACCTTCATCAGCGCGTCCGCCGGGAGCTGCGCCTCTGCGACCGTGTAGTGCTTGAACTGCAGCTCGGGTGCGAGCTCCATCAGGTCAGGCCAGTCGGGACATGTCCGCGAGCTCATGCCCGCTCCAGTTCGGCGGCGGGCGTCCACCGTCCTTCCACGCGCACGAGGCCGCGCGCGTCGTCGGCGGGATAGATCACGAACACACGCGCGTCGTCGAGCGAGTGGTACTGCGTCTCGCCGGTCGCGTCGACGAGATCGAGTCGTAGATGCAGACGCCCGTCCGCGAACGGCGGCCGCTCGGCGTCGAACCGGAGCGGCAGCGAGCGCGTCGACTCCGTCCAGCCGAGCTCGGCGGTCGAGACGCCCCCGCCGGTGACGAGGATCCCGGCGTCGTCGCGGAGCTCCCAGTTCAGCTGCGGCGGTGGGATCTCGCGGTCGGCGACGACCTCCAGCGCGAGCGCGAACGGCTCGCCGCCGAGCAGCTGCACGCGTTCGTCGCCGTCCGGCCCGAGCAGGCGCACGTTCTCGACGCGCGCGACGTCGCCGCCCCACTCCTTCAGCCCGGCTGCGCGTTCCTCCGGGTTGCGCTCGCCCGCGAGGAGCCTCCTGTACGCGACGATCGCCTCGTGTGTCGGCCCGTCGAACGCTACCTCGCCGTCGCGCAGGAGCACCGCGCGGTCGCACAGCCGCTCGACGGAGCCTGCGTCGTGCGAGACGAAGACGATCGTCCCGCCGCGCTGCTTGAACTCGAAGATCTTTCCGAAGCACTTCCGCTGGAACGCCTCGTCGCCGACCGCGAACACCTCGTCGAGCAGCAGCACGTTCGCTTCCATGTGCGACGCGATCGCAAAGCCGAGCCGCATGTACATCCCCGAGGAGTACGTGCGCACCGGCAGGTCGATCGCGTCCTCGAGCCCGGCGAACGCGACCACCTCGTCGAACTTCTCGCGGATCGTCGCGCGCGAGAGGCCGTGGATCGACCCCTGCAGGAAGAGGTTCTCGCGGCCGGTCATGTCGGGATGGAAGCCGGCGCCGAGCTCGAGCAACGCGCCGACGCGACCGCCGACGGCGACGCGCCCCGACGTGGGCTTGATGATCCCGGAGAGCAGGCGCAGCAGCGTCGACTTGCCGGAGCCGTTGCGGCCGACGAGCCCGACCGCGCTGCCCGGCTCCACGGCGAACGAGACGTCCCGCAGCGCCCAGACGTCGGTGCCGCGCATCCGTCCGCGCGCAACGACGAGATCCTTGAGCGCGCGGTTCTCGCGCGCGTAGACGCGGAACTTCCGCGCCGCGTGCTCGACGTGGATCTCGCCGTCTCTCACGAACTCAGCGTACGCCTGACGATGCCGGCGAGCGCCGAGACAAATGCGGGCTCGTCGTTCGGCATCTCGATCCGCGCCAGATCGAGGCCGAGATCCCGGGCGAACTCCACAGCCTCGACGTCGATGTCCCAGCGGATCTCCAGATGGTCGGAGACAAAGCCGACAGGGCAGACGAGCACCGTGCGCACGCCCTGCTCGTGCAGGTCGCGCAGATGGTCGAGGATGTCCGGCCCGAGCCACGGCTCCCCCGTCGGCGACTCGCTCTGGAAGGAGAACGACCAGTCGGTGACGCCGGCACGCTCCGCGACGAGCCGCGCCGTCTCGAGGAGCTGGTCCCGGTACGGATCTCCCATCTCGATGATCCGCGCCGGCAGCGAGTGCGCGGTGAAGACGACGTGCGCCTCCGTCCCGCGGACCTTCTCGGCGAGGACGTCGACGAAGCCGTCGTCGTCGTGCCAGCTCTCCACGAAGCGCAGCTCGGCCCGGCCGGCGAGCGCCCGATCGAGCTGCTCGCGGTAGCCGGCGATGGAGAGCGCCGAGTAGTGCGGCGCGAGCACGAGCCCGACGACGCGATCGGCGTCGGCCGCGCGCTCGGCCGCGTCGGCGATGCGCGGCGTCCAGTGCTTCATCCCCGTGTAGACGGGCAGCCCGAGCTCCCGCTCCAGCGCGGCGCGTGTCGCCTCGGTGATCTCGTTCAGCGGGTTCGAGCCCTCGACACCGAGCCGCCGGTAGCGATCGACGAGGTCCTCGAGGTGCTCCGGCGCGATCGGGCGGCCGCCCCGGATGTCCGAGTAGTAGGCCGGGACGTCGGCGAGCCGGTCCGGCGAGCCGTACGCCATGAGGACGACCGCGTCGCTCATATGATCGACGCTAGCCGCTCGATCAGCGCGAGCGTCGCGTCCCATTCGGGTTTGTGGCCTGTCGGAAGCCAGCGCAGCCTCCGCGCGCCCTCGAGGAAGCCGAGCCGCACGTCCTCGCCGAAGCCGCGCGTGTATCCCTCCCACACGGCGAGCGCCACAAGCCCGGGCTCGGCGGTGCCTGCGCCGTGCAGACGGAGGTATTCGTCGAGGAACCCATGGGCGAGCCAGGGCTCGGCGACGCCGACGAGGTCTCGCTGCGCGACGCCGAGGTGCTCCGTTGTCGCGCGGAGGTTCTCGGGCGTGGCGACCGCCTCGTCGCCACCATCCTCGAGCCAGAGCGCGACGTCCCCGTCCGCGCGATCGACCCGCGCGAACAGACGCAGCACGCCGAACGCCTCCGGCAGCCCCGACTCGTATGCGACCGGCTCCCGCAGCCACCAGTACGGACTCGCCTGCCCGGGCTCGGACCCGCCGGCGGACACGCGCCACACACCGACGGCGGACGCGAACGGCCGCGGGCGTAACGACTCGTGGAGCGCTTCGGCAGTCTCGGTGGCGAAGACGAGCGCAAGCTCGTCGGAAGGAATCAGGTGCGCGCCTCGACGGTGTGCTCCTGCACGAACCGCGTCAGCTGCGTCAGGACGCCCGGGTCCGTCCGGGGCAGCACACCGTGGCCGAGATTGAAGACGTGCGAACGCCCGCGCGCCGCCTCGAGCACCGCGAGCGCGCCGGCCTCGACCCGCTCCCACGGCCCGAGCAGGAGCGCCGGATCGAGGTTGCCCTGCACGACGCGATCGGCCGGCGCGGCGGCGAGCGGCAGCCGCCAGTCGACGCCGATCACGTCGCCGCCGGCACGGGCGAGCGCGTGCAGCAGCTCCTCGGTCGCGCCCGTGCCGAAGTGGATCGTCGGCACGTCGACCGCCGCGAGGATGCGCTCCGAGTACGGCGCGACGAACTCCTCGTAGTCGCGCGTCGACAGGGCGCCGACCCACGAGTCGAAGAGCTGGATCACGTCGGCGCCGGCTGCGGCCTGCGCCGCCACGTAGCGCGCGAACTGCGTCGTGAGCACGTCGAGCAGCGCGTGCCACGTCTCCGGGTCGCGGTACATCAGCGTCTTCGTGCGGGCGAAGTCGCGGCTCGGCTTCCCCTCGACGAGATAGCCGGCGACGGTGAATGGGCCGCCGCAGAAGCCGATCAGCGCCTTCTCGTCTGCGAGCTCGGCGCGAACGAGCCGGACCGCCTCGAGGATCCGCTCGTCGGGCTCGGTCGCCGACAGCGCATCGACGTCGGCGCGCGAGCCGATCGGATGGTCGACGACCGGGCCGACACCCTCGACGAGCTCGACGCCGATGCCCATCCCGAGAACGGGCGACATGATGTCCGCGAAGAGGACGGCTGCGTCCACGTCGTGCCGCTCGACGGGCTGCAGCGTCACCCGCGCGCACAGCTCCGGCGTCTGCGCGACCTCGAAGAACGAATAGCGCTCGCGGATCGCGCGGTACTCGGGGAGCGAGCGGCCCGCCTGCCGCATGAACCACACGGGCGTCCGCTCCGCCGGCTCGCGCCGCGCGACGCGCACGAGGAGCGGGGCGGTCACGGGCCTACACTAGCCGCGTCATGGCGGCCCCCCTCGTCCCCCGGTGGCGCGCCGTCGAGCACGGACCGGTCGAGGCGGGCGCCGCGTACGAGGCAGTCGTGGAGGTGGAGAACGCCGGCAGCGCGCCGTGGCGCACGCGCGGCGACGAGGACGGCCTGTTCCTCTCCTACCACTGGCTCGACCAACGCGGGAACCCGATCGTCTGGGACGGGGAGCGGACGCCGCTCGCACGCGTCGTCGAGCCGGGCGAGACGCTGCGGCAGGCGATCCGCGTGCGCGGCCCGATCCCGCCGGGAACCTACCGCTTCGCCGTCGACCTCGTCGAGGAGCACCGCTTCTGGGTGGCCGAGCTCGGCAACGAGCCGTGGCAGGAGGAGGTGGACGTGCAGCCGCGCTCCGGCGAGCCGCGCGTCTTCGGCGCCGAGCCGGACGAGCACTGGCGCGCCCACGCCGCCGAGCTGCACCGCGAGGGTTACGCGGCGGTCGGGGGAGCGGTGGACGGGCTGCGCGACTACCCGGCCGGCGGCGGGCGCAGCCCGCGCTTCCCGCACCCGCTCGCCTGCCCGTCGCTGCTGCCGCCGCTCCGGCCGAACTGCGAGGTGGACGGGCTGCCGGCGTGGAGGCCGGAGGGCGGCGAGCCGTTCATGTACGACGGGCGGCTCGTGCTCGAGCCGTAGAGCCGCGGTGCCCGTCGTTCCGACGACTGCTGCCTGACTGAAGTCAGGCAGCTGAACGGCTCATACCTCGATCGCGATCTGGTCGTCGATGCGGGAGAAGACCCAGGCCGCGAGGGCGAGCGAGACGCAGCACGCGACGACGAGGTAGAGCGTGTCCGTCCAGCGCGGCATCGTGCCCGCGAAGAGCGGCGCGCGCACCGCCTCCACCGCCGGCGAGATCGGGTTGACCCAGTGGATGACCGCGCCGACGTCGCGATGCTTCGCCGCGACCGTGTCCAGCCCGTAGAGGATCGGCGTCAGGAAGAACCACGGCACGAGCAACGCAGCGGTGATGAACTCGACGTCGCGGAACAGCACGTTCAGCGACGCGAACAACAGCCCGAGGCCGGCGACGACGCCGACGAAGAGCAGCGCGAGCGGGATCGCGAGCCACTCGGTCGCACGGACGCGCGACAGCACGACGAAGTTGAGCACCAGCAGGATCGCGAGCATCGCCGCGAACGAGACCATGTGCGCGAGCACGACCGACAGCGGCACGAGCTGCCGCGGGAAGCGCGTCTTGCGGATCAGGTTGGCGTTGTCGAGCATCGACCGGCTCGCCGCCTGCAGCGCAGCCGCGAAGAACGTCCACAGCGCGAGCCCGCTGAGCAGGAACAGCGGATAGTGCCCGCCCTGCGCGAACGGCGACGGCCACACGACGCCGAACACGAGCAGGTACACGCCCATCAGCAGCACCGGGTTGGCCACCGTCCACAGGACGCCGAGCGCCGAGCCGCGGTACTTCGCCTGCAGGTCGCGCCGGAACAGGTTCCCGAGCAGCTCGCGGTACCGGAAGACGTCCGCGTACACGCTCATGCGTGCTTCCGCCCGAAGATCGACACGCCCGCGTAGCGCGCGGCCGTCAGGTGCGCGAGCGTGCCAAGCGTCATGCCGATCTTCGGCACCTGCGAGAGGAAGTAGCCGAACGGCACGGGCAGCTTCCCGTCCGCCCGCTCCAGGCGCCGCAGCGTCAAGCCGCCGCGCGCGAACGCGAGCGCATACGTCCACACCGTGTGCACGTGCTCGTTGATACCGAGCGCCTTCTCGCTGTTCTGCTCCGGATTGTCCCGGCTCCGCAGCACGCCGCGGACGCCCTCGTTCAGCGCGGCGACGAGCCCGCCCGGCTTCGCCACCCGCGCCAGCTCGCGCACCATCCTCGGGAGGTCGAGCGCGTGGTGCAGCGTCGCGACGCAGTAGACGATGTCGAACGTCCCGTCGGCGAACGGCAGGTGCTCGCCGTCCGCCTGCACGCGCCCGAAGTCGCCGTAGAACGCGCCGCGGCCGAGGCCGATCCTGTCGTCGACGAGGATGTCGGTCGCGACGAACTCGCAGTCCCGCTCGAGCCAGAACCGGGCCGCCCACGCCTTGGCCGCGCCCACCTCGAGCACGCGCAGCCGCCGCGCGTCCTTCACGTACCGCTCGAGCAGGATCTCGAACGAGTAGCCGTTCGCCTGCCAGAGCGCGTTGTCCCAGCCCAGGGCCCGATTGACGAACGGGAGGACGGAGTCGACGCCGTCGTCCGTCGCGTACCAGCCCTCGGCCCGCGCCTTCTCCAGCCAGCCCTCGGCCTCGCGGGCCTTCTCCCGCGCGCCGGGCAGGTCGGGATGGAGCATGAGCGGGATGCCCGTCTCCGTGATCCCGAACGTCCGCGAGCAGCCCGCGCAGTGCAGGCCCGCCGGGCCCTCCTCCACGGCCGAACGGCAAAAAGGGCAGCGGAGGAACTCCACGGCGACGGTGAGCATCCGGGGCACCGTAACGGACTTTTTACAGGGGTTCGTTAACCTCCTCACGTGACCGTCGCGGTGGCTGCGCTCGCGGCTCTGCCGGCGAGCTTCCTGACGATTCGCGGCCTTCTCCGGACTCCGGCCGCGCGTCACGTCGTCGCTGCGCCGCGCGCCGAGCGCTGGCACACCCGCTCGACACCGCTGCTCGGCGGCAGCGGCATCTTCGCCGGGCTGCTCGTCGCGGTCGGCATCGGCCTCGCGGCCGGCGTGATCCCCGCGAGCCGGGAACTCGGCGGGATCCTCGGCGGCTGCGCGATCCTCTTCACCGCCGGGCTCGTGGACGACGTCTTCGACCTGTCGCCGCTGACGAAGATCGGCGCGCAGGTCGCGGCCGCGGCGGTCGTGCTCGCGTGCGGGATCCGGGTGGAGATCGTCTCCAACGAGATCGCCGCCACCGTGCTCGGGCTCGTCTGGCTCGTCGGGATGACGAACGCGTTCAACCTGCTCGACAACATGGACGGCCTCGCGGCGACGCTCGCCGCGATCGCGTGCGCGTTCTTCGCGATCGACGCGTTCACCGCCGACCCGAGCGATCTCGTTGCGCTCGTCGCGCTCGGGCTGTGCCTCGGCTGCGTGGGCTTCCTGCCGTACAACCTGCGCCTGCGCGGCCCGGCCGCCGTGTTCATGGGCGACAGCGGCAGCCAGGTGCTCGGCTTCGCCGTCGGCGCGCTCGGCCTCGCGACCGCGTGGACGGTGGCCGGCTCGACCGCGGCGACGCTGCTCCTGCCGGTCCTCATCCTGGCCGTTCCGATCCTCGACACGACGCTCGTCACCGTCGTCCGCCTGCTCGAGGGACGGCCGGTCAGCCAGGGCGGCCGCGACCACACCTCGCACCGGCTCGTCTACCAGGGCCTCTCCGACAAGCGCGCGGTCGTGCTGCTCGCGATCGTCTCGGGCGCGCTCGGGCTGACGAGCCTCGGGTACGAGCGCCTGAACGACACGCGCGTGACGCTGATGGGCGTCCTGCTCACCTTCGCGTTCCTGATCCAGTTCGGGAGCTATCTCGCCGACGTGAACCGCCCGGCGGACACGGAGAAGGCCGGCTCGTTCATCCGCTCCCTGCTCGTGCACCGCCGCCGCCTGATCGAGGTCGTCGTCGACTTCGCGCTGATCACGAGCGCGTTCACCGCCGCGTACTTCATCCGGCTCGAGAACTCCGGCTTCTACTGGCAGCGCCACGTCTTCGACCTCTCGCTGCCCGTCCTCCTGATCAGCCGCTACATCTTCTTCGTCATCTTCGGGCTGTATCGCGGCGTCTGGCGGTACGCCGGCGCGCGGGACGCGGCGGCGATCTTCGCGGCGGTCGTCGCCTCCGAGACGACGACCTTCCTCTTCATCTGGGTCACCGTGGACTGGCACGGCTTCCCGCGCGGGATCTTCGCCATCGACATCTTCATCTGCTCGTTCCTGGTCGGGATCTCCCGCTTCTGGGAGCGCGGGATCGCCTACCTGCTCGGCGGCTTCGGGCGCGGCGCTCAGCGGCGCACGCTGATCGTCGGCGCCGGCCGCAGCGGGCGCAGCCTCCTGCGCGAGCTGCGCGAGGGCCGCGAGAGCCGCGTCGTCGCCTTCCTCGACGACGACCCACGCCTGCGCCGGCGCCGCATCCAGGGCGTCCCGGTGCTCGCCTCGGTCGGCGAGATCGGCTGGGCGCTCGGCCGGTTGGAGCCGGACGACGTGCTCGTCACGATCCCGGACGGGCCGCGCGAGCTGCTCGACGGGATCGTCGAGGCCTGCCGCCGCGCCGACGTCTCGTGCCGCTTCGTCCGCCGGCAGATCGACCTCGACCCCGTCACAGTGCTCCAGGCCACCGCGGAGTGAGCGCCGCCGTCGAGACACGCCCTGGCCGGCTGACGATCGCCGACCGGCTGGTCGTCGCGCTGCCGCTCGCCAGCATCTACCTCTGGCTCTCGATCGTCTACTGCGTCGAGGCGTGGAAGCGCGTGACGCCGTGGCTCTTCACGGACGAGCTCGAGTACACGCAGCTCTCCCGGGCGATCGCCGCGACCGGGCACGCGGCGCGGCGCGGCGAGCCGCATTCCTTCCGCTCGCTCTACGTCGTCGTCACCGCGCCCTTCTGGCTGATCGACGACGTCGCCGCGGCGTTCGCGGCGATCAAGTACTTCGACGTGCTGCTGATGACGTCGGTGCTCTTCCCCACGTACTTCCTGGCGCGGCTCGTCGTCGGCCGGGCGCCCGCCCTCTTCGCTGCGGCCGGCGCGGCGGCGATACCGTCGCTCGCCTACTCGTCGTGGATAGCCGAGGAGACGCTCGCGTATCCGTACTCGGCGCTGTGCCTCTTCCTGATCGCGAAGGCGTTCCTCGAGCGTTCGCGCGGCTGGATCGCGGGCGCGCTCGTCGCCACCGCGATCGCGCCGGTCGTCCGGGGCGAGCTGGTGGTCATCCCGAGCGTGCTCGTCCTCTCGGTCCTCTTCATGTGGTGGTCGAGCGAACCGACGCGCGCACGCCGTGCGCGGTGGTCGCACGGCGACTGGCTCGGCTGGTTCGCGATCGTCGCGGGCGCGATCATCGTCTTCAGCGGGTTCATGAGCCATTTCAGCGACCAGTGGCTGATGGACACCGCGTACAACTGGACGAAGGCGCGGGTCTTCGTCTACGGCGACTACGCCGCCGGCGCCCTCGCCGTCGGCCTCGGCGTGATCCCGCTCGTGCTCGGCCTCGCGTCGCTCGTCCCGAGCCGCGGCGAGCCGTGGACGCCGGCGCTGCGTGTCTTCCGAGTCGTCGCGACGTCCGCGGTGATCGGGTTCGGCGTCTACACCGGGATGAAGTCCGGCTACCTCTCGCAGGTCTTCGAGTCGCGGATCGAGGAGCGGAATCTCATCTACATCTGCCCCGTGCTGTTCGTCGGCACCGCCTACGTGCTGGAGCGGCGGCGCGCCAACCTCGTGGCCGTCCTCGCGGCCGCCGTCTACACGGTGTACGTCGTCCTGACGACGCCTCTGCACGTCGTGGACAACGTCTACTCGGACGCGCTGGGGCTGTCGATCTTCCAGCAGGCGAACCGCTACTACCTGCTGACGACGCGCGACGCCGAGGTGATCCTCGTCGTCGCCGCCGTGCTCGCCGTCGTGGTCGCGGTTGCGCTCGGCCGCCTGCCGGGCCGCGTCG
>Ga0206353_11120005_pt1 | contig 12832 bp, 13 predicted proteins | sample DielMetaTC5am4_FD_146436 | JGI IMG/M metagenome (GOLD analysis project Ga0206353, IMG submission 146436) | Corn rhizosphere microbial communities from Kellogg Biological Station, Michigan, USA - Diel MetaT C5am-4 (Metagenome Metatranscriptome)... | ecosystem: Host-associated > Plants > Roots >...
ACAGCGCGAACAGCCTGCCCCACTGGAGGTGGAAGCGGCGCCCGATCCAGACCAGCAGGACCACGCCGATGACGTTCCAGATGATCTCGTAGAGGAACAGCGGCTGGAACAGGGTCCCGTCGGGCAGGCCGACCGGGATCGCCTTGTTGCCGGAGTCGATCTGCAGGCCCCACGGGAGGTTCGTGGGCAGCCCGAAGAGCTCCTGGTTGAACCAGTTGCCGAGACGGCCGACTGCCTGGGCCATCAGCAGAGCGGGTGCGAGGGCGTCGGCGAAGGTCCAGAACCGGATGCCCGTCCAGCGGCAGCCGAGCCAGGCGCCGACGGCGCCGCCGAGCAGCGAGCCGAAGATGGCGTTCCCGCCCTCCCAGATGGCCCATACGCTCCCCGGCTGGAACGGGTTCCAGGTGTTGTGGCCGGCAGCGAAGTAGTCGCCCGGGTGCGTGACCACGTGGTACGCGCGGGCTCCGATGATGCCGAGGACGACGACCGGGATGAGGATGTCGAGCAGAACGCCCGGCTCGGCGCCGCGCTTGGTCAGGCGGCGCGAGGTCCACATGGCGGCCACGACGATGCCGATCAGGATCATGATGGCGTAGGTCTGGATGCGCCAATGCAGCCCGAAGAGGTCGATCGGGATCTGCTGCCACTCCGGCCCGGGGCTGGGGATGCTGGCGAACCAGCTGCTCATGGTGAGGGCCACCCGTCGACTACCTTTCGATCACGTTGAGAGGACGCGCACATGCGGTGGCGCCACATCACTGTCTGACTAGTTTAGGGCGCGGTCAGGAGCGCTTCGTGCCGGCCGCGAGCTCCGCGGCCACCCTGCCGGCCTCCGCGACACCGCCGTCGCCCAGCGCCTTGACGAGCGCCGAACCGACGATCCCGCCATCCGCGTACTCCAGAACCTCCGCCACCTGGGCGGCCGAGGAGATGCCGAGACCGACGCACGTGCTCGTGGCGCCCGCCTCGCGGAGGCGGCCGACGAGCGTGCGCGCCGCCGCATCCACATCGGTGCGTGCGCCGGTGATGCCCATGGTCGACACGGCGTAGACGAAACCGCGGCTCGCGTCCACGGCCTGCCGGAGGCGCGCGTCGGAGGAGCTCGGCGCGGCCAGGAAGACGCGGTCGAGACCGACCCGGTCGGATGCCGCCAGCCAGTCGGCACCCTCGTCCGGGATGAGGTCGGGTGTGATGAGCCCCGCTCCCCCGGCCTCGGCCAGGTCGTCCGCGAAGCGGTCGACGCCGTACTGCAGCACCGGGTTCCAGTAGGTCATCACGAGGACCGGGATGTCGACCTGCGCCGTGATCTCACGGACGGCCGTGAAACCGTCGCGCAGGCGGAAGCCGGCGCTCAGCGCCTGCTGCGTCGCCGCCTGGATGACGGTGCCGTCCATCACGGGATCGGAGTACGGCAGGCCGAGCTCGAGGACGTCCACGCCGTTCCGGGCGAGGGCGACCGCCGCATCCACGCTGGTGCGCAGATCGGGGAAGCCTGCGGGCAGGTAGCCGACGAGCGCGCCCGCGGCTTCCTGGTTACGCCGGGCGATGGTGTCCGCGACCCGGCTGACGACGGCCTGGCTCATGATTGCACCGCGCTCTGGTCGATGAGGTCGAAGTAGCGGCCTGCGGTCTCCATGTCCTTGTCGCCGCGGCCGCTGAGGTTCACCAGGATGATGGCCTCGGGCCCGAGCTCCCGCCCAAGAACCAGCGCACCCGCGAGCGCGTGGGACGACTCGATGGCGGGGATGATGCCCTCGGTGCGGCTGAGGAGGCGCAGCGCCTCCATCGCCTCGGCATCGGAGATCGGGAGGTACTGGGCACGGCCGATCTTGGCGAGCCAGGCGTGCTCCGGGCCGACGCCCGGGTAGTCGAGGCCCGCGGAGATCGAGTGCGACTCGATCGTCTGGCCGTCCTCGTCCTGCAGCAGCAGGGAGCGGGCGCCGTGCAGCACGCCGGGGCGCCCCTTCGTGATCGTCGCAGCGTGACGCGGGGTGTCGGCGCCCTCGCCGCCGGCCTCGAAGCCGATCAGGCGGACGTCTTCGTCGTCGAGGAACGCGTGGAAGATGCCCATCGCGTTGGAGCCGCCGCCGACGCAGGCGACGACGGCGTCAGGCAGGCGGCCGGTCAGCGCGAGCACCTGTTCGCGCGCCTCCTCGCCGATGATCTTCTGCAGGTCGCGGACCATCGCCGGGAAGGGATGCGGGCCGGCGACCGTGCCGAAGATGTAGTTCGTGTTCTCGACGTTGGTGACCCAGTCGCGCATCGCGTCGTTGATGGCGTCCTTCAGGGTGCGGGAGCCCGTCTTGACGGCGACGACCTCGGCCCCGAGCAGACGCATCCGCGCGACGTTCAGCGCCTGGCGTTCGGTGTCGACCTCGCCCATGTAGATGGTGCATTCGAGGCCGAAGAGGGCGGCGGCGGTCGCCGTGGCGACGCCGTGCTGCCCGGCGCCCGTCTCGGCGATGACCCGGGTCTTGCCGATGCGCTTGGTGAGGATGGCCTGGCCGAGGACGTTGTTGATCTTGTGCGAGCCGGTGTGGTTGAGGTCCTCGCGCTTAAGGATGATGCGCGCGCCTCCCGCGTGCTCGGCGAAGCGGGGCACCTCCGTCACGATCGACGGCCGGCCGGTGTAGCTGCGGTGCAGCTCGTCCAGCTCGGCGTGGAACGCCGGATCGGCCTTCGCCTCCTCCCAGGCGGCGGTCAGCTCGTCGAGCGCTGCGACCAGCGACTCGGGGACGAAGCGCCCGCCGAAGTCGCCGAAATACGGACCCTGCTCAGTGCGGAGGGACATCAGACTCCCAGGAACTTCTCGAGCGTGGCGACGGGATCGCTCGTGACGAGCGCCTCGCCGACGAGCACCGCATCGGCGCCCGCCGCCCGGTAATGCGCCACATCGTCGGCCGACTTCACGGCGGACTCCGCGACGCGGATGACGCCGGACGGGATGCGGTCGGCCAGGCGGCCGAACAGGTCCCGGTCCAGCTCGAACGTGGTGAGGTCGCGGGCGTTCACGCCCACGAGACCGGCGCCCGTGTCGAGCGCGCGGCTGAGCTCGTCGGCCGAGTGGGCCTCGACGAGAGCCGTCATTCCGAGCTGCGTGATGAGCTCGTGCAACTCCACCAGCCGCTGCTGCTCGAGCGCCGCGACGATCAGGAGCACGAGGTCCGCGCCGGCGGCGCGCGCCTCGAAGACCTGGTACGGCTCGGCGATGAACTCCTTGCGCAGCACTGGGATCGAGACGGCCGCGCGGACGTCCTCCAGGTCGGCGAGCGAACCGCGGAACTTGCGCTCCTCGGTCAGAACGCTGATCGCGCTGGCGCCGCCGGTCTCGTATGAGACGGCGAGTGCTGCGGGGTCCGGGATGGCGGCGAGCGACCCGCGGGACGGGCTCGCGCGCTTCACCTCGGCGATGATCTTGACGCGTTCGGCCGGGGCGAGGGCGGCGAGGGCATCGAGGGCGGCCGGACGGGCCAGCGCCTCGGCCTCCACCTGGGCGAGCGGACGCTCCGAGCGTCGCCGCTCAGCGTCCTCGAGCGCGCCGGCGACGAGGTCGGCGAGCACGGATCAGTGACCCTTCGGGGTGTACTTGTCGCCGCCCACGCCGTAACCGGCGCGCTTCATGACCCAGCCGACGATGAGCCCGATCACGGCGAGACCCGCTGACGCCCAGACGATGGCCGCCGCGGAGAAGTAGAACGCCACGGCGCCGATCGTGAACGCGATCAGCATGATGATCACGGCCGTCCACGCCGCCGGCGAGTGACCGTGGCCTGGCTCGACTGAATCGGTGCTCATGAAACTCCTGCACGTCGGGTGCGCGACTGTCGACGCGCACGGGAATTGGAACGCGACCAGTCTAGTGGTTCGGTTCCCGGGATGCCTCAGCGCGTGGGGTCGTCGCCGCGGGTCAGTTCGTCCCAGCTGTCGATCGCCGTGTCGCGGTCGAGGGTGGCCGGCCCGGGCTCGTCGCGCGAAACGCCGTCGGCGTGTGCGGCAGTGTCGGCGTCAGCGGGCGCGTCGTGGTCGTGCGGCTCCTCGGCGGCGCCGGGCGCCGTCGCATCGGCGAAGACGTCCTCGGCCGGGCGGCCGTCCTCCCCCGCGAACCGCGTCTGGTACTTCCGGGACGGGCCGGGCCACACCCGCGAGAACACGACGACGGCCGCGCTCGCGAGGATGACCAGAACCCCGGCCACCACCGCCGGCCACGGCCAGAACTGCACCCCCACCGCGTGCACGAGCCGGCGGATGGAGGCGTCGCCGGCCACTCCGGTCGCCGTCGTGATCGCCGACGACGAGGCGCGCACCGCATCCGAGAGCGCGGTGATGGCCGAGATCAGCACGGAGACGCCGAGCAGCACGCCGAGCAGCGCGAGCACGATCCGGAACACCGGACCGGCGATCGCGAGCGCGGCCGTCAGCGCCACGCCGGCCAGCGCGAGCGCCGTGAGCGCCGGCGCCGCGACCGAGCCGGCGACGCTGATCGTGGTGGAGTGGTCCGCGGTGTCGGTCAGCCCGACGACGAACCACGGCTGGGTGGCCGAGAGCAGGGCGAGTCCGCTCCCCACGAGCAGGAGCAGCATGGTGGAGTACTTGACGCGCCGTCCGTTCACGGCGTCCGCTCTCCCGAGCCGACCGGTCGCAGGGCGTTGGCGACCGCCACCGCGCGAAGCGGCGCAGCCGCCTTGTTCTGCGACTCCTGGAACTCGCTCTCGGGCACGGAGTCTGCCACGAGTCCCCCGCCGGCCTGCACGCGGGCGATGCCGCCCATGATCGTGGCAGTGCGGATCGCGATGGCGATGTCCGCATCCCCGGCGAAGTCGAAATACCCGATCACGCCGCCATAGACGCCGCGCTGGGCCGGCTCCAGCTCGTCGATGATCCGCAGCGCCATCGGCTTCGGCGCACCCGACAGGGTCCCGGCGGGGAAGGTGGCCCGGAACACGTCGATCGCTGTCGCGTCCGGCCGCAGGTCGCCCTCCACCGACGACACGATGTGCATGATGTGGCTGAACCGCTCCACGCGCATGAACTCCGTCACCTCGACTGTCCCGGCCTCGCAGACCTTGAGCAGGTCGTTGCGGGCGAGGTCGACGAGCATGAGGTGCTCCGCGCGCTCCTTGTCGTCGGCCAGCAGCGACGTCTCGAGGTCGAGATCCTGCTCCGGCGTCGCGCCGCGGGGTCGCGATCCGGCGATGGGATGCGTGAACGCACGACGCTCCTGCACCTTCACCAGTGCCTCCGGCGACGAGCCGACGATCTGGTAGGGCTCGCCGTCCGGCCGCTCCAGCGAGAGCAGGTACATGTAGGGACTAGGGTTCAGCGCGCGGAGCACCCGGTAGACGTCGAGAGCCGGCGCCGTGCACTCCAGTTCGAAGCGCTGCGAGATGACGACCTGGAAGATGTCGCCGGCGACGATCCGCTCCTTGGCGGTCACGACCGACGCGAGGAAGTCCTCGCGCGTGGTCCGCGAGACGGGCTCGGCAGGCGTGCCGAGGTCGATCTCGGCCAGCCAGGCCTCCGACGGCCGGGCCAGCTCGCGCTGCAGGCGATCGAGGCGCTTCTGCGCGTCGGCCCACAGCGTGTCCACATCGTCCGTGCCGTCGGCCAGCGCATTCGCAACGAGCTTCACCGTGCTCGAGCGATGGTCGACCACGACGAGGTCGGCGACGAACGCGAGCGCCTGGCCGGGCACCTCCACGTCCGCCGGCGGGGCGTCCGGCAAGCGCTCGATCTGGCGGATCGCCTCCCACCCGATGAAGCCGACGAGTCCGCCGGTCAACGGCGGGAGCCCCGGGATGCGCGCCGTCTGCCACCGCGCATGCAGGGCCGCAAGGGCCTCCAGCGGCTTCAGCGGGCCTCCCGTGCCGAGCGCGCGCTCGGCTCCGAGGCCGTAGTCGAGCCACACCACGTCGTCGCCCTGCTGGGTGAGGACGCCGAACGAGGACGCGCCGACGAACGAGAAGCGCGACCAGATGCCGCCCTGCTCGGCGGACTCCAGCAGGAACGTTCCCGGCCGTCCGGCCGCGAGCTTGCGGTAGATGCCGACCGGCGTCTCGCCGTCGGCGAAGAGCTCCCGGATCACCGGGACCACGCGGTGGTCGGCGGCCAGGGCGTCGAACTCGTCCCGGGTCGTGGTGGCCGCGGCGGTGCCGATCACCGGTCCTCCGTCCCGATCGAGCTGAATCCCAGGGCCGGCTCCAGCACATCCCCGTCGAAGCAGGTGCGGGTGCCGGTGTGGCAGGCCGCACCGATCTGCTCCACTGTGATGAGCAGGGTGTCGCCGTCGCAGTCGAGCGCCGCCCCCTTCACGTACTGGACGTGACCGGAGGTGTCGCCCTTGCGCCAGTACTCCTGGCGGGAGCGCGACCAGAACGTGACGCGGCCCTCGCTCATGGTGCGGCGGAACGCCTCGGCGTCCATCCACCCCATCATCAGCACCTCGCGGCTGTCCCACTGCTGGATGATCGCCGGGACCAGCCCGGTGTCAGTGAAGCGGATGCGCTCGAGCACCGCCTCGGTCGTCTCGCTCATCTGCGGACCTCCCTCCCGGCCGCGGCCAGTTCGTCCTTGACCTGTTCGATCGTCAGCTCGCCCTGGTGGAAGACGCTCGCGGCGAGCACGGCGTCGGCTCCCGCCTCGACCGCGGGCACGAAGTGCTCGAGCCGCCCGGCGCCGCCCGAGGCGATGACGGGGACCGTGCTGAGGGCGCGCATCGCGCGGATGAGCTCCAGGTCGAAGCCCTCCTTCGTGCCGTCGGCATCGATGGAGTTGACCAGCAGCTCGCCGGCGCCCAGCTCGATCGCGCGCGCGGCCCACTCCAGCGCATCCAGGTCGGTCTCGGTCCGGCCTCCGTGCGTGGTCACGACGAAGCCGGACGGGGTGGCCGCCGAGCGCTTCACATCCAGCGAGAGCACGAGGACCTGCGCGCCGAACCGCTCGGCGATCTCGGCGAGCAGCTCGGGCCGGGCGATGGCGGCCGAGTTGACCCCGACCTTGTCGGCGCCGTGGCCGAGCAGCTTGGCCACATCCTCCGGGCTGCGGACGCCGCCGCCGACCGTGAGCGGGATGAACACCTGCTCCGCCGTGGCGCGGACCACATCGTAGGTGGTCGCCCGGTCATCGACCGTGGCGGTCACATCCAGGAAGGTCAGCTCGTCGGCGCCCTGCTCGAAGTACTGGCGCGCCAGCTCGACCGGGTCGCCCTGATCGCGCAGGTTCTGGAAATTGACGCCCTTCACCACGCGGCCCGCGGCCACGTCGAGGCAGGGGATCACACGGATGGCGACGCTCATCAGATCCGCGCAGCGTGGATGGAGGTGACCAGAATGGCGCGGGCGCCCAGCTCGTAGAGGTCGTCCATGATGTGGTTGGTCTGCTCGCGCTTGATCATGACCCGCACCGCGACCCAGTCGGGCTCGCCCAGCGGCGACACGGTGGGCGACTCGACGCCCGGGGTCAGCGCGACGGCCTTCTCGAGCAGTGCGACCGGAAGGTTGTAGTCGATCAGCACGTACTGGCGTGCGACCATAACGCCCTGCAGGCGGCGCACCAGCGTGTCCACTCCGGCGGCCGGCGCCGGCGACGCGATCAGCACGGCCTCCGACTCGAGGATGACCGGGCCGAAGATCTCCAGGCCCTGCTTGCGCAGCGTGGAGCCGGTCTCGACCACGTCGGCGACGGCGTCGGCGACGCCCAGCCGCACGGCCGACTCCACCGCTCCATCGAGCTTGATGAGCGACGTGGTGACGCCGTTCTCGCCCAGGAACGCGCCGACCAGCCCCGGGTAGCTCGTGGCGACGCGCTTGCCCTCCAGGTCGGCGAGCTCGGTGAACACCCCGGCGGGCCCCGCGAAGCGGAATGTGGAGGCGGCGAAGTCGAGCGCCGAGATCTCGGCGGCCGGCGAGGCGGAGTCGAGGAGCAGGTCGCGTCCGGTGATGCCCACATCGAGCGCTCCGGAGCCGACGTAGGTGGCGATGTCACGCGGACGCAGGTAGAAGAACTCCACGCCGTTGCGCGGGTCGGTGACGATGAGCTCCTTGGGGTCGCGACGGCCGACGTAGCCCGCCTCGTGGAGCATCTGCGCCGCGGTCTCGGAGAGGGAGCCCTTATTGGGGACGGCGATCTTCAGCATGGTGTGCCTTTCGTGGCGGGCGCTGGCCTGACGTGAGCGGACGAGTGGATGGAGCTAGCCATGGTGACAGGGCTGGGCCATCACAGATGTCGGTACACGTCGGCCGGGGTCAGGCCCTTCGCGAGCAGCAGCACCTGGAGGTGGTAGAGGAGCTGGGAGGCCTCCTCGGCCAGGGCATCGTCCGACTCGTACTCCGCAGCCATCCAGACCTCGGCGGCCTCCTCCACGATCTTCTTGCCGATCGCGTGCACGCCGGCGTCGAGCTCGCGCACCGTGCCGGAACCCTCCGGTCGGGCCGCGGCCTTCTGCTCCAGCTCGGCGAAGAGGTCGTCGAAGGTTTTCACGCGTTCTAGCGTAGCGGTCCGCTCCGCCCCCGTCCGACGGGGTCAGTGCACGTGCGCGGCAGCGGACTCGCGGAGGGAGGCGATGCGCTCGGCGGGCTCGCCCCGGAAGACGCTGGATCCGGCGACGAAGGTGTCGGCGCCGGCGGTGGCCGCGGTGACGATGGTCTCCTCGGTGACGCCCCCGTCCACCTGCAGCCAGACGTCGAGTCCCCGCGCCTCCACCGCCTCGCGCAGCGCGCGCAGCTTGGGCATGGTCTCCGGCATGAACGACTGGCCGCCGAATCCGGGCTCCACCGTCATCACGAGCACCTGATCGAACTCCTCCAGGAGGTCGAGATACGGCTCGATCCCGGTGCCGGGCTTCACGGCGATCCCCGCCCGGGAGCCGATCGCCCGCAGCCGGCGGGCGAGCGACACCGGGTCGTGGGCGGCCTCGGCGTGGAAGGTGACCGAGTACGCGCCCAGTTCGGCGTACCCGAGCGCCCAGCGGTCGGGATCGTCGATCATGAGGTGCACATCCAGCGGCACCGGGCTGACGTCCTGGATGCGGCCCACCATCTGCGGCCCGAAGGTCAGGTTGGGCACGAAGTGGTTGTCCATCACATCCACGTGGACGAGGTCCGCCGTCGCGATGCGCTCCAGTTCGCTCTGCAGGTTGACGAAGTCGGCTGCCAGGATGCTCGGATTGATCCGGATGCGCGGGTCGATCCGGTCGTCGGGGATTCTCGCCATGGTCCCAGCCTAAGCGGAGCGCTTGCGCAGCAGCGCGATGAACATGGCATCGGTGAGGTGCCGGTGCGGCCACAGCTGCACGGTCTCCGGATCGCCGGCGAGGTCGAGCCGCTCGGACGCCAGGCCCTGCACGACCGTCGCGGTCTGCTCCGGCTCGAGGAGGTCCGCCTGGCGCTCCCGTGCGTCCGCGACGATGCCGCGTGTCTCCGCCAGGTGCGGCGAGCACGTGACGTAGGCCAGCAGTCCGCCCGGCTTCAGGGCCGCGATCGCGGAGTCGAGCAGCGCACTCTGCAAGCCGGTAAGCTCGGCGACGTCCCGCGGCGTCTTGCGCCAGCGGGCCTCGGGCCGGCGGCGCAGCGCGCCCAATCCGGTGCACGGAGCGTCGAGCAGGATGCGGTCGAACGCCTCGGGATGCGCCTCGCCGATGGTCGTGCCGTCGAGCTCCCAGACGGGGACCTCGAGCGGCACCGGTGCGAGGGCCCGGCGGACCAGGTCGGCGCGCACCGGGATCAGCTCGTTCGCGACGAGCGACGCACCGCCCGCGAGCGCCTCGGCGGCGAGCACGGCCGCCTTGCCTCCGGGGCCGGCGCAGAGGTCGAGCCAGCGCTCCCCCGGCAGGACGGGCTGTGCGCGGCTCAGCGCCAGTGCGGCCAGCTGCGAGCCCTCATCCTGAACGCGGATGCGTCCGCCGGACTCGTCCATCAGGCCCAGCGGGTCGCCCCGGCCGACCGTGAAGCCGGGAGGCGAGTAGCGGTCGGCGCGTGCGTCCGGCGGCAGGTCGGCGAGCCCGGGCAGCGCGATCAGGTTGACCCGGGGCGCGGCGTTGTCGGCCTGCAGCAGCTCTTCGAGCTCGTCCCGGCGACCCTCCGCCTCCAGCGCCCGGCGGAAGGCGCGCAGCACCCACACGGGATGCGAGGACAGCGCGGAGAGACGGTCGTCGTCGTTCCCGGCACGCCCGGCCACCTCATCCCGCCACTCGTCGGTCGTGTGACGGCCGATCTCGCGCAGCACGCCGTTCACGAAGCCGGTGCCCGACCGGCTGCCCACCATGCGGGCGAGGGCGACGGACTCGTTCACGGCCGCGTGAGCGGCGACGCGCATGGAGAGCAGCTGGTGGGCGCCGAGGCGCAGCACGTCGAGCAGCGGAGGGTCGATCCGCTCGACCCCGCGGCCGGCGGCGATCTCGATCACCCGGTCGTAGAAGCCCTGCATGCGGAGGGTGCCGTACGTGAGCTCGGTCGCGAGGCCCGCATCCGCCGGCGACAGGTCCGCGCGGGCGATCCGGGTCGGGAGCAGCAGGTTGGCGTAGGCGTCGGACTCGCGCACCGCCTGGAGGACGTCGAGCGCGACCTGACGTGCGGGCTGCACCCGGGTCTGGGAGGGGCGGCCGTTCACGCGAGCACCAGCCCGTCGCTCCCGCGGGAGGCCGTCCCGCGGAGCCAGTCCGCCGCGGGCATGGCCCGCTTGCCGGCCGGCTGGACGGTCACCAGCTCCAGCGGTTCCGTCCCGGTTCCGACGAGGACACGCCCATCGCGCGCCTCCACCGCCCCGGGCCGCAGCGGCGCTTCGCCCGACGTACGCCGCGCCGCGATGACCTTGAACCGTTCCCCGCCGAGGAGGGCGAACGCGCCCGGCTCCGGCGTGACGCCGCGCAGGCGCGCGTACACACGATCGGCCGGCTCCCCGAAGTCCAGACGGGCGTCCTCGATCGACAGCTTCGGGGCGAGGGTGACCTCCCCCTCCTGCGTCCGCGCGATGGCGCTCCCGCCGGCCAGCGCATCCACGGTGTCCGCGAGCAGCTCTGCTCCCTCGAGCGAGAGGGCGGCGAGCAGCTCCCCCGCCGTGTCGTCGGGCGCGATGGGATGCCGCAGCTCGGCATACACGTCGCCGGCGTCCAGCTCCGGCACGAGCCGGAAGACGGCGGCCCCGGTCTCCGCATCCCCCGCGATGAGGGCGTGCTGCACCGGAGCGGCCCCGCGCCAGCGCGGCAGGAGCGAGAAGTGGAGGTTGACCCAGCCGAGCCGGGGAAGGGACAGCAGCGGCTCGCGCACGAGACCGCCGTAGGCGACCACCACTCCGAGGTCCGGCTCCAGCGCGGAGATCCGCGCAGTGACGTCCTCTCCGAGCCGATTCGCCGTCAGGACGGGCAGCCCGAGCCGTCGAGCGGCTTCGGCGACCGGCGACGGGGTGAGGATGCGTTTGCGGCCGAGCGGCGCATCCTCACGGGTGACGACGGCCACCACCTGGTGCCGCGCGGCGACGGCCTCGAGCGATGGGACGGCCACCGCGGGAGTGCCGGCGAAGACGATGCGCATGGGGAAAGGTTCTTTCGGTGGGGACGGCCACCCAGCCTACCCTTGGACGCCGCAGCGTCGGGGTCAGAGGATCTCGGGGTCGTCGAAGCGGACGCGCAGCGTCGGCGCCGGACGGTAGCCCGTCCTGCCCGCCGGGGCGCGTCGGCGCCGGGTGGCGTTCTTGACCACCGCGGCGCGGACGGCCGCCGCGACATCGGCGCCGTGCGCGTACTCGAAGCGCAGCACCGCACGCACGAGGTCGGCCCCGGCTCGGGAGGCGCGGCCCGGTCCCGCGTCCGCATCCACGGGCGCCGGCCCCAGAACGTCGATCAGGAGGGACCGGTCCACCGCCTCCAGCACTTCGGTCACGGTCGCCTCGGTGCCGGTCACGGAGGCAAGGCGCACAGCGGGCGGAAAGCGAAGCTCGCGACGGTCGGCGAGCTCGCCCTGCGCGAACTCCACGAGGCGTCCCGTCGCGAAGTCGCGAGCGAGCGGTCCGCCCACCCCGACGAGCACGGTGGGTGCACCGGGCGCGGCAAGCCCGGCCGCGCTCTGCCACCAGCGCAGGCAGTCCTCGGCGACATGCAGGCTCTCGCGCGCCAGCATCCGTTCGCCGTCGAGCAGGAGCACGGCCTGGTAGCCGCCCTCCGCGATGGGCTCGGCGCCACGGGTGGCGACGACGAGCGCCGGCGCCGCCCCGACCCGTTGCACCGGGTGGTCGCCGTCGGCGAGGATGACCCGGATGCCGGGGAACGCGCGTCCCAGTTCCTCCGCCGTCCGCCCGGACCCGACGGTGACGAGACGGAACGCCCGGTGCTCGCAGTGGTCGCACTGCCACTCGGCGGCGATCCGGCCGCACACCCGGCACGACGGCGGAGCCCCGGCGCGCGCCTGGTGCAGCGGTCCCTTGCAGTTGGTGCAGCGCGCCGCCTGCCCGCAGTTCGCGCACGCGATGACGGGTGCGTAGCCGGGGCGACCGACCTGCACGAGCACGGGACCCCGTGCCCGTCCGCTCTCGCCGTGGAGCGCCTCCCGTGCGATCCGCCAGGCGGTCGAGGGGATGCGCGCGGCACGGGCCATCGGCTCCGGCGCCTGCAGGTTCGCCGTGAGCACGACCTTCGACGTGACGGCACGCTCCGGACCGAGGTCGCGCAGCCAGCCCAGCTCCACCAGGCGCTGCGCCTCCACGCTCCGGATGTTGCCGCTGAGGACGAGCGCGCAGCCCTCCAGCTCCTGGCGGACGAGCGCCGCATCCCGGGTGTGGACGTAGGGGCTCAACGGCTCGGCGTGCAGCGGATCGCTGTCCTCCCAGACGACCAGCAGGCCGAGAC
>Ga0206353_10508631_pt1 | contig 12823 bp, 8 predicted proteins | sample DielMetaTC5am4_FD_146436 | JGI IMG/M metagenome (GOLD analysis project Ga0206353, IMG submission 146436) | Corn rhizosphere microbial communities from Kellogg Biological Station, Michigan, USA - Diel MetaT C5am-4 (Metagenome Metatranscriptome)... | ecosystem: Host-associated > Plants > Roots >...
AGACGACCACGCCGTCGGCGCGGATTGCGCTGCGGTCCTTGCCGTCGGGCGCGACGGCCACTTCCAGCTCTGCCGTTTGCCAGGTGTCCGAGGCCGGCGCACTGTAGGTGTCGCCACTCCACTGGGGAGCGTTGGCGAAGCCGCCGGACCCCGGTCCCTGGTGGGCGAGCCCGTGCGGCGGGTGGGCCTTCATCCAGGCCAACGCCTGGCCGAACGGCATCGCCACCGTCCAGTACCCGGACTTGTCGACCAGCGATTCCGCGGCCGGCACTCCCAGCACCGGTTGGGCCAGCGCCTTCGGAGGGTTGCCCGTCTCGCCCGCGCCGTCGGGCAGCCGGACGAGGGACAGCAACCGGGACGCCTCTCGTGCCGCGGCCTGCTGGTTCGACGCAGCGCCCGGGTCGAGCGACGGCGACTCGGCGGCCGTGACGGAGGACGGCGGCGACCCGCTGCGCACGGTCACCGTCGTCGCGCCGCACCCCGCGGCACCGACGACCACCGCGACGACGGCTCCCGCGACGACGGCTCGCACGACGACGGCTCGCACGACGATGTGACGCGGGCCGCGCACCGTCGGTTCCCGCGACCCCGCGCTCGCGAAGATCTCAGCCGGCGGAGACCGGTGGTCGGCGGTCGGCCCAGGGCTTGGCCCGCTCGAGCTGCGACGCCAGCGTGACGAGCAGGGGTTCGCCGGCGTACGCCGCGACGAACTGGATCCCCACCGGCAACCCGTCGGCCGTCCAGTGCAGCGGCAACGACACGGCGGGTTGGCCGCTGACGTTGAACGGTGGCGTGAACGGCATCAGCGAGGTGATCCGCCGGCCGGCCTCGCCCACGTCACCGCCGGCGTCGAGCCAGCCCAGCTCGGGCGGGGGAGCGGTCAGCGTCGGGGTGACCAGCACGTCGAACCCGGCCCCGCCGGAGTCGGCCGGCTCCCACCACGACGCGGTGCGGCGGGTGAAGCCGTTGAGCCAGTCGCGGGTCTGCAGGTACGCCGCCGCCGTGATGTTCCGTCCCATGTGCCGGTAGACGACGTTGCGGGGTTCGAGCTCGTCGTCACGGATCTCACGCCCCAGCCGGTGCGGCCACTCGTGGTCCAGAGCCCACGCCATGTCGGCCGCGATCGTGTTGACGAAGTGCAGGCCGAACTCGGCCTCGGTCAGGGTGGGGGGATGGCCTTCGGATACGTCGTGCCCGAGGTCGGCGAGCAACCGGGCGACGTCGGCCATCGCCTGCGCGATCTCGGGATGGAACGACACGTCCGGCAGCGGTGAGGCCGTGACCACACCGATGCGCAGCCGCCCGGGATCACGGCCGACGCAGGTGGACAGCGGCGGGTCGAGAGCCGGTGCCCAGTAGGGGTCGCCGGGCATCGGCCGGCTGATCGCGTCGAGTGCCGCAGCGGTGTCGCGCACGCTGCGCGAGACCACCCCGTCGATCGTCGCGCCGGCCCACGACTCGCCGGTCTGCGGACCCTTGCTGACGCGCCCGCGCGACGGCTTGAGGCCGACTACACCGCACTCGCTGGCCGGGACGCGGATCGAGCCGCCGCCGTCGGTCGCGTGCGCGATCGGCACGAGCCCGGCGGCGACCGCCGCCGCGGAGCCGCCGCTGGACCCGCCGGTCGAGTGTGCGGTGTTCCACGGGTTGCGGCACGGCCCGTTGGCGACGGGTTCGGTCGTGACCGTCGTACCGAACTCCGGCACGTTGCTGCGACCGAGCGGCACCAGCCCGGCGCCGCGGAACAACCGCGACAGGTGGCTGTCGTCGGGTGAGCGCCAGCCGGCCTCCTTGGCGAACCGCGTGCCGGCCCACATCGGGTCACCCGCCATCAGGCAGCCGAGGTCCTTGAACAGCATCGGTACGCCGCGGAACGGCCCGTCCGGCAGGTCGCCAGCGGACTCCGCCCGGGCCGCGTCGAACCGTTCGGTGACGAGCACACCGAGCTGCGGATCGTGCCGTTGCAGCCGCTCGATCGCGGCGTCGACCAGCTCGCTGGGCGAGGCCTGGCCCGAGCGCACCAGCTCCGCCTGCGCCGTGGCGTCGAGCCACGCCAGGTCGCTCATGCGGCGAACGTGAAGCGCCCGCGGTCGATGACGACCGTGCCGTCGGCCTTCGCCGTCCGGAACGTCGCGGTGTCGCCGTCGACCCACATCGACACCGTCAGCGCATCGCCCGGCAGCACGGGTGAGGTGAACCGCGCGTCCATCGACCGGAAGCGCGCGGGATCGGAGGCGCACAGCGTGTGCAGCAGCGCCCGGCCGGTGAACCCGTAGGTGCACAGGCCGTGCAGGATCGGCCGCTCGAAGCCCGCGCGCGCGGCGAACTTCGGGTCGGAGTGCAGCGGGTTGCGGTCACCGGATAGCCGGTAGATCAGCGCCTGCTCCGGCCGGGTTTGGTAGGTCACCGTGTGGTCCGGTGCGCGGTCGGGCTTGTCCCACGAGCCCGAGGGACCACGGTCGCCGCCGAAGCCGCCCTCACCGCGGATGAAGGCACCCGAGCGGGTCTCCACGACGAGCTGGCCGGTGGCGGTGTCGCGGCCGGTTGTCTCGCTGACGACCAGCGCGCCGGAACCCTTGTCGTAGATACCGGTGATCTTCGACGTCACCTCGATGCTGCCTTGTGGTGACAGCGGCCGGTGCAGTGTCAGGCCCTGCTCGGCGTGCACCAGCATCGCCGGGTCGAACTGCCCCATCGAGCGACCGCGCCCGCCGGCATTCAGCACCACGGCGTAGGTCGGCAGCACCTGCTGCTCGACGCCGTCGGAGTTCTCGGTCGTGAACGGCAGCTCTTGCAGCGGCGCGTCGAGGCCTGCGCCGACGCCGAGCGCGTAGAGCAGCGCGTCCTTGGACGTCCACGACCTGGTGACCGGGTCGCTCTCGATTCCGATGACGGAGTGGTCCAGTGGCACGGCGTGATCCTTCCGATCCGGGGAGTCGGTCTCCTTGCCGAGATGTGCCGCCAGCGCGCCGGCAGCGCCACGACGGACATCATGGACAACGCACGGTGGCAGCCGCTCCCGAGGTGGCCGGCGACGGCCCTGGTCACAAACCGAATCGCATTCTAGAGTGCGCGAATGGAGCAACCGGCCTGGGTCGAGTTCTTCTTCGACCCGATCTGCCCGTGGGCCTACCAGACCAGCCTCTGGATGCGCGATGTGCGCGACCGGACCGACCTCGACGTGCGCTGGCGCTTCTTCAGCCTCGAGGAGATCAACCGGGTCGAGGGGAAGAAGCACCCCTGGGAGCGGCCGTGGTCCTACGGCTGGTCGCTCATGCGGGTGGGTGCCCTGCTGCGGCGTGAGGAGCCGGCCCTGCTCGACCGCTGGTACGCGGCGACCGGCGAGGCGCTCTTCGAGCAGGGCGAGCCGGTCTTCCTGCAGGAGGGCGCCGAACGCGTCGCTGCGGAAGCCGGGCTGCCAGCGGACGTCGTCGCGCGGGCGCTCGCGGACGAGACGACGCACGACGACGTGCGCAGTGACCACGACCACGTGGTGTCGACCTACGCCGGCTACGGCGTACCGACGTTGGTCTTCCCTACGGGACAGGCGATCTTCGGCCCTGTCGTCGTTCCCGCGCCGCGGGGTGACGATGCGCTTGCGCTGTGGGACGTCGTACGTGGTTGGCTGCAGTTCCCGCACCTGTACGAGATGCGTACGCCGAAGCGCCGGGCCGACCACGAGCACATCGCTGCGGCGTTCGAGCCGTATCTTCGGGCCCGCAAGTGGCAGACCATCCAGAACCCCGTGGAGTAGGCCGATGCGCGAGCCCGTCATCGAGACGCTGGGTGCCGTCTGGCACTCGATCTCCGAACTGTGCGACGACTTCGACGAGCAGCAGTGGAGTGCGCCGACCGAGTGCCCCGGTTGGAGTGTGCAGGACCAGGTATCCCACCTGGTGGGCTCCGAGTCGATCTTCATGGGTCAGCCGATGCCCGAGCACTCCCTGGCTGCGCCCGCGCCGCACGCCCGCAACCCGATGGGTGAGCGCAACGAGGTGATCGTCGACTACCGGCGCTCGCGCAGCGGGCGCGAGGTGCTCGAGGAGTTCCGCGCGGTCACCTCCGAGCGGCTGGCCCAGTTGCGAGCAATGTCGCCCGACGACCTCGCGGCCGAGACGATGACCCCGGTCGGGCCCGGCACACTGCGGGACCTGCTGGCGATCCGTGCCTTCGACGCGTGGGTGCACGAGCAGGACATCCGCCGCGCGGTCGGCCGGCCCGGCGAGCTCGGTGGCGTGGGCGCCGCGCACTCCGTGCAGCGCTGCTTCCTCGCCATGCCCTTCGTCGTGGGCAAGAAGGCCGGCGCCCCCGACGGCAGCAGCGTCGTCTTCGACGTCACCGGCGAGTCGCCTGCGACCCTGGCCGTCCTCGTCGCCGACGGTCGCGCCACGGTGCTCGACCGGTCGCCGGCCGACCCCACCGTGCGGCTCACCATGGACGTCGAGGCCTTCACCCGGCTCGGTTGCGGGCGATGGGAGCCGCAAGACGCGATCGACTCCGGCGCCGTACGCATCGAGGGTGACCGTGCACTCGGCGAGCGAATCCTCCAGCAGATCAACTTCATGATCTGAGCCGGAACGCTCAGCAGCGACGTCGACGCCGAGCGGCCCGATCAGGTTGCTTCGGGTTCGCGCGGCGGAGGCGGGTCGAACAGGTTGCGGCGCGGCCGGCCGCCCTCGGTCGCTCGCCGGTTGCCGTCCCACCAGATGTAGATGCCGATGTTCGCCACCAGCAGGATCAGGATGATCCGGCCGCGATCCCACCGCGTGGTCTGCACGGCGACCGGCCGCAGCGCCTGGCTGCCGCCGGCCACCTGGGGCGCGACGCCCGTCGATCCGCCGTCTGTGGCCGTCGCGGGGGCCACGACCGGAGACTGATCGAGCCCGGGCGAGGACGCCAGCGGTGGCGTGAAGGCTGCGCTCGGCATGCTGGGCACCCCGTCACCGCTCGCCGGCGCGGGAGCGACCGCGCCACCGGTGTCACCGCCGACGGGGGTGCCGCCGGTGGCTCCCTGCGTCACGTCGATCTGGCTCTCGGTCACCTTGGCGAATGCGGCGTCGAACGCCGGATAGACCTGCGACGGCGCCCCCGGCACCGTGCCGCTTGCCGGCGGGTTGACCTGCCCCGGCAGCATCTCGATGTCGACCGTGTTGCCGAGATCGAGCAGCGACAGGTCGAACTTCATCGTCTTCTGGTCCGCCGACAGCACCCCGCTGACGCTGCCGTGGCTGCAGTCCGCCGCCGGCGCCGACGAGAGGTCGCCGTGCCCGCCGGCGGGCTCCTGCCACGAGCCCTTCGTCGGGCAGGCCAGGATCGGGGTCGCGTTGAGGCCGGTGGCCGCGGCCGCGCCGGCCGACTCGAGCTGGGCGACCTGCAGGGTCACCACCGGCGCGCTCTCGCCGTCGGCCAGGGTGAAGCGCAGCGTGGACACGGCCTGGGCGCCGGCCGGGCTGGCCGACACGTAGAGCCCGCCGGCCGGCACCTGCGGCGCGGCGCCGGTGGCGTTGCCCTGCCACCAGTACGCCGCGGTCACGCCGGACACCGCGAACGCCGGTAGCGCCGGCAGGTACATCGCGAGAGCAGCGGTGGCGCCGGCCATGGCGCCGGCACGGCGCAGCATCGTCGTCATCCCCGCCTCCTCAGGGCCGGTCTTTCGTGGCCGTGGACGCACGGGGTCGCCGCGCTCGGGGCGGTGCCGCCGCTGCGGTGTCGCCCGACCGGTTGATCGCCGCCTCGTTGGTGCCGAGGTACGACGCGACCACGCGCGGGTGCCGCACGACCTCCTGCGGGGTGCCGGTGGCGATCACGGCGCCGAGCTCCAACGCGATCATCGTGTCGGAGATGCTCGTGATCAGCGGCATGTCGTGCTCGATGACGAGTAGGGCGCAGCCCAGCTGCTCCTTGATCCGGAGCAGCAGCGGGCCGAGGGCCTCGGTCTCGCGCTGGGCGATGCCGGAGCTCGGCTCGTCGAGGATCAGGACCGACGGCTTGTGCGCGATCGACATCGCGATGTCGACGATGCGCCTGCTGCCGGTCGACAGCTCCGACACGTACTTGTTGCGGAACGCGTCGAGGCCGAGCACCTCCACCAGGTCGTTGACCTGCCAGGCCACGTCGCTCTCGCTGTCGGCGACCGCGGGCAGCCCGAGGGCCGCCGCGACCGGGTCGCGCACGGCGATGTGCCGTTCGAAGGCGGTGGCGATGTTCTCGACCACGGTCATCGACGGGAACAGGCGCGCGTCCTGGAACGACCGGCCGAGTCCGGCCAGCGCCCGCCGGTCCGGCGACCACGGCGTGATGTCCTGGTCCTGGAACCGGATCCAGCCGTGCTGCGGCCGCACGAATCCCGAGATCGTGTCGAAGATCGTCGTCTTGCCCGCGCCGTTGGGCCCGATCAGGCCGAGCACCTCTCCCTCGCGCAGCTGGAAGCTGGCGTGGTCGACCGCCTGTACGCCGCCGAAGCGCACGACGACGTCATCGAGGCTGAGCAGCACGGGGGCGTCGGCGGGGATCGGCGGCCGGCGCTGCTCGGCGCGCGCGGCGGTGACCCCGTTGGAGCCCCTCGGCGGGGTGGGGGCAGGGATGGACGCCTCGGGCGCGATGCCGGCCTTCGCGGCGCCTTCGAGGAACACCGAGCGCAGGATGTCGTCGCGGGCCAGCAGGTCGGCCGTCGGCCCGGAGAAGCGCACCTCGCCCTTCTCCATGAAGACCGCCCGCTGGGCCAGCGTGAGTGCGACGTTGACCGACTGCTCGACGATGACGATCGTCGTCCCTTGCTCGTGGATCTCGCGCACGACGTCGACCAGCTGGCCGACGATCGTGGGCGCCAGGCCGAGGCTGAGCTCGTCGATCATCAGCAGGCGCGGCTTGGAGATCAGCGCCATCGCCAGGCCGAGCATCTGCTGCTCGCCGCCGGACAGGTTGCCGGCGAGCTGGTCGCCGCGGGACTCGAGGATCGGGAACAGCTCGCGGGCGCGGACGGTGGCGGCCTTGACGTGCTCCGCGTCGTTCTTGCGGTAGAGCCAGCCGGCCAGCCGCAGGCACTCGTTGACGGTCAACGTCGGGAAGACGCTGCGACCGCCGGGCATCTGCACGATGCCCAGCTCGGTCGACGTCATCGGGTCGAGGTGCGTGACGTCGCGCCCCTCGAAGAAGATCGCGCCGCCCGCCGGGTCGACCAGCCCGGAGATCGCCTTGAGCAGGGTCGACTTGCCGGCACCGTTGGTGCCGAGCAGCGCGACGATCTCGCCCTCGTCGATCTCCAGGTCGACGTTGAACAGCACCTGCACCTTGTCGTAGGCGACGTCGAGCTTGCTGACCAGCAGCAGGGCCTGCGCCCCGGCCTCGCGGCGCCGGCGTCGCATCTCGACCGTGGTCGCCAGCGTGCGCAGCGCGCGGTCGGCGTCGCGGGCGACGAACCGCCTCGCGGACGCCAGCGTCGCGCCGCCGATCAGCCACCAGGGCAGCAGCGCGCCGAGCGCCAGCCGGTAGTCCTGGTGGTTGCCCTTCGCGGACAGGTTGGCCGCGGGCCAGAAGGTGCCGACGCCGATGACCCAGATCAGCACCACGCCGGCCACCAGGAACAGCGACCCGAAGCCGAACGACAGCGTGCGCACGCGGGCGGGGGAGACCATCGACTGCACGGTGTAGAAGGGCGGGTAGAACGCACCGCCGAAGAAGCTCGTGACCAGTCCGACGACGATCGACACCGGCAGCGTGGGCGCCAGGGCGACGCCGAGCAGGCCGAGGCCGACGAGGCCGAGCGCGTAGCCGGCGTACTTCAGCGGCTCGCCGCTGTCCTTGGCCAGCCAGCGCCGGGTGAGGATGCCGGCGACGATGACGCCGGCGAACTGCGCCGCGGCGTTGCCGGCGCCGATGATGCCCCGGCCGAGCGGTTCGACGCCGTAGACCCGTTGCAGGTAGAGCGGCAGCACGAAGGACAGCGGGATGACCCCGGCGCCGATAAACAGGTTGGCGATGTACTGCCGGTAGAGCGTCGGGACCGCGAGCAGCGTGCGCATCGCCTCGGAGAACTTCACCGGCTCCTCGGCCTGCGCCTCGGCCGCGGCGTCGGGGTCGTCGGTGCCGCCGCGCTGCGGCTCCTTCAGGCGCAGCGCGAGGATCGCCGCGCCCACCGTCGGGAAGATCAGCGCGATGAACGCCGCGCGCCAGTCGAACAGCGACGCCAGGCCACCGGCGAAGGCCGGGCCCACGATCGCGCCGAGGAACAGCGCATTCTGGTGGACCGCGTAGGACCGTGGTCTCTCCTCGGCCGGGAAGTAGTCGGCGAGCAACGAGTTGTGGATCGGGTTGTTCGCGACCACGCCGATGCCGTTGCCCAGCCGCACCAGCACGAGGAACAGCACCGAGCCGACCACGCCGGTGAAGAACGAGAAGATCCCCGCGATCAGCCCGCACAGCACGACCAGCTTGGAGCGCGGCAGCCGGTCGGCGAAGTGGCTGATCGGGATCGACAGCGCCAGCACGATCGAGACGTTGCCGATGACGATGAGGCCGAACTGCTTGTCGGTGAGCCCGAACGCCTTCTCGATGTTCGGCGCGAGCACGCCGAAGGCGGCGGTGTCGAACTCGTCGAAGAAGAAGATCGCGGTGAGGATGGCGAGCGCGAACATCGCCATCGGCGCCCGGTTGCGGCCACTCGGCTCGGGCTGCGCGGTCGCGGCCGCGGGCGCGTGCCCGACGGTGGTCATGCCGTCCTCCCCGCGGGGCTCGGCTCTGCGGGGGTGTCCGCGGACAGGTCGACCCCGGGTGGTGGCTCTCGTGGCGTGGCGTGGGCCAGCTCGACCGCGGCCGTCGCCGTGAGCAGCGCGTCGTCGTCGGCGGCTGCGCCCGACGGGTCGTCGCGCGCGTCCGCCACCAGGCTGGGCACGAGGATGCCCCGGTGCTGGGCGAGCGCGCGCAGCATCGCGTCGCGGGCGCCGTAGAACCACTGGGCGAGACCACCGGGCACGACGTACAGCAGGAACAGCACGCCCAAGCCACTGGTCAGCACCTGGGCCTGCGCCGACAGGCCCCCGTACTTCAGCCCGCCGATGAACAGCGTGCCGAGGATCGCGCCGGGCAGCGAGGTGACGCCGCCGATGACGACGATGCTGAGCAGCAGCAGGCTGATCGTCGGGTCGAACGCCGCGGTCTGCACCGTCTGCTCGTGGTAGGCGAACAGCGACCCCGCGACCGCGGCCCAGAAGCCGGAGATGGCGAACGCCGACAGCCGCGCGGCCGGTACCGAGATCCCATAGCTCTGCGCGCCCCGCTCGTTGTCGCGCGCCGCGATCATCACCCGGCCGGCGCGGCTGTTGCGCAGCGCCCGCGCCGAGAGCAGCGCGAGGGCCAGCACGCCGAGGGCGAGGAAGTAGAAGTTCTTCGGATCGTCGATGGAGTAGTGCCCGAACAGCAGCGGCCGCTCGATCTGCTGCACACCCTGCGGGAGCAGCGAGGGGAAGTAGTTGGGAGAGAGCAGGTAGACCTGCACCGCGATGCCGAAGGCCAGCGTGGTCACCGCGAGGTAGAGGCCCTGGATGCGCAGCGCCGGCAGTCCGATGAGCACCGACACGACCGCGCCGGCGAGGCCGGACACGACCATCGTGACGAAGAAGTCGCCGTGCAGGTGCAGGCCGACCGCGCTGGTCATGAGCGCGCCCACGCCGGCGAAGCCCCACTGCCCGAGGCTGATCTGCCCGGCCCAGCCGGTGAGGATCACCAGCGACACGGCGACCATGCCGTAGATGACGACGACCGAGGCGAGGATCTGCTGCTCCAGTCCCGCGACGAAGGGCAGCACGGCGAGCAGCGCCACGGCCAGCAGACCCATCCCGAGGCGCGCCCACTGCACCTCGGCGAGGTTGCGCAGCTCCGGCGGCACGGGCCGGAACATCGTCGACAGCGACCACGACGCGAATCCGGAGTCCTGCCCTCGCGACAGCTTCCGCCGCTGCAGCAGCATCGCGGCGAGCAGGATCGGCAGCATCAGCGCGCTGGCGATCGACTGGTCGTGGCTGAAGTAGTAGAGCGACTGCTCGAGCACGCCGATCGCGATGCCGGCGAAGATGGCGATCGAGAACGACTCCATCCGCGCGATGACGGCCGCGGCCAGGGCGTAGAGCAGCACGTAGGGGCCGATGTCGGCGCCGATCGGCAGGCCGATGACCGGGATGCGCAGGAAGACGCCGAGGGCCGACAGCGCGGTGGCCAGCATCCAGACGTACGACGAGAGCCGGTTGGTCGAGATCCCGAGCAGCTTGGCGCGGTCGGCGTTCTCTGCTGCGGCGCGGACCGCGATGCCGACGTCGGTGTAGCGGAAGAACAGCGTCAGGCCGATGACGACGGCGGCGGCCGCGAACACGATGACGATGGAGTTGGCGTCGAAGACCAGTGGGTCGATCTTGAACGACAGCCCGGAGAAGGGCGTCTTCGGCGGCGTCGGGTTGACGAGGAAGCTACCGCCGATCCACTTCGGCATGTAGAACTGCAGCACCGCGAAGATCAGCGAGACGCCGATGGTGGCGACCGATAGCACCAGGCGCGGCGCGGTCGCGAAGCGGCGGACGATCAGCAACTCGACCAGCCAGCCCGAGGCGATCGCAGCGACCATCGCGATGGCGAACGCAACCAGGTAGGGCACGTGCTGCACCTTGATGAGCAGCACGGCGAGCACGGCCGCGACGGCGCCCATCTCGGCCTGGGCGAAGTTGATGATGCGGTTGGCCCGGTAGATGAGGATGAGCCCCAGGGCCACCATCCCGTAGAGCAGCCCGATGAGCGCACCGAAGACGAGCACGCCGGCGGGCACCGGGTTGCTGTGCATCGAGACCCGCAGGATCCCGAACAGCGCGGCGTAGGCCAGGACCACCTTGAGCACCGGGCCGCCCAGCCGGCTGCCCCAGACCTGCTGCACCCACGGGTGCTGCATGGGGCTGAGCGCGCGCTCGCGCAGCGCGGATGCGTCAGGGAGCACAGGAGCCCCCGGGCACCGCGACGCCGCTCTGCGTGGCGCCGGCTCCGCCCGGCGTGCTCGCGCAGGTGGCGGGCGGGGTCGACGGTGCGATGTAGACCAGGGCGATCTGCACCGCGACCAGCAGGGCGAGCGGCGCGTAGCGGCGGCCGATGACCTCGGGCTTGACTGCCATGGCGGGTCGTCGATCCTTCCGTCAGCCCGGGCAGGGGCCGCTGGGGAACACCTTGACCTGGTCGGTGAACTGGCCGGTCTGGTAGCGCCGGCCGTTGTCGACGGGGACGTAGGTGCCGGGGTTGTTGTTCAGCGACGAGTTCTGCGTGGGGCAGTACCACACCGCGCGCACGTCGTCCTGCGAGCTCCACGCGTACGGCGCCTTGTAGGAGACCCGGAAGTTGACCGGGTCGCCACCCATCGGTGGCGCGTTGACCGAGCCGGTGTGGATGCTGTCGGGCGTCGGCCTGGGACCGGCGTTCTCGAACATGTCGGCCATGATCTGGATGAAGGTCCAGGACAGGTTCGCGGTCTTGTCGGGCTCGCCGGAGTTGCCGACGTCGTGCCAGGCCTTGACCGCGTTGGTGTCGGAGAACGGGATCGTCTGGCCGAGCAGCGAGACGCCGAACGCGTAGCGCCAGACGTTGGGGTTGTAGAGCTGGGCGAGCGCGTCGTAGTCGATGAGCGCCGCCCCGATGATGAAGACTTCGGGGTGGTACTGGTTGGAGTCCGCCGCGTTGCTGAGGAACACCGGCGCGATCGGGTCGCACCAGCAGGCCATGGTCGTGACGCCGGCCTTCTTCAACGCGGCGACCGTCGTGCTGGCCTGCTGCTGGGCGGTGTTGATGTCGCTGGCGTAGCTGAACTCGACCACCTTGCCGCCGCCACACTTCTCCACTGCCTGGGCGAACCGGTCGACCGACAGCTTCGTCGTGACGTCGCCGTTGTTCTCCGGGAAGACGATGCCGAGCTTGCGCGTCGGCGCCTTCGTGCCCGGAGCGCCCATCACGTCGAGTCCGGCGAACTGCACGGGCTTGCCGGCCAGCTTCTTGCAGTAGTACTCGGAGTTGAGGTCGGCGAGCTGGGTGCCGTTCATCGACACCTCGTAGAAGTACGGCGCCAGCTGGTCGTGGTAGGCCTCCGGCGCGTTGAAGCCGCCGTCGACCAGGATGTGGTTGCGCGCGAGCTCGTAGGAGAACGACGGGTCGGCGGTCGGCACGATGACGAAGGCCGGCTTCAGCTGCTTGGCGATGAGGTCCGCCTCCGCCTTCTCACAGGGCGCATCGGGCGGCGTCAGCGAGCACTGGCCTTGGAAGTAGGGGTAGTGGCAGTTGCTGCCCAGCGCCTTGCCCGAGTGGTTGCCCGGGCCGTCGAGGCTCACGAACTTGCGGCCGTAGAGCTCGAAGCGCTTGTTGACGTAGGCCGTGAACGCCTGCATCTGCGTGCAGAACTGGTCGTCGGTCGCCGCAAGGTTCTTCTGCGCGAGCAGCGCGTTGACCTGGGCGTTGCCCTGCGCGCGGTAGTAGACGAAGCGGATCTCCTTGTCGGTGACCCCGGTCATCGTGGCGCCGCCGTTGTCACCCCCGTGCCAGACCGGCTTGCACGGCGGGGCGTAGGCCGTCGGCATGATCTGCAGTCCGGCCTTGTCGCACTTGCTCAAGTCGGAGCTGGCGTAGCCGAACTGGTTGAGCTTGCCGCCGCCGGCTCCGGTGCCACCCGCGCCGCCCGTGCCGCCCGCCGCACCGGTGCCACCGGTGCCGCCGGTCGGGGTGGCGGCGCCGGACCCGGTCGTGCCGCCCGTACCGCTCGAGCCGCTGCCGGTCGACCCGAGGCCGAGGCTCTGGCCCCCGCCGCCCG
>Ga0206353_11704274_pt1 | contig 12813 bp, 13 predicted proteins | sample DielMetaTC5am4_FD_146436 | JGI IMG/M metagenome (GOLD analysis project Ga0206353, IMG submission 146436) | Corn rhizosphere microbial communities from Kellogg Biological Station, Michigan, USA - Diel MetaT C5am-4 (Metagenome Metatranscriptome)... | ecosystem: Host-associated > Plants > Roots >...
CACCGCCTTGCGGTAGGCCTCCGGCCGCGCATAGCCGAAGTTGTGCTTCACGCGGGTGACGGTGTCGTGCCCCTTCTCGTTGCCGATCACCACGACGGGCCGGCCGCGAAGGCGGCCGAGGCGGCCGATCAGCATGATCTTCCGGCCGCCGAGCCGCCCGAAGCCGGCGACGATCGCCTCGTCCTCGGCGAAGTTGCGGTCGCCGGCCAGAGGCACGAAATCCTCGATCAGGGCGGCGACATAATCCTTGAAATGCGGCCGGTCGGGGTGGCGGGCGACCTGGGTCTTCTGCCAGGGCGTCAGCTTCGCATAGGTGTCGCGAAGCATCCGCTCCGACTTGGCCTCGAGCCGGTCGATCTCCGCGCCGATGTTGAGGTCCGAGCCTTCCGCCGTTTCGCGAAGCTCCTCGATCCGGGCGGCGAGCTCCGAGATCGGGCGTTCGAAATCGAGGTAGGTGGGCATCGGCCGGGGGGTTAAGCGCCGAGGCCCGGCACGTCAACGCGGTCCCCCTCCCCATCGCCTTCGGCGACAGGGAGGACGAGTTTGCGCGACTATCCACCGAAAGGAGGCGCGCATGCGAAGCACGACGAAACGAACGGTAGCCCAAGCGCGCGCTCTTCGCCGCCAGATGAGCCGCCCCGAAGCCCGTCTCTGGCAGGTTCTGCGCGCGCGACCCGATGGGTTCAAGTTCCGCCGCCAGCACCCGGTCGGCCCTTACAGCCTCGATTTCTACTGCCCTGCCGCGAAGCTTGGAATCGAGGTCGACGGCGAGGTTCATGGCATGGGATCGAACACAGCCCGCGACGCCGCGCGCGACGCCTGGCTGGCAACGCGCCGTCTCCACATCCTACGCCTCCCCGCGCGCCACCTCTACGGCGACATCGAACCGGCGGTCCGCCTGATCCTGGAGCATTGCCGCAAGCGGTCGAAGCCGACCTAGTCCTCCCTGTGGAGCGCAGCTCCATGGGGAGGGGGACCACCCGAAGGGTGGTGGAGGGGCCTTGCCGCGTCAGACAGCCCCTCCACCATGCTTCGCATGGTCCCCCTCCCCATCCGCTGCGCGGACAGGGAGGACTACTCCTAGCGGACGCTCGGGTGACGTTCCGCCAGCGGGTGCCTTGCATTGACCAACTCGATGAGCCGGCGGCTGTCGACGTAGGTGTAGATCTGGGTGGTGGCGATGTCGGCGTGGCCGAGGAGGAGCTGGAGGGCGCGAAGGTCCGCGCCGCCTTCGAGCAGATGGGTGGCGAAGGCGTGGCGGAGGACGTGGGGGCTCACGCGCTCGGGCGGTATTCCGGACGCCGCGGCGAGCTCGCGGACCAGCTGGAACAGGCGGACCCGGGAGAGGTGCTTCTTGCCCGAGGGGAACAGCCAGGGCTGGTCGCGCGGGACGAGGGCGGACCATTCCGCCACCGCCGCCCGGGCGCGGTCGGAGATCGGCACCAGCCTCTCCTTGTCGCCCTTGCCGCGAAGGATCAGGAAGGGCTGGTCGGGCCGAAGCGCGTGGCGCGGAAGCGACACCAGCTCCGTCGCCCGAAGCCCGGAGCCGTAGAGCAATTCGACCAAGGCGGTCATGCGCAATGCCGCCGGCCCCGGGTCTTCGCGCCGCCGCCGGTCGAGCTCGGCGAACAGGGCGTCGACCGCCTCGTGCCCGAGCACCTTGGGCAGCGGCCGCCCCCCGGACGGGCGCGGCAGGGCGGCCGACGGGTCGTCGGCGCGGAAGCCCTCGTCGTGGAGGAAGGCGAAGAAGCGCCGGAGCGCCGCCGCCTTGCGGGCGACGGTCGAGCGCTTGAGCGGCATCCACGCTTCCGACAAGCCCTTCAGCCGCTCCGCCGAGGCGCCCGAAAGGCCGCCGCCGAGCAGCTCCGAAGCGCCGCGAAGGTCGCGCTCGTAGGCGAGCAGGGTGTTGCGCGCCGCTCCGGCCTCGGCGGCCATCATCTCGAGGAAGGCGGCGATCAGGGCCCCATCCTCGCGCGTGGCGCTCACGTCCGCGTCATCGCCTCGGCGGCGATCATCCGCGCTTCGTATTCGTGGCCGACCCGGCGGAGCGCCGAGAGGATCTGGTAGAGATGCTCGGGCGGGACTCCGCGCCACGTGCTCGTCTGCATGCCGGTCGCGGCGAGCAGGGCGACGGTTCCGGCCTGGTCCGAGCGCGCCGCGGCGGCGAGCATATGCTCCCAGCGGCTGTGCGGATTGGGATCGACCCCGAGCGCCGCCGGATCCTGAAGGCGGCCCAGCCCGGCGAGCGCGGCGACGAGCAATCTCGCCCGCTCCGGATCGGTCCGCTTGGCGAAGCCTTCGACCCGCCGGGCGCTGGTGTCGACCACCGCGCGGGGCGCTCCGACGGCGAGGATCGCCCAGGCGCGGTCGCCATCGTCGCCCATCGAGTCGACCGCGGAGCCCCAGCGGGCCGCGGCGTCGTCGAGGCCGGCGCTCAGCATCGAGCCGACGAGGTCCGCCGCCTCGTCCTTGCGGGCATCGCTCGCCGGGACCCGCGCCGCGGCGGTGGCGGTGAGGATCAGCCGGGCGTAGCGGCCGCCGGGCGCATCCTTCTCGTCCCAGAGGCCCTTCATCGCCTTCACCCGGTCGTCGAGGCTTCCGGAGTAAGCGCGGCGAAGGCGGCCGCCGATCGTGTCCTCGATGTCGGCCGGGTCGGTCTGGTCGGCGAGCGTCGAATAGAGCTCGACCAAAGAGGCGTGCGAGAAGACCCCGAGCGAGGCGGCGGTCTGGGCGGCCTCGGTGCGCTGGTCGAGCGGGATCATCGGCGCCCGCGCCTGCCAGGCCCAGACCTGCGGGCCGGCGCCGTTCATCAGATTGGCGGGGATGGCGAGGCCGGTCGCGGCGGCGAGGCCGAAGCGCCAGCTATTGACCGAATCGACTCCGTCCCACTGGATGGTCACCGCCCGCCTTGTGTTGAGCCCGGCGCCGATCACCTTCTCGGCGAGCATCAGGTCGATCCCGCCCACGCCGGATCCGGTGCGGGCCTGGTCGATCAGCGAGCTCGCCTTGGCGCTGTCGCCCTGCAGGGCCGCGCACATCGCGTCGGCGAGCGGCCAGACCGGCTCGTCGGAGACGGCGCGACCGGGAGTCACCAGCGGGCAGAGCGCGGCCGGATCGGCGGTGGCGAGCGCGACCTGGACGGCGACGGTGAACATGCGCGGCGTGAACTGGTCGACGTCGATCGCCTGGACGAGCATCCGGGCCGCGTCCGCCTCGCCCATGCGCAGAAGCAGCCAGGCGCGCTCGGCGACCCAGTCGACCGGATTGACCCCCGCCGGCGCCGGTATCTCGGAGAGCAAGGCGCGGCGAAGAAGCATCGATTCCCAGCGCGACGGCAAGGGCGCGTCGAGCCGCCGCATCAGCGAGGCGAGGAACACTCCGTTGGCGCCGCCGAACTCGCCGGAGCCGAGGCCCCAGTTGGTCGGAGTGAGCGGGCCGACCAGGTCGGTCGGGCGTCGAGCCCCCTCGGGCATCTCGATCGCCGGAGGCGCCTGGGGAAGCTGGTCCCCGGCGAGATCGGTCGAGTTGGTCTCCTCGACTCCGCCGGACTCGCCCGGCCCCGCCACCGGCGCGGGCGGCGGCGCTTCCGCCGTGACCCCGGACGGCGAATTGCCGGAGGGCGAGTTGCCGGACGGCGCGGCGGGAGCGGCGGGCGTCGGAGCGGACGTGGGCGCCGGCGTCGGCGCCGGCTTGGGCGCGGGCGGCGGAGGCTGCTCGCCGAAGCCGGGCGGAAGCAGGCTTTCGGGGGTCTTGCCCTTGTCGCGCTGGCCGACCGCCGGGATCGCGAAGCCGACCGCCGCCGCTCCGGCGAGAAGCAGGAGGCTAGTGCGCCAGCGCTTCATTCGTCACATCCTGCTCGATGCGCTGGGTCGGCACTTCGCGGCTTCGGGTGGAGAGCCAGAAGAGGAAGGCGACCAGCAGGACGGCGAGGACGAGAAGGACGATCGGCATCGGCGAACGGCGCCGGCGGGGGGGCGGTGAGATACGCATGGCCGGCCTTTTGCCCCACGAGGCGGGCCGCTGTATAGCCCCCGCCGCCATGGCCGAGCCGCCTTTCCGACCCCTTCCGCGCCTCGACCGCCCGATCGTCCTGGTCGGGCTGATGGGCGCCGGAAAATCGACCGTCGGCCGGCGGCTGGCGAAACGGCTCGGGCTCCCCTTCCTCGACAGCGACGAGGAGATCGAGCGCGCCGCCGACCACAAGATCTCCGAGATATTCGACCGCTTCGGCGAGGCCAGCTTCCGCGACGGGGAGCGGCGGGTGATCCGGCGGCTGCTGGCCGGGCCGCCGGCGGTGCTGGCGACCGGCGGCGGCGCCTTCATGGAGCCGGCGACCCGGGCGCTGATCCTCGAGCGCTGCATCGCCATCTGGCTCGACGCCAGGCCTGAGACCCTGGCCGAACGGGTCCAGAGGCGCGACGTCCGGCCTCTGCTTCGCGACAAGGACCCGCTGCCCTTGCTCCGCGAGCTCGCCGCGGCGCGCAACCCCATCTACGCCGAGGCGCATCTCCACGTCCGGAGCGAGGACGGGCCGCACGACCGGGCGGTCGAGCGGATCGTCGCGGCGCTCGGGGAGCGCTCGGCGTGAGGCGGGTCGAGGTCGGGCTCGGCGAGCGAAGCTACGATATCGCCATCGAAGCGGGCCTGCTCGACCGCTCCGGCGAGGCTCTGGCGCCCTACGCACGGAATGGCCGGCTGGTGGTGGTCAGCGACGAGGGCGTGTGGGCCGCGCAGGGCGCTCGGCTGGAGCATAGCGGCCTCGCGCTGGAGACGATCGTGGTCCCCGCCGGGGAGGCGAGCAAGAGCTGGCGGCGGCTCGAGGAGGTCACGGAGCGGCTGCTCGGGCTGGGCGTCGAGCGGGGCGACTCCATCGTCGCGTTCGGCGGAGGGATGGTCGGCGACCTCGCCGGCTTCGCGGCGGCGATCCTGAAGCGCGGCTGCCGCTACGTTCAGGTGCCGACCACCCTGCTCGCCCAGGTCGATTCCTCGGTCGGCGGCAAGACCGCGATCAACGGTGCGCGCGGCAAGAACCTCGTCGGCGCCTTTTACCAGCCGGCGGCGGTGCTGATCGATCCGACCACGCTCGACACCCTGAAGCCGCGCGAGCTCCGCGCCGGCTATGCCGAGGTGGTCAAATACGGTCTGATCGCCGATCCGGCCTTCTTCGCCTGGTGCGAGGCGGAGGGCGCCACCCTGCTCGCGGGCGACGCCGACGCCCGGCTCCACGCCATCGAGACGTCGGTGCGGATGAAGGCGGCGATCGTCGGCGAGGACGAGCGCGAGACGAAGGGGCGGCGGGCCCTTCTCAACCTCGGCCACACGTTCGGCCACGCCATCGAAGCGGAGAGCGGCTACGCCATGCTTCACGGCGAGGCGGTGGCGCTCGGAACGACCCTCGCCTTCCGATTCTCGGCGGAGCGCGGGCTGTGCGCGGCGGGGGATTCGGAACGGGTCGAGGCGCATCTCGCCTCTCTGGGCCTTCCGACGAAGCTGGCGATCGGCACGCCGGAGCGCCTCGTCGCCCACATGGCGAGCGACAAGAAGGCGACCGGCGGCCGGGTCCCCTTCATCCTCGCGCGGGGAATCGGCCAGGCCTTCGTCGACACAAGCGTGGAGCTGACCGAGGTGGAAGCCTTCCTGGCGCGGCAACTCCCCTCCCCTTGAGGGGGAGGGGTTGGGGGTGGGGTGGACTCTCCGCCCGCGTGGCGGTCTCAGAGTCCACCATCCTCCCCCCTCAAGGGGGAGGGGATGGCTCGGACTCCGTGATCATCCGGTCGATCCGGGCTCTAAGGTCGCCGGTCTCGAGCTGGGCCTTCAGCCGCTCGCGGTCGCGGGCGCGGTAGAGGTCCTCGCTTCGGTCGATCTCCTCCTCGTCGACCCCGACCTTCGCCATCGCCATCCGGGCCATGCGCACCGCCGAATCGAGCACCTCGCGGACCGCCCCGGCGATCGGCGCGTCGCGGAGCTTCAGGAGGGCGCGGCGATCGAAGGCGCGGACGAAGATCGAGGCCTTGGGGAAGGCCTCGTGAACGCCTTCGAGGAATTCGGGCTCGATCTGGTCGCCGTCGGTGCAGAACAGGATCAGCTCCGCGTCGGCGGCGCCGGCCTGGCGGAGCAGGTCGAGCCGGGTGCCGTCGCCATAATAGACCTTGGCGCCGAAGCTTCCGGCGACGTCGATCATCTCGATGTCGGTGTCGATGAGGGTGACGGCGATTCCCTGGGCGAGCAGCATCTGGGCGACGGTCTGGCCGAAGCGGCCGTAGCCGACGATGACGGCGTTGGAGCCGTCCGCCTCCGGCCCGTCGCGTTCCTCGCGGCTGACCGGCTCGGAGCGAAGGCCCCGGGTCGCCATCATCAGGAACGGGGTCGTCGCCATGGAGAGGGTGACGATGGCTCCGAACAGGCTCGCCGCCTCGGGCGCGATCAGATAGGCCTGCCTCGCCTGGGCGAAGAGGACGAAGCCGAACTCGCCGCCCTGGCTCAGCAGAAGCCCGAGGCCGAGCGCCGGCCGCCACGCCATCCTGAAGGCGGCGGCGAGGCCCATGATCATCGCCGTCTTGATCGCGATCAGCGCCAGCGCCATTCCGGCGACGAACAGGGGCCGCTCGGCGATGGCGTGGAGGTCGAGCATCATGCCCACCGCGAGGAAGAACAGGCCGAGCAGGATCGATCGGAACGGCTCGACGTCGGCCTCGAGCTCGTGGCGGTAGGGACTGTCGGCGAGCATCACGCCGGCGATGAAGGCGCCGAGCGCGGTCGACAGGCCGAGCCATTCCATGAGGGCGGCGGTGGCGATGACGGTGAACAGGCCGGCGAAGACGAACATCTCGCGCTCGCCCAGATTGCCGATCAGCCGGAAGAAGGGGCGCAGGATGTAGCGGCCGGCGAGGATCAGGCCGATGATCGCGCCGACCGTATAAAGCGCCATCTGCCAGCCCGGCGGCCCGTTGGCGTCCGCCGGGTTGCGCGACATCGCCGCGACGATCGTGATGAGCGGGACGATCGAGAGGTCCTGGAAGAGCAGGATCGAGAAGGCCCGCTCGCCGAACGGGGTTCGAAGCCGCCCGGCCGACTGGAGTAGCGGAAGGACCTGGGCGGTCGAAGAGAGAGCGAGCGGCAGCCCGAGGGCGAGGCAGGCGGCGAGCGAGGATCGGGTCGCCACCCAGACCAGCCCCGCCGCCGCGAGCCCGCACAGCGCGACCTGGAGCAGCCCGAAGCCGAATATGTCCTGGCGCATCCGCCACAGCCGGCCCGGATTCAGCTCCAGCCCGACCAGGAAGAGGAGGAGGACGATGCCGATCTCGGCGATCTTCAGCATCGTCTCGCCGCCCTGAACCAGCCCGAGCACCTGCGGCCCGACCAGCGCCCCGGCGACCAGGAAGCCCAGGGTGGCGCCGAGCCCGAGGCGGCGGAACAGGAGGACGAAGAACAGCGCGAAGCCGAGCAGGATCACCCCGTCGCCGAGCAGCGAGACGGACGCGTGGACGTCGCCGTTCATCGCCTTGCCTCCCTCGCGGCGGCCGCGGCCGCCTCGAACGGGAGAAGGATGGCGGCGTGACGGGCCGGGAAGGCGCGGGCGGTGGCGAAGACGGCGAGGCCCGGCCAGTCGCCGGGCTCGTCCCGCTCACCCTTGAGGTAGGCGGCCAGCGATTCCCGGGCTTCGGCCAAATCCCCTTCCGTCCGCCCGACCGCGTCCGAGGCCATCAACGCCGCCGAAGCCTGACCGAGCGCGCAAGCCTTTACCTCTTGCCCGAGCGCCGTGATCCGCCCCTCCCCGTCCAGCACCACGTCGACCGCGACCCGGCTCCCGCACAGCTTCGCCGTGCGCTCCGCGCTCCCCTGCGGCGCCGACAAACGGCCGAGATGCGGGATGGCCGACGCAAGGCGAAGGATATCGCGGCTGTAGAGGGCGGAGGGCACGAGGAGGATATAGAGGCAGGTTAAGAGCGGCGCCACTCGCTCCTCCCCGGAACGGGGAGGAGTTCAGGCCCGCCGCCAGGTCGTTCCTTGCGGCCCGTCCTCCAGCACGATCCCCTCCGCCGCCAGCTCGGCGCGGATTCGGTCGGCTTCGGCGAAGTCGCGGCGCTTCTTCGCCTCGGTACGTGCCGCGACCAACCCGTCCACCCGAGCGTCGCCCTCGCCCCGGAACCATTCGGCCGTCGACGCTCCGAGCAGCCCGAGCAGAGCAGCCGAGGCCTTCAGCGCCCCGGCATCCTCGATCGCGGACAGCCGAGACAATGCCAGCGGCGTGTTGAGGTCGTCCGCCAGCGCCTCGAGCACTCCGCCATCGGCTTCTCCCGGCTCGGAATCCCCGGCGGCGCGATAGAGCCGGTCGAGCGTCGCCTTCGACTGGGCGACCAGCTGGGCCGACCATTCAAGCGGCTGGCGGTAGTGCGCCGACAGGAGAGCGAGCCGGATGGTCTCGCCCTTGTGCCCCTCCTCGAGCAGCTCCCCCACCGTGACGATATTGCCGAGGCTCTTCGACATCTTCTCGCCGCCGGCCATCGACAGGAAGCCGTTATGGACCCAGTAGCGGGCGAGCGGCGCTCCGCCATGGGCGCAGCGGCTCTGGGCGATCTCGTTCTCGTGGTGGGGGAAGATGAGGTCGAGCCCGCCGCCGTGGATATCGATCGTCTCGCCCAGATGGCGCTCGATCATCGCCGAGCATTCGATGTGCCAGCCCGGCCGGCCGCGGCCCCAGGGGCTGTCCCAGCCGATCACGCCCTCGGGCGAGGGCTTCCACAGAACGAAGTCGGCCGGATCCTTCTTGTAGGACGCCACCTCGACCCGGGCGCCCGCGATCATCGCCTCGCGGTCGCGCCGCCCAAGGGCGCCGTAATCCGGGTCGGACGGCACGTTGAACAGGACATGCCCGTCCGCCTCGTAGGCGTGGCCGGCCGCGACCAGCCGCCCGATCATCGAGACCATCTCGGCGACGGTCTCCGTCGCCTTGGGCGCGATGTCGGGCGCACGCACGCCGAGCGCCCCCATGTCGGCGAGGTAGAAATCCTCGAAGCGACGGGTGATCACCGCCGGCTCGACACCTTCGGCGCGGGCCGCCTCGATGATCTTGTCGTCGACGTCGGTGACGTTGCGGGCGTAGACGACCTTATCCGCGCCGTAGACGTGGCGGAGCAGGCGGGCGAGCAGGTCGAACACCACCGCCGGGCGCGCGTTGCCGATATGGGCGCGGCTGTAGACGGTGGGGCCGCAGACATACATCGTCACCCGCTCGGGGTCGGCGGGCTCGAAGGCGCGCTTCTCCCGCGCCAGCGTGTCGTGGAGTCGGATCTGCGTCATGCGCTGTTGGCGGCGGGGGCCTGCCGGTAGACGGGATCCCTGGGCGTGCCGCGCCGCCATTCGACGAAGCCGACGATCGCCCGGCCGCTCGCGCTGAGCAGCGGATAGGTGCGCGAGCTCGCCATCCATTCGGGACGGTTGGCCTCGGCGCCGTAGATCGTGTCGTAGACGAGGTTCGCGCCGAGATAGAGCAAGGTCGCCCCGATCAGCCCCTTCAGCGCTCCGAAGCCGGCGCCGAGCACCCGGTCGACCGGCCCGATCATCGAGCGCTTCACGCCCCCGCCGACTCGCCGCGCCACCAGCTTGCCAATGAGGAAGACCACGCCGAACACCAGAGCGAAGGCGAGCACCGCGGCACCGGAACGGGTGCCGACCGCGCCCGTCAGAGCGGTGGTCGCCGGGGCGTGGAACAGCTTCAGGAAGACGATCGCGACGATCCAGGCGGCGAGGCTCAGGACCTCGCCGACGAAGCCCTTCAGCCACCCCGTCACCAGGCCGCCGCCGACGAGGAGAAGGACGATGATGTCGAGCGCGGTCATGGTCCGGGTGCTAACGGAAGGCGGGGGGAGAGGGAAGAACCGTCCTTCGATACGGGCCTTCGCCAAGCTCAGTCCCTACTCAGGATGAGCGGGAGTGGATAATTAATTCCGCTCATCCTGAGTAGCCGCTGAGCGAAGTCGAAGCGGCGTATCGAAGGACCTTCACCGACCCAGCAGATGATCGACGAGCTCGCCGAGCGTCCGGAACGCGGTCAGCCCCATCGCGCTCTTCTCGCCCTTGAGCGAGGCCGGGACGAGCGCTTTCTCGAAGCCGAGCTTGGCGGCTTCCTTGAGGCGGAGGCCGCCGTGGGCGACCGGCCTCAGCTCGCCCGACAAAGCGACCTCGCCGAACGCCACCGCTTCGGCCGGCACCGGCCGTTCCGACAGCGCCGAGACCAAAGCCGCGGCCACCGCCAGATCGGCGGCGGGGTCGCTGATCCGGTAGCCGCCGGCGACGTTCAGATAGACTTCCGAGGTCGAGAAGCTGAGGCCGCAGCGCGCCTCCAGCACCGCGAGGATCATCGCCAGCCTTCCTGAATCCCAGCCGACCACGGCCCGGCGCGGGGTCGCGCCGCTGGCGAGGCGGACGGTCAGCGCCTGGATCTCGACCAGCACCGGCCGGGTCCCCTCGAGCGCCGGGAAGACCACCGCGCCGCTGACCGATTCCCCCCGGTGGGTGAGGAACAGGGCGCTCGGATTGCCGACCTCGGCGAGCCCCTCCTCGCCCATCGCGAACACGCCGATCTCGTCGGTGCCTCCGAACCGGTTCTTGGCGGCTCGGAGGATCCGGTAGAGGTGGCTCCGCTCGCCTTCGAAGCTCAGCACCGTGTCGACCATATGCTCGAGCACGCGCGGCCCGGCGATCGATCCGTCCTTGGTGACATGGCCGACCAGAACGACGGCGGACCCCGTTTCCTTGGCGTAGCGGATCAGCTCGCCGGCCGAGGCTCGGACCTGGCTGACCGTCCCCGGCGCGCCCTCGATCAGGTCCGAATGCATGGTCTGGATCGAATCGATGACGAGCAGGGCCGGCGGGCTTCCCTCGCCGAGCGTCGTCAATATGTCGCGCACCGAGGTGGCGGCGGCGAGCTTGACCGGCGCCGCGCCGAGGCCGAGCCGGCGGGCGCGGAGCCGCACCTGGTCGGTCGCCTCCTCGCCCGAAATGTAGGCGACGGCGAGGCCGCGTTCGGCGATCCTGGCCGCCGCCTGAAGGAGCAGGGTCGACTTGCCGATGCCCGGGTCGCCGCCCATCAGGGTCGCCGATCCCGCCACCAGGCCGCCGCCCAGCGCCCGGTCGAGCTCGCCGATCCCGGTCGACAGGCGATCGGGCAGAGGCACCGCCTTGTCGAGGTCGACCAATTCGAACGCCCGCCCGCCGCCGCGCAGATTGTGGCGGGCCGAGAAGGGCGTCACCACCGCGCCCGAATCCTCGACCAGGGTGTTCCACTCCGCGCAGTCCGCGCACTGGCCCTGCCAGCGGCTGGCGACCGAGCCGCAGCTCTGGCAGACGTAGCGTGTTCTCGGTTTGGCCATGGCGACGGCGTAGCGGGATTTCGTGGCGGGGGGAAGGTCGGCCGTGCATGCAAGGAGCTCGGAAGGGCTGGGGAATAGTCACCCCGGCGAAAGCCGGGGCCCATGAACACCTTGGATGGGGAAGTGAAGGCGCCGTCGCGAACCCCCGCGATCCGAGTTCATGGGTCCCGGCCTTCGCCGGGATGACTCGGGGATTGCTTGCGGCGACGAAATAAGAAGCAACCAACCGGCTGCCTCCGCATTCACCCCTCGCCAGCCGATCAGCGGGAGAGTGAGCTTGTTCATCCAGATCCACGCCGACAACCAGGTCCCCTCCGACAGCGAGCGCGACGGGCGGCTCGAGGAGCAGATCCGCCAGCGCCTCGCCCGCTTCGAGGACCGGATCACCGACGTCGAGGTCCATGTCTCCGACGTCAACGGGACCCGCGGCGGCAATTCCGACCTGCGCTGCTCGCTCGAGGCGCGGGTCAACGGCCTTCCGCCGATCGCGGTGGTCGACGAGGGCGACAATGTCGACCGCGCCGTGATCGGCGCCGCCAAGAAGGCGGTTCGGGCGCTCGACCACCAGCTCGGCAAGCTCCGGGAACGCCGCGGCTGAGCCCGGTTGCGAAACGGCGGTTCGCGGGCCAGAGGTCGCACCGATGATCCGCGTCGCGAGCTACAACATGCGCAAGGCGATCGGCACCGACCGGCGCCGCCGCCCGGAGCGGACGCTCGAAGTGCTGTGCGAGCTGAAGGCCGACGTCGTCGCCCTCCAGGAAGCCGATCGGCGCTTCGGCACCCGGGCGAGCGCGATCCCGCCGCACCTCATCGATGAGCGAAGCGACTATAAGCCGGTGCCGTTCGAGGCGCGCGACGGCAGCCTCGGCTGGCACGGCAATGCCCTGCTGGTGCGCAAGGACGCCGAGATCCTCCACAAGGAATTGCTCCATCTCCCCTCATTGGAGCCGCGCGGCGCGGTGCTGGCCGAGGTGCGGCTCGACGGCGAGGCCTTGCGCGTGGTCGGGATGCACCTCGATCTGTCGGGCCTGTGGCGGCGGCGGCAAGCCCACGCCATCTTGACCCACATCCAGAGCCGCGAGCCGGCGATGCCGACCGTGCTGATGGGCGACCTCAACGAATGGAGCGCGCGCGGCGGCTGCCTGCGGGAATTTGCGCATCACCTCGACTTCGCCCATTGCGGCCGAAGCTTCCACACAAGGCGGCCGGTCGTCCAGCTCGACCGGATCATGGTCACCCGCGACCTCGCCATCGCCGAATGCGGAGTCCACCACAGCCCCACGGCGAAGAAGGCGAGCGACCATTATCCGGTGTGGGCGGTGGTGAAGGCGGCTTGAGATTCCCTCCCCCTTGAGGGGGGAGGGTTAGGGTGGGGGTGGACTCGGCGACCCGCGCCGCGGGGGCGGAGACTCCACCCCTCCCCTACCCCTCCCCCTCAAGG
>Ga0206353_10520403_pt1 | contig 12737 bp, 13 predicted proteins | sample DielMetaTC5am4_FD_146436 | JGI IMG/M metagenome (GOLD analysis project Ga0206353, IMG submission 146436) | Corn rhizosphere microbial communities from Kellogg Biological Station, Michigan, USA - Diel MetaT C5am-4 (Metagenome Metatranscriptome)... | ecosystem: Host-associated > Plants > Roots >...
CGCAGATCGACGTGCTTCGCCGAACCCTGATCCGCTCGTTCGGGATCCTCGGCCTCGGCCTCGTCATCCTCGCCATCCTCCAGGCCTTTTACGGGCTCTGGCCGCTTCGGCGCGTTCGCCGCTCGATCGCCGCGATCCGCTCGGGCGCCAAGTCCAGGGTCGACGAGAGCTTCCCGCGCGAGATCGAGCCCCTGACCGAGGAATTGAACGCCCTGCTCGAGCATAACGAGACCCAGGCGGAAGAGGCGCGGCGTCATGCCGGCAACCTCGCCCACGCGCTGAAGACCCCGCTCACCGTCATCACCAACGCCGCCACCGCCCGCTCCCCCGACCTCGCCGACACCGTCTGCCGAGAGGCGACGACGATGCGCCGCCAGGTCGATCACCACCTCGCCCGAGCCCGCGCCATCGGCCGTCGCTCGTCCGCTCAGGCGCGCGCGCCGGTGTGGCCGTCGCTCGAGGCGGTGGAGCGGGCGGTGAGCCGGCTCTACGAGAACGTCACCGTCGATCTCGCCGGCGACAAGTCGGCGTCGGTCCGGGTCGAGCGGCAGGATCTCGACGAGATGCTCGGCAACCTCATCGAGAATGCGGCCAAATATGGCGGCGGCCGGGTCTTCGTCACGGTCAAGACCACGCCCGAATGCGTCGAGGTGGAGGTGGAGGACGACGGCGCCGGAATCCCCGAGGAGGAGCGCGCCTCGATCTTCGACCGCGGCGCCCGGCTCGACACCGGCAAGCCCGGCACCGGCCTCGGCCTCGCCATCGTCCGCGACGTCGCCCAGATCTACGGCGGCTCGATCCACCTCGAGGAAAGCGAGGATTTGGGCGGCTTGCTTGCGCGGCTCAAGCTGCCACTGGGCCACTAGCCGCGGCGGTGGCTTGCGTTCTTGCGCCAGATCGAGGCGAGGATCAGCACGAAGGCGGCGAGGCGCGGCAGATAGAGCCAGCTGCGTTCCTCGACCGGTATGGCGGCCAGGACGAGCAAGGCCTGGGACAGGCCGAGCAGGAGGAAGGCGAGGGCAAAGCAGACGAAGAGGGAGTCGCGAGTCGCCTTCCAGAAGCGGAGGAAGAACAGGGCGGCGACGAGATAGCCCATGGTCACCGCGCCGGCGAGGAAATCGACGATCATCTCAATCCTCCCGGTCCCAGATGAAGCCGAACAGCAGCACCACCAAGGCGGCGAGCGCGAGCAGGTGCCTCAGCACCCGGAAATCCCAATCGGGCAGAAGCGCCAGGTCGACGAACAGAACGAGGTTGTTGAGCGCGAGAAAGACGAAGCACAGAGCGCTCCACAGCAGCAGGCGGGTCGCGGTGGCCCGGTAGCTGCGCGCCAGCAGCAGCGCGCAGGCGGCGCTGGTCAGGAAGCACAGCAAATAGACGGCGGCGGGGAAAGCGGCGGCCATGCTCATTCCTTCCTCAGCCTGAAGGCGTCCGCGAAGGCGACGGCCGAGGACGTGGCACCGGCGACGATCGCGCGCCGAACGGCATCCGGCGATCGGGCGTAAAGCGCCGCGGTCTCGTCCGCCAAGGCATCGAGCTCGTCGCTGACCGGCTGATAACGCAGCTTCTGTTCTCCTTCGATCACGGCCAGCCCCGCCGCGAGCAGCGAACGGGCGCCCTGCTCGACGACCAGGTCGCTCGCCCTCAATGCGGAGACCAGGGCCTCCCTCGAAACGCTCTCGTCGCGCCGTCGGCGCAGATAGCACATCAGCTCCAGCGCCCAGACCGATGGAAAGGTGCTCCGGATGAAATCGGTGAGTTCCGGCTTGTGGGACACGACTGCCTTCGTTGCGCAATCTGGCGTCGCCCCTGCGTCAGCGCGCTTCGGCTCGTCAACCGCCGCCCTTGCCTTTCTCACCTCCGCGTCGCACATCGCGCGGCGACATGAGCGCCACCCTCCACACGCTCGGCCCGGCGCGGGCCCCGTCGCTCGATCCGATGATCCAGCTCGTCGCGGCCGATCTCAATCACGTCAACGCCGTCATCCTCGAGCGGATGCAGAGCCCGGTGGCCTTGATCCCGGAGCTCGCCGGCCACCTCATCGCCGGCGGCGGCAAAAGGATGCGGCCGATGCTGACCCTCGCCTGCGCGCGGCTGCTCGACTATCCCGGCTCGCGCCACCACAAGCTCGCCGCCGCGGTCGAGTTCATCCACACCGCCACCCTGCTCCACGACGACGTCGTCGACGGCTCGGGCCTGAGGCGCGGCCGGCGCACCGCCAACATCATCTGGGGCAATCCGGCGAGCGTCCTGGTCGGCGACTTCCTCTTCTCGCGGAGCTTCGAGCTGATGGTCGAGGACGGGAGCCTGAGGGCGCTCCGGATCCTCTCGCGCGCCTCCGCCGTGATCGCGGAAGGGGAGGTGGACCAGCTCACCGCCCAGCGCCGGATCGAGACCGGCGAGGACCATTATCTCGCCATCATCGGCGCCAAGACGGCCGCCCTGTTCGCCGCCGCCTGCCGGATCGCCGCGGTGGTCGCCGAGCGCGACGAGGCGGTCGAGCAGGCGCTCGACTGCTACGGCCGAAACCTCGGAATCGCCTTCCAGCTGGTCGACGACGCGATCGATTATGCCTCGGACGGAGCGACCATGGGCAAGGATGCCGGCGACGATTTCCGCGACGGCAAGGTGACCCTCCCCGTGATCCTCGCCTTCGCTCGAAGCTCCGAGGCCGACCGCCGTTTCTGGCGCGAGGCGATCGAGGGCGGCCGCAACGGCGACGAGGACCTCGCCCACGCGACCCGGCTGCTTCGCGACAGCGGCGCCCTCGACGACACGCTCGCCCGAGCCCGAACCTACGCCCAGCGCGCCATCGACGCCCTCGGCCCCTTCCCGGCCGGCAACGCCAAGGCGGCGCTCACCGAAGCCGTCGAGTTCGCCATCAGCCGGGCTTACTAGCCTCCCCTCCCGCTTGCGGGAGGGGATTGAGGGGTGGGGCTGCCGCGTGTCAGAGCGAGGCGTGGCCGGCGATTCCCCTTCATCCCCACCCCCGGCCCCTCCCGCAAGCGGGAGGGGAGGACTCCCGATCCTTTCCATCCTGCCGGACCTGCTCGCCGCGTTGCGCTCGGGCTCCAGCGCCGTGCTGGTTGCGCCGCCGGGCGCGGGCAAGACGACTGCGGTGGCGCCGGCCTTGCTTGGGGAACCTTGGGTAGCGGGAGGCGAGATCCTGCTCCTCTCGCCCCGCCGGCTCGCCGCGCGCGCCGCCGCCGAGCGGATGGCGGAGCTGGCGGGGGAGCGGGTGGGGGAGACGATCGGCTACGCGACCCGGCTCGACTCGAAGCGTTCCGCCCGCACCCGCCTCACCGTCCTCACCGAGGGCATCTTCCGGAACCGGATCCAGGCCGATCCGGAGCTGGCCGGAGTCTCCGCAGTGCTGTTCGACGAGGTGCACGAGCGAAGCCTCGACAGCGATTTCGGCCTCGCCCTCGCGCTCGACGCTCAGGCCGCGCTCAGGCCGGACCTGAGGCTCCTGGCGATGTCGGCGACGCTCGACGGCGCGCGCTTCGCCGCCCTGATGGGCGGAGCGCCGGTCATCGAGAGCGAAGGGCGCTTGCACCCGATCGCGCTTCGCCACCTCGGCCGCTCGGCGGAGAAGAGGATCGAGGACGAGATGGCCGCCGCCATCCGCCGGGCGCTCGCCGAGACCGAGGGGAGCCTGCTCGCCTTCCTTCCGGGTGTCGCCGAGATCGAGCGCACCGCCGAGCGGATCGCGCCGCTGCCGCCGGGTACCGAGCTCCACCGCCTTCACGGCAGCCTCGAGCCGCGCGAGCAGCGCGCCGCCATCGCCGCTCCGCCGCCGGCGATACGGAAAGTGGTGCTGGCGACGTCGATCGCCGAGACCAGCCTCACCCTGGACGGAGTCCGGGTGGTGGTCGACAGCGGCCTCGCCCGCCGCCCCCGCTACGACCGCTCCGCCGGAATCACCCGCCTCGTCACCGAGCGGGCCAGCCAGGCGGCCGTGACCCAGCGCGCCGGGCGCGCCGGGCGGCAGGGGCCGGGCACCGTCTACCGCCTCTGGGAGGAAGCGGCGACGGCGAGCCTGCCCCGATTCGACCCGCCGGAGATCCTCGAGGCGGACCTGTCGGCTTTGCTGCTCGATTGCGCGATCTGGGGAGTCGCCGACCCGCGCGCGCTCCGCTGGCTCGATCCGCCGCCGGCCGCGGCCGTCGAGGAAGCGAGGAATCGGCTGGTCTCGCTCGGCGCGTTGTCGCCGGATGGAAGGCCGACCGCCCATGGACGGGCGGTCGCGGCCCTGCCGCTGCCGCCGAGGCTGGCGCACATGCTGATCGAGGCCGAGGCGCGCGGCTGGGGCACAACCGCCGCCGAGGTCGCGGTGCTGCTGTCCGAGCGCGGGCTGGGCGGGAACGATACCGACCTCGAGCTGCGGCTGAGGCGCTGGCGCAGCGAGAAGGGCCCGCGCGCCGAAGCGGCGCGGGGCTTGGCGAAGCGGTGGGTCCGGATGATTCCCCTCCCTGGAAGGGAGGGGCAAGGGGTGGATAGCGAGCGGAGCGAGCCTACCGACTCCGCGGCTCGACGGCCTTCGGCCGTACCCACCCCCAACCCCTCACTTGCAGGGAGGGGAGGCGAGGTCGGAGCATCGGTCGCGCTTGCTTACCCCGACCGCGTCTCCCGCCGTCGCGATCCCTCGGGAGAGAATTGGCTCTCGGTCGGCGGGCGGGGATTCCGGCTCGATCCGGCCTCGCCGCTGGCGCGGGAAGAGTGGCTCGCGGTCGCGGAAGTCTCCGGAACCGCCGCCGGCGCGCGCATCCTCTCCGCCGCGGCGATCGAGGAGAGCGTCGTCCTGGATCTCTTCGCCGACCGAATCGAAAGCGGAGCGCACCTCGCCTTCGACCCGGCGACCGGCTCGGTCCGAGCCCGCTCGGGCCGCCGCCTCGGCGCCATCACCCTCTCCGAAGGCCGGGACTCCAAAGCCTCGCCGGAGGCGGTGGCCGCGGCTCTGGTCGAGGGCGTGCGCGCCCACGGCCTCGCGCTGTTGCCCTGGAGCGACGCCGCCCGCTCGCTCCGCCGCCGAGCCGCCTTCGCGCGGCGTTTCGACGAAACCCTCGCCGACCTTTCCGACGAGGCCCTGCTCGCCACGCTCGACGACTGGCTTCCCCTCCTCGTCGCCGGGCGCAAAAGCCTGCGCGAGGTCGATCCGGGCGCGCTTTCCGGAACGCTCGACGCCCTGCTCGGGTGGGAGGGGCGCAAGACGGTCGACCGTCTGGCGCCGGAGGCGTTCGAGACGCCCGCCGGCAGCCGCCATGCGATCGATTACGAGGCGGAGGCCGGGCCGACCGTCACCGCCCGGGTCCAGGCGCTGTTCGGCCTCGCCGAGCATCCCGCCGTCGCGGGCGGCGCGGTGCCGCTGGTCCTCAGCCTGACCTCGCCGGCCGGCCGGCCGATCCAGACCACCCGCGACCTGCCCGGATTCTGGGCGGGAAGCTGGGCGGCGGTCGCGAAGGAGATGCGAGGCCGCTACCCCAGGCATCCCTGGCCCGACGATCCCGCCCGCGCCGACCCGACGCTTCGGACCAAGAAGGCGGACGCTCGGCGGAGTTGATTTGGGAGCCGCACTCGGGCAAGCGCCGGCTTCGAGGAGCGAGACGAATGGCGGCGCGAATCTTCCAGCGGTCGAGGAACGCGATGCAGTCCGGCAAGGCCCGCGCCGAGGAATGGGTGCTTCAGTTCGAATCGCACCGCGCGCCGCTCCCCGATCCGCTGACCGGCTGGTCCGGCGGCGGCGACACCCAGAGCCAGGTGACGATCGCCTTCCCGACCCTCGAGGCGGCGAAGGCCTATGCGGAGCGCTACGCGATCGCCTGCCACATCGTCCCACCGGCCGAGAAGAAGCTCCGGCTCCAGTCCTACGCCGACAATTTCCGCTAGCGGCCGCCCAGCCTCGCGCTTGTGCGGCGGGGCGGGGAGCGGCAAAGGGGCTGGGATGGCGGACGATCCTCATGCCTTGTTCGAGGCCTGGCTCGCCGAGGCGCGGGCGGCCGAGCCGAACGACCCGACGGCGATGGCGCTCGCCACCGCCGACGGGGCCGGACGTCCGTCGGTGCGGATGGTGCTGATGAAGGGCCACGATCCGCGCGGCTTCGTCTTCTACACCAACCTCGACAGCCGCAAGGGCGCCGAGCTCGCCGCCAATCCGAGCGCGGGGCTTCTCTTCCACTGGAAGTCGCTCCGCCGCCAGGTTCGGGTGGAGGGCGCGGTGGAGACGGTCGCGGACTCGGAGGCCGACGCCTATTTCGCCACCCGCTCGCGCGATTCGCAGCTCGGTGCCTGGGCCTCGGACCAGTCGCGCCCGCTCGATTCCCGCGAGACGTTCGAGGCCCGCTACGAGGCGGTGCGGGCCAGGTTCGAGGGCGGCGAGGTGCCGCGCCCGCCGCGCTGGTCGGGCTGGCGGGTGGTGCCCGAGACGATCGAGTTCTGGAGCGACCGGCCGCACCGCCTCCACGAGCGGCGCCTGTTCACCCGCGACGGCAAGGGCTGGCGCGAGGGGCTGCTCTACCCGTGAGCGGCGGTCACGCCCATCCCGCGCACGCGGCCCATGGCGACCTCACCGCGCGCGCGGCGGTGTTCAGCGTCTCGATCGCCACCTTCCTCCTGCTTCTCAAGGCCTATGCCGCCTGGCTGACCGGGTCGGTGGCGATGCTGGGCTCCCTCGCCGACACCGCGCTCGACGTCGTCGCCTCGCTGATCACCCTCTACGGAGTCCGTCTCGCGGCGATGCCGGCCGACCGCGAGCACCGCTTCGGCCACGGCAAGGCGGAGGCGCTCGCCGCTCTCTTCCAGGTCGGGATCATCAGCTTCTCGGCGGTCGGCATCGGCTGGCGGGCGGTCGACCGGCTGATCCACCGCCAGCCGACCGCGGGCGCCGAATACGGCATAGCCGTCTCGCTGGTCGCGATCGCCGCGACCTTCGTCCTGCTCTGGTACCAGCGCCGGGTGATCGCCCGGACGGGCTCGGTGGCGATCGAGACCGACCATGTCCATTACCAGAGCGACCTGCTCCTCAACCTGTCGGTGATCGCCGCCCTCGCGCTCGACCAGTATCTCCACATACGCGGCGCCGATCCGGTGCTCGGCATCGGCATCGCCCTCTGGCTCGGCTGGGGCGCCTGGCAGGCCTCGGCCCGGGCGATCGACCAGCTGATGGACAAGGAATGGCCGGAGGAGAAGCGCCGCCGATTCGTCGAGGTCGCCGCCCTCCATCCCGAATTGAAGGGAATCCACGACCTTCGCACCCGTACGAGCGGGATGCACGATTTCGTCCAGTTCCACGTCTGGGTTGACCCCGCGATGACGGTCGCCGAGGCGCACCTTGTGATGGACGAGGTCGAGAACAAGCTGGAGCGCGAATTCCCCGGCTGCGAGATCCTCATCCACCTCGATCCGGAAGGCCAGGTCGACCAGCCCGACAACCCGCTCGCCGAGGCCGATCTCACCCAGGAGCTGCCGGAATGACCGAATACCGATTGTACCAGGTCGACGCCTTCGCCGACCGGCCGTTCGCGGGCAATCCGGCCGCTCTGGTGCCGCTCGAGGCGTGGCTTCCCGACGAGGTGCTGCAGGCGATCGCGATGGAGAACAACCTCTCCGAGACCGCCTTCACCATCCCGGCCGAAGACGGGGAGGCGGACTACGAGCTGCGCTGGTTCACGCCGACCGTCGAGGTGGCGCTCTGCGGCCATGCGACCCTCGCCTCGGGCCATGTGCTGATCGGCGAGAAGGAGCGGGTCCGCTTCCGCACCCGCCAGTCCGGAATCCTCGAGGTCGCGCGCGACGGCGAGGCCTATGCGATGACCCTTCCCGCCTACCGCGCCGAGCCCAAGCCGCTGCCGCGCGTGCTCGCCGCGCTCGGAGTCCGAGACCGCCCGACCTACTGGCACGAGCGCCACTACACCCTCGTCGTCTTCGAGGACGAGGCCGAGGTGCTCGCCCTCGCCCCCGATTTCCGCGCCCTGGCGGCGGAGGGCGACATGCTCACCATCTGCACCGCTCCGGGCTCGCGGAGCGACGTGACGAGCCGGGTCTTCGCGGTCGGCGCCGGGATCGACGAGGACCCGGTGACCGGCTCCGCCCATGCGGTCCTCGCGCCCTACTGGGCGGAGCGGCTCGGCCGGACGCGCTTCTCCGCCTATCAGGCGAGCAAGCGCGGCGGCCGGGTCGAGTGCCGGCTCGAGGGCGACAAGGTCGTGCTCGGCGGCCGCTGCGTGACCGTGATCGAAGGCATTCTCTACCTCTGACCCCTCTCCAGCGCGTCGAGCAGGGGAAGCTGGCTCTTCAGCATCATCGCCCGGGCCTCGGCGAGGGTGAACCAGCGCGCCTCCTCGACCTCGGGGAAGTCGCGAAACTGGCCGCTCTTCGGCGGATATTCGAGGCTGAAGCTGTTGCTGGCGAGGCCGGCGCAGTCGAACGCCCCTTCGAGCGCGAACGCCTCGACCCACTTGCCGCCGGCCTGCCGGATCCGCGCGAGCGGGCGCGGCTCGCCGACCGGCGCGCTCCCCAATTCCTCCTCATATTCGCGCACGGCCGCCTCGAGCGCGGTCTCGCCCTCCGCCACGCCGCCCTTGGGGATCATCCACGCCCCCGCATCCTTGCCGCGCCAGAACGGCCCGCCCGGCTTCACCAGAAGCACCTCGAGACCGCCCGATCCCCGGCGGTAGAGCAGGATTCCGGCGCTTAGGAGCGCCACTAGCCGAGCGGCACCCGGATGGCGTGGCGGGTCCCCTCGGGCGACGAGACGAGCTCGCTTCGCCCCTTCACCCGCCGGACGAAGGCCGCGATCAGCCGCGAGCCGACTCCGTTCTTCGCCTCGCCCGGGGTGAAGCCGCGCCCGTCGTCCTCTACCTCGATCAGCGCTCCCCCATTCTCCTTGCGGCAGCGCACCCGGATCGTCCCGCCGCCGTCGCCGAACGCGTGCTTGCAGGCGTTGGTGACCAGCTCGTTGACGACGATCCCGATCGCCACCGCCGTCTCGTTGGGCACCAGCAAGGGCTCGAGCTCGGTCACCAGGGCGATGTGGTCGGGGAGGATACCCCGCCTGATCTGAGCGCATATCTCGTCGAGCTGGTCGTGGAGGCGGATCGCGGCGAGCCCCTGGCTGCTCGGGGTCAGGGCCGCATAGACCGCCGACACCGCCTGGAGCCGCTCCGCCGCTTCGCTGAGCGCCGCCCGGACGTCGCCGCTCGCCGCCTTGCCCGCCTGGAGCTGGAGCATGGCGGTGACGATCTGGAAGTTGTTGCGGGTGCGGTGGTCCATCTCGCGCAAGGCATGGCCGAGGAAGTTGATCCGCCGCTGCCGCTCGAGCTCGCCCGCCTGAACCTCGCGCTGGTAGAGGTAGAGGGCGAACAGCATCGCCGCCTGGGTGACGGTGGCCAAAGCGAGGCCCCAGCCGTCGGCCACGGTGGCGAGCCGGAAGCTGCCGCGGACCGGCACCAGGAAGAACCAGATCAGCCCCTCGCTGGCGATCATCGTGACGAGCCCGCTTCGCCACCCGGCGATCAAAGTCGCCAGCACCACCCCGAGATAGGCCAAAGCGAACGGGCTGCGCGTTTCGAGCAGGCCGAACAGGGCCGCCCGCGCCATGACGAGGATCGCGGCGATGCCGATGCCGACGACGATCTCGGTCAACGGCTTCGGCAACGTGCGCGCGAGCCGGCGCGGCAGATCGATGCGAACCAGCCGTCGCACTCTTCACCCCCCAAAACTGGCGGGCCCCCGCCCGCAACGCGCATCCCCGCAGATGCCAGGCAAGCCTAACACATCGATGCGCCGCCGCAATATTGGGGTACCTGATCCATGTTACGGAGCGCCGCTTCCCTCGCTCGGCGCGGGGCGCTAGCCTTGCCCGATGGCCCTCCTGTTCGATTATTTCCGCTCCTCCGCCTGCTACCGGGTCCGGATCGCCCTCAACCTCAAGGGGGTCGGCTACGAGGCGGTGGCGGTGAACCTGCTCGACGGCGCTCAGAAGTCGGACGACTATCGCGCCCGCAACCCGCAGGGCCTGGTGCCGATGCTGGAGATAGACGGGCAGCGTCTCACCCAGAGCCTCGCGATCATCGACTATCTGGACGCGACCCGGCCCGGGCCGCCCTTCGTCCCCTCCGACCCGGCGGAGCGCGCCCACGTTCTGGCGATGGCGCTGACGATCGCCTGCGACATCCATCCGCTCAACAATCTGCGCGTGCTGAAATACCTCTCCGGCCCGCTCGGCCAGCCGCAGGAGGCGCGCGACTCCTGGTATAAACACTGGGTCGCCGAGGGGCTCGCCGCGCTGGAGACCCTGGCGGCGCCCCAGGCCGGACGATTCCTCTATGGCGACTCGCCGACCCTCGCCGACATCTGCCTGGTGCCGCAGCTCTACAACGCCCGCCGCTTCGAGGTGCCGCTCGACGCCTTCCCAACCCTGGTCCGCGCCGACGCCGAGGCGAACCGGATGGGGGCCTTCGCCGCGGCCCACCCGGACGCTATAGGGGGCTGACGAGGAGGAGCCGCAAGATGGGCCGAGTCGAAGCGATCAACCGCAACATGGCCGATTGCGCGCCGATGCAATCGGTCGAGATCCCCTCTCTCCAGGGCCGGGTGTCCGAGGAGGAATGGAAGATCCGAGTCGATCTCGCCGCCGCCTACCGGCTGGTCGCCTATTACGGGTGGGACGACCTCATCTTCACCCACCTCTCCGCCCGGATCCCCGGGCCGGAGCATCATTTCCTGCTCAACCCCTACAACCTCATGTTCGAGGAGGTGACCGCCTCGAGCCTGGTCAAGGTCGACATCTCCGGCAACGCGGTCGAGCCTTCGCCGTTCATCACCAACCCGGCCGGCTTCACCATCCATTCGGCCATCCACATGGCCCGCGAGGACGCCCACGCCGTCATCCATCTCCACACCCCGCACGGCCAGGCGGTCTCCGCCCATGGCGACGGGCTTCTTCCCCTGACCCAGACGGCGATGCTGATCCGCGACGAGGTCGCCTATCACGATTACGAGGGCGTCGCCGTCGACCTCGACGAGCGCGAGCGGATCGTCGCCGATCTCGGCAGCAAGGGCGCGATGCTTCTCCGCAACCACGGCACCCTCACGGTGGGCGAGACGGTCGGCGAGGCCTTCGTCAAGATGTATTTCCTCGAACGCGCCTGCCAGGCCCAGATCCTCGCCCTGTCGGCCGGCCGCGAAGGCTGCAACAATCCGCCCCAGGGCGCCCCCGAAGTCACCGCCCAGCAAGGCAAGATCGGCCTAAAAATGGCCGCCGGAGCCCTCGCCTGGCCCGCCCTCCTCCGCAAAATGTACCGCCTCGATCCAGGCTTCGCGACGTAAAGGGGGTTCGCGCAGAGACGCAGAGGCGCAGAGGGGCGTCCGCCCGTATCGAAGCGAAGCTTCATTCCATCCCCCCCTTTTTCAAATGCGCGCTGCGCGCGGGACCCGCGCGGCCCCTCTGCGCCTCTGCGTCTCTGCGCGAAATAAAACTTCTTTCTACTCCCCCACCCAATCCTTCCGCAGGGTTCGGGTCGCGAGGATCATCAGGGCGGCGGCGAGGAGGTAGAAGAGGGTCGCCGCCATCGCGGCGTAGCGGAGGGATTCGGCGCCGTAGCTGGCCTTGAGATGGTCCGAGATGGCGCCGATCAGCAGCGGGCCGGCGCCGAGGCCGATCAGATTGTTGATGAGGAGGAAGCTCGCCGAGGCGGTCGAGCGCATGCGCCGGGGAGCGAGGTGCTGGACGGCGGTGGTCACCGGGCCGAGCCAGAGGATGTTGAGGCCGTTGGGGAGGAGCAGGAGCGGCCAGGCGATGGCCAGGCCCGGGCTCATGAAGCCGGCGAGGAAACAGGGCGTCGTCACCAGCCAGGCGATGGCGGGGAGCCGCGCGTACCAGCGGATGTCGCGCGTTCCGAGCCGGTCGGCCAGCCAGCCGCCGGCGAACACGCCCGCGGTGCCTCCGATCAAGACCAGCGAGCCCATGAACCAGCCGGTGCCGACCAGGTCGAGCCCGAAGCTTCGCATCAGCACCGAGGGGGTCCAGAGCGCCAGGCCGTAGCCGCAGAGCGAGCTCGACGACGAGGCGAAGGCGAGCAGCCAGAAGCTCGGCTTGCGCGCGAGCAGCGGGAAGACTTCTCGGAGCGGCGCCTGCGCGGTCGCCGCCCGGTCCGCCCTCGGGAGGTCCCTGACCACGAGCAGCATGATGGGCGCAAGCAGGATGCCGGCGGCGCCCATCGTGACGAAGGCGGCGCGCCAGCTCACCCAGTGGGCGATATAGGCGCCGAGCAGGGTCCCGGCGGCGAGTCCGATCGGGATTCCGAGCGAAAAGACGGCAAGCGCCCGGGCGCGCCGCTCGGGCGGGTAATAATCGGCGATCAGCGCGTAGGAGGGCGCGACCCCGCCCGCCTCGCCGATTCCGACCCCGAGGCGGAACAGGAAGAGCTGTGTGTAGCCGGCGGCGAGCCCGCAAAGCGCGGTGAAGCCGCTCCACACCGCCAGCGCCCCGGCGATCACCGCGCTCCGGCTCGTCCGGTCCGCGAGAAGCGCGAGCGGGATCCCGAGCGCCGAATAGAGCATAGCGAAGGCGAGCCCGCCGATCGCCCCGAACTGCGTGTCGGTGAGGCGAAGGTCGGCCTTGATCGGCTGAGCGAGGATGCCGAGGATCTGCCGGTCGAGGTAGTTGAAGATGTAGGCGAGCAGAAGGAGGGCGAGGACGGTCCGGGCACGTGTGGCGCCTGTGCTGCTGTTCGTCGTCA
>Ga0206353_11349930_pt1 | contig 12700 bp, 10 predicted proteins | sample DielMetaTC5am4_FD_146436 | JGI IMG/M metagenome (GOLD analysis project Ga0206353, IMG submission 146436) | Corn rhizosphere microbial communities from Kellogg Biological Station, Michigan, USA - Diel MetaT C5am-4 (Metagenome Metatranscriptome)... | ecosystem: Host-associated > Plants > Roots >...
CACGGTTCCCGACGTCCAACAAGCGCTCGCCAACAACAACGGCAACGCCGGCGGCGGATTTTACTCCGAAGGCGGCCAGTTCTACTACGTGCGCGGCCTCGCCCGCATCAAAACGCTCGACGACATCGCGAACATCGTCGTCGCCGTGCACAACGGCACGCCCATTCTCGTCAAGGACCTGGGCGACGTTATCATCGGCCACGCGCCCCGGTTAGGCCAGTTCGGCTTCAACGGGACCAACGACGCGGTGGAAGGCGTCATCCTCATGCGCCGCGGCGAGCAGACGCAGACCGTGCTCAAAGGCGTCGAGGCGATGACCCGGCAGCTCAACGACTCCGTGCTCCCGCGCGACGTCCGCATCCACCCGTTCTACGACCGGAGTGAGCTCGTCAACCTCACGACGCGCACCGTCGAAGACAACCTGATCCGCGGCATCCTGCTCGTCATCGTCGTCCTCATCTTCTTCCTCTACGACATCCGCGCCGGGCTGATCGTCGCGGCGACGATCCCGCTCGCCTTGCTGTTCGCCTTCGCCTGCCTCGACCTGCAGGGCGCGTCGGCGAACCTGCTGTCGATCGGAGCGATCGACTTCGGAATCCTGGTCGAGGCGGCGGTGGTGATGGTCGAGAACATCTACCGGCAGCTCGCCTTGCGCCGCGATTCGGGCGCGAGCACCGTCCAGATCATCCGCGACGCCGCCGCCGAGGTCGACCGCCCGCTCTTCTACGCGGTCGCCGTCATCGTCGTCAGCTTCCTGCCGATCTACGTCCTGACCGGGCCCTCGAAGACCCTGTTCAAGCCGATGGCTGACACGATGATCTTCGCCCTGATCGGCTCGCTGATCGTCACTTTGACCGTGCTTCCGGTGCTCTGCGCCTGGCTGATGCGGCGGGGCGTGACCGAGCGCCGCAACGCGATCTTCGAGTGGATCCGATCGGCCTATCGGCGCGGGCTCGATTCCTGCCTCGCTTTCCCGCGGCGGACGGTGGCGGCCTGCGCCCTGCTGCTCGGCGCCGCTCTGCTTCTCACTCCGGCGATCGGCGCCGAGTTCATGCCGCATCTCGACGAGGGCGCGCTCTGGGTGCGCGCGACCATGCCCTACACCATCTCGTTCGACGAATCGGCGAAGATCGTGCCTCAGGTGCGCGCTATCCTCGGCTCGTTCCCGGAGGTGACGGTGGTCGCCTCCGAGCACGGCCGGCCGGACGACGGCACCGACGCGACCGGCTTCTTCAACGCCGAATTCTATGTCGGCCTCAAACCCTATTCCGAGTGGCGCGGCCCCTATCGCGACAAGGCGGCTTTGATCGCGGCGATGGACGAGAAGCTCAAATCCTTCCCGGGCGTGGATTTCAACTACACGCAGCCCGCCGAGGATGCGGTCGACGAGGCCGAGACGGGGCTCAAGAGCGCGCTCGCCGTCAAGGTGTTCGGCACCGACCTCAACCTGCTCGAGAAGAAGGGGAAGGCGATCCGGCGGGTGCTCCAGCACGTCCGCGGCGTTCGCGACGTCACCCTGGTCCAGGAGCTCGGCCAGCCGAGCCTCACCATCAAGATCGATCGGGCGAAGATCGCCCGCTACGGGATCAACGTCGACGACGTGAACGCCCTCATCCAGACGGCGATCGGCGGCGACGTCGCCACCCAGGTCGTCCAGCAGGAGAAGCAGTTCGACCTCGTCGTCCGCCTCGCGCCGCAATATCGCGAGGATCCCGTCGCGATCGGCAACATCCTGGTGCCGACTCCGGACGGCCAGCATATGGCGCTGAAGGAGCTCGCCTTCATCTCCGTCACCAAGGGCGCGTCGTTCATCTATCGCGAGGACAATAGCCGCTTCATCGGCGTTCAATTCGCGGTCGAGGGGCGCGACCTGGCCGGAACGGTCCAGGACGCGATGCGGCAGGTCGACGCCAAGGTGCCGCTGCCGCAGGGCTACCGGCTCGACTGGGGTGGCGAATATAGCGAATATCAGGCCTCGCGGGCGCAGATGAGCGTGATCGTTCCGGTGACCCTCCTGCTCATCTTCATGCTCCTGTTCGTGCTCTACAAGAATCTGAAATTCCCGTTCATCACCATCGTCGGAGTCATCCTGTCGGCGCCGGTCGGGGGGATTCTCGCGCTCTGGCTCACCGGGACGGAATTCTCGGTCTCCTCGGCGATCGGCTTCCTCGCCCTCTTCGGGGTCTCGGTTCAGACCGCGATCGTCTACATCTCCTACGTCAACGAGCTTCGCCTGGCCGGAATCCCGGTGGCGGAGGCGATCCACGAAGGCGCGATCCTGAGGCTCCGGCCGATCATGATGACCGCCCTGGTCGCGTCGCTGGGCCTGCTTCCGGCGGCGCTGGCGACCGGGGTCGGCACCGACACGCAAAGGCCGTTCGCTTTGGTCATCGTCAGCGGGCTGCTCGCCTGCCTGCTGATCAGCATCTTCCTGATGCCGGCGCTCTACGCCCTCGTCGCCCGGCCTGACGACCGCCTGGAGGTGTAGGCCCGCGGGGAGTCTGCCGCAGGCGCGCCACGGCTCGTCGCCGGAGCCCCAGATTAAGCTGGCGGAAAGCGCCCGGAATCTATGATGAATCATCGTGGGCAGAAGGGCTTAGGAGGGGTTCCAATGTACGGAACGGACAGGCGTTATTGGCGGCTGGCGGCGCTCGGCGTGGCGGCGCTGGCGGCGGGCATCGGCCAGGCGCAGCCGCAGGACGATTATTCCCAGCCCCGCGCGGGCTACTCGGCCGGCGAGGATTCCGCGCACCGCGCCCTCGCCGCGGAGATCCGGGCGATCGGCACCGGCTTCAACGGCGACATCGGCCTCGCGGTTGAGGACGTCCAGACCGGCTGGACCACCGCCTATGACGGCGAGACCTATTTCCCGCAGCAGAGCGTCAGCAAGTTCTGGGTGGCGCTGACCGCGCTCGACAAGGCGGATAAAGGCGAATTGAGCCTCACCGCGCCGGTCACCCTGACGAGGGCCGACATCACCCTCTTCCACCAGCCGATCAAGGCCCAGATCGGCGCCAACGGCTACACCACCACGATCTCCGAGCTGATGACCCGCGCGCTCCAGCAGAGCGACAATACGTGCAACGACGCGGTGCTGTGGCGGGCCGGCGGGCCCGAGGCGGTCCGCGCCTTCCTCCGCGAGAAGGGCATCAACGGAATCCGCTTCGGCCCCGGCGAGCGCAAGCTCCAGAGCGCCATCGCCGGGATCGAGTGGCAGCAGAGCTGGGCGACCAATGGCGGCTTCTACCGCGCCCGCGACGCCCTCCCCCTCTCCGCCCGCCGCGCCGCCTTCGAGCGCTACATCGCCAGCCCGATGGACGGGGCGATGCCCTTGGGCGTCGTCGATGCCCTCACTCGGCTGAAGCGGGGCGAATTGCTCTCCCCGGCCTCGACCCAGAAGCTGCTCGGGATCATGTCGCACACCAAGACCGGCCCCCAGCGCCTCAAGGGCGGGCTGGAGGCGGGCTGGACATTGAGCCACAAGACGGGAACGGGCCAGGTGCTCGGCGGAGTCCAGGCCGGCTATAACGACATCGGCGTGATCACCGCGCCCGACGGCCATGCCTACGCCCTGGCGGTGATGATCCGCCGCACCTCGGCGCCGCTCGGCCAGCGCATGCGGGCGATGCAGAACGCCGTCCACGCCGTCATCGCCTATCACGACCAGGTCGAGCAGTCGGGCGACTATGCCGCCGCCCGCGGCGGCTATTCGCGGAGCGGCGGCCGGCGGTAGGCCTTCTTCCTCCCCGGAACGGGGAGGGGGACCATGCGAAGCATGGTGGAGGGGGCCCACGCCTCCATGCTCGCTGCGCTCGCCCCCCTCCACCGCACTTCGTGCGCGTGGGGGCGAGATTGTGTCCCCCGGACACAATCTTCGACTGCCGGGGGCAGTCGAAAGCCCACGCGCCCTCCCCGTTCCGGGGAGGAAAATCAGGCGTCGTAATCGACTTCGAGGCCCTCGCCCTTGGGGACGGACTGGCAGGTCAGCACGTAGCCGCTCGCGATCTCCTCGTCGGTGAGGCCGTAGCGGGCGGCCATCTCGACCTCGCCCGAGACCACGCGAGCCCGGCAGGTGGCGCAGACCCCGGCCTTGCAGGCGAAGGGCGCTGGAAGGCCGGCGAGGCGGGCGGAATCGAGGATGTTGCCGGCCTCGGCCGAGAAGGGCACGCGGCGCTTTCGGCCGTCGAGCGTGACCAGCATGTCGAGGCCGCGCGCCTGCTCGGACATCGCCTCGAGCTGGGCCTGCAGGGCTTCGGGCGGCCGGTCGGCGGTGAAGCGTTCGATGTGGATCCGCTCGGACGCGACTCCGCGCGCCTTCAGCGCGGCCTCGGCGGCGTCCATCATCGGGCCGGGGCCGCAGATGAAGAAGGCGGCGACGTCCGCCGGGTCGACCAGCGCCTCGAGCACCGCTTCGCATTTGGCGAGATCGAGCATGCCGTTGAACAGATCGATATCCTCCGATTCCTCGGCGAGGAAATGGTGGATCTCGAGCCGCTCCATGTAGCGATTCTTGAGGCGGGCCAGCGCCTCCAGGAAGATCACCGACTGGCTGTCGCGGTTGCCGTAGAGCAAGGTGAAGCGGCTTTGCGGCTCCTCGATCATCGCGGTTCGGATCAGCGACATGATCGGCGTGATCCCCGAGCCGCCGGCGAAGGCGACATAATGGTTGGCGTGGTCGGGATCGAAGTCGCAGGTGAAGCTGCCGTGCGGCTCCATCACGTCGAGCCGGTCGCCGGGCTTCAGCTGATCGTTGGCCCAGTTGGAAAAGAGCCCGCCGGCGATCCGCTTGACCGTGACCTTGAGCTCCCCCTCCTCGGGCGCGACGCAGAGCGAGTAGTTGCGCCTCACCTCCTCGCCGCCGATCTCGGCCCTCAGAGTCAGGTGCTGGCCCGGCTTGAAGCGGAAGGCTTCGCGAAGCGCCTCGGGGACGTGGAAGCGGATCGACTTCGCCTCGGCCGTCTCCTCGACGAGCTCGGCGACTTCGAGGCTGTGGAAGTTGACGCTCATCCGCTGCGTCTCAGTGGCATTTGAACAGGTCGAACGGCTCCGCGCAGTCGCGGCAGCGCCACAGCGCCTTGCACGGCGTCGAGCCGAAGCGGCTCACCTCCTCGGTGTGGGTCGAGCCGCATTGCGGGCAGGCCACGGCGGACCGGGTCGGCGGGGCGATCCCGTAGGCGCGAAGCTTGTCGCGGCCCTCGGGAGTGATCCAGTCGGTCGTCCAGGGCGGCGACAGGATGGTCTCGATACGCACGCCCCGATAGCCGGCGGCGTCCAGCGCGACGCGTATGTCCCGCTCGATCACCTGGGTGGCGGGGCAGCCGGTGTAGGTGGGCGTGATCGCCACCCTGTCCGGTTCGACGGCGCGGACGATGCCGAGGTCGACGACCGAGAGGACGGGGATTTCCGGGTCGGGGACGCTGGAGAGGACTTGCCAGATCGCCGCTTCGCTCCCTCCCCCTTGAGGGGGGAGGGTTGGGGTGGGGGTGGACTCGTTCGAGGACGCGGTGCCTGCGGAGAGTCCACCCCTCCCCAACCCCTCCCCCTCAAGGGGAGGGGGCTTAGTAGCTGCCACCCTCACCACAATGCCTCCGGATAGGTGCGGGGGAGGAATTGCATGGCGCAGAGCAGGTGGCCGAGATGCTCGCTATGGTGGCCCCGGCGGCCGCCGAGGATCGGGCGCTGGGCGGGCGGCGGCTCGAGCCCGGCCTCGGCGAGCACCCGCGCGACCGCCGCTTCGTAATCGGCCCGGAAGGCGATGGGATCGGCGGCGATGCCCTTTTCGGCGAGGAAGCGGAGGAGATCGTCCGCTTCGAACAGCTCGGGGACGAAGCGCGCCATCCAGTCGAGGCCGTCGATCATCCGCCGCCGGCTCTCCCCGGTGCCGTCGCCGAGGCGGATCACCCATTCGGCCGCCAGCTCCTCATGGTAGGCGACCTCCTTCGCGGCCTTCGCCGCGATCGCGGCGATGGTGGCGTCGGCGCTTCCGGCGAGATGGTCGAACAGCCGCCGCTGCCAGGCCGAGAACAGGAATTGCCGCGCCATCGTCTGGGCGAAATCGCCGTTCGGCTGCTCGACCAGAAGGCAGTTGCGGAAATCGAGAACGTCGCGGTGGAAGGCGAGCTTGTCGCCGTCCCTCCCCTTGCCCTCCACCTCTCCCGCGTAGTTCAGGAACAGGGTGGCCTGGCCGATCAGGTCGAGCGCGAAATTGGCGAGGCTCAAATCGACCTCGACCGACGGCGCGTGGCCGCACCATTCGCCGAGCCGCTGGCCGAGCACCAGGGCGTCGTCGCCGAGGCGGAGAAGGTATTCGAACAAAGCTCCGCCTTCGCCCGGCGCCGGCGTGTCGAACGCGCCGGCGCCGGTCACGCCGGAGGGGAGGTCGATCGGGGGAGTCGAAGCCATCAGATATGCTTCACGCCGTCCGGGATCGTGTAGAAGGTCGGGTGGCGGTAGACCTTGTCGGCGGCGGGATCGAACATCGCGGCGTCCTCGCCCGGGTCGGAAGCCGTGATCTGGGCGGAAGGGACGACCCAGAGGCTCACCCCTTCCATCCGCCGCGTATAGGTGTCGCGGGCGTGGCGGAGGGCGATCTCCGGGTCAGGCGCGTGGACCGAGCCGACATGGCGGTGCGACAGGCCTCCCTTCGAGCGGACGAACACTTCCCAGAGCGGCCAGTCGCTCACTTTCGCTCCTCCCCGGAACGGGGAGGAGGACCGCGACGCGAAGCGGCGTGGTGGAGGGGGGCGAGCGGAGCGAGCACGGAGGCGCGGGGCCCCCTCCACCGCGCTGCGCGCGGTCCCCCTCCCCGTTCCGGGGAGGAGCTTATCATGCCGCCTCCTGCTTGCGGCTGTGCTTCTCCGCCCACGCCGCCGCGGCTTCGCGGACCCAGGCGCCTTGCTCCCAGGCGTCGCGGCGCGCTTTCATGCGCTCGCGGGCGACCGGTCCCTCGCCCCGGACGACCGAATAGAATTCCTCCCAGTCGACCTCGCCGAAATCGTAATGGCCGCGCTCCTCGTTCCAGGCGAGGTCGGGATCGGGGACCGTGATCCCGAGGGCATCGGCCTGGGGGACGGTGATGTCGACGAACTTCTGGCGGAGCTCGTCATTGGTCTCGCGCTTGATCCGCCAGCGCATCGACTGCGCGGTGTTGGGGCTGTCGGCGTCGGGCGGGCCAAACATCATCAGCGACGGCCACCACCAGCGATTGAGGGCGTCCTGAGCCATGCGCTTCTGGTCGGCGGTGCCGGCGCACATCGCCATCATGATCTCGTAGCCCTGGCGCTGGTGGAAGCTCTCCTCCTTGCACACCCGGACCATGGCGCGCGCATAGGGGCCGTAGGAGGTGCGCTGGAGCGGCACCTGGTTCATGATCGCGGCGCCGTCGACCAGCCAGCCGATCGCGCCGATATCGGCCCAGGTGAGGGTCGGGTAGTTGAAGATGGTCGAGTATTTGGCCTTGCCCGAGTGGAGCGCCTCGATCATCTCCTCGCGGCTGGTGCCGAGAGTCTCGGCGGCGCTGTAGAGATAGAGGCCGTGCCCGGCTTCGTCCTGCACCTTGGCGAGCAGGATCGCCTTGCGGCGGAGCGAGGGCGCTCGCGAGATCCAATTCCCTTCGGGGAGCATTCCGACGATCTCGCTGTGGGCGTGCTGCGAGATCTGGCGGGTGAGGGTGCGGCGATAGGCCTCGGGCATCCAGTCCTTGGGCTCGATGAATTCGTCGGCCGCGACCCGCGCCTCGAAGGCGGCGAGCCTCTCCGGATCCTCGGTCGAGGCGATAGTCTTCGACTTGCTGAGCTCGGTCGTGTACATGGCCGCTCCTCTACGCGCGCCGCGCCTTTCGATCAAACGCGCTCGATCACCAGGGCGATCCCCTGGCCGACGCCGATGCACATGGCGCAGAGAGCATAGCGGCCGCCGGCGCGCTGCAGCTCCTCGGTGGCGGTGAGGGCGAGGCGGGCGCCGGACATGCCGAGCGGGTGGCCCAAAGCGATGGCACCCCCGTTCGGGTTGACGTGGGGCGCGTCGTCGGGGAGGCCGAGCTGGCGAAGCACCGGCAGGGCCTGGGCGGCGAAGGCCTCGTTGATCTCGATAACGTCCATATCCGAGATGCTTAGCCCGAGCCTCTTCAACAGTTTCTCCGATGCCGGAGCCGGGCCAATGCCCATGATCCGGGGCGGAACGCCGGCGACGGCGGCGCCGACGATCCGGGCCCGGGGGGTGAGGCCGTTGCGTTTCGCCGCCTCCTCGGAGGCGACCAGCATCGCGGCGGCGCCGTCATTGACTCCCGAGGCGTTGCCGGCGGTGACGCTGCCGTCGCCGCGGACGATTGGGCGGAGCCTGGCCAGCGCCTCGACGCTGGTCTTCCTCGGATGCTCGTCGCGATCCACGACCAGGGGATCGCCCTTGCGCTGGGGGATGGTGACCGGGACGATCTCGGCGGCGAGCCGGCCATTGTCCTGGGCACGGCTGGCTTTCTCCTGGCTGCGTACCGCGAAAAGGTCCTGATCCTCGCGGCTTACCTGGAATTCCTGAGCCACGTTCTCGGCCGTCGAAGGCATCGTGTCGTCGCCGTATGCGTCCTTCATCTTCGGGTTGACGAAGCGCCAGCCGATCGTCGTGTCGTACATCTCGGCGTTGCGGTCGAAGGCGGCGGTCGCCTTGGCCATGACGAACGGGGCGCGGCTCATGCTCTCCGAGCCGCCGGCGATCAGCAGATCGGCCTCGCTGCCGCGAACCACCCGCGCGGCCATGGCAACGGCGTCCATGCCCGAACCGCAGCGGCGGTTGAGGGTGACGCCGCCCGATTTGTCGGGAAGGCCGGCGAGCAAGGCGGCCATCCGGGCGAGGTTGCGATTGTCCTCGCCGGCCTGGTTGGCGCAGCCGAGGATGACGTCATCCACCTCGTCCCAGTCGACATCCTTGTTGCGCTCGGTCAGCGCCCGGATCGGGATCGCCGCGAGATCGTCGGCGCGGACGTGGGCGAGCGCGCCGCCGTAACGGCCGATCGGGGTGCGAACCGCGTCGCAGATATAGGCTTCGGTCATTCGCTCTCTCCGATGATCTGGCCGCCGACGCTGCGCGAGAAGCCGGTGAATTCGGCGATGGCTCGGCCGTCCGCCGTTCGCACCGAAACATTGTAGACGCCGGAGCGGCCGACAAGGGCCCGTTCCTCCGCCTCGGCGATGAGCACGTCGCCTTCGCGGGCGGGCTCCAGGTAGACGATCGAGGCCTGGGCGGCGACGCTGCGCAGGTTCCGGCCGTTGCAGGCATAGGCGAAGGCGCTGTCGGCGAGCGCGAAGATGAGGCCGCCATGGGCGGTGCGGTGGCCGTTCAGCATGTCGGCGCGGACCGCCATCCGGACCCTCGCATAGCCCTCGCGCGCTTCCTCGATCTCGAGGCTCCAGGCGGGGCCGGTGCCCTCGGTGGCGAGCCTCGCTCGGGCGACCTTGTCGGCCAGGGCGTTCGAGTCCATGGATGGGGGCCATGGCTTACGAGACCATCGAGTTCAAGCTGGAGGGCGGCATCGCCCGGCTGACGCTCAACCGTCCGGACCGGCTCAACAGCTTCACCGTGAAGATGCACGAGGAGGTGGCCGACGCGCTCTCTTCCCTCGACGGCGCCCGGGTGCTGGTGCTGACCGGCGCGGGACGCGGCTTCTGCGCCGGGCAGGATTTGGGCGACCGGGCGGTGGCGCCGGGCGAGGCGGTCGACCTCGGCCATTCGGTCGAGAGCTATTACAATCCGCTGATCCGGCGGATCACCGCCCTCCCCTTCCCGGTGATTGCCAGGGTGAACGGGGTGGCGGCCGGCGCCGGCGCGAACATCGCTCTGGCCTGCGACGTCGTCGTCGCGGCGAAAAGCGCCAAGTTCATCCAGTCCTTCGCCTCGATCGGGCTGATCCCCGACAGCGGCGGCACCTGGGTGCTTCCGAGGCTGGTCGGGCAGGCGCGGGCGCTCGGCCTGGCGCTCACCGCCGATCCGTTGCCTGCGGAGAAGGCAGCCGAGTGGGGGCTGATCTGGAAGGCGGTCGACGACGAAGCGCTCGACGGCGAGGTCGACGCTCTGGCCACGAAGTTCGCGAACGCGCCGACCCGCGGCCTGGCCCGGATCAAGAAGATGATCCGTGAGAGCTGGGACCATCCGCTCGACCAGGAGCTAGACCTCCAGCGCGACTCGATGCGCGAGCTCGGCTATTCCGACGATTACCGCGAAGGCGTCGCCGCCTTCATGGAGAAGCGAAAGCCGAATTTCACCGGCAAATAGCCCCCTCCCCTTGATGGGGAGGGGTTGGGGTGGGGTGGAGCCTCCGGAAAGGCCACGCTCTTCATTGACTCCACCCCCACCCTACCCTCCCCCATCAAGGGGGAGGGGGTTCAGACGACCAATTCCGCGAATTTCCTGAGATCGATGTTGCCGCCCGAGACGACGCAGACGATGGGGCCCTTCCCCGCCTCTCCGGTGAGCGCGGCGGCCAAAGCGAGGGCGCCGGCGCCTTCGGAGACGACCCGCGCTTTATCGGCGATCAGGCGCATGGCGTCGCGGACCTGATCCAAGGTGACGGTGATCGCGCCGTCGACCACCGGACGCATGCGCTGCCACATGCGGTCGGTGACGCTCTGGCCGCCGGCGCCGTCGACGAAGCTGGCCTGCCAGGCCTCGAAGCGGCGCGGGCCGCCTTCCTTGAGCGACAGAGCGTAGGGCGCGGCGGTTTCGGGCTCGGCGCCGAAGACGCGTACGTCCGGCTTCAGCGCTTTCACCGCGCTTCCGACTCCGGTGATCAGGCCGCCGCCGCCGATCGCGCAGATCACCGCCGCGACGTCGGGGCAGTCCTCGACGATCTCGAGGCCCATCGTGCCGTGGCCGGCGATGAAATCGTGATTGTCGAACGGGTGGATGAAGACGCCGTCCATGCCGTCGAGCGCGTGCGCCTCGGCGATGTTCCAGGCTTCGGTGTAGGAGACGGGAACGATCCGGGCGCCGAGCGCGCGCATCCGGTCGAGCTTGGTCCGGGGCGCCGTCTCGATGGCGACGACGGCCGAGGGGATGCCGGCGGCGCGGGCGGCATAGGCGACCCCCTGCCCGGCATTGCCGGCGCTGATCGTCCAGACGCCGCGGGCGCGCTCCTCAGGCGAGAGGGCCGCCACGGCGTTGGCGGCGCCGCGTATCTTGTAGGCGTTGGTCGGCTGGAGGTTCTCGAGCTTGAGGCGGATATCGGGGCCGTCCGGCCCGAGGTCGAGGCGGACGAGCGGGGTGCGGAGCACGGTGCCGCGGATCCGCCCGCGGGCGGCCTCGACGTCCTCGAGGGCGATCGGTCTGACAGGTTCCGGCATTTCCACCTCCGTGCCCTTCTTCTAAGGAGGGAACATGAAGACACTCAAGCTGCTCAATTACGCCGCCGACCGCTGGATCGAGGGCGGCGGCCTCGCCGAGGTGCAGAGCGCGGTCTCGGGGGAGACGATCGCGCTCACCGGCAGCGAGGGGCTCGATTTCGCGGCCATGCTCCGTCACGCGCGGACGGCGGGCGGACCGGCGCTTCGGGCGATGACCTTCCACGAGCGGGCGTGGATGCTGAAGGACCTCGCCAACGCGGTGATGGCGCGCAAGGAGGAGCTTTACGAGCTCTCCTACGACACCGGAGCGACGCGGACCGACGGCTGGATCGACATCGAGGGGGGCGCCGGAACGCTCTTCTCCTTCTCGTCCAAGGGGCGGCGGGAGCTTCCCAATTCGCGGATCCTCGTCGACGGGGCGATGGAGATGCTTTCGAAGGGCGGCACGTTCGTCGGCCAGCACGTCTTCACCCCCTTGCAGGGCGTCGCCGTCCACATCAACGCGTTCAACTTCCCGGTCTGGGGGATGCTCGAGAAACTGGGGCCGACCCTGCTCGCGGGCGTGCCGGCGATCGTCAAGCCGGCCTCCTCCACCGGCTATCTCGCCGAAGCCGCGTTCCGGATCATGATCGAGGCGAACGTCCTCCCGCCCGGAGCGCTTCAGCTAGTCATGGGCGGGGTGGGCGACCTGTTCGACCACCTGACCCTCCAGGACGTGGTGAGCTTCACGGGCTCGGCTCAGACCGCGATGAAGCTCCAGTCGCATCCGGTGATCGCCCGCGAGAGCGTGAGGTTCATCGCCGAGCGCGACAGCCTCAACGCCTCGATCCTCGGGCCGGACGCGGCGCCGGGCACTCCGGAATTCGACCTGTTCGTCAAGGAGGTCGCGCGCGAGATGACGGTCAAGGCGGGGCAGAAATGCACCGCCATCCGCCGCGCCATGGCGCCGGCCGGGCACCTCGACGCGGTCCAGGAGGCGCTGATCGACCGGCTCGGCAAGGCCAAGATCGGCGATCCGCGCGAGGAGGGCGTGACGATGGGGGCGCTGGCCAGCCGATCGCAGCTCAAATCGGTGCGCGACGCGGTCGCCGAGCTGGCCAAATCGGCCCGGATCGTCTCGGGCGATCCCGAGGTTCCGCCGGTCGAGGGCAACGGGTCGTTCATTTCGCCGATCCTGCTTCGGACCGACGATCCCTGGAACACGGCCGCCGTTCACGACGTCGAGGCGTTCGGGCCGGTGTCGACGATCATGCCCTACCGGGATTTGGACGACGCCATCGCCCTCGCCAATCGCGGGATGGGGAGTCTCGCGCTGTCGCTGTTCACCTTCGACTCCGGAGTGGCCGAGGAGTTCGTGCTCGGCTCGGGCG
>Ga0206353_11476319_pt1 | contig 12611 bp, 9 predicted proteins | sample DielMetaTC5am4_FD_146436 | JGI IMG/M metagenome (GOLD analysis project Ga0206353, IMG submission 146436) | Corn rhizosphere microbial communities from Kellogg Biological Station, Michigan, USA - Diel MetaT C5am-4 (Metagenome Metatranscriptome)... | ecosystem: Host-associated > Plants > Roots >...
CAGTGCTGCTGCGCTCGTCACCCTCCAGCTGACGATCTACTCGATGATCATCGGCGTCGTGCTGGGCCTGGTCCTCGCGGTCATGCGGCTCTCGCCGAACCCCGTGGTCAAGTCGGTCGCCTGGCTGTACCTCTGGATCTTCCGCGGCACCCCGGTCTACGTGCAGCTGGTGTTCTGGGGCCTGTTCTCGCTGATCTACCCGCACATCTTCCTCGGGGTGCCGTGGACGCAGCTCGGGATCGACCTGAACCTCGGGTTCATGCAGAACGCGTTCGTCATCGCGTTCGTGGGCCTGGCCCTCAACGAGGCCGCTTATATGGCAGAGATCGTGCGAGCCGGACTGCTCTCCGTCGATCAGGGCCAGGAGGAGGCGGCGACAGCGCTCGGGATGTCGTGGTGGCAGACCATGACCCGCATCGTCATCCCGCAGGCCATGCGCGTCATCATCCCGCCGACCGGCAACGAGGTCATTTCGATGCTGAAGACGACCTCGCTGGTGGCGGCCATCCCACTCACGACCGACCTGTACGGGGTCGCGCGCGACATCTCGGCGGTCACGTACACGCCCATCCCGCTGCTGATCGTGGCGTCGCTGTGGTACCTGCTGTTCACCTCCCTGCTCATGGTGGGGCAGTACTTCCTCGAGAAGCGGTTCTCGCGCGGCGTCAACGCGCGGCGACCCGACCGCAACGAGCCCGCGATGGCGACCGGGGCCCTCCCGGCTGCCGGCGCACCGGACGGCAACGACCTCGGAGGCAAGGGATGACCGACACGAACACGACACCGATGGTCCTGGCCGAGGGCGTCTCGAAGAGCTTCGGCTCGAACGAGGTGCTCAAGGGCATCGACCTCCGGGTCAACCCGGGAGAGGTGCTCTGCATCATCGGCCCGTCCGGATCCGGCAAGTCCACGTTCCTCCGCTGCATCAACCACCTGGAGCGGGTCGACGCGGGCCGGCTCTCGGTCGACGGCGAGGTGGTGGGCTACCGCCAGCACGGCGACAAGCTGTACGAGCTGAAGCCGAAGGAGGCCGCCCGGCAGCGCCGCGAGATCGGGATGGTGTTCCAGCGGTTCAACCTGTTCCCGCACATGACCGCGCTGGAGAACATCATCGAGGCGCCCATCCGCGTGAAGGGGCTCTCGAAGGCGAAGGCCGTGGAGCGCGGGACGCAGTTGCTTGCGCGTGTCGGACTATCGGACAAGGGCGACCACTACCCGTCGCAGCTCTCCGGCGGGCAGCAGCAGCGCGTCGCGATCGCCCGGGCGCTGGCCATGGACCCGAAGCTCATGCTGTTCGACGAGCCGACGTCGGCCCTCGACCCGGAGCTCGTCGGCGAGGTGCTCGACGTGATGAAGGGCCTGGCCTCGAGCGGAATGACGATGGTCGTCGTGACGCACGAGATGGGCTTCGCCCGCGAGGTGGCGGACGAGCTCGTCTTCATGGATGGCGGCGTCGTCGTCGAGTACGGCGACCCTCGCGAGGTGCTCGGCAACCCGCAGCACCAGCGCACCCAAGCCTTCCTCTCCAAGGTGCTCTAGCCTCCCGCTTCGGTTCCGCCCCACCGTCGAGTACACGAAGACTGCACGCTCCCGCGGCGTGTCGCGTCAAGTCTTCGTGTACTCGACGGTGGGGCGCGACCGGTTCAGGGGGTGAGGACCTTGCGGATGCGCTGGAGCGAGACGGACTCGGCGGTGCCGAGGGACTGGGCGAAGAGGGAGACCCGGAACTCCTCCAGCATCCATCGCGCGTGCACCAGGGACGGCGGCGAGTCCGGGGCGAGCGGGATGCGGCCGCCGGCGTCGGCGTAGAGGGCGACAGCGGTCTCCACCTGCGTCTGCCACGCGCGGTCGCGGCCGGGGTTGGTGGGCAGCGCCTGCATCCGCTGGGAGATGCCGGCCAGGTAACGGGGCAGATGCCGCAGCTGCTCCAACCCGGTCGCCGAGACGAACCCGTACCCGGGCCCGGCCGCGGCCGCGGCAGAGGCCGAGGCGGCAGCCGACCCGCCCGCCCAGACCAGACCGCCCAGCTGCCCCTTGGCGTCGTTCAGCGCAGAGAGATAGGTCAGGGCCGTCACCCCCGCGATCGTCTTCTCCGCCGCGCGGGCCGCGGTGAGGATGCGGGTGACCAGCGCGACCGTCTCGAACATCGCATCCATGACGATTCCGGAGACGCGGTCGCGCACCGCCTCGAACTCGGCGCGCATGAAGACCTGGCCGTCCGGCTTCATCCGGTACAGCACGGAGTCGACGACGGCGAGCAGGCAGTCGTCGAACAGCGCCTTCGTGTTCGGATAGGGGCTGGCGGCGAGGGTGAGCTTCTCGTTCGAGGTGAGGTGCTGCTGCACGTAGGCGACGGGCGACGGGATGCTGGCGAGCAGCAGCCGGCGCACCCCGCCCGGGATCGCGCGTGCCTGCTCGGCGGGCGTCCCCATCAGGCGGATGCTCACCGATCCGCCGTCGTCGACCAGCGCCGGATAGGCCCGGATCACGTTCTGCGTCCCGCCCGGACCGGTGTGGGTGGTGTCGAGGAAGCGCGGGAGCTCGTCGAAGTCCCACGTCGTCAGCCCGGCGCGCTCGAGGGCGTTCGGCGTCCGTGCCTCGGCGACGGCGGCGACGGAATCCCGGGCGCGGGAGCGCAGCCGGTCCTGGAGCGCCCCGAGGTCCTTGCCGCCGGCGAGGGTCCGCCCGCGCTCGCCGATGACCTCGAACGTCGGACGCAGGTGCGCCGGCAGCCGCTCGAGGTCGAAGTCGGACGCGCTGACCCGTGAGGCGGTCAACCGGGAGATGGTGGCCGCGAGCGTCTCGGTGAGGGATGCGGCGGGCCGCACGCCTTCGTGCGCGCGCATCCCGGCGGTGTCGGCGAGCTCGCCGAGCAGTCGCCGCGCCCAGTCCGCTGCGGGCACGACCTGGCGGCGGATCGCCTTCGGCAGCGACTTGATCAGTGCGGTGACCAGCTCGTGACGCAGGCCCGGGACCTGCCAGTCGAATCCGTCCGGAAGGAGCCCCGCGAGCAGGGGAAGCGGCACCTGCACGGTCACGCCGTCGTCCTCTGCGCCGGGCTCGAAGCGGTACCGCAGGGTGAGCTGCTGGTCGCCCTGGCGCCACACCGGCGGGAAGGCGTCCTCGTCGACCTCCGCAGCCTCCTCGTCGAGGAGGGCCTCCGGAGTCATGGTGAGGAGGTCCGGCGTCTCCTGCCGGGCCTTCTTCCACCATCCCTCGAAGGACCGGGTGGATGCGACATCCGCCGGGATGCGCTTGTCGTAGAACTCGAAGACGGCCTCGTCGTCGTTCAGGATGTCGCGCCGACGGGTCCGCTCCTCCAGTTCGCGCAGCTCGGCGCGCAGCTTCCGGTTGGCGCGGTCGAACGCCTGGTGCGAGTCCCATTCGCCGTCGACCAGGGCATGCCGGATGAACAGCTCCCGCGAGAGCTCGGCGTCGATCCGCGCGTACTGCACCCGGCGGCGCGGGATGATCGGCACGCCGAACAGGGTGACGCGCTCGTACGCGACGACGGATCCCTGGCCCTTCTCCCAGTGCGGCTCGCTGTACTGCCGCTTGCAGAGGTCGCCGGCGATGGGCTCGGCCCAGGCCGGGTCGATGGCGGCGTTCATGCGGGCGAACAGGCGGGAGGTCTCCACGAGCTCCGCGCTCATCACCGCGTTGGGCTGCTTCTTGGCGAGGGTGGATCCGGGGAAGATCACGAAGCGCGTCTGGCGTGCGCCGAGGTACTCCGACGAGCGCGGGCCGCGGGCGCTCCCGTGACTGGAGCCCTTCGATCCGGTGGGGGACTCGCGCAGATCCTTCAGCCCGATGTGCGACAGCAGGCCGGCGAGCAGAGAGCGGTGGATGCCGTCCGGGTTCGCCGACGGCTCGCCGATGGCGAGCCCGAGCGGCTTGGCGAGCTGACGCAGCTGCCGGTACACGTCCTGCCACTCGCGCACCCGGAGGAAGTTGAGGTACTCGGCCTTGCACAGCCGCCGGAACGCGCTGGACGAGAGCTCCTTCTGCTGCTCCTCCAGATAGTTCCAGAGGTTCAGCAGAGTGAGGAAGTCGCTGCCGGGATCGGCGAAGCGCGCGTGCTTCTCGTCGGCGCTGCCGCGCTTCTCCACCGGACGCTCGCGCGGATCCTGGATGGTCAGCCCGGCGACGATCGCCATCACCTCGCGGGAGGTGCTGTGCCGTTTGGATTCGACCACCATCCGCGCGAAGCGGGGATCGATCGGCAGCTGGGCGAGCTGGCGGCCGACGGGCGTGAGCCTGGTATCCGCGCCGTTCGCCGTGACGCCCTTCGCGCCATCCGACGTTCCGCGCTTCGCGCTGCTGATCGCGCCGAGCTCGGTCAGCAGGTCGAGGCCGTCCTTGATCCCGCGCGAATCCGGCGGGGTGAGGAACGGGAACGCGGCGATGTCGCCGAGGCCCAGCGAGATCATCTGCAGGATGACCGCCGCCAGGTTCGTGCGGAGGATCTCCGGCTCGGTGAACTCCGGCCGCTTCTCGAAGTCCTCCTCCGAGTAGAGCCGGATGGCGATCCCGTCGCTGGTGCGGCCCGAACGACCGGAACGCTGGTTGGCGCTCGCCTGCGAGATCGCCTCGATGGGGAGCCGCTGCACCTTGGCGCGGGTGCTGTAGCGGCTGATCCGGGCGGTCCCCGCATCCACCACGTACTTGATGCCGGGCACGGTGAGGCTGGTCTCGGCGACGTTCGTGGCGAGCACCACCCGGCGCCGGATTCCGGGGGTGGTCGAGGCCTGGAAGACGCGGTGCTGCTCGGCGGCCGAGAGCCGGCCGTAGAGCGGGAGCACCTCGGTTCCGGGCAGATTGCGGCCACGGATCGCGTCGGCCGCATCCCGGATCTCGTTCTCGCCGGAGAGGAACACGAGCACGTCGCCGGACGCCTCCCGGGCCAGCTCGTCGAGGGCGTCGTTGATGCCCTGCAGGTAGTCGCGGTCGGCGGACGGGATGGGGTCCGGATCGTCCGCGTCGTCCGTTCCGTCCTCGAGCGCGTCGGCGACGAGCGGGCGGTAGCGGATCTCGACGGGATAGGTGCGGCCGGAGACCTCGACGATCGGCGCGGGGGAGCCGTCCGCCGCCGCGAAGTGGCGGGCGAAGCTCGCCGGGTCGATGGTCGCGGAGGTGATGATGAGCTTGAGGTCGGGACGCTGCGGCAAGAGCTGCTTCAGGTATCCCAGCAGGAAGTCGATGTTGAGGCTGCGCTCGTGCGCCTCGTCGATGATGATGGTGTCGTAGGCCCGCAGGAGCCGGTCGCGGCGGAGCTCGTTGAGCAGGATGCCGTCGGTCATCAGCTTGATGCGCGTGGCCCGCGAGACCTTGTCGGTGAAGCGCACCTGGTAGCCGACGAGCTCGCCGACCGACTGGCCGAGCTCCTCCGCGATGCGCTCCGCGATCGTCCGCGCCGCGATGCGCCGCGGCTGGGTGTGGCCGATGCTCGTCCGCCCCAGCTCCAAGGCGATCTTGGGCAGCTGGGTGGTCTTGCCCGACCCGGTCGCGCCGGCCACGATCACGACCTGGTTGTCGCGGATGGCGTGCGCGATCTCCTCCCGCATCCGGCTGACGGGCAGCTCGGGCGGGAAGTGGATGCGGGGGAGGGTCGCGGCGGTCGACATGAGCCCTCCAGTCTATCCGGGCGCCGCGCCGGGCGGCGGGCCAGCGACGAGCCGGCTCCGGACGCACCCCACCCGGGGGCGTTGCCGCGCGACCCCGCCTGACGTAGGTTCTCCTCAACCGGATACGGACGGGATCCGCGGCCGGCTCGGCGTCGAAGGAGACGGGGAGAACCATGAGTCACGGCTATGCGACCATGTCGGTCGCGAGCATCCTGGCGGAGACCGCCCGCCGCATGCCGGACAACGTCGCGCTGATCTTCGCCGGCCGCGAGATCCGCTACGACGAACTCTGGGAGCAGACCCGGCGCTACGCGGGAGCGCTGCGCGAGCTCGGGGTCGGACCGGGCGACAAGGTCGCGCTGATGGTGCCGAACGTCCCCGACTTCCCGCGCGCCTACTACGCCGTCCTCGCCCTCGGCGCCGTGGTGGTCCCGGTGCATGCGCTGCTGAAGGCAGAGGAGATCGCGTACGTGCTCGGGGACTCCGGATCCGAGCTGCTGATCTGCGCCGCGCCGCTGCTCGCCGAGGGCGCCCGGGGTGCGGGGCTCGCCGGCATCCCGACGATCTCCGTGCTCGTCCCGGACGAACTGGTCGAGCAGCTGCCCTTCCCGCGCCTGGAGGAGCTGGCCGCCGCCGCGGAAGCGATCGACACCTACGTGCCGCGCGACCCGTTCGATACCGCGACCATCCTGTACACGAGCGGCACCACGGGCAAGCCGAAGGGTGCGGAGGGATGTCACTTCTCGCTGGTCGAGCAGGTGAACGTGCTGCTGCAGGGGACACTCGATCTCACGCCCGCCGACCGCATCCTGGGCTGCCTTCCGCTGTTCCACACCTTCGGCCAGACCTGCGTCATGAACATGGGGTTCCGCGCGGGCGCCGCCGTGGTGCTGGTGCCGAAGTTCGACGGAGCGACCGCGCTGCAGCTCCTCAACGAGCACGCCTGCACGATCATGACGGGCGTGCCGACGATGTACATCGCGCTTCTGGAGGCGGCCAAGTCCAATCCGGACCGTCCGCCGCTGCGCTACGGGATGAGCGGCGGCGCGGCCATCCCGGTCGCGGTGATCGAACGGATGAAGGAGGTCTACGGCATCGACGTCCACGAGGGATACGGCCTCACCGAGACCTCGCCCGTCGCGTCGTTCAATCACCGCGGCCTGCCGACGCGGGTCGGAACCGTGGGGACGCCGATCTGGGGCGTGGAGGTGGAGATCGCGGACCCGGAGCTCGACGACCGGATCGAGCTCCTGCCGCGCGGCGAGCTCGGCGAGATCGTCGTGCGCGGCCACAACCTGATGAAGGGGTACCTGAACCTGCCGGAGGCGAACGCGGAGGCGGTGGTCGACGGCTGGTTCCGCACCGGCGACCTCGGAACCAAGAGCGACGACGACTACATCACCATCGTGGACCGCAAGAAGGACATGATCGTCCGCAACGGCTACAACGTGTACCCGCGTGAGGTCGAGGAGGTGCTGTCGACGCATCCCGCTGTCGCGATGGTGGCGGTGTTCGGCGTCGCGCACGAGACGCACGGGCAGGAGATCATGGCGGCGGTCACGCTCATGCCCGGCAGCGAAGCGGAGCCGGAGGAGCTGGTCGCGTTCGCGCAGGAGCGGGTGGCGGCGTACAAGTTCCCGCGACGGGTGGAGATCCTGGAGGCGCTGCCCCTCGGCCCGAGCGGCAAGGTGCTGAAGCGCGAGCTGGTGGCGCACTTCGAAGGGGAGGGAGTGGCCGGTCCCCGTTAAGCTCGTTGCGTGAGGATCACGACCATCGCGGGGAAGATCAGCTACATCGTCGGCGTCTTCGCGCTCATCCTGGCGCTGAACGTCTTCCTCATCGCGCGCCTGGTCAACCCGACCCTCGACCTCGTCATCGTCGCCGTGCTCAACATCGCGTACGTGCTCGTGGGTGTCCGCACGTTCCGCGGCGCAGGCGAGAACCGGGTAGACCCCCGGCCGTGGTGGCGCGCGACCGCGAAGCCGGCCGCAGGCTATTGGATCGGCGGAGCGCTCGGCGTCGGCGCGTTCATCTCCTGCGTCGGTGCGCTCGCGAGCAAGCCGGAGGACGCCTTCGTGCCGGCGGTGGCCTGCCTGACGTACGGGGCGCTCGCCCTGTTCTACCTGCACTCGTCGGTGCGTCTGCACGGGATGGATGCGCCGAGCTGAGCCGCCCGCCGCGGCCAGCTTGGAGCCTGTTCCGGGCCCTGCGTGCCTGTCTGCTGCGGTTCGGAACGTGTGCGGGGCGGCGAGCAGCCGCAAACGTTACACACCGCCGCAGTCGCGGTGGGCCAGACCGCTCCCGGCCGAACGTTGCCGGGGCGGACTGCTCCCGGTGCGAGCGACGGGGTCGTAGGGTGAGGCCATGGCGAATCGGCTCGCGGATGCGATCAGCCCCTACCTTCGCGGGCACGCGGACAACCCGGTGGACTGGTTCCCGTGGGGCGCGGAGGCCTTCGCCGAGGCGCGCCGGCGCGACGTCCCCGTCCTGGTCTCGATCGGGTACGCCACCTGCCATTGGTGTCACGTCATGGCGCGCGAGAGCTTCAGTGACCCCACCACCGCCGCCGAGCTGAACGCGCGATTCGTCGCGATCAAGGTCGACCGGGAGGAGCATCCCGAAGTGGATGCGGCGTACCTCGCCGCGGCGAGCGCCTTCACCGACAACCTGGGCTGGCCGCTGACGGTCTTCGCCACACCGTCGGGCACGGCGTTCTTCGCCGGAACGTACTTCCCGCCGGAGCCGGTCGGCGGCCGGGCCTCGTTCCGGCAGGTGCTCGATGCCGTATGGGACGCCTGGGAGAACCGGCGGGCGAATGTCGAGTCGGATGCGGCCCACGTGGGCGAGGCGATGGCGGCCGCCGCCCGGTCGGCCACGGCGGTCGCCGAGCTGCCCGACGGCCACGCGCTGGACGGCGCGGTCGAGCGTCTCGCGCAGGCCGAGGACGGCCTCTACGGCGGCTTCGGCACCGCACCGAAGTTCCCGGTCGCGCCGGTGCTCGGCTTCCTCCTCACGCGCCCCGCCGGGCGGGAGCTCGTGCTGCGCACCCTCGAGCGGATGGCCGACTCCCCGCTGCGCGACCCGGTCGACGGCGGGTTCTTCCGCTACGCCACCCGGCGCGACTGGAGCGATCCCCACTACGAGCGGATGCTGTACGACAACGCCCTGCTCCTCGACGCGTACGCGACCGCGTGGCAGCAGGGCGGCGACGGGTGGGCGGAGCGAACGGCCGACGGCATCGCCGGGTTCCTGCTCGGCGTCCTGCGGCAGCCGTCCGGGGGCTTCGCCTCCGCTCAGGATTCGGAGAGCGTCATCGACGGAGCCCGCGTCGAGGGCGCCTACTACCGGCAGCCGGCATCGCAGCGGGTCGCTCTGGAGCCTCCGCCGGTGGACGCCAAGGTGCTGACCGGCTGGAACGGCTTCGCGATCGGCGCGCTGGCCCGCGCCGGACGCATCCTGGACCGTCCGGCCTGGATCGCGGCGGCGGCCGAGGCGGCGGACGTCCTGCTCGCCCGGCACCGTCGCGCCGACGGGATGCTGGTGCGCGCGTCGCTCGCGGGCCGGGTCAGCGCTGCCGCGGCGACCTTGGAGGACTACGGCGGCCTGGCCGCAGGGCTGCTCGAGCTGGCCCTCGCCGGCGGCGGGCCCGGCTATGCGGTGGCCGCGCGCGACCTGGTGGACCTGTGCCTGGATGCGGCAGGGGATGGTTCCTGCCCGTTCGACGCGCCGGGCGGGGGCGACCCGGTGCTCGCCGCGACGGGATTGGCGGTGCGGGTCGATCCCAGCGAGGGCGCGTATCCCTCGGGGCTGAGTGCGACGGCGACGGCTGCGCACACGCTCTATCTGATGACCGGCGAGCGGAGGTACGAGCGCGCGGCCCGGGAGGGGATGCGGCTGGTCGCCGGGCAGGCGACGCAGTCGCCCAGCGCGTTCGGCGCGTCCCTCGCCCTGATGTCGCGGCTCGCCGGCGAGGCGGAGCAGCTCGTGGTGGTGCGCCCGGCGAGCGTCGGCGCAGGTGTCGTCGGGCTCCTGCGTGCCGCACGCCGGCATCCCGCACCGCTCGTCGCCCTCGTCACGGAGGAGGATGCGGCGGCGCTCGCCGCGGACGGCTTCGAGCTGTTCGAGGGCCGCACCTCCCGCGACGGGCTGCCGACCGCGTATCTCTGTCGCGACTTCGTCTGCCGGCTGCCCGTGACGGACGCGGCCGCGCTCGAGGCCGGCAGTTCCTGAGTCCTTCGGCGTCCGTCAGCTGGCCGGCATTCGTCACGAATGTGCACTTACTCGCGGCTGGGGGCGGGATTCGTCACGAATGTGCACTCGGGCCAAGCGTCAAACGGGATTCGTCACGGCTTCGGCCGCAGGACGCGGTAGGTGAGGTGGGCGACTTCGGGGGTGACCCGCTCCCGGAGCAGCTCCAGCTCCAGGGGCGGGACGCGGTCGAAGACGCGCTCACCGGCGCCGAGCGTGAGGGGGACGATGTGCAGCCGCAGTTCGTCGACGATGCCCGCCCAGAGCGCCTGGTTGAGCGTCTCGGCACCGCCCGCGATCGCCACATCGGCATCCCCGGCGGCCGCGCGAGCCTGCTCCACCGCCGAGTGGATGCCGTCGGTCACGAAGGTGAACGTGGTCCCGGTCAGCTCCAGCGGCTCCCGGGTGTAATGGGTCAGCACGAAGACAGGGGCATGGTACGGCGGCTCGTCGCCCCACCAGCCGATCCAGTCGCCCAGCGCCTCGTCCGGGCCGGGCCAGTCGTGGCGGACCGGGCCGAACATGTTCCGGCCCATGACGTACGCTCCGGCCTGGGTGATGGCGTCGATCTCGGCGGTGTGCGCGTCGGCGTGCTCGAACATCCAGGTGTGCAGCCGCTGGTCGACGCCCTCGCCCATCGGCTTCTCGAGAGACTGGTTCGGGCCGGCGGCGAAGCCGTCGAGCGAGATGGCGATGTCCGCCGTGACGATTCCCATGCCCGAAGGCTAGTCAGGCGCGCTCCACCTTGTCGAGCATCCCCCAGACCGCTTCGCTGAGTTCGGGATGCTCGAGGGCGATCCGCCGCAGCACGCCGTACTCGAAACGCGTGAACACCTCGCGGCCGGCCGACGGATGGTGCGCCCGCGACCGTTCCTCTTCGAGGTCGAACGCCTCGATCGCGCCGGCGCGGAGACCGATCACGACCTGCTCGTCGACGCTGGGGAGCTCCGGGATGAAGTGCCACGGGTCCTCGCCGGCACGGCAGCGGTGCTCGATGATGGCCGACAGTTCGTCACGCGCCTGCTGGCGGAGCAGCTCGATGCTCCGCGGTACGTGCTCGGTCATCTCGCCCTCCCTTCCCCGGGGTCGTGGACGCTCCAGCGCCCTGTGCGCGGCTCCTTCGCCCGCGCAGTGGATTCAGCCTAGGGGGTGCTGCCGACCGTCGCCAATCGCGGTGGACCGAGGTGTCTGCCTACTCCGTCCGAGCGAGGAGGAAGGCGTTCAACTCTGCGGTGAGCGCCGCATCCACCGGGTACTCCCGCCCGTCGAGGTGCGTGATCGGTGCGGCCTGCCGGACGCTGGAGACCAGCCAGAGAGCGTCGGCGGCGACGACATCATCGAGAGTCAGCGCCGCGAACTCGGTGCGGAGGCCGCGCTGCTCGAAGAAGGCGAACACGGCGGCCTGGGTGGTTCCGGCGAGGATGCCCTGGTCGGTGTTCGGGGTCCGGACGACGCCGTCGGTCAGCGTCACCACGTTCGAGGTCGGCCCCTCGAGGGCGAAGCCGTCGCTGCTGACGAACAGCACGTCGTCGGCGCCGCGGCGGACGGCCTCGCGCTGTGCCGCCCGGTTGATGGCGTAGGACAGCGTCTTGGCGCCGGCCAGCAGCCACGGCGAGGTCTCGGCGACGTCGTGGCGGTAGCCGCGGTCCAGCGTGACGACGCGGATGCCGCGGCGGGCCAGCGAGAAGTCCTCGCCCTGGTCGACGAACAGCCAGCCGCTCGGGAACCCGGAACCCTCCACGCCGCGCGTGTAGATCAGCTTGGCGAACAGCTCGGCGTCGCCGCCGCCGTTGCGGGTCAGATAGTCCGCGACGCCCGCACGCACCGCCTCCCGCCACACGTCGACCGCGGGGACCGGCAGGTCGAGCAGGGCGGCGGAGTGGGCGAGCCGCGCCAGGTGCGGCTCCAGCGCCTGCGGATGGCCGTGGATGACGGCGATCGTCTCGAAGACGCCGTCGCCGCGGGTGACCGCCAGGTCGGTGATGCGCACCTGCGGCGCGTCGAAGTCGGCCACCGCATATCCGGGATCGCCGGACTCCGGCGTCCCGGACGGTGTGGTGATGGTGAGGAGAGTCGCGCGCGTCATGCGTCCATTCTGCCGCGCGCATCCCTTCCTGCGAGGTCAGGCGGTCTCGCGGATGCGGAACGCGTCGTCGCCCTGGGGCGGCAGGTCGGAGACGTCGACGGCGTCGACGGCGGCGCCCGGAGGTCCCCGGCGCAACCAGTCCAGCATCCGGTCGACCTGCTCCGGCTCGCCCTCGATCTCGGCCTCGACGGTGCCGTCGCTCCGGTTGCGCGCCCAGCCGCGCACGCCGAGCCGGTGCGCCGCCTCCCGCGCGCCCCAGCGGAACCCGACGCCCTGCACGCCGCCGGTCACGATCGCTCTCCTCCGGATCACAGCACCATTCTGCTCCTGGCCGGATGAGCTTCAATGGGAGGATGACCGCACCCTCGATCCCGGCCGCCGAACGCATCCCGGACCTCCGCTCCGACCTGATCGCAGCCGGATTCGGGGTCGACGCACTCACGGAGCTGTGGGGCGAGGAGGCCGCGGACGCCCTGCACCGGGGTCAGCGCGTCCCGGCCGAACGGGCCCTCGCCCGCCGTGCGGCCTCCCCACTGTCGACGCTCGCGCGGCTGTTCGTCCTCGGCGTCCCGGCGGCACGCGAGGCGGCCGCCGCCGCATTCCCCGCGCTGGGCATCGACGGCGCCATCGCCCTCGGGCTCGTCACGACCGGC
>Ga0206353_10223682_pt1 | contig 12550 bp, 10 predicted proteins | sample DielMetaTC5am4_FD_146436 | JGI IMG/M metagenome (GOLD analysis project Ga0206353, IMG submission 146436) | Corn rhizosphere microbial communities from Kellogg Biological Station, Michigan, USA - Diel MetaT C5am-4 (Metagenome Metatranscriptome)... | ecosystem: Host-associated > Plants > Roots >...
CCCGGCCCTTCCGGCCCTTCCGCACCCGCCCGCGCCGCACCCGCCGACCCGCCCTTCCGCCCCGCCCTTCCGCCGAGGTGCTCGTAGTTGCAGCCCGAGACCGCGTGTCGGGTGCAACAACGAGCACCTCAGCGAACGCAACAGCGAGCACTTGGCACAGGCAACGGCGAGCGCCTCGGCGGGAGGCGTGCCTCGTTCGCCACCGCCCTTCCGTCGAAGTGCTCGTTGTTGCAGCCCGAGACGGCGTGTCGGGTGCAACAACGAGCACCTCGGCGTAGGAGTGCCCCTGCCCACCAACTACGAGCACGCCTGCGGGAGGCGTGCCTCCCCCTTGCCCTCCAACCTTCCGGCGAGGTGCTCGTTGTTGCAGTCGGACACGGCGTGTCGGGTGCAACAACGAGCACCTCGGCGGACAGAGCGGGAGCGGGAGCGGAGAGCGCGGAGGGGGCGGAGTCGGGAGGCGCGGGAGGTGGGGTCAGACGAGGCAGTTGGGGCCGAGCAGGCCCTTCAGCTCCCCGTAGAGGTCTGCGCTGACAGTGACCGGCCGGGGAACCTCGAAGACCCGCGCGACCTGGCCCTTCACCAGCCGCAGGCGCACCTCGCTCTCGCCCGGGTGACGGCCGAGGACCTCGCTCAGTGACAGGACGGTGTCGGTCGTCGCGCGCTGGTCCGGCATCGTGATCACGAGCGGCCCGGAGTCGTTCGCCTGGCCCACGTCGGGCGTCATCAGCGAGAACGCGTGCAGGTTCATCCCGTCGTCGCGCAGACTCACCCGCCCGCGCACGACGACGATGGCGTCTCCGACCAGCTGCGGAGAGTACTCCTGGTACGCCTTGCCCATGAACATGACGGTCAGCTCGCCGCCGAAGTCCTCGACCTGGATCATCCCGTACTGGTTGCCGGATGCCTTCGCCACGCGGTGCTGCACGCTCGTCACGAGCCCGGCGATCGTGACGGTCTCGCCGTCCTGGATGCTCTCGGAGCCCACCAGCTCGGCGATCGACGTGCTCGCGAGCTTGGCCAGCTGGAGCTCGAGCCCCGCGAGGGGATGGTCGGAGACGTACAGTCCGAGCATCTCGCGCTCGAACGCCAGCTTGTCGCGCTTCGCCCATTCCGGACGCTGCGGGATGTGGTGCTGGGTCTGCGTCGCCTCGTCCTCGCCCCACAGGCTGTCGAAGTCGAACCCGACATCGCCGTTCGCCTCGTTGCGCTTGATCTTGACGGCCGACTCGACCGCATCCTCGTGCACCTCGATGAGCGCACGGCGGGTGTGGCCGAGCGAGTCGAACGCGCCCGCCTTGATGAGCGACTCGACCGTCCGCTTGTTCGCGGCGTGGATGGGCACCTTGTTCAGGAAGTCGTGGAACGTCTCGAAGCGGCCCTTGCTCTCGCGCGCCTCCCGGACCCCTTCGACGACGTTCGCCCCGACGTTGCGGACCGCGCCCATCCCGAAGCGGATGTCCTCGCCGACGGCGGCGAAGTACAGGTTGGATTCGTTGACGTCCGGCGGCAGCACCTTGATGCCCATGCGGCGGCACTCGTTGAGGTACAGGGCCATCTTGTCCTTGGAGTCGCCGACGCTTGTCAGCAGCGCCGCCATGTACTCCGCGGGGTAGTGCGCCTTCAGGTAGGCCGTCCAGTACGAGATGACGCCGTAGGCGGCCGAGTGCGCTTTGTTGAACGCGTAGTCGGAGAACGGAAGCAGGATCTCCCACAGCTTGTTCACCGCCTCCATCGAGTAGCCGTTGGCGACCATTCCCGACGAGAAGCCCTCGAACTGCTTGTCGAGCTCTGACTTCTTCTTCTTGCCCATCGCACGGCGCAGGATGTCTGCTTGGCCGAGCGAGAATCCGGCGACCTTCTGCGCGATCGCCATCACCTGCTCCTGGTAGATGATGAGGCCGTAGCTCGTGGAGAGGATCTCGGCGAGCGGCTCGGCGAGCTCCGGGTGGATGGGCGTGATCGCCTGCTGGGCGTTCTTGCGCAGCGCGTAGTTCGTGTGCGAGTTCGCGCCCATGGGACCCGGCCGGTAGAGCGCGATGAGCGCCGAGATGTCCTCGAAGTTGTCCGGCTTCATGAGCCGCAGGAGCGACCGCATGGGGCCGCCGTCGAGCTGGAACACGCCCAGCGTGTCACCGCGCGAGAGGAGCTCGTAGGCGGGACGGTCGTCGAGCGCGAGCTCTTCGAGGACGAGCTCCTCGCCGCGGTTGTCGCGGATGTTGTCGAGGGCGTCGTTGATGATGGTGAGGTTGCGCAGCCCCAGGAAGTCCATCTTGATGAGTCCGAGGGACTCGCAGGCCGGGTAGTCGAACTGCGTGACGATCTGGCCGTCCTGCTCCCGCTTCATGATCGGGATGATGTCGATCAGCGGGTCGGACGACATGATGACGCCGGCCGCGTGCACACCCCACTGGCGCTTCAGGTTCTCGAGCCCGAGAGCCGTGTCGAAGACGGTCTTCGCCTCCGGGTCGGTCTCGACGACCGCGCGGATGTCGACCGCCTCTTTGTAGCGCGGGTGATCCTTGTCGAAGATGCCGGTGAGCGGGATGTCCTTGCCCATCACGGGCGGCGGCATCGCCTTGGTGAGCTTCTCACCCATCGAGAAGGGGAAGCCGAGCACACGCCCCGAGTCCTTCAGCGCCTGCTTGGCCTTGATGGTGCCGTACGTGACGATCTGGGCGACGCGCTCCGAGCCGTACTTCTCGGTCACGTACTTGATGACCTCGCCGCGGCGGCGGTCGTCGAAGTCGACGTCGAAGTCGGGCATGGAGACGCGGTCGGGATTGAGGAAGCGCTCGAAGATGAGACCGTGCTGCAGCGGGTCGAGGTCGGTGATCCGCATGGCGTAGGCGGCCATCGAGCCGGCGCCGGATCCGCGACCGGGGCCCACGCGGATCCCGTTGCGCTTGGACCAGTTGATGAAGTCGGCGACCACGAGGAAGTAGCCGGGGAAGCCCATCTGGGAGATGACGCCGATCTCGTAGTCGGCCTGCTTGCGCACCTCGGGGGTGATGCCGCCCGGGTACCGCTGTTCGAGGCCCCGCTCGACCTCCTTCACGAACCAGGTCTGCTCCGTCTCGCCCTCCGGGACGGGGAAGCGCGGCATGTAGTTCGCGGCCGTGTCGAACTGGACGTCGCAGCGCTCGGCGATCGCCAGGGTGTTGTCGCACGCTTCGGGATAGTCGCGGAACAGCTGCCGCATCTGCTCCGGCGTCTTGAGGTAGAACTCGTCGGCGTCGAACTTGAACCGGTTGGGGTCGTCGAGGGTGGAGCCGGACTGCACGCAGAGCAGGGCGGCGTGACTCTTCGCATCCTCGGCGTGCGTGTAGTGGAGGTCGTTGGTCCCCACCAGCGGCAGGCCCAGGTCTTTCGCCAGCCGGATGAGGTCGGACATGATCCGGCGCTCGATGCCGAGGCCGTGGTCCATGATCTCGGCGAAGAAGTTCTCGCGGCCGAAGATGTCGCGGAACTCGGCCGCCGCCTCCCGTGCCGCCTCGTACTGGCCCAGGCGCAGGCGCGTCTGGACCTCGCCGGAGGGGCATCCCGTGGTCGCGATGATGCCCTTCGAGTACCGGCTGAGCAGGTCGCGGTCCATGCGCGGCTTGAAGTAGTAGCCCTCCATCGAGGCGTACGACGACATCCGGAACAGGTTGTGCATGCCCTCGGTCGTCGCCGCGAGCATCGTCATGTGCGTGTAAGCGCCGGAGCCCGAGACGTCGTCGCCGCCGCCGTCGCCCCAGCGGATCCTGGTCTTGTCGGTGCGATGGGTGCCGGGTGTGAGGTACGCCTCGGTGCCGATGATCGGCTTGATGCCCGCATCGACGGCCGTGCGCCAGAAGTCGTACGCGCCGAACATGTTGCCATGGTCGGTGATGGCGACCCCGGGCATCCCCTGCGCGGCCGCCGCCTCGACCAGCGGTTTGACGCGCGCCGCGCCGTCGAGCATCGAGTACTCGCTGTGGACGTGGAGATGTACGAAGGAGTCGCTCATGACCCCTTCAGCCTAACCGCGACCTACGACAGGCGGAGCACGTCCAGAGCGTGTTGCAGGTCCTCGGGATAGGTCGTCGTGAAGGTGACCCACTCGCCCGTCGCCGGGTGGTCGAAGGACAGCTGTACGGCGTGCAGCCACTGGCGGGAGAGGCCCAGTCGCGCGCTCAGCGCCGGGTCGGCCCCGTACATCGCATCGCCCACGCACGGGTGCCGCTGAGCCGCCATGTGGACGCGGATCTGATGGGTCCGGCCGGTCTCCAGATGGATCTCGAGGAGGCTTGCCGAGGGGAACGCCTCGATCGTCTCGTAGTGCGTGACGGACGGCTTCCCTCCCGCGACCACCGCGAACTTCCAGTCGGATCGTGGATGGCGGCCGATCGGCGCGTCGATGGTGCCCGTGAGCGGATCGGGGTGGCCCTGCACGACGGCGTGGTAGATCTTCTCCACGGTCCGGTCGTGGAAGGCACGTTTGAGGACCGTGTAGGCGTGCTCCGACTTCGCGACGACCATGAGGCCGCTCGTGCCCGCGTCGAGGCGGTGGACGATGCCCGCGCGCTCGGCGGCGCCCGAGGTGGAGATCCGGAAGCCGGCGGCGGCCAGCGCGCCCAGCACCGTCGGGCCCTCCCAGCCGACGGAGGGATGGGCGGCCACGCCGACGGGCTTGTCGATCACCACGATGTCGTCGTCGTCGTGCACGATCGTCAGCTCGGGGACGGCGATGGGGACGATCTGCACCTCCGACTTCGGCTGCCACGACACCTCGAGCCAGGAGCCGGCCGTGAGGCGATCGGACTTGCCGGCCTCGCGGCCGTCCACCGTCACGCCGCCCGCCTCGGCGATCTCGGCGGCGAAGCTGCGCGAGAACCCGAGGAGCTTGGCGAGACCCGCGTCGACGCGCGAGCCGTCCAGCCCGTCCGGGATCGGGATGCTGCGCGACTCCATCTAGCTCTGGGGTTTGTCGTGCTGATTCGAGATGGGCTGATTCGAGATGGGCTGATTCGCGATGGGCTGATTCGAGATCGGCTGCTCCGCCACCGGCTCGTCCAACGCCGCCTCGTCCGCCACCGGCTCGCCCGCGACGGGCTCATCGGCAACAGGCTCGCCCGCGACCGGCTCGTTCTCCGGCTCGACGTCGCTGTCCGGCGCGTGCCGGCCGTCGAGGCCGACGCCGCGCAGTGTGAGGAGGAGGAACAGCACCATGCTCGACACGATCGCCACGTCGGCGAGGTTGAAGATCGCGGGCAGCACGGGGATCTGGAGGAAGTCGACCACGTGGCCGACGCCGAAGCCGGGTTCGCGGAACAGCCGGTCGGTCAGGTTGCCGAGGAGCCCGCCGAGCAGCAGCCCGAACAGCACGGCCCAGGCCATCGACCGGATCCGCGGGGCGTACCAGATGACGAACCCGAGGACGCCGACCCCCACGATGGAGAAGATCCACGTGGAGCCGGTGCCGATCGAGAACGCTGCGCCCGCATTCTTCACGAAGTGGAACTGCAGCAGCTGCCCGAGGACCTGGATCTGCTGGCCCTCGTAGAGGTGGGCGACCACCAGGAGCTTGGCGATCTGGTCGACGAGGTACACGCACAGCGCCACCAAGCCCAGGATCACCAAGGCCCGGACGCTGACCTTGGACCGGGAGGGACTAGCCTCCAAAGCCGGGGAAGGCCGGAGGCTGCTGACCAACCTGCTGGCCCTGGTTGCCGTCGTCGGAGCCGCCCGCGGGCACCGGGGCCGGAACGGCGCTTCCGGCGCCTACCGGAACCGCTGCGCGGCTCTGGCCCGGGTTGGCGCCGCCGCCCTGGACGGGCGCGTCGAGGTCGCGGAGCTGGCTCTCGATGTAGCTCTTGAGGCCCTTGCGGTAGTCGCGCTCGAACGTGCGGAGCTCGTCGATGCGACGCTCGAGACCGGTGCGCTCCTGGTCGAGGGCGCTGATCTGGGCGCGCTGCTTCGACTCGGCCTCTGCGACGATGCGGGCTGCGGTGGCGTGCCCTTCGGCGATGAGCTGGTCGCGCTTCTCGACACCCTCGCGCACGTGCTCCTCGTGGAGCCGGCGGGCGAGCTGGAGGAGGTTGTTGGTGGCGTTGGGGTCGTTCGCGTCGTCCGCCGGCGGCTGGTAGGCCGGAGCGGGCTGAGCCTGCGCCTGCTGAGCGGCCTGTGCGGCATCCTGCTGCGCCTGGGCCAGACGCTGACGCAGGTCTTCGTTCTCGCGCTGGAGACGCTCGGTCTCGCCGTTGTCGGCCTGCGCAGGAGCGGCGACGGCGCCGCCCTGGCCGCCGCTGCGCTGCAGCTCGGCGATCCGGGAGTCGGCGGCCACGAGACGCTGCTTGAGCTCCTCGTTCTCCTGATTCAGGCGACGCAGCTCGACGACGACCTCGTCGAGGAAGTCGTCGACTTCGTCCTGGTCGTAGCCCTCGCGGAACTTCGTCGGCTGGAACCGCTTGTTGACTACATCTTCCGGAGTCAGCGCCATGGCAAGCCACCTTCGTGAAAAATTGGAACAGAAACGCGTTCAGCCAACGCTAGCAAAGCGGATGGGACTCGCGCAGCCATCCGCGCGGTCCGCGCGTCGGCTCGTCAACGATACAACGGGCGCTCGCCTGCTGGCCTCAGCAACACTCAGCGGAATCCCAGGGTCACGTACAACCCGATGATGACCACCAGCATCGTGAGGCTCCACCCGAAATCGATCGCCACAGGACCCATGGAGACGCGCGGGATGATCCGGCGGAAGAAGCGGATGGGCGGATCGGTGACCACGTACGTGGATTCGGCCAGCACCAGTCCGAAGCCGCGCGGCCGCCACTGGCGGGCGAACACCCGGACGAGATCGAGCACGAACCGGGCCCACAGCACGAAGAAGTAGATCAGCAGCGCGTAGTAGACGACGGTCGCGATGATCGAGACGGCAAACACCTACCCAGTATGGACGAAAGCGCACCGCCTCCCCTGCCAGCCACGGAGGAGGCGGAGGGAGCCGATGCGCTTATGCGTCGTTGAAGCGGGGCGCCGCGTGGAGCCGGGCGCCGCGTGCCGTCAGGCCTGGGCGAAGAAGGAGGCGTCGACGTCGGCGTCCTGACCGCCGTGCTCGCCGGAGACCACGACGTGGCTCGGCGAGAGCAGGAACACCTTCGGCGTGACGCGCTCGATCTTGCCGTAGAGCCCCTGGGAGAGGCCGCTGGCGAAGTCGACGAGGCGCCGGGCGTCGCCCTCGCTCATCTGCGAGAGGTTGATGATGACCGGGATGCCCTCCCGGAACGACTCGGCGATCGCCTGGGCGTCGCGGTACTGGCGGGGGTGGACCGTGAGGATCTCGTTCATTTCCTGTACCGATACATTCCGTGCTGTGGACGACTTGCGCAGCGGCGTGACCGGAGCGCGGCCGGCCGCGGGTGCGACCGGAGCGGGATGGGGGACGGCCTGAACGGGGGACGGAGCCGGCGTGGGTGCTTCGCGGCGCGGCTGGTGCTGCTCCTGCTGCTCCTCGAACTCCAGCTCCTCGTCGGCAAGGCCCAGGTAGACCATCGTCTTCTTCAGCGGGTTGGCCATGGCTTCCTCCGTACAGACCTGCGCGACGCCTCGCCACGCACGTGAACTCGTGCTTCGAGATTAACGAACCTCTGGCCGATTCCCGGTAATGGCCGTCCCGATCCGAAGGTGTGTCGCGCCGGCGGCGATGGCCTCCCGGTAGTCCTGCGACATCCCCGCAGAGATCGCCGAGGCGTCCGGGGCGAGCGAGCGGACGCGTCCGGAGGCGGCGCGCACCCGCTCGAAGGCCCTGGCGGGCGCCTCTCCGAGCGGAGCCACCGCCATCACGCCCAGCAGGCGCAGTCCGGGCGTTTCTAGCACGTGCTCCACCAGCGGCTCCAGGTCGCGATCGGCGACGCCGCCGCGGCCGGGGTCGTCCGTCAGGTTGAGCTGGACGAACACGTCGAGGTCCGGCTCGGCCTCGCCCTCGCGCGCGGCCAGAGCATCCACCAGGGAGAGCCGGTCGACCGAGTGGACGACGGACGCGTAGCGCCGCACCTGCCGCGCCTTCTTGCTCTGCAGCTGCCCGACGAAGTGCCAGGTGAGGTCGAGGTCGGCCAGCTCGGCGGCCTTCGCCTGCGCCTCCTGGTGACGGTTCTCCCCCATGTCGCGAACGCCGAGCCCGGCGAGCTCGCGCACCAGCGACGCCGGGTGGAACTTCGTCACGACGATGGTCGTGAGCTCCCCGGGCGAACGGCCGGCGGCCCGGGCGGCGTCCTCGACGCCCTCCCGGACCGCTGCGAGCCGCTCGGCCAGCCCGTTACTTGAGGAAGTCGGGGATGTCGAGGTCGTCATTCTCGTCGTCGAACGCCGGGTCCTTCTGGGGTGCCGCCTCTGCGGCCGGGCTCTCGCCGGTCTGCCAGCTGTCGGCGGCAGGAGCGGGAGCCGCGGCCTCGCCCGTTTCGAACGGAGCGGAGGAGGCCGCCTGCGCCTGCTCCGATCCGGCCTCCACATAGCTGGCGCGCCGGCCGTCGACCGCCGCGGGCCGCGTGTTGGGCTCGCCTCCGTCGAAGCCGGCCGCGATGACGGTCACGCGCACCTCGTCGCCGAGGGTGTCGTCGATGACCGCACCGAAGATGATGTTCGCTTCCGGGTGCACCGCCTCCTGGACCAGGCGAGCGGCGTCGTTGATCTCGAAGATGCCGAGGTTCGATCCGCCCTGGATGGAGAGCAGGACGCCGTGGGCGCCGTCGATGGACGCCTCCAGCAGCGGCGAGGCGACGGCGAGCTCTGCCGCCTTGATCGCACGGTCGGCGCCGCGCGAGGAGCCGATCCCCATGAGCGCCGAGCCCGCTCCCTGCATGACCGACTTGACGTCGGCGAAGTCGAGGTTGATGAGTCCCGGGGTGGTGATGAGGTCCGTGATGCCCTGCACACCGGCGAGGAGCACCTGGTCGGCGGTGGAGAACGCCTCCAGCATGCTGATGCCGCGGTCGCTGATCTCCAGCAGCCGGTCGTTCGGCACCACGATGAGGGTGTCGACCTCTTCCTTCAGCCGCTGGACGCCGATCTCGGCCTGCTGCTGCCGGCGCTTGCCCTCGAACGAGAACGGCTTGGTGACGACACCGATCGTCAGCGCGCCGATCGACTTCGCGATGCGTGCAACGACCGGGGCGCCGCCCGTGCCGGTGCCGCCGCCCTCACCCGCCGTGACGAAGACCATGTCGGCGCCCGCGAGCGCTTCCTCGATCTCCTCGGCGTGGTCCTCCGATGCGCGACGGCCCACCTCGGGGTCGGCTCCTGCGCCGAGGCCGCGGGTGATCTCGCGCCCGACGTCGAGCTTGACGTCGGCGTCGCTCATCAGCAGCGCCTGCGCGTCCGTGTTGATGGCGATGAACTCGACGCCGCGGAGGCCGAGCTCGATCATGCGGTTGACGGCGTTGACGCCGCCTCCGCCGATGCCGACGACCTTGATCACGGCGAGGTAGTTCTGTTGTGCTGTCACGTCCGGCCTCCACGGGAACCTTCGACCTCAAGTTGAGGCTTAAAGTCTTGCTCAGTATGCAATTCTCGATCCGACGTTAGGTGCGCCGTGGCCCCGCCCGGGTAACCCGGCAGGCGTGTCGGAAAAGTGCCGTCCATCTCGGCGCTACCCTGTCGTCACGCTGTGCGGCGACGAGACATCGTAACGGGATGCGTCGGCCGCGCTTTTCAGCAGAGCAGCGAGGTCCGCGGCCTTCAGCGAGGAGTCCTCTGCGCTCCCCCAGACCACGGTCGCATGTCTGCTCCGCAGGGTGAAGCTGACATCGTCCTTCGTCTTCGCGGCGATCGTGTCGACCTGCGCCAGGACGCCGGGAGGCAGGGCGCTCAGCACGCTCGCGGCCGCGGCGAAGCCCGAGTCCGCATCCACATCCGCGGCTCCGCCGCTGGCCGCGATGAGCGGGAAGCCGTCCGGCCGCTTCTCGCTGCTCGCGATGGGGACCTTGGCCGCATCCACCAGGGTGTAGGCGCCGCCCTGCTGGATGACGCCGACCGGCTGCCGCTCCACCACGCGGACGACGATCGAGTCCGGCGGGTGGCTCTCGACCGTGTAGCTGCGGATCAGCGGGAAGGCGGCGAGGTCGCTGGAGATCCCCGCCTGGTTGAGCAGCGGCAGCGGCGTGCCCCGCTGATCCGAGAGCTTCTTCTCGATGGCGGTCGCATCCAGCCGGGAGGTTCCCGTCACCTGGATGTGCTTGAGCGCGAGCAGCGGAGAATACGCGACGATCGCGACGGCGAGCACGAGGGCGGCCACGACGCCCGCGGCGGCCAGCCAGGCGAGGCGGCGTCGCCGGGACCTCTTGGTGAAGCGACGGACCTCCCCGCGCTCGACGCGCTTGCGCTCGCGACGGGCCGTGCGCAGCGCCTTGTCGATCTCGCGGTTCGTGGGCAGCCGCGAGTAGGGCGAGCTCTCCGTGCGGGACGTGGGAGCGGGGAGCGGCGACCGGACGGGATCCCGCTGCTCCGGCTTCACCACGGGGATGGGCTCGGTCACGGTACCGACGGTCCGCGGCGCGGCCTCGTCCCGGCCTCGCCCGCCGCGCCCGCCGCGCTCCTCCGCGTTTCCATGCGGCGCGGCGGACGCCGTGGCCGGCGCCTCCTGCCGGTCGAAACCCTGAGGACGCTTCACGGGACGCCTACTCCGCCGGGACGGCGTCCGGGTGCTCCCGGCGCAGCGAGTCCAGCAGCTGGGGGACGATGCGGTACACGTCGCCGCAGCCGAGCGTGATCACGAAGTCGCCCTCGCGCGCGATCTGCGCGGTGTGGTCGGCGGCCTGCTGCCAGTCCGCGATGAAGGCGACGTGCTCGGGATGCGCGAAGCGGTCGGCGACGAGCGCTCCGGTGACGCCGGGCTCCGGGTCCTCGCGGGCGCCGTAGACGTCCAGCACCACGGTCTCGTCGGCGTACTGCTCGAGCGTCTCGGCGAACTCCCGCGCGAACAGACGCGTGCGGCTGTAGAGGTGCGGCTGGTGGACGGCGATGATCCGGCCGTCGCCGACGACGGTGCGGGCGGCCGAGAGGGCTGCGGCGACCTCGGTCGGGTGGTGCGCGTAGTCGTCGTAGACACTGACGCCGCCGACGGTCCCGTGCAATTCGAAGCGGCGCTCCGTGCCGCCGAACTCGGCGATGGCCGCGAGTGCTGCGGCCGGGTCGAAGCCGAGGCCGGTGAGGACGGCGAAGGCTCCCCCGGCGTTGATCGCGTTGTGACGGCCGGGAACGCGCAGGCGGGCCGCGTAGTCCTCGCCGCGGTAGCGGAGCACGAAGGACACCGGACCCTCGGTGACGATGGAGTGCACGCGGACTTCGGCATCCTCGGCCTCGCCGAAGGTGACGATGCGCTTGTCCGGCGCCTCCTCGCGCAGGCGGCGCGTGACATGGACGGCGCCGGGGTCGTCGGAGGACACGACGACGAACTCGTCGGCCTCGCGCGCGAACGTGACGAACGCATCCTCGAACGCCTCCAGCGAGCCGTAGTGGTCGAGGTGGTCCGGGTCGACGTTGGTGATCAGGGCGACGGCCGTGTCGTACAGCAGGAACGAGCCGTCGGACTCGTCCGCCTCCACCACGAACAGCTCGCCGGTGCCCGTCTGAGAGCTCTTGCCGAGGGAGGCGATCACGCCGCCGTTGACGAAGCTCGGGTCCTCGCCGAGGCCGAGCAGTCCGGTGATGATCATGCCGGTGGAGGTGGTCTTCCCGTGGGCGCCGGCGACGGCGACCAGGCGGGACCGCTTGATCAGCCAGGCGAGCGCCTGGGAGCGGTGCAGCACCGGAAGGCCCTTCGCCAGCGCCAGCTGGTACTCCGGGTTGTCCTGCCACAGGGCGCCCGTGACGACGAGCGTGTCGGCGTCGCCGACGTTGGCCGCGTCGTGGCCGACGGTGATCGTCGCCCCGAGGCCGCGCAGGGTGTCGATGTTGGCGGAATGCCGCACATCCGATCCCGTCACCGTGTAGCCGGCCTCGAGGAACAGGCGGGCGATGCCGCTCATTCCCGAGCCGCCGATGCCGACGAAGTGCAGCTTTCCGAGCTCGTCGGGCAGGGTGAGATTCGGGTCTGGCTTGATCGTCACCCATGCAGCTTACGCGGCGAACCTCCATAACCCTTCGAGGCGCCGCCGACGCCGGCGGTTCCGGGTCAGAGCGACTTATGGATGAGGGCGACCATGCGGTCGGAGCCGTCGCGGACGCCCGAGGAGGCGGCTCGAGCGGCCATCCCGGCGACGCGGGTCGTGTCGGCGAGCAGGGGCAGGAGGTGCGCATCCACCCAGCTGGGAAGGAACTCGGCGTCGTCGACAAGGAGCCCTCCCCCGGCCTCGACGACGCCGGCCGCGTTGAAGCGCTGCTCGCCGTTGCCGATCGGGAAGGGCACGTAGACGGCGGGGATGCCGAGGGCGGCGAACTCGCACACGGTCGCAGCGCCCGCGCGTGCCACGGCGAAGTCGGTGAGCGCGAAGGCCAGGTCCATCCGGTCGCAGTAATCGAGCAGGCGGTAGTGCTCCACGCCGGGGTCGGTCAGCTCGCCGCGTCCGCCCTGGATGTGCAGCACCTGCCAGCC
>Ga0206353_10825213_pt1 | contig 12504 bp, 9 predicted proteins | sample DielMetaTC5am4_FD_146436 | JGI IMG/M metagenome (GOLD analysis project Ga0206353, IMG submission 146436) | Corn rhizosphere microbial communities from Kellogg Biological Station, Michigan, USA - Diel MetaT C5am-4 (Metagenome Metatranscriptome)... | ecosystem: Host-associated > Plants > Roots >...
GCCCGTCCCACCGCTCAGCGTCCAAGTCATCGAAGACCCCGCCGATGATTGCGGCTGCTTCTTCGGCGTCGAACGGAGACGGCGGATACCCCTCCGGCACGAGCTCGGGATCGCTGTTGCGGGCTGCGGTGCAGGCGTAGTAGCGACCCCCCGGACGCAGCACTCGAGCTGCTTCGCGAACCGCCTCAACCGGGTCCTCCAGGTGGTACAGGCACCACAGGTGTGTCACCTCGGCGAACGTCTCGTCCGCAAAGGGCAGCCGGAGTAGGTCCGCTCGTACGACCGGCCGATGTGGGCATTGAGCGAGCTGCGCCGGCGACAGATCGAGACCCACCCATCGCACCGTTGGCGCCAAGCGCGCTGCCAGCCGCCCTTCCCCGCAGCCGGCATCGAGCACCGGCCCAACCAGCTCTGGCGCCACTATGTCGTGCACGTCGCGCGGCGCGATCCAAGCCCGTCGCCGCGCGGGATCCGCGTCGTAGTCCTGAGGAACTGTCGGCACCACGCCAGGCTGGCACCGGACGGCCGCGGCGGCCACCCAGTTGCGCCGCCCCTTGACGCGGGTCCAGCCGGGAGGAATTCCGGTGACGGCGCGCCCGAAAACGCCGGCTGCGAGCGGCGAGTTGTCCAGCGGCGCCCGAACACAGTGGCTCGTTAACGATCAAGCACCTGCCTCGACGTACGCCTCACGCCGCGGCCGCTGGGCGCTGAATCGTCATGCAGTCGTAACCGGCGCGCGACGCGTTCGGGAAACCACCAGTTCCAGCGGCCGAGCAGCGCGACCAGCGCCGGCACGACGAGGCTGCGGACGACGAGGGCGTCCAGCAGGATGCCGGCGCCGAGGCCGGTGGCGAGGATCTTGATGTCGGTCTGCGGGCCGGTTGACATCGCGAGGAACGCGAGGGCGAGGATCGCTGCGGCGCTGGTGACGATGCGTCCGGTGCGGGCGAGCCCCTCCACCACCGCACGCTCGGTGGAGCCGGTGCGGTCGTACTCCTCACGGATGCGCGCGAGGATGAACACCTCGTAGTCCATCGACAGACCGAACAGGAACGCGAAGACGAAGACGGGGACCCAGAACGTCACCGCTCCTGTCGCGTCGACGCCCCACACCGCGCTGCTTCCCCAGCCCCACTGCCAGACCATCACCAGCACGCCGTACGCGCCGGCCACCGACAGCAGGTTGAGCAACACCGCCTTCACGGCAAGGGCGACCGACCGCAGCGCGCGGGTGAGCAGCAGGAACGTCAGCACGGCGATCGTCGCGAGCATGAGCGGGAAGTTGCCGTAGATCGCATGCACGGCGTCGACCGTCGATGGGCCGACCCCCGCGACGCCGATGACGGCCGGGTCGTCGCGTACCGCGTCGCGGACGGCGGTGACCGTGGCCTTGCCGGCGTGCTGGCCGGCCTCCGCGGCCGGCAGCACGTCGACGAGGGCCGTCCCCGCGCGGCGGGCCGTCGCGGGCGCGACCACGGCGTGTACGCCGCTCACGCTGCGCAGCCGGGTCTCGACCGGCGCGGGGTCACCGTGCACGAGCACCTCTAGGGGCGTGAGGACCCCGCTCGGGACGCCACCGTGGGTGAGCGTGTCGAGTGCGGTCCGCGCCGGGCCCTGCTTGCTCAGGGTCGCGGTGCGCGGCTCACCGAGCCGGATCGCCAGCAGCGGCGTCGCGAGTGCTGCGAGGACGGCGAGGCCGAGCAGGGCGGCGACGATCTTGTGCCGGTAGACGGCGGCTGCCCACCGGGACCAGGTGGTGCTGACCGCGTCTTCCCGCCGTTCGTGTGGCCACTCGAGCCGGTCGCCGGCGCGCGCGAGGAGCACGGGGAGGAGGGTCACCGCCACCGCAACGGAGACGAGCGGGATGAGCATGCCGGCGTAACCGATGGAGCGCAGGAACGGCACGTTCAGCGCGACGAGGGAGAGCAGCCCCGCAGCCACGGTCAGTCCGGAGAACACAACGGCGCGGCCGGCGGCGACCGTTGCGGCGAGGGCGGCAGCGCGGGCGTCGAGCCCGGCCGCCCGTTCCTCGCGCCAGCGGGTGAGTACGAGCAGCGAGTAGTCGATCGCGACGCCGAGGCCGATCAGGGCGACGAGGTACTCGACGATGAAGCTGACATCGGTCAGGGCGGTGAGTCCGCCGAGCAGCAGGAACGTCGTGAGGATCGAGATCGCGGCGACGAGCAGCGGCAGCGCGACGAGGAGGCTGGCGAAGACGACCACGAGCACGACGAGCGCGCCGAGGCCACCGATCATGCTCTCGGCGGCCACGCCGGCGCTCTTCTTCGGTGGCGCGGCGTTGGTGAGCTCGCGCATGCCGGTGACGTGCACCGTCCACCCCTCGGGCGCGGCCCGGCGGACCGCGGCGGCCAGCGTGTGGTCGAGTTTGGACTGGCCGTTCTGCTTGCTGTTGCGGGGGGTGAAGACGAGCGCGAAGGTGCTGCGCCGGTCACGGGTGAGGAACGTGCGGTCGTGGGTGTTCGCGTAGTCGACGACGCGTACGCCGGCCTGGCGGCTCGCGGCGGCCAGAATGCCCGCCGCGAGCGCCAGCTGCTGGGGGTCGGCGAGGGTCTTCCCCGCCGGCGCGGTCACGACCGGGACGATCGGCTCCTGCTGGCCACCGTTGCCGAAGAGCCGTAAGACGTGCTGGTCGGCCTCGTAGCTGGGCTGAGCCGGCATGGCGTAGGTGTCGGTGAACCGGCCGATCGTGTGCGAGGCGGTGGCCGCGCCGCCGAGTGCCAGCAGCAGCCAGCCGAGGACGACGAGCCTCGGGTGCCGCAGGACGGCGCTGGCGAGTCGGTGCATGTCAGGCGACGGCGACCGACTGCGGCGAGGCGTGCCAGACGTCGGATGAGCGCAGCGACCGCACGACCAGCCCGAGCAGCACGGCCATGGCGGCGAAGGCGACGGCGACGAGCGGCCGCGCGCCCGACCCGAAGCCGACGCCTTGCGCGAACGCGCACACCGTGAGGGTCGGCGCGATCCAGCGGGGCGCGCCACCGCGGACGGCAGCGAACGCGAGCAGCGCGACGCCGAGGTCGAAGAGCAGGGCGAGCGGGTCCACGGAAGCGGCGGCGCTGGAACTGATCCGGTCGAGCGCCGTCGTCGCGTGGTTCGGGTCGAGCGAGCTCACGATGGAGGGGGCGCTGTCGGCCACGCCGTCCTCGAACAGGATCACCAGCCCGCCGGCTACGCCGGCGATGCCGCCGGCCACGGCCAGCCGGGGGGAGTGCGGAACAAGGGTGATCGCCAGCCAGACCAGTCCGGCGATCATGATCGGGATCGACAGCGTTTGCAGGGTGAGGCCGGTGACCATCGCGCCGTGCTGCGCCGTCAGTGCCTTGACCAGGTCGCTGCCGCCGTCGGACAGGGTGGGCAGCACGAGCATCGAGACGAGGACGAGGACAGGTCCTGCCACGAGAGCGACGGCCCCGGCGCGGGCGGGTTTGGACATGAGGTCTCCTTGTCGGTCAGTGCGGTTGCGGTGAGAGCCGGTGCCAGGGTCGTGGCGCGAGGCAATCCGGCCAAGCCGGGTAGCCTCCGGCTCGGTTCGGGTTAGCCTCCGCAGCAGTGGGGGCCATCCGCATTGACCAGCGAGCGGGCGCCGCTGACGATCAGCCGATGTTGCGGGTCGGGCGGCGTGCGCGCCTTGCTGCACCCGTGCTGGCCGTCGCCACGTTGCTGGCGGCGGCGCTCGCCCTGCAGCTGCTGGCCGGCGGGATCCGCGCGCGCAGCCTCGGGCCGGTCGTGCTGGCGATGTCGGTCGGTGCACTCGGCGGCCTGATCCGGCTGCACCGGCCGGCGCAGCGCATCGGCCCGCTGCTGACGGTCACCGGCCTCGGTTTCGGCCTGGGCAGTCTGGCCGCGAGCGCACTCGACTACGGCGCCGCGCACCCGATCCCGCACCTCGCGGCGCAGGCTGCGTTCGCGGTCGTGGCGTTCTCCCGCGTGCTCGTCGCGGCGTGGGTGCTGTTCATCCTGTGGTTCCCGGAGGGGCGCATCGGCAGCCGGCGGTGGCGCGCGGTCTTCGTCGCGTCGCTCGCGTTCTGCGTCGCGGTCAGCGCCGTCGTGTGGCTGGTCGGGCCGGCGGACCGGGTGTTCGACTTCTACAAGGGGACGGCGGTGCCGCCTGGGGCGGGCGGCCCGTTCGCGGGTGCGTGGCCGGGGGCTGCCAGCGCCTCCGATCTGGTGCTGCTGCTGCCACTGGTCGCGCTCGGCGACCTGGTGCAGCGCTTCCGGCGCGGGGACGCCGTGCTGCGCGAGCAGGTCCGGTGGCTGCTCTACGCGTCAGCGACCACGATCGTCATGCAGATCGTCGGCGCCACGCTGGTGACCCGGGGCAGCGCGTTCGGCAATCTCGGCCTCGCGTTCAGCATCGCTACCCAGCCGCTGCCGATGATCGGCGCGACCGTCGCGATGCTGCGCTACCGGCTGTGGGACATCGACCTCGTCGTTTCGCGCACGCTCGTGTACGCCGTGCTGTGGGCCGCCTTGTCCGCGCTGCTGCTGGTCCCGGCGCTGGCGGCGGGGCTGCTCGTGGGTGGCCGTGACGCCGCGACTGCGGTCGCGATCGCGCTGCTCGTGACGGTCGTGTTCCACCCCGCTCGCCGGCGACTGGAGGCGACCGCCGAGCGGCTGGTCTATCGGCACCGGACGCGGCCCTACGTGCTGCTGTCCGGCGTGTGGGAGATGCTGCGCGCCGCCGACCTCGACCGGCTCGGCCCTCTTGTCTGCGAGGGAATTCGCCGCGGCCTGCAGGTGGAGTGGGCCGGGTTGTGGCTGCTCGCGACCTCACCAGTGGCTACGACGTTGCGTCCTCTCGGCCTCAGCGGCGCCACACCGACGGAGGCAGTCGCCCTCTCCGACCCGACGGTTGCGACGCTGCACGACGCGCACACCGCCGTCCTCGATGGGCCGCCGATGCGTGAGCTCGACCCGCTGTGGCCGGCCCCACCGGAGGCGGTCGTTCCGCTCGTTGCGGGTGAGGATCTCGTGGGGCTGCTGGCCTGTGGCGGGCGTCGTGGTGACCGGCTGCGCGCCGGGGACTTCGAGTTGCTGGAGATGCTCGGTCGGGAGTGCGCGATGCGGCTGCGCAACCTGCGCCTGGAGGCGCAGCTGCGCGAGCGGCTCGCCCAGATCGAGGAGCAGGCGGTGGAGCTGGCGCGCTCCCGGCAGCGGCTGGTCAGCGCGCAAGACGAGGAACGCCGTCGCATCGAGCGCAACCTGCACGACGGTGTCCAGCAGCAACTGGTCGCGCTGGTGGCCCGGCTGCACCGGGCGGCCGGTGAAGGCGCGCCGCAGCTCGCGGCTCTGGCGGCGGAGGCCGAGGACGCGGTGTTCGCCCTGCAGGAGCTAGGCCGCGGCATCTACCCGAGCGTGTTGAGCGATCAGGGGCTGGCGGCGGCGCTGCGGACGCAGGCCGCGCGAATGCCGGTCACTGTCCGCATCGAGGTCGACGACGCGCTGCTCGGCCGGCGGCTGGACCGGGAGGCCGAGGCCGCGCTGTACTTTGTCGCGCTCGAGGGACTCACGAACGCCTACAAGCACGCCGACGGCGCGTCGATCGCGGTGTGGCTGCACGCCGAGGGCGAGACCGTGTCGCTGGAGGTCGTCGACGCGGGCCCGGGCTTCGCCGCACGTGGCGGCGGCGGCAGCGGCCTGCAGAACATGCGCGACCGGATGGCGGCCGTCGGCGGCACGCTCGCCGTGCACAGCACGGTGGGGCAGGGCACGCGGGTGAGCGCGGCGATCCCGCTCGGGTCGGATCCGCGGCGGCCGGCTCAGCCGGTGCCGGCCGACTCCCGCAGGTAGATCAGCACCGCGGCGACGCGCCGGTTCAGCTCCGGCTCGGGGCCGACGCCCAGCTTCCCGAACACCGTCGCGATGCGCTTCTCCACCGCGCCGACCGACAGGTAGAGCTCGTCGGCGATCGCCTGGTTGGACCGCCCCGCCGCCATCAGCTCGAGGACCTGCAGCTCGCTCGGCGTGAGCGTCGCGAGCCGGGACCCGGGTTTGCGTGCCCGTCGCTGCAGGAGCGTCTCTACGATCCTCGGGTCCAGCGCTGAACCGCCGGCCGCGACCTCGCGGAGCGCGCGGAGCAGCTGGTCGGCGTCGCCGACTCGCACCTTGTGCAGGTAGCCGTAACCGTCGACGCCGTTCTTCAGCAGTGCCCACACGTATTCCTCGTCGTCGTGCTGGGACAGCACCACAATCCCGGTCTCCGGTCGCTCACGCTTGATCACGTGAGCGGCCTCGATGCCCTCCATCGAGTACGTCGGCGGCATCTTCACGTCCATCAGCACGGCGTCTGGGTGCAGCTGCCGTGCTGCCGCGAGCACCTCCTCGTAGTTCCCGGCCACACCGACGACCTCCACCCCGGCCTGCTCCTCGAGGAGGCGCCGGGTGCCCTCGCGGGCGATGTAGGCGTCCTCGGCGATCAGGACCCGTAGTGGCGCTGCTGCGCTGTCCATGCCAGGAATCCTGGCGCAGACGGGCGGAAGGCGTGCTCGCTGCGTGGCGGGGATGGCTGTCATGCCGTCGGCGTACCCGTCAGCCTCCCGAACGCGGACCGCGCCGCTGGGCGATCCACTCGTCGCGTCCCGGACCACGGTACTTTGCGATAGGAAGCCCTCATGCCCAGCGACATTCCCTGGTCGATCGGTAGCTGCGACAGCGACGGCGAGTCCATCTACTACGAGGTTTCCGGACCGCCTGACGCCGACGTCCTGGTGCTGGGCCACGGAGCGGGCGGCAACCGCACGGTGTGGTTCCAGCAGGTGCCGCACTTCGCCCGCACCTACCGCGTCGTGACGTGGGACCAGCGCGGGTTCGGCGCGTCCACGAACAGGAACGACGATGCGAACCCCCGGTCGGCGGCGCGCGACCTCGTCCGCATCCTCGACGCGGTCGGGGCGCCACGGGCGCATGTGGTCGGCCAGTCGATGGGTGGCTGGGCCGCCATGGGGGCCACACTGGCTGCCCCGGAAAGAGTGCGCAGTCTGGTCATCGCGGACAGCCTGGCCGGCATCTCCGTGCGCGAGTGGCTCGAGCGCGTCGGGCTGCCGCGCCGGCCGCAGCCGGTCGTCGGATACCACCCGGCGCTGAGTGATCGGTTCGCCGAGCAGCATCCGGACCGCGCGTTTCTCTACCAGCAGATCGGCCGGTCCGGCCTGGCCGCGGACGAGCAGCCGCCGGCCAGCGCGACGCTGGGACTGAGCGAGGTGCTCTTCACCGACGAGCAGGTCGCGGCGATCGGCTGCCCGGTGCTGTTCGTCGTCGGCGCGGACGACGACATCTTCCCGCCGGACTGGATCGAACGGACGTCGGCAAAGGTGCCCGGCGCGCGGGTGGAGGTCATCGCCGACGCGGGCCATTCGCCGTACTTCGAGCAACCCGAGCGCTGGAATGCCGTCGTCGGCGACTTCCTCCAGCGCGCTTCCTAACCGGGTTCGCGGCAGACGGCGAGCCGGGGCGGGCGCCCACGCCGGTCCAGGCGACACCTCACGGGCTTCGGCTGGCGACGCCGGCGGACACGCCGAAGACCCCCGATCGCGTCGAGGGTGAAGCACCAGCCTCAGTGCAGGACGTTGACCGCGCGCGCGACGACCAGCGCGACGACGCAGACCGCCACGGCCGACTGGGCGAGCATCAGCAGCTTCGCGGTGCGGGTCAGCGGCATCGTGTCGGTCGGGCTGAAGGCCACGACGTTCGTGTAGCTCACGTAGAGGTAGTCGGTGAACATCGGCTTCCAGTCGGCCTCGGCGAGCTCCGCGGTGGCCATCTGCGGGAACAGGAAGTCCGGTGCGTCGTGGCCGCCGGCCGCGCGCTCGAACGGGCCGCCCTGGTCTATTTCCCAATACCACAAGGCAAAAGCGATGACGTTGGTGAGGTAGATCGCGGCGCCGCTGCCGAGCAGCCCCTTCGCGTCCCCACCCACCCGGCCGTTGAGGATCTGCTCGATCAGCAGCGCTGCCGAGATCATGTTCGCCAGCGTGACGAGCGCCGTGAGGCCGATGCTCGCGTGCCGGGCGAGGGGGTGGCGCCGGTCGAGGTAGACCGGGTTCAGCGAGGTGAGCAACGCCAGCAGGGCGAGCTCGAGCGCGGGCAGCAGGTAGTGCGGCTTCAGCGCGAGCTTGTCCGGCAGCAGGATCTGCAGGGCGACCGCGGCCAGCACTGCGAGCATGACCGGCAGCCGGTTCTCACCCCGGCTGATCCGGCGCCACGACGGCCTGCTCTCGACCGATGTCGTCGCTTCGTCCCCGCCCCGCACGCCCTTCAGTAAACCGAGGATGCGCGCGAAAACCGTGGATTCACGCGCGTACGCCGGTCACCACTTGGTCCCCCGGAGACAGCCCACCGGTCACCTCCGTCAGCGAGGAGTCCGACAGCCCGACCGTGACGGAACGGGTGACGGGACTGCCGTTGTCGAGCACGCGTACGACGTAGCCCGCGTCACCGCTCTGGATCGCGCTCGTCGGGACGGTGAGCACCTGGTCGCGGGTCGCAGCCGTCCACGTGGCCGAGACCGACATGCCCGGCAGCAGCGCCGGGGGCGGGTCGACGATCGACACCGTCACCGGGTAGCTCACTACTGAACTGGCGAGCCCGGAGCCGGTCTGCGGCTCCAGCGGAGGGGCGACGACGGTCCCGCTGCCCGACAGGCCGAGAGCGCTGAACGTCAGCTGCACGTTCTGCCCGGCTTGCACGTACGGCGCGTCCTGCTCCTGCACGAGCACCTGCACGGCGAGCCCCGTGGTGCGCAGCTCCACGGCCGGCGTGCCCGGGAGCGCGCCGACGACGAGGTCGACCGCGGTGATGACGCCCGGTTGCGGCGCGAGCAGCTTGGTGCCGGCCAGTGTCGCTTGCGCCGCTGTCAGCTGCTCCTGCGCGTCGTTGATCGAGGTCGCGCCGCCGCCACCGCCCCCCGTTCCGCCGCTCGACCCGGTGCTACGGGCGGCGGAGGTCGAGCTGCCGGACGTCTGGGTGGACCGGCCGCCGCTCGTGGTTGTGCAGGTCTTGGTCGTGGTGACGCCGTCCGTCGGGTGCCGCGATGGCGCGGACGGACTTGAACCGGTCGACGGCCCGCTCGTGGCCGTCGGGCTCGTTGCCCTCGTCGGCGCGGTCGTCGGCGTAGGCGTCGTCGACTCGGTGGGGCCGGGCGTCGGTCGCGGCGAGTGGCTCGCGACCGGCTGCCCGCTGGTGCTGCCTGCCGACGTGCCGGTGCGGCCGGTCGCCGGTGCCGGCTCGACGTTCGTGGTGGTCGTCGTACAGGACGTCCTCGGCGCGGACCCGGCGGGCGGCGATCCGGACGGTGCGGAACCGCCTGCTGATCCGCCGGCGGTGGCGTCGGCCGGCGCGGTGCCCGTGCCAGCGGCCGACGTCGTCGACGCCTGAGCGGTCGCCAGGGTCAGCTCTGCCTGCGCGGTGGCGACCTGCAGCGTCGCGGCCGTGTCGTCGACGGTGGCCAGCAGCTGGCCCTTCGCGACGGTCTGACCGGGATGCACGTCGACCGCGGTCATCCGCTGGCCCGTCGTGCCGAAGGCCAGGTCGACGGTCGCCTGCGCCGCGACGCTTCCGGTCGCCGAGATCCGATCGGTCACTGCGCCGGTCGTTACGGCGACGGTCTCGTAACGCACCGGGGTGGCGGCACTGCTGCCGCGGGCGCTCGCGATCAGCGCCGCGACCAGTGCGGCGACGAGCAGCACCCCGGCCTGAGCCGCCGTGACACGCCTGCTCGCCGCCGCCGTCATTGGTCAGCCGTTCTGGCCGCCTGCTGCCGGCGGCAGCAGGAAGATCGACGTGGCGGTGCGGTTGCCGCTGCTGTCCTGGCTGGTGCTGACGATGACGTCCATGCCGGAGCCCAGGTCCTTGAGCGAGCCGGCGGTCGTCTTGGTGACCGTGGCCGATGCCGGCAGGGCCACGGTGACGCTGCCACCCCGGGTCTGCAGCGTCATGCTCGTCGACGTCAGCGAGGTGATCGTGCCGTTGACCGCACCCGGTCCGAACAGTCGGCCGAGCCCGCCGGCCCGACCGGCGAAGCCGCCGCCCCCGCCCACCGCAGTGCCGCCGGTGCCCCCTGCGGCGCCGGAGCCGGAGCCGAAGCCGCCGCCGTTCTGGCCCGCCTGGCAGAGGCGGGCGACGATGAACGACGCGCCGCCTCCGCGCAAGCCGCCGGGGCCCGCGGCCGTCGTGGCCTGGGTCGACGTCGTGCTCGGCGTCCCGCACGGCAGCTTGCCGGCCTGGGCGTCCTGCACCGCGGCGGCCAGCGTGGCCGGGCCGCCGCTCGCGGTCACGTGACCGAGCGCGAAGCCGGCGCCCAGGAGCACGAGTCCGGCGACCGCGCCTCCGGCGTACAGCTTCGAGCGCGCGGAACTGGCGGGGTCGCGCGGTGGCTTGCCGGGATTGGCGATGAGGTCGGACAGGTCGGGCAGCTGCGGACCTGCGGCTGCGGCCGGCGCGCCGGAGTCGGGTGGCATGGTCATGGCGGAACTCCTGGCTACTCGTAACGAAGGGCTTCGACGGGATCCAGCCGGGCCGCCTGCCGGGCGGGCCAGTAGCCCGCGACGACGCCGACGACCAGCGCGGAGACGAATGCCAACCCGATGCCGTCGAGCGACGGCGTGGCGGTGACGTTGACGGCGTGGCCGACCGGCCCGGTCGCGACGACGCCGACGACGACACCGACCAGGGCGCCGCCGAGGCTGACGATGACGGCCTCGGCGAGGAACTGCCGGCCGATGTCGCGGCGCCTGGCCCCGATGGCCTTGCGGGTACCGATCTCGCGGACCCGTTCGCGGACGGACACCAGCATCGTGTTGGCGATGCCGATGCCGCCGATGACCATGGCGATGACCGCTATGCCGATGAGGAAGTGCTGCAGCGTCGACGACTGCGCGTCGGCGACTGCGAGCAGCTGGTCCTGGCTGGCCAGCGTGAAGTCGTCGCTCGCGCTGGGGGCGAGCTGGTGCCGCGTGCGCAGCGCTGCCGTGATGGCGCTGGAGACGTAGCTCAGCCGGCTCGGGTCGGTGACGGAGACGCCGATCGCGCGCAACGAGGCGGCACCGGTGAACCGCGACTGCACCGCGGTCACCGGCGTGAAGATGAAGTCGTCCGGGTCGGTGAAGCCGTTGCCACCGCCCTTGGGCTGGGTCACGCCGATGACGCGGAACGGGATGCCGTCGATGTCGATCGTCGAGCCGACGATCTCGTCAGGTGTGCTGCCGAGCGTGGTGACGGTCGACGGCCCGAGGACCGCGACGCGCAGTCCCTTCGTGACGTCGATGGCGGTCAGGAACGTGCCGGCCTGCACGGCGTAGTTGCGCACCTTCGCCTCGGCCGCCGTGGTGCCGGTCATCGAGGTCGTCGTGTTGCTGCGACCGTCGACGACCAGCACGTCGCCCACCTGCATCTCGGGCGCGACCGCGGCGACCCCGGGCAGCCTGGCGAGCGCATCGGCGTCGTCCACCGTCAATGTCGATGCCGAGCCGGCGGCGCCGCGAACCCCTCCGCTGAACGACGCACCGGCCGAGACGTTCAGCAGGTTCGTGCCGAGGCTCGCGATGCGGCTCGTCAGCTGCTGCTTCGTGCCCTGCCCGACGGCGAGCAGGGCGACCAGCGCCCCGACGCCGATGATGACGCCGAGGGCGGTGAGTGCCGTGCGGAGCCGGTTGCTGCGCAGCCGGCGCAGCGCCAGCCGCAACGCCTCCAGATAGCTCACCGCAGTGCCCCGGCGAGGTCCTCGGCGACGACTCGCCCGTCCGCGATGTGCAGCACCCGCTGCGCCTGCGCGGCGATGTCGGCGTCGTGCGTGATCGTGATGACGGTCAGCCCGCGGGCGTGCAGCTCGTGCAGCACGTGGAGGATCTCGCGGCTGGCCGACGAGTCGAGGTTGCCGGTGGGCTCGTCCGCGAGCAGCAGCGGGGGATCGGTGACGAGTGCGCGCGCGATCGCCACCCGCTGGCGCTGGCCGCCCGAAAGCTGCGACGGGTCGTGCCGCATTCGGTCGCCGAGGCCGACGCGCTGCAGCGCCGCCGCCGCGCGCTCGAGTCGCTCCCGCCGCTTGACGCCGGCGTAGACCAGAGGAGCGGCGACGTTGTCGAGCGCCGACTCACCCGCCACCAGGTTGAAGCTCTGGAAGACGAACCCGATCGCCCGGTTGCGCAGCCGTGCCTGGTTGTCGTCGGACAGCGTCGACGTCGGTACGCCGAGGAATGAGTAGGAGCCCCCCGACGGTCGGTCGAGCAGGCCGAGGATGTGCAGCAGCGTCGACTTGCCGGAGCCGGAAGGGCCCATGATTGCGACGTTCTCCCCGACGCCCACGGCGAAAGTCACCCCGCGCAGTGCCCAGACCTCGTTGGCGCCCAGCCGGTAGACCCGGGTCACGTCGCGGATGTCGAGCAGCACGCGGGCCTGCTCCGGACCGGTCACCCGGTCAGCCACCGGGTCAGCCACCGGTGCCGCCGGCACCACCCGCGCCGCCGGTGCCCCCGCCGCCACCGCCGCGGA
>Ga0206353_11390209_pt1 | contig 12460 bp, 21 predicted proteins | sample DielMetaTC5am4_FD_146436 | JGI IMG/M metagenome (GOLD analysis project Ga0206353, IMG submission 146436) | Corn rhizosphere microbial communities from Kellogg Biological Station, Michigan, USA - Diel MetaT C5am-4 (Metagenome Metatranscriptome)... | ecosystem: Host-associated > Plants > Roots >...
AGGGGATTTGCATCCTGTCGTCTGCCGCCCGGCGGCCTGCCATTGGCCTACCGTTCCAGGTGCCCACCCCGGTCAAGCGAGGTGGGCGTCGCGCGCTGGCTGGTCTGTGCGTCCTCTTGAGGATCCAGCCATCCATTCCGTTCCCCGGTCACGAGTAGTTCCGGCGGTGAGGTTGACGCGCGAGTCTTGCTGTTCAGTTAGACCCGCTGGGTGAAGCGGTTGGGGAGACCGGGGACTCTCCACCCAGCGGGCGATCAGAGGCTACTCGTCCGAGGACTGCGTAGCCTGGGCCGTGCGGCGACGGCGGGCCTCCGCGGCTGCGGCTGCGGCGATGATGCCGAGCGCGACCAGGATGCCAGCCAGCGTCAGCGGGCCGCCAGCGTTGACCACCGAGCCGGTGTGCGCCAGCGTGTCCTCGCTCGTCGATGCCAGCGGAGCAGGCGTCGAGGTGTTCGAGGTCGAGCTGCTCGGAGCCGGCGCGGTCTGCGTCGGGGTGGGCGTCGGTGTCGGCGTGGTGACCGGGCAGTCGCCGGTCTTCGCCTTCACCGTGTACTTCACGCTCAGCTCCGAGGAGCCGTCCGCGAACTGGTGGCCCTCGTCGGCCAGGAAGACCGCCGTGTGCTCACCGGGCGTCTCGTCCAGCTTGTTCTCGAGGGTGGCGTACTGCGTGCCCTCCGCGTCCACCGACGGCACGCCGTCCTTGTCGCAGGTCGGGGCGGTCACGTCCACCTTGGCCGTGGCGTCCTTCGGGATGACCACCGGCGGCACGAAGTCACCGTTGGCGCAGCCGCTCATCGACATGATGGTCGAGTGCGTGTCCGCATCCGCTGTCGAGCCGAGGTGAGCGCCCACCGAGATCAGCTTGTTGCTGGGCCAGAGCGCCGCGAAGAACGCGAGCGGCTGCGGGTCGGACTGGCTGCCCGCACCCGAGGCGATCTTGTTCGTCCACCACAGCGAGTTCGGGCCCGCCGTGAAGGTGCCGGACTGGCCGGCGCTACCGCCGTTCATGTACCACTCGGACACGAGGTTGGCGTATCCGCCGGTGCCGTTCCGGTAGAACACGATCGTGACGCTGGGCTGGTAGCCCGCGACGTCAGCGAAGGTGAGCGACTGACCGGTGAAGCCCTGCAGGTTGCCGTTGGCCGGGAAGTACTTGTCGATCGCGTGACCCGAGCCACCCTGGTAGAGATCGCCGGCCGGGGTGGACTGAGGCAGTCCGTCCTCGGTGTAGGCGTCACCGCTCGCGGTGCAGGTCTCCGGCGGGTAGCAGCTCACGTCCGTCAGCTTCGAGGGCACCGTGTAGTCGATGCTCAGCGTGGTCGAACCGTCCGCGAACTCGTGGTTCTGCTGGGCGTCGAAGATCGCGGTGTGCGCTCCGACCGACGTGTCCAGCTCGCCCTCGAGGTCAGCGAACGGGTGGTCACCGAGGGTGGCCGATCCATCCGCCTCGCAGGTCGCCGGCACGACGGTGATCGCAGCCGCGGCGTCCTTCGTGATCACGGGCGGCGGGACCTCGCAGGCGTTGACGTGCTTGGTCCAGCTGCCAGCGCCGATCCCGTCCACCGACGTGACGGTCAGCACGTAGTCGTGCCCGATCGTCTTGTCGCTGTTCGGGAACGACCCGGTGTACGTGGTGCCGAAGTCCTGGTCCACGAGGGTCGCGCCGTTGTCGGTCAGCGTGACGTGGTTGGACTGCGCGGGCACTGCGTCCTGGCCGGGCGTCACGAGGTCGTGATGCGGCACCTGCTCGTCGTGCGCCGGGACGTAGGCCGGGTTGCTCACCGTGATCGTCGGCGTGCCGTGCTCGGGCTGAGCGTCGACCGGCGCCGTGATCGTCACGAAGTAGAACCACTGGCCGCCGCGGTCCGAGCCGAAGTGCTGGATGCGGTCGGAGAGCAGGCCCTTCATGTCGCTGGTGACTCCGACGTCGTGCCAACCCTCGGCGGGCGGGGCGACGGTCGGGTCGCCGTGCGGCGCCGTCCAGACCCACTTCTCGTACACGCCCTGCTGGGCGGGCACGGCCGGTCGGTAGTCCGGGTTCGGGATCTGCACCGTCGGGTCGCCACCGCTGGCCGGGACGTGCACCGTCTCGGTCCAGTCGTGGTAGACCGGCGGCACCGCGTCCTTGCCGGGGATGACATCGTGGTAGTACGTCAGCGAGACGTCGACACCGGTCTGACAGTCTGCACTCCACTGATAGGTGTGTGCGCTGGCGGGCCCTGCGATGCCGATCACCGCCCCTGCTGCGAGGGTCGCGGTGACCGCCGAGGCGGCCACCAGCTGCTTGATCTTCATGGTCGGGATCTCTTCTTTCTCTGGTTGGTGGTGCGGGTTAGGGGTGGTGGTGCATCTGGTTGTGCTCGTGCCTCTCGGCAGTGAGCTCCTGCACGTTGGTGCACAGGTATGTGACGTTGAAGCCGTGTTCGCACACGGCCTCACCGCCCGGGTTGTTGATGCGGTGGATGCTGGATCGATCGCGATCCGGCGCGATGTCGTCGAGCATGGCCACTCGGTCGGTCCAGTAGCGGTAGACCGTACCGATGGAGACGTTTGCGCGGTGGGCCACCATCGTGGTGGTGATCCGGTCTCGCCCGATCTCCGGGTCGTTGTAAAGCAGGTGGGCCGCCGCTCTCAGCTTCTGCAGCGTCTCGGCCCCGCGAAGTTGTGTGGGCTCAGTCCGGATCCTTGCGGTCACGCGTCTCCTCTCTCGCTTGGGCTTGCCGGTGCTCGTTCAGCTCGGCCTCCGCGAGGATCGGCCGGGCCACAACGTCTGTGGTGAGGATCAGCCGGAGCTTCGCGAGCGCCTTGCCGTAGTCCTCCTGGGTGACGTGCTCGTCGAGGCTGTCGAGGTAGCCGTCGATCTCGAGCCGCAGGTGGTCGAGCTTCGCGTCCAGGATCTCGACCTGGCGCTGGCGGGCAGCGGCCCACCGGCTCGCGTTGCCGAACCGCTTGTCGGCCCACTCGAGGAACTCGTAGGCCAGCGCGTGCCGCTCGCTGAAGGTGACGTATCCGAGGCGATTCGTGATGATCGCGGTGATCGTGTTCACGTCAACCGGGCTGAACACCCCGCTCAGCCGGCTCATGATCTCGCTGACCTCGTGCTGCCGCTCCTCGAAGCGGTCGTCCCCGCGGGTCACCGGCGATCACTCCACTGCGCGATCGGCTCGGAAACCGAAGTTGTGGTGGACGTGGATGCCGCAGCGCCGGGGCGAAGTCGTCCGTCATGCCGGCCGACGCTGCGGCGGCTGTCGCGGATCGCGTTCACCAGAGCGCGAATGCCCACGTACAGCAGCACGAGGGTGACCCAGATGAGCCAGATGGCGCCGAGGGTCGTCCAGAGGAACAGCTGCCAGAAGGCGTAGCCGACCGCGAGGGTCGCGCTGCGGTGACGCTCGCTCGGCGCCTTGCCCCAGCTGACGAAGAACGGGCCCGGAAGGTTCGTGCCCCAGCGGACGGCCATCTATCGGCCCTCCATGCCGGACTCGTACTCCTCGACGGAGCCGTCGGCCATCTGAACCCGGATCGTCGCGGCCTTCTGTCGAAGGCGCTCACGCTGCTCGGCGTCGAAGTCCGCGGGCGGGAAGATCCGGAGCTTGCTCAGGTCCATCAGCGGTCCTTCCGGCTCGAAGTTCGAGGTGGCCATCGGTCAGATCTCCACCGTCTCGGTGCCGTCGGCCTCCGCCGGCGGGAGCGACTGGCCCTCGTGCCAGGCGGGGCTGGCGTCGTTGACCTTGGCGCCGGTCTCGGTGATCGCCACCGACGTGGCCGCCTCGCGGAGGCCGTCGAGCTTGATCCCGGACACCCGGCGCTTGATCTCGCGCTGCTTGGCGAGATCGTTCTCGAGGGACTCGATCTTGCGGTCAAGCGCGTCCACCAGCCCGTCCATGTGCTCGGCGAACTCGATCGGCTGTGCCGGGAAGATCGCGATGTCGCGACCGCCGCTGAACACCTTCGGCTCGACCGTGACGCCCGAGTAGCTCGAGCTGTACTCGATCGCGCTGATCGCGCTCGACTCGCCGTTGCCGAGGACGTCGGTGACGACGCCGTACTTGATCTCGTCCGAGCCGCCGAACTGGCCGCCCTCTTGCAGGCGCTTGTAGACATCGCCCGGTCGAAGCGTGACGACCTTGACGATCTCGGCCTGGGGCTGGATCAGGGTGCTGACCTTCATCTTGTACTCGTCCTTCTGTTCGGGATGACCTTCTGGCCATCATCTTCTTCCGTACCACGATTGTACCACGAATATGACGGCAATGTTGAACTATTTTCAGCGAGTTTCGGGCTGGCCAGCGGGGTCCAGCGTCCCCGGAGGGCACGCCTTTCCTGCCGCATCCTCCGGCTGGTCGTCGAACCGGACGAAGATGAACCGGTCGTTCACGCTGGTGATGACGCCGGCCTCCGCCGGGCCGGTCGGCTGCATGTCGCCGGTCAGCTTGCCGGCCATCGCCGTCTTCACGTCATCCGGCACCCACCGGCGCTGCTGGTAGACGACCCGCGTCCCGATGCTCTTGCGCGCCTGCGCGATGGTGATCACTCCTCGATCTCCTTCCGGCCCTGCTCGAGGGCCTGCTGTTCTGTCTCGTCCGAATAGCGGCCCTGCCCGTTCACAAAGTCCGCGGGCGTGCCGTCGTAGATGCGGTAGTGGTCGGTGATCCCGCGCACGTTGACGAGGATCTCCAGGCTGGTGTTCTCGTAGGCCGCCGGGTCAGGGCGGAACGATCGACGGTACTTCCGGCGCTCCGCGATCTGAGTGCGGACGTGGTGCAGCGGAGCAACGATCGTCTGGCCGTTGTGCACGACGACCACGAAGCCCATGTCGCCCTCCGGCCCGAGCTCGGTGTCCCAGTCCGGCTTCACGCCCTCGTAGTGCTCGCGGCCCGGGTACTCGTAGCTCATGCCGTGATCGCCTTCACCTTGGAGAGCGGAGGCAGCACCCCGAGCTTGCCGGAGACCTTCTCGAGGGCCTCGCGTCGGGAGTGCGCCTTGATCTCGAACGTGGCCTTGATGCCATCGGCCTCCGACTCGAGCTTCCACGTTCGCAGTCGACCCGGGAACCCGAGCGCGTCGACGAGACGATCGAAGTCAGCGCACAGGCCCAGCCGGTCGGCCATCCGCGCGGCGTCCTGGAACATCCACACCACGCGCTCGTCATCCGGCGCCAGCGCGCCCTCCGGCGGCGTGCCGAGGCTGCGGTGCTCGAGGTGCACGTCATCGTAGTCGAATCGCCACGACCAGCCACCGCTGTTCAGCCGCCCGTAGCCGAAGCCGTTGAACGTGCCAGTCACGGTGATCTCGGTGTCCGGCTCGACGGTCATCCGGCCGTAGCCCTGCGCCTTGTGCAACGTCACGCGCCGGTCGAAGACCAGCCGCATCCCCTTCCGGATCTCGGTCTGTCGAATGCTCACTTCCATCCTCCTTCGCGAGGCTTGAGCCCCGCCCTCACGAACTTCTTGGCCAGGTTGCGGAGGTAGATGACCTCCTGATTTGGAGTGGTGTGGACCACGATCACGCTGCCGGCGGGCGTCTTGATCCGCATCCCGGTCGTGGTCCACTTGATCGTGCAGCCCTGCTTCGCAGCGTCGCGCTCGATATCACGCAGCGTCTTCGTGGAGAGCGCCATCACAGCAGCTCCCACATCTCGTTATCAGTCAGCCAGGCGAGGTGCCGCTCGTAGGCCCCGCGCTCGGTGTACGACGGGTCCAGGTGCCAGGTGTCGCAGTTCTTGTGCGTGCACCAGTAGCCGTTGGCCCCGGTGCCGACGATGCGGTGGCCCGCGTGCGCGATCCCACGGATGTTGCGCTCGTCGCTCACCGCCTCGCGGAGACGCTGCAGCAGCCGAGTCTGCATCGTGTCAGCATCGACCCGCCGGCCGAAGACGAACTCGAGGGTGGCCAGCGTGAGCTCGCCCTCCTCCAGGCTCATCCGAAAGTCGATCGGGTCGTTCATAGCCCGGCCTCGTGCTCTTCTGCGTGACGGACGTCGTGCACCAGATCGAGCGAGGCCTGTATGCGGTCCTGCAGCGGGCCGCTGATGCCCGCCGGGTCCAGGCCCGCCCACTCCTGATCGAGCAGCGTCACGATCATCTCCGCCTCGGGAACGGTCAGCCCCACGAGGATGCGGTCGCCGGTGTCAGCCATCAGCGGTTCCTCCAGCTCTCCACGAGGTACTCGAGGAACGCCTCGAACTCCTGACCGCCGTCGTCCGACGTGGCGCCGCCGAGGTCCTCCATCAGGAACTCGACCTGCGCCGGGTAGGGCTTGATGCCGGCCATGAAGCCGAGCACGAAGCGCGCCTGGCGCTCGCTCGACTGAGTGGCCAGCCACTTCCCCATCTGGTCGAAGTCGATGTGCTCGGCCGGGTCGATGCGCAGGAACGGCGTGATGCCCATGTCCTCGCCCGAGTTGTCCTGCAACGTGATGTCCATCAGCCACTCACCCGCCCGAGCAGGTTGCGGACGTAGCCGCTGTACGGGTGGTTGCTGGCGTCGAGGGAGGTGACGATGCCGGTCCACTCCTTCGGGTGCAGCCGGGTGCCCGGGCAGAGCACGAGGTCGCCCTCGTTGATCGGCCCGAGCGCTCCGCCGGGCCAGCGGTAGACCAGCTCGAGGTTCGGGTCGGGCAGGCCGTACTCGACGACGTGCGGCAGGTGCACGGCCACCACAACCAGCTGCGGGCCGGTGCGGTCGTCTTTCTCGTCCTGGTAGGCCGGGAGCGCGTACGCGGACTCCAGCTGGCTCAGGATGGCCGTCTGCTCGGCGTCCAGCGGGACGACGGGCGTCGCGGCGAAGTCACGGTCGGCCATTACGCACCGCCCCCGCTGATCGGCTCGCCCTTGGCGTCCAGGAGCGCCGGCAGCGGGAAGTCGATCGCCGCCAGCATCCCGGCCAGGTCCTCGAGGACGTGGCTGTAGAGCACCGCGCGCTGGAAGTCGTTCTGCTCGAGAGCCACGTTGCGGTAGACCACCATCAGCTTCCAGGCCCGGCTAACGTCGTACGGCGCCACGGCGTCGGCGGTGATGTCGGCTGCCTCGTAGTACTCCTTCTCCTCGTCCGTGAGCGCGTCGTAGGTGAGCTCCGGGTCCTTGGCGATGGTCATGTGCTCCGACTCGAAGATCTCGTCGGTGGGTTCAGGTGTCAGCATGGTGTCCTCCTTCAGGACTGTTCGGTGTTCGGGTCGGGTGTTCCCCATATGGTCTCCGGGTCGGGCACGTCGAGCAGGTCGTCGCGGAAGTTCGGGTCCGGCAATCCCTCGGGCGTTAGGTGGCGGCGATCGAGCACGGGCTTCATCTCGAGGCTGACCGGCGGGTCGTAGCCGATCACGAGGGCGATGTACGGCGTCTCGCCGTCGTACAGGCTGTCGCCGTCGCTGATACCGTCCACCTCCTCGTCTCGGTCGTCGCGGACCTTGATGTGCAGCTTGGCCGGCTCCACACCCTTGCGGACGCCCGCGGCCATCCCCACCACGCGGTCGAGGTCCCAGCCGGTGACGTCGAAGAGGCGCTGTCCCTCCGGCTGCTGCGCGATCTGAGCCACGGTCGGGTCGACGGCCACGCGAGCCGCAATCAGGCGCCCAGCAAGCATCGAGGCCTCGATGGAGCCATCCTGGACGACGAGGTGCTTGGTCAGATCCTCGAGGAGCTCGGCCGGGATCGGGATCGTGCTCATAGGTCACCCACCCTTTCCCAGCTCAGTGAGTTGTAGAGCTCGCGCTTACGGTAGACGCCGGTCTGGAAGCTCAGCGTGCAGGTGCAGATCTGCAGTGCCACCCCGGTCTCCTGGTGCAGCTTCACGAGGTCCTCGAGCGTGAACTCGCGGCCATCGACGAGCGTCAGCTTCTTCAGCTCGCCGTCGCGGTTGTAACTGCTCATCGCGTCGACGTCACTGCCGTCAGCGAGGATCTCGGCCACGTCGAAGTAGACGTCGCTGTTGCCGTACGGCCGCTTCAGACCGACCGCCGGCGCGCCCTCGTAGGCGCTGTCGTCCCAGTCGATGAACATCCGCTTGATCAGCTTGAGGTGGTCCTCGGTGAGGCGGAACTCGGTCACCCTGTTCAAGAGCATCTCGATCTCCTAGTTGTCGAAGCCGAACACGAGGCGGATGGCCGTCTTGTCGATCGGCCGCGGATCCTCGGCCTCACCGAGGTAGACGGCGCGGCTGAGCTCACGGTCCTCGATCTGGCCGATGCGCGGCGCATTGCGGCGCAGCTCCGGGATCGTCGTCTCGAGGAAGAAACCGATCGAGTCGGCCAGGCTGACCTCCCACTGGTGGTAGACGTAGTGGCTGGAGAACCAGCCGCCCTCCTCAGCCGAGGCCACCGCGGCCTTGCGCGCGGGCTCGCCCAGCGCCTCCCACTGGTCAGCGGTGTACTTGGTGATGCCGCCACCGCCCACGTCGCCCGACCAGCTCTCCGGCGTGATCGTGAAGCCGGACTGCCGGATCTTCTCGTACTGCGCCGCGTCGACGTAGCCCGCCTTGATCTGGCGCTGGTCCCACGGCCCGCGCTCCAGCTCCTCGAGGGTGAGCCAGCTGGTCGAGTGCAGGTCCGGGCCCCACTTCTTGACGTACTTCTTCCAGCGCTTGCTGGCGTCCTCGGGCACGCCTCGAGTCCAGGTCTCGTACTCCCGATCGTTCTCGATCTCGACGTGCTTCTCTCCGAAGTGCTCGAGGATCGGCGTGATGCGCTCGCCCGTGCGGATGCCAGCGAAGCCGCGACCGTTGCGCACGTCGGCGAGCACCGCGAACAGGTCGTAGTTCCGACCCGAGTACGGAGCGCTGGAGTAGGGCACGTTGTGCACCGAGACCGGCGCGTTCTCGCGGTAGTACGGCGAGGTGAACACGGCGTCCGTGATCGCCAGCCACCGGCTTTCTGCCGGCTCGGTGATCGTGTCGATGACCGTGCCGGTGCCGGGTGCGTAGATCCGACGCTCGTACTCAGGGTAGTCGTGACGGATCTCCGCCATCGTGTGAATGTCGCATCCCATGATGCTCTCCTTCGTCTTGGTTCTGCGGATGGATGGATCAGCGCTGCCAGGCGACAGCTCGGGTGTACGCGGGGAACTGGTCCAGCCGGCACTGACCGGCGGGCTTGTCCTCGCGCTTGCGCGTGATGCGCGGCTGGATCACGGCCTTGCCGGTCCAGTACAGGTACTCGATCTCGACGACCGAGCCGACCTCGATGGTGAGGTCCTTGCCGATCAGGCTCGCGTTGCCGACCGGGAGCTCCTGGCGCGGCAGGAAGTCGTAGTCCGCCATCTTCTTGGCCGGGAGAGCCTTCCAGGTCGCGGCATCGGTGCGGCGGCCGGTCTTCTTGTGGGTCCACGGCTCCGGGTCATCGTGCGGGTCGATCTTGACCACGAGGGCCGCCGAACCGTGGCTGACGATCGAGGTGCCCGGCTTGAAGGTGCGGTCCAGGCTGGCTACGATCACGTCGGCCGTTTTCACCAGCTTGTGCTTCACCCAGTCCTTCGACCGGCTGCCGGGCACGTACAGCGAGTGCAGGTGCTTGGACACCGCGCCCTCGACGCCGGCCTCGTTGATCGACTCCCACATCGCGCGCTTCTCCTCGGGCGTCCACGCGATCGGAGCGTGCTTCACGAGGGAGCCGTGGATGGAGAGGCTGTTCAGCACCTCGAGGCGCTTGGTGAGCCGGTGCCGGCTGAAGTCGACGGTCTGGATGCCCCACTGAACGAGGTGCAACACGTCGAAGGCATGGTAGATCCCGTCCTCGATGATCAGCTCACCGTCGAGGATGATGGCGTCGATGTTCAGCGCCCCGAGATCAGCGGTGAGGTGGTCCTTGAGCGCGTCGATCTTCTGCACCGCCGCGGCGAACTTGATCGGGTGCACGCCGTCGTTCGTGAACAGGAACGAGTAGCGGCCGTCTGCCATCTTCTCGGCGACGATCATCACGCGCGCCCCGTCCATCTTCTGCTGCATGATCCACTCCCCGTCGCTGATATAGCGCACGGCGGCCTCCGGGCCGACGTCGGTGAGCTTCATGACCGGGATGACCGGGGTGCGGGGGATGGTGTCCGTCATTGCTGGGTTCTCCTTCAGTGGATACGCGACTCGATGAGCCGCTGGACGAGGGCTTCGTCCGGGTTGATGCGGTCGAGGTACTGCACGAGCAGCAGGAGCCGGCGAGTGAGCCGGGTGTACTTCCGATCACCGCGCTGACAGCGCGCGCGGATGCGGCGGAGGGTGTCGATGTCCTTGACGATGAGCTTCTCGCCGAGGTCGGTCACAGGCCCCAGCCCTTCTGGGCGGTGAGGATCTCCTCGTCCGTCGCGCCGGCCAGGTACGCGAACTCCCCGGCCTCCTTCAGTCGAGTCGCGGCGTTGGTGACATCCGACGGCATCTGATGTCCGAACGGGCCGCCGCCGAATGGACCGGCGAGCATGTTGCCCTTGCCCTCGTCGAGCTGGCCGAGCTTGATGACCGCCGTGTCCTGGAAGTCCCGGAGCATCCGGCGGAGCGCATCGGCTTGAGTCATGATGCGTCGGAGGGCCTCGGTCTTGATGTTCTCGAGGCGCTGCTCGGCGCTGATCTCGGGCTTGTTTTCGGTCGTCTCAGCCATCTCGTGCTCCTGGGTCTCATGTCTAGGGAGTACTTCTCCCGTACCACGATTGTACCACAATCAGGAGGACGATGGTGAACTATTTTCAGCGGATCGGGCCTCAGTATCGGCGCGGGATCGGCGTGTTGTAGCCCGTCGGCTGCGAACTGCCGCCGCGCGAGCGCAGGTCGGAGAGCGCTGCCCGAGCGAGGTCACGAGGGACCTGATAGCCCCGGCCCGATCGGTTCGGCATCGCGCCCGGCACGGTGATCCCACCGCGGCCCGCGATGCGCAGCTGGCTAAGCGCCTGGGTCAGCGCGTCCACCTGGTCGTCGGCGGCGTCGTGCGGGAAGTTGCGGAGCTCGCTGAGCAGGTCCTTCACCCACTGGTTCGGCCCGTCGTCCGGCAGCGGCAGGTAGACGTTGCCGCTCTCGATCTCCGGCGTGATCGCGCGGGCGCGCGCCTCCTTGGAGACGGTCGGGTTGATCGGCTTCAGGCCGGCCACCTGCTCGCGCAGTGTGTCGATGATCGCCGAGCCGTTGGCCCGGTCCTCGATCAGTCGCTCGTGCACGAAGTGGCCGTACGGGCTGGCGTACGGGTCGTCGGTGCGCGCCCACTGCTGCATCTGCTTGATCGTCTGGGTGAAGCTCCACCGGCCGCGCTGCTGCGCGATCAGGTAGCGGTTGGCGCCCTGGCGCACCCACCGCTGGCCCACCACGAAGTCGCTGTCGCCGACACCGGTCGACTTGAAGCTGGTGTCCCAGCTGTCGACCCACTGGCCGCCGGTGAACAGCCCCGGCTCGACATAGACGACGCGACCGTCCTCGGTCGCCTTGTCCGGGTCGTCCGTCCAGTAGCGCCACCAGCCGACGTCGAAGATCGCGCCCTTGGCCGGAGCCGGACGCTGCTGGTACATCGCCGAGAACACATACGTGCCGAGCGCGCGCTTGGTGTCGTCCCAGCGGTCCAGCGCCATCGCCCGGTTTTCGTTGCGCAGGATCGGCGAGTACAGCGGGTCACCGGGCTGCCGGCCCAGCTGATCCTCTGCCTCGGCGACGGCCGGGAACACGATGCGCTCCCAGTCCTGCGGATTGCCCTCGTTGTCGGGGCTGAGCAGCCGGCCCACGAAGTCGTCCTCGTGCCAGCGCGTCATGACCACGAGCACGAGGTAGGGCGGCTCGAGTCGGGTCTGCGCGACCGACAGCCACCAGTTCCAGACGTTCTCACGCATCGTCAGCGAGTGCGCGTCCACGAAGTCCTTCACCGGGTCGTCGATGATCAGCACGCGCGCACCGCGACCGGTCAGACCACCGCGCACCGACGTGGTGTAGATGCCACCGCCCTCGATCGTCGACCAGCGCTTGCCGGCGCCACCGTCCTTGGCGATCGCGATGCCGAGCCTCGGGTTCTCCTCGACGGTCTGGCGCACGCTGGTTGCCCAGCCGCCCGGCAGGCTGGCGTCGTACGAGGCCTGCACGATCTTCCACTCCGGGTGCCGGCGCAGCAGCCAGAGCGGCGTCCGCTTCGACACCAGCTCGCTCTTGCCCATTCGAGGAGGCATGGAGATCGCGAGGCGCTGGTTCTGCCCACGCTCAACGTTGCGCACGGCGCGCGCCAGGCGCTGACTGAGGTACTCGAGGTGCGGCCGGACCTGGAAGTCGGGATCGAGCTCGAGCGCCTGCGCGATCGGGGTCTCCGGAAGCCCGACGCCGGTGCGCAGCCGGAAGGAGCGCGCGAGGGAGGCCACCCGGCGCGTGATCGCCTGTGCCTCCTCCTGGGTGGTCACCTTCTTCGCCAGCTCGCGCAGCTGGGCGTAGGCATCCTCCAGGTCCTTCGTGGTGTTCAGCGCGCGGGCGCCGACGCCGGACAGCGACTCATCGGTGATCACCAGTTCGTCTCCATCCCGC
>Ga0206353_12065356_pt1 | contig 12422 bp, 9 predicted proteins | sample DielMetaTC5am4_FD_146436 | JGI IMG/M metagenome (GOLD analysis project Ga0206353, IMG submission 146436) | Corn rhizosphere microbial communities from Kellogg Biological Station, Michigan, USA - Diel MetaT C5am-4 (Metagenome Metatranscriptome)... | ecosystem: Host-associated > Plants > Roots >...
CAGGCATCGTGACCTCCAGTCACGCGGACCTTGAACACGAACGTACCGAGCGCCAGCACGATCACGGTCACGCCGACCTGCACCATTGCGAGCGAGGCCACCGGTCCGACGAAGCCCTGCAGGAAGGTGTCGAGCATCGTCGTGCCGATCACCTCGGTTCCCGGTCGCACGAGGAAGAGGGCCGGGTCGTAGTCGTTGAGGATCTCCACGAACATCAACACGAACGACGCGAAGAGCGCAGGGCGCAGGAGCGGCAGGACGATGCTACGGCACGTCCGCCACCAACCTGCGCCGACCGACCGCGAGGCGCGGTCGAGCTCCTCGCCGATGCGCGCCATCGTCGGGTACATGACGACGTAGGCGAACGGAAGGTTGCGGATGCAGAATGCGAGCAGGATCCCCCAGATCCCTCCGCGCAGCCAGCCGCCCACGCCGCCGGTGAGCAGGAACGCCCAGAAGAAGCCGATCCCGATGATCAGGCCGGGGATGGCGCGCGGGTAGAGCATCACGAACGGCAGGCTCTTGCGCACGGGCAGCTTCGACCTGTGGGCGACGAGTGTCGCGAGAGCGACCACGGCGGTCGTCACGACGCCGCCGACGAGTGCGAGCAGCGCGCTGTGCTCGATCGAGCGCAGGTACACACCGGTACCGAGGATGTCCCAGTTCGCCCACGTGAACAGGTGCCACGGTGCGATCAGCGGCGTCAGGAACGCCACGAACGACATCAGGGCGACGCCGAGCACCGGCACGAGCGTGCTGAAGACGATGTAGAGGGCGACCGCGAGCCCGAGCGGCCACTTCCAGCCGCGCAACCGCAGCATCGCCGTCCGTCCGGCCTTGCCGGCGACGGAGACGTACCGTGCCTCGGCGCCGAGCATCCGGTTTCGCAGCAGGAGGAGCAGCGTCGCGACGGCGAGCAGCAGCATGGCCCCCGCGCTGACGAGCGGCGAGTCGGGCGTGGCTGCGTTCGTCCACTGCAGGTAGAGGTACGTCGACACGAACTGGATGTTGCGTGGCGTGCCGAGCAGCAGCGGGATGCCGAGCGACGCGATGCAGAGCGTGAAGATGAGCGTCCCGGAGTTGAGCAGCGCCGGCCGCAGCATCGGGATGGTCACGCTGCGCAGGACCCGGAGCGGCGTCGCACCCGCGCTGCGGGCGGCGTCCTCGAGCGACGAGTCGGCGCGCGCGAGCGCCGCTTCGCACGTCATGTACGCCACGGGCAGGAGCCGCGTCGCCTCGATCACAGACATCCCCGGGATGGTGTTGACGTCCAACGTCGGCAGGTGCAGGTGTGTCTCGAAGAAGCTGGAGAGATAACCGCCGGGGCCCCAGACGACGATCCAGCCGAGCACGATCCCGAGCGACGGGAGCAGGAGCGGCAGGAGCGTCAGCCGGCCGTACAGCTTTCTCCCGGGCAGGTCGGTGCGCGCGACGAGGATCGCGACGGCGCCGCCCGCCACGACCGATAGCGCGGTCGTCATCCCTGCGTACTCCAGCGTGTGCAGCGCGGCGCGCCAGAACTTCGCGTCCGAGAAGAGGTCGCGGTACGCGTCGAGGGTGAAGAGCCCGCCCCCCTCGTACAGCGGGCGGTCTCGGATCGACGCGTAGAGGAGTGGGACGAACGGGCCCAGGATGAGCCCGACGACGACGACCCACGTGCCCCACTGCAGGAGCCCGGCGGTCGGCAGAGACCGGCCGCGGCGGCGCGGCAGCGGGGCGTCGTAGGTCGTCGTCGTCATCTGCTCTGCGTCCTACCGGCCTAGCCGAAGATCCCGTGCCACTGCGACGTGAACTTCGGGCGCGCGTTCACGAACTTCTGCGTGAACCCGGGCATGTAGACCTTCTTCGCGCCGACCTTCGCGTACACGTCGGCGAGCGTGTTCGCGCAGCCGTTCGCCGGCTTGAAGCCGGTCTTGAACGCCGTGAAGCCGGACTCGCACATCGCCTGCTGGCCGGCGTTGCCGTACATCCAGTCGAGGAAGAGCTTCGCCGACGCGGGCGACGCTGCGTGCGCCGTCACGGCGATGCCCCGTGGGACGAGGCCGGTGCCGTCCTTGACGTACGTCCAGTCCAGGATCTGCTTGTACTGGGCGTTGCTACTGATCGTGAAGCGGGCCGTCGGCGACGTGAGGTACGCGACGCTGGCTCCACCCTGAGCGAGCAGCTGCAGCTGCGCGCCGACGCCTGACTGGGGCTTCAGCCGCTTGCCGATCGCCTGCAGGTTCTTCCAGCCGGCGATCTGCACGTAGCCGTAGAGGCCGGTGTAGCCGAACGTGTTGTCGGCCGTGTATCCCGTGACCGAGCCGAGTGCGCTGTCGTTTGCGATCTGTGCGACCGACGTCGGCGGGTTCTTCACGAGCAGCTTGTTGTAGACGATGATCGCCGGGTCGGGCGACATGATGTAGATGCCCTTGAACTGCTTCGCCCACTTCGGATACGCGCTCAGCCCCGTCGGTGTGAACGACCTGTTTGCGTAGCCCTTGCGCGACGCATAGACCCACAGGTTCGGCGCAGACGCGATCAGCATGTCCGCCGTCCGGACGCCCTGCGCCGCCTCGGACGCGTACTTCGAGAAGATCGTGTTGTCGTCGAGGTCGTACTCCGTCACCTTGATCCACGGGTACGTGTTGTTGAACGCCGCGACGAGCGCGTTGAAGTTCGCCGAGGGCGGGTTGCCGTAGACGACGATCCCCGACTCCTTCTTCGACTGCTTGACGAGCGCCGGGATCGGGTTCTTCGGCTTCTTCTTGGACTGGGCCGCCGTGGCCGTGCCCGCCACGAGTGCGAGCGCGACGAGGGCGACGACCGGCAGCAGGAGCCGCCTGGACTTGAAGAGCACTGGGTTCCTCCTTCGCGGGAAACACCCGGGCGACCACCGGCCCGGATGACGCGGCAGTCTGTGGGCGGTCCGCGGCGGCGGCAACGGTTGTGGGCGTTGCCGCGGTTTCGTCCGTTGCGGCGGTTTTCTCCATTCTGTCCACGGCCCTTCGCGCGGGCCGGTACTAGGATCCGCCGGTGCGCTGGCGGCGTCTCCGCCCCCTTTCCACGCAGATCCTCCTGCTGATGGTGGCGATCATCGTCCTGACGGTGACCGCCGGCTTTGCCGTCTCCCTCTGGCAGGCGCGCAAGCAGATCGACGAGCAGGAGGGCCGGCAGTCGCTCGCGATCGCCCGCTCGGTCGCGTCGATGCCGGTCGTGCGGGAGGCATTCGCGCTGCCGCACCCGGAAAAGGTGATCGACCCGATCGCCGAGCGGATCCGCCACCGCACGCACGCCGCGTTCATCGTCGTCGCGAACCGTCAGGGCATCCGGTACGCCCATCCGAACCCGAAGGAGATCGGGCAGCGGATCTCCACCGATCCGAGCATCGCGCTGTCCGGCAAGGAGTACGTCGGCGTGCAGACCGGCACGCTCGGCCGGTCCGTGCGCGCCAAGACGCCCGTGTACGGGCCGACGGGCAACGTGATCGGGCTCGTCTCGGTCGGCGTGCTGGAGAGCGCGGTGACGGCGAGGCTGATCTCGGATCTGCCGGTCGTCCTGATCCCGCCGCTGCTCGGGCTCGTGCTCGGCGTGCTCGGCTCGGCGCTCCTTGCGCGCCGCATCAAGCGGCAGACCTTCGGGCTCGAGCCGAACGAGATCGCCGCGCTGCTCGAGCAGCGCGAGGCCGTGCTGCACGGGATCCGTGAGGGCACGATCGCGACCGACCGGAGCGGGCGGATCACCCTCGTCAACGACGAGGCGCGGCGGCTCCTGTCGCTCGACCGCGACGTCGTCGGCCACGAGCTGGCGGAGATCGTGCCGCCCGGGCACGTGCGCGAGGTGATGGCAGGCAATGTCGGCGAGCCCGACCAGGTGGTGCTCGTGAACGAGCACGTCCTCGTCGTCAACCGGATGCCGGTGTCGGTGCGCGGCAAGACGATCGGCGCCGTCGTGACGCTGCGCGACCGGACGGAGCTGGAGGCGCTGATGCGCGAGCTCGGCGAGGTGCAGAGCCTCGCCGACGCGCTGCGCGCGCAGGAGCACGAGTTCGCGCACAAGCTGCACGTCGTCGCAGGCCTGATCGAGGTGGGCCGGCACGAGGAGGCGGTGCAGTTCATCCGCGAGTCGTCGCTCGTGCACCAGGCGCTCGTCGGCTCGATCCTCGAGCGGGTCGGCGACCCGTTGATCGTGGGGCTGCTGCTCGGCAAGGCGGCGGTCGCGTCGGAACGCGGCGTCGAGCTGCGCGTCACGCCGGAGACGCGCATGCCGGAGGAAGCACCCGACGTGCGCGACCTGCTCACCGTCGTCGCGAACCTCGTCGACAACGCGCTCGACTCGGTCGCCGGGGCGGGCGGAGGCTGGATCGAGGTGACGATCCGCGGCGACGAGGAGGGGACGACGGTGCGCGTCCGCGACTCCGGGCCGGGCGTCGATCCGGCGATCGTCGACGAGATCTTCCGCGACGGCTTCACGACGAAGGTCGCGACCGGCGCCGGCCGCCGCGGGCTCGGCCTCGCGCTCGTCTCGCAGACCGCGCGGAAGCGGGGCGGGGCGGTCGAGGTGACGTCGGACGGCGGCGCCGTCTTCACCGTTTTCCTTCCCTACGCGCGCGCGGCGGTGACCGCGTGATCCGGACGCTCGTCGTCGACGACGACGCGATGACCGCGTCGATCCACCGCTCATACGTGGAGCGCGTCCCCGGCTTCGAGGTCGTCGGCGAGGCGCACACGGGGCGACGGGCGCTCGAGCTCGTGCGCGAGCTGCGGCCCGACCTGCTGCTGCTCGACATCTACCTGCCGGACATGAGCGGACTCGACGTCCTGCGCACGCTGCGCGAGCCCGGCCAGCCGCACATCGACGTGATCGCGGTGACGGCGGCGAAGGACGTCGGCACGCTGCGGACGGCGATCCACGGCGGCGTCATCCACTACCTCGTGAAGCCGTTCTTCTTCGACACGCTGCGCGAACGGCTCGAGGGGTATGCGGCGCTCCACGGTCGGCTGGAGCGGCTGCGCGAGCCGGACCAGCACGACATCGACCACGTCTTCTCGCTGCTGCGGAGCCACGGCCGGCACGGGCTGCCGAAGGGGATCTCCGCGCCGACGCTCGAGACCGTCGTCGAGGCGCTGCAGCGCTCGCAGGACGAGGTGACGGCCATCGAGCTGGCCGAGGCGACGGGGATCAGCCGGGGCACGGCCCGCCGGTATCTCGAATACCTGGCGCTGACCGGGGCGGTCGAGCTCTCGCTCCGCTACGGGAGCGCCGGCCGGCCCGAGCACAAGTACCGCTGGGCCGACCGGGTCACGGCCCGCTAGGCCACGTCCCGCAACGTGGTTGCGGGACACGTACCGTTCGGACCGTGCTGCGCCGCCTGCTCGCCGTTGCCGTCTGCGCGCTCGCGCTCGTGCCCGCCGCGGGCGCCGCGACGACCGTCACCGCGGTCACGGCACCCGTGTACGACGGGAAGGGCCGTCTCGTCCAGACGCCGGTCGCGCCGCCGGCGAACAGTGCGCGCCGGACCGACAAGCAGGCGCTCGCGCTCGCCGAGCGCGACCCGAAGGTCCGCGACTGGCTCGCCCGCTACCCGAAGACGGGCCGCGTCGACGAGGAGACGTACGACAAGACGAGCGGCCAGTGGACGGTGAAGATCTGGCGCGCGCCGGCGGGTCAGATCGTCCAGGCCACCGTGGACGACGCGAGCGGCGCCGTCCTCACCGCGTACACCGGTCCGCAGGTCGCGTGGGGGATGGCGCGCGGCGTCCCCGGCGCGTTCGGCGGCGACAAGATCAACAACCCGTGGATCTGGGGCACGTTCTGCCTCGTCTTCCTCGTCGGGCTCGCCGACTGGCGCCGGCCGTTGTCGCTCCGCAACCTCGACCTGCTCGTCCTCCTCTCGCCCACGGCGTCGCTCTGGTTCTTCAACCACGGCGACGTGTTCACGTCCGTGCCGCTCTTCTATCCGGTGCTCGCGTGGGTCGTGCTGCGCGGCGCCTACATCGGGATCACCGGCCGCGCCTCGCCGGGACGGACGCGCTGGCCGGTCTGGCTGCTGCTCGCCGCCACCGTGTTCCTCGTCGGCTTCCGCATCGGCCTGAACATCGAGGCGTCGAACGTGATCGACGTCGGCTACTCCGGCGTGATCGGCGCCGAGCGGATCGTGCACGGCGAGGCGCCGTGGGGGAACTTCCCCGTCGAGGGCAACCTGAAGGCGTGCGGCCCCGCGAACAGCGAGGGCGAGATCCGCGAGCGGATCCAGACGAACGGCCGCTGCGAGTCGGCGAACCCGCAGGGCGACACCTACGGGCCGGTCGCTTACGAGGCGTACATCCCGGGCTACGCGTTCTTCGGCTGGAGCGGGAAGTGGGACACGCTGCCGGCCGCGCACTTCACGTCGATCGCGTTCGACCTGCTCTGCATCGTCGGGTTGTGGCTCGTCGGCGTGCGCTTCGGCGGGATCGCGCTCGGCGCGTCGCTCGCCTTCGCGTGGGCGGCGTACCCGTTCACCCAGTACGCCTCGAGCTCGAACACGAACGACTCGATCATGCCCGCATTCCTGATCTGGGGCTTCTGGCTCGCGTCCGCGCCCGTCGCGCGCGGGATCCTCGCCGCGTTGTCGGGCTGGACGAAGTTCGCCTCGCTGATCGTCGCGCCTCTATGGTTGACGTATCCGGGACGGCGGCCTTCCGTGCGCTTCCTCGTCGGATTCGTGGTGGCGACGGCCGCCGCGTTCTCGGTCGTCCTGCTCGAGCCGAGCGTCCTGCACGAGTTGCGCGTCTTCTGGGACCGGACGATCAGCTGGCAGGTCGGTCGCGAGTCGCCGTGGTCGCTCTGGGACTGGCGGCAGTACCACGCCCGCGGGATCCCCGACCTGCACGTGCTGCAGCGCGTGCTGCAGGTCGCGCTCGTCCTCGGTGCGCTCGCCGTCGCCTTCTTCCCGCGGACGAAGTCGCCGCTGCAGCTCGCCGCGCTGACCGCGGCGCTCCTCGCCGGGTTCGAGCTCGTGCAGACCTACTGGCTGTACACCTACATCCCGTGGTTCTTCGGCTTCGCGGCGGTCGCGCTCGTGTCACGCCGGCACGCGCAGCAGCTCGATCCCGTGCGCGCGCCCGTCGTCGTCGCAGTCGACGACGACGCCCTCGAGCCTCACCCCGCCCTCGGCGGGCTCGAACCGCACCGGTAGCCGCGTTCGCATCCGCGCGATTGCGAGCTCGGCCTTCACGCCGATCACCGAGTCGTGCGGCCCGGTCATGCCGGCGTCGGTGATCGCCGCGGTGCCGCCCCGCTGGATGCGCGCGTCGTTCGTCTGCACGTGCGTGTGCGTGCCGATCACGGCCGTGACGCGGCCGTCGAGCCAGTGCGCGAGCGCGATCTTCTCGCTCGTCGCCTCGGCGTGGAAGTCGACGACCACGACCGGCGCCTGCGCACGGGCCTCGTCCACGAGCGCGTCCACGATCTCCCACGGGGACTGCGCCGCGTCGACGAAGAGATGTCCCAACAGGCTGAGCACCGCGACGCGGATGCCGTTGCGCGCGTCGACGACGGCGAGCCCGCGTCCCTGCGTGAACACGCCCTGGTTGGCGGGACGGATCACGCGTTCGCTCGACGCGAGATAGTCGCCGATCCCGCCGCGCCGGTAGGTGTGGTTGCCGAGCGTGACGACGTCCGCGCCGGCGGCGAGCAGCTTGTCCGCGAGCTTGCCCGTGATCCCCGCGCCGTCCGCCGCGTTCTCGCCGTTGACGATGCACACGTCGGCCCCGAGCTCCTCGCGCAGGCGCGGCAGGTGCTCCTCGACGGCGCGCCGCCCCGGCACGCCGAACACGTCCGCGAGGAAGAGGAGTCTCAGTTGAGGACGAGCTGAACGGCCGGCCGCAGCTCGACGGAGACGTGGTCGCCCGCGTCGTTCGTGTACCGCGCGAGCGCCTGCCGTTCGACACGCGAGAGGTCGGCGACCGCGCCGACGCGCGTCACGCCGCTGACGACGTTCGAGCCGACGGCGAGCGCCGGGTCGGCGCGCAGCTGCGTCAGCGAGACGATCTGCGACGGGGCCGACTGCGGCTGGATGTCGATGCGCGAGCCGAAGCGGTGGCCGGCGACGACGTACGGCGTGATTCCGACGATCGTCCCGTCCACCGGCGCATACACGTCCGTCCCCGGGACGGCGCCGACGTCGAGCGCCGAGGTCGGGCCGCTGCTCAACCGGTACCAGGTCGGCTCGCCGCCGCCTCCGCCGAAGATCTTGTGGAAGACACGTTCCAGCGCGCCCTCGTTGCCCTGGTGACCGAGCGGCGCGAGCGGCAGCGCGCCGTCGGGCGCCGCGTGGTAGCCGATCGCGGTGTGCCTGCCCTGCGCGATCGGCATCTGCAGGCGCACCGGGCCGCGCATCGCCAGGATCTGCGGGAAGGGCTTCGTCCGGGCGGTCGCGGCGGGGTCGAGCGCGAGCGAGCGCGGCGTGCCCCCGCTGCCGCCGAAGGCGGAGAGGAGCAGCGCGACCAGCAGGACGACCGCGAGGACCGAAACGAGCGCGAAGCGGCGGTTGAGGCGCGCGCGGCGCACCTCCCGGCGTTCGACGCGCCGCCTCCGTGTGGGGCGTGAGGACGGCATGTCCGCGGGCAGCGTATCGGAGTACGGCTCCTCGAACCAGAGGTCGAGGGCCAAGTTTCCGGCGATACCATCGCTGGGATGCCGGGCGCCCCCGCTCCGAGCCGCCTCGCCGTCCCGCGCTGGGTGCAGCTGGTGGGGCTGCCGCTGCTGCTCCTGCTGGCGTGGGCGGTGGCGGGAGCGGTGCGTCACGCGGTCTTCGTCTTCCTCGTGGCGCTGCTCATCGCCCTGCTCCTCAACCCGCTCGTCCGCGGGCTCGGACGAGTCTGGATCCCGCGTGGCGTCGCAGTCGCGATCGTGTATCTCGCCTTTGCCGCGGTTGTCGCTTTGCTCGTTCTGGCACTTGCAACCGTCGTCGTGCAGCAGACCCGGCACGCGAGCCACCGGATGGACGACTACTTTACGGTCGCCTCCGGACACCCCCGGGCGACCGGCGCGGAGCACGACCTCGCACGCTTCCAGCACTGGCTGAACGCACACCACCTGCGCCAGATTCGCGTGCAGGCGCAGGGCCAGAAGTTCCTCACCTCGATCGGCACGAACGACGTCACGCGCTACACGCAGAAGGCGTTGAACTGGGCGGAGGGCGCGGGCGTCGCGGTCGCCGGGTTGTTGTTCAGCACGCTGCTCGTCGTCGTCGTGTCGATCTACATGCTGCTCGACATGCACCGGCTCGCCGCGTTCGCGGACCGGCGCTTTCCACCGATGCCCGGCACGGCGCCGCTTGTCGAGCGGATGGAGAACGCGCTCGTCAGCTACGTGAAGGGGCAACTGCTGCTCTCCGCGATCATCGGCGGGAGCGCGGGGCTCGGGTTGTGGGTGCTCGGCATGGTCGGGCTGATGCCGAACGGCGGACGCTACGCCGCCGCGTTCGGCGCCTGGGCGGGCGTGACCGAGCTGATCCCGTACGTCGGGCCGTGGCTCGGCGCGGCGCCGCCCGTCCTGTACGCGCTCGTGCAGGAGCCGTTGGCAGCCCTCTGGGTCGCGTTGCTCTTCCTCGCGATCCAGCAGCTCGAGGGACATCTCGTCGTGCCGAAGGTGATGGGGCACTCGCTGCGCCTGCACCCGCTGCTCGTGATCTTCGGCCTGCTCGCGGGCGGCGAGATCTACGGCTTCCCGGGGATCCTCGTCGCCCTGCCGCTCCTGGCCGCGGGTCGCGCGGCGTGGGAGTTCTTCTCCGAGCGAATCGAGCTCGCCCGCTGGGACGAGGCGGACGAGACGGCGGAGCTCGCCGCCGTCGAGGCGCTCGAGCCGCCCGCCGAGCGCCCGGCGGCGACGGCGCCCTGAAGCGGCGCAAGTAACAGTGTGTTACTTGCGGGGTCGGGCGCGCCGTACTCTTTCGGTGTGAGCAGCTTCCCGGACGTCCGGCTTCGCCGCTTCCGCCGCACCGCGCCGCTGCGCGCGCTCGTGCGCGAGACGCACCTGTCGCTCGACCAGTTCGTGATGCCGCTCTTCGTCGCCCCCGACTCGCTGCGCAACGAGGAGCTGCCGGGCATGTCGCGGCACAGCGTCGACGACGTGCTGCGCGAGGTGGAGGAGCTCGTGCGCGCCGGCGTGCAGTCGGTGATCCTCTTCGGGATCCCGGCGGAGAAGGACGAGCAGGCGACCGGCGCATGGGAAGACGAGGGGATCGTGCAGCAGGCGCTCCGCGCGCTGCGGCCGCGCTTCCCCGAGCTCGTGCTGCTCACCGACGTCTGTCTGTGCGAATACATGTCGCACGGACACTGCGGCGTGCTCGTGGACGGCGAGGTGCACAACGACCGCAGCCTCGAGCTGCTCGCGCGTACCGCCGTCTCGCACGTCGAGGCGGGCGCGGACGTCGTCGCGCCGAGCGACATGATGGACGGCCGCGTCGGCGCGATCCGCGAGGCGCTCGACGACCGCGGCTACGACTCGACGCCGATCCTCGCGTACAGCGCGAAGTACGCATCCGCGTTCTACGGCCCGTTCCGCGAGGCTGCCGACTCGACGCCCGCCTCCGGCGACCGGCGCGGCTACCAGATGGATCCCGCCAACGTCCGCGAGGCGCTGCGCGAGTGCGAGCTCGACCTGGACGAGGGCGCCGACGTGCTGATGGTCAAGCCGGCGCTGCCCTATCTCGACGTGATCCGCGCGGCCCGCGAGGCGTTCGACGTGCCGATCGCGGCGTACAACGTGTCGGGGGAATACGCGATGGTGAAGGCGGCCGCGCAGAGGGGCTGGCTCGACGAGCGGCAAGCGGCGCTCGAGTCGCTGACGGCGATCAAGCGGGCGGGCGCGGACCTCATCCTCTCGTACTGGACCCGAGATCTCGCGCAGTGGCTCTAGAGACGCGTAGCGACCTGTACCGCCGCGCGCTCGAGCTGATCCCCGGCGGCGTCAACTCGCCCGTGCGCGCGATGCGCGCGGTCGGGCTCGAGGAGCCCTTCTTCGTCGAGCGCGGCGAGGGCGCGTACCTGTACGACGTCGACGGCAACCGCTATCTCGACTGGGTCCTCTCGTGGGGGCCGCTGCTCTTCGGGCACGCCGATCCGGAGACGGTGGACGCCGTGCGCGAGGCGGCGCTGCGCGGGACGAGCTTCGGTGCCCCCACCGAGGCCGAGGTCGAGCTCGCGGCGGAGATCGTCGACGCCGTCCCGTCCGTCGAGAAGGTGCGGCTCGTCTCCTCCGGGACCGAGGCGGCAATGTCGGCGCTTCGCCTCGCGCGCGGCTTCACGAAGCGCGACCGCATCCTGAAGTTCGCCGGCTGCTACCACGGCCATGCGGACGCACTGCTCGCGAGCGCCGGCTCCGGCCTCGCGACGCTCGGCATCCCCTCGTCGCCCGGCGTGCCGAGCACGGTCACCGGGGACACGATCGTCTGCCCGTACAACGACGTCGACGCGGTCGCGGAAGCGGTGCTGCGCTACGGCGAAGGCCTCGCGGCGATCATCGTGGAGCCGGTCGCGGGGAACATGGGCGTCGTCCCGCCCGCGGACGGCTTCCTCGCCGCCCTGCGCCAACTCTGTGACGCGAGCGGTGTGCTGCTCGTCTTCGACGAGGTGATCACCGGCTTCCGCGTCGCACGCGGCGGCGCGCAGGAGCGCTACGGGATCACGCCCGACCTGACCATCCTCGGGAAGATCGTCGGCGGCGGCCTTCCGCTCGCCGCGTTCGGCGGCCGTGCCGACGTGATGGACCAGCTCGCGCCGAGCGGCCCCGTCTACCAGGCCGGCACGCTGAGCGGCAACCCGCTCGCGACGGCGGCGGGGTTGTCGGTGCTGCGGCGGCTGCGCGACCCTGCCGTCTACGAGGAGCTCGAGCGGAAGGCGGCGCGACTCGCGAACGGGCTCGAGCGCGGCTCGGTCGGCCGGGTGGGCGCGATGCTGACCGTGTTCGCGACGGACGAGCCGCCGACGAACTTCGAGGAGGCGCAGTGCGCGGACGTCGAGCGGTACGCGGAGGGCTTCCGCCACCTCCTGCAGAACGGGATCTACGTCGCGCCGTCGCAGTTCGAGGCGATGTTCGTGTCGCTCGCGCACAGCGACGAGGACATCGACCGGACGGTCGCGACGATCAACGACGGCTGATGTGGGAGACGATCGCAGCCGACGCGGCGGCGGAGAGCCGTCTCTGGGGCGACGCGCTGAAGCCCGAGCGGGCGCTCGAGCCCGTGTTCTCCCCGCTCGCCGAGGAGCGCTATGCGCTCGGGCTCGAGACGATCTACGAGGGCTACCTCGTCCACTACGGGACGCCGCGGCTGTTCGCGCCGGCCGACGGTGACACCGCGCTCCTGCTCGGCGACTACCTCTATGCGCACGGGCTCGTGCGGATCGCCGCGGCCGGCGACGTCGACGCGGTCGCGGATCTCTCCGAGCTGATTTCCC
>Ga0206353_10308023_pt1 | contig 12415 bp, 12 predicted proteins | sample DielMetaTC5am4_FD_146436 | JGI IMG/M metagenome (GOLD analysis project Ga0206353, IMG submission 146436) | Corn rhizosphere microbial communities from Kellogg Biological Station, Michigan, USA - Diel MetaT C5am-4 (Metagenome Metatranscriptome)... | ecosystem: Host-associated > Plants > Roots >...
CCCGCCTGAACGATCGGTAGTGGTCGCCGCGGCTCCCTGACGCCGCTGCCGTCGCCGCCGCCGTCACCACCACTGGCAGTCCACTGCTCGGTGGCGACGATGTGGCCGGCGATGTGTGCCGTGTCCCAGCCTCGGCTGAACTCGGCAATGATGCCGGCGAGTTCCGCTTCGGTGAACTCCGTCAGGTCGCGATCGGCCGCCAGCCGCGTCCAGCCAGGAGTCCCGCCGTAGCGTCCGACAGGACGGTCCGGGTAGTACGGACGAACCGCGAAGTGCCATCCGGCGACGACACTGAATGCCTGGGCGACGTCGCTGTCGGGCACATCGAAGACGATCGTCGCCCGGCCTTGCCGCAGCCGCGGCGGCAGCGGACTGGTCATAGCAGCAATGGTGCCCGAACCCGGACAGTGCCGGCACGGGAGCCGCCCGTCGCGTCAGCTCCGGTCGCGCAGGGGAAGCCGGGCACCGAGCACGGCGAACGGACGGGCGTCGCCGGGGAACAGGTAACGCCGGCGCAGGTCGCGGAACCCCAGCCGGCGGTACATGCGGAACGCTCGGGTGTCCGAGTCGGGCGTCGACAGCAGCATCGCACCGTGCGGGATGCCGGCGGCGAGCTCGAGCAGCACCTGCCGTCCCACACCGTGCCCCTGGAACTCCGGCAGGACGTGCAGCTCGGAGAGCTCGAAGGCGTCCGGCAGCCATTCGGCGGCCAGCTCCTCGGTCAGCGCCTTACGCACCAGGTCGTGCCACCACTGCCCGGGAGCGGTCGTGTAGCCGTAGCCGAATCCGATCAGCGTCCCGTCGCCGAGCAACGCGGCACGGCACGCGAAGCCCTCGTTGTGCGTGTGCCGCCGCGCGGTGACCGCGCGCTGGTCCGCCGCGCTCCTCGGGTAATTCATCGCGCGGGCGTAGATCCGCATCGCCTCGTCCGCGCGGGCAGCGAACTGCGCAGCGGACCAGGTCTGCACACTGGCCGCGGAATCGCTCACCGTCGCAGGAGTCGACCGCACCATTCGATCGTGCCGCATCCGGTCGCTAACCGCGAACATCAACCCCCACATCGGCCGGCGCGCCGCCGGTCAGGCGGACCAATTCGTCATAGCTCGTGGGGAAAACCGCGTGCGGGATTCCGCCGGCCGCCCACACCTGTGGGTAGTCCGCGAGCGCGACGTCGACGAGTGTGCGGATCGGCGCGGGGTGGCCGACGGGGGCCACGCCGCCGATCGGCTGGCCCGTCGCGGCAAGGACGAACTCGGGCTTCGCCCGATGCAGCGCGGCAGTGCCGACGAGCGCCGCGACCTTCGCGGTGTCCACCCGGTGCGCGCCGCTGGTGAGCACGAGCAGCGGTTCGTCCTCAGCCGTCGCGAAGATCAACGAGTTGGCGATGGCACCGACCTCGACGCCGAGCAGGTCGGCGGCTGCCTGCGCGGTCGGTGCCGGCGCGGCGAGAATTCGCACCCGGCCGTCGACCCCGGCGGAGGCGAGCACGGCGTCGACTGCGACACAGTTCGCATGCACCTGGCGACCCTATCGAGGCGAACCTGCCGCGCACCCGCAAGGATGGTGCGGTGAGCGGATTCCCCCTGCTGTTGGACGTGACCGGCCGGCGCATCGTCGTCGTGGGCGGTGGCACGGTCGCGACCCGCCGCGTGCGCTCGCTCGCCGAGGCCGGCGCGTCCGTCGTCGTGGTCGCTCCGCAGCTTGCGCCGGAGATCATCGACCTCGGCTTCGAGACGCATCCGCGCGCCTTCACCGACGCGGACCTCGACGGCGCGTGGCTCGCGGTCGCGTGCACGGATGACCGCGACGTGAACGCCGCTGTCGCCGCGGCTGCTGAACGACGCCGCATCTTCTGCGTGCGTTCCGACGCGGCACCGGGCGGCACGGCCCGGACGCCGGCAGTGCTGCGCCGCGACGGCATGACGGTCGCGGTGACCGGCGGCGACGACCCGCGCCGCGCCGTCGCGCTCCGGGACGCGATCTCGCTCGCGCTCGACGTCGGTACCCTGCCGTCGCGGCGGGTCCGTCCGGCCGCGGCAGGGTCTGTCGCGCTGGTCGGCGGAGGCCCGGGGGACCCGGACCTGATCACGATCCTGGGGCGTCGCGTCGTCGCGTCCGCCGACGTCGTCGTCGTCGACCGGCTGGCACCGCGCGCGCTGCTCGCCGAACTGCCCGAGGACGTCGAGGTGATCGACTGCGGCAAGTCCGCGCATCGGCACAACCTCACGCAGCAGCAGATCAACGAGGTGCTGATAGACCGTGCCCGCGCCGGCAAGCGGGTGGTCCGGCTCAAGGGCGGGGACCCGTTCATCTTCGGACGCGGCGGCGAGGAGTGGCTGGCCTGCGTCGCCGCGGGAATCCCGGTCACGGTGGTTCCCGGGATCACGTCCGCGCTCGCCGCCCCGGCGCTGGCCGGAATCCCGCTGACGCATCGCGGGGTCGCCGCGGACTTCACCGTGGTCTCCGGGCACCTGGACCCGGGCCGTCCCACCGATCAGGGCATCGACTGGCGGGGGCTAGCAGCGGGCGGCGGCACCCTCGTGCTGCTCATGGCGATGGAGCGGCTGGACCTGATCACCGCCGCACTCATAGCGCACGGCCGTCCCGCGGCCACGCCGGCCGCCGTGGTGCAGCGGGCGTCACTGGACGACGAGCGGATGGTGCGCTCGAACCTGGGCGAGATCGCGGCCACGGCGCGCCGCGAGGGAATTGGCGCGCCGGCGGTAGTCGTGATCGGCGAGGTGGTGAACGTCCTCGCCGACCACGACTGAACCGCTAGGAGCGAGCCGGTACTAGGCGGAAGCCGAGGCCGACGCGGACGCCGTGGCCGTCGGCTTGTGGTTGGTGTGCGACGGCGCGGGGTGGCTGTGCGACGGCACCGCCGTCGGCTTGTGGTTGGGGTGCGTGGTGACGGCCTGGGTGGGGTGCGTCGGCGGAACGCTCGTCGGCGTCGTGCTCGCCGACGTCGAAGGCGTCAGAAGGGCGGTGCAGTAGCCGTCAACCCCGTCGGTTCCGCCCGCGGTCGAGACCAGCACGCTGAACGCTGGGCTCTTCGCCCACGCGCTGTGAGCGGCGCTCACGGAGTGATCCGACTGGCTCTGCTCGTGCGCCTGCCACGCGTGGCACAGGCCGACCAGCGACGGGGTCGGCGCGTGTGTCGAACTCGCCGACGAACTGGCCGAGGACGAGTCGGACATGGACGCCGACGAGGAGTCGTCGCCCGAGCTCGACATCGAACCCGAGTCGGTCGCGTCGGGGTGGTGCGCCGCCGCGATCGCCTGGCCGGGAGCGTCGGCGCTGTGGCCGCCGTCGCCGAGGTGCCCGGTCGAGGCCGCGAGCGCGACGCCTCCGACGGCCGCGGCTCCCGCGACGCCCGCGATGACCTTGGTTGCGACCAGACCAGACAGAAGGGACTTCAGCACAGGGGTTCTCCTTGCAGGGGGCGCGGCCACGACGGCCGGCGCGGAACGGAAGGCGGCGAGCGCAGACTCCAGGCCGGGCGGCTCCGCGCTGTGTGCCGACATGGTCGCGGCGGCGAGCAGCTCGCTCAGGCGTTGACCCTCGAGGCGCTCTCCGGCGAGCAGTCGCTCGCGCTTGGCGGCCGAGGGAATCTGGTTTCGTCGCATAACACTCCTAGAAGCGCCGCGGCCGTTGACCGCGTTACTCCGCATCCGAGATCGGCGTGTCCGGGGCGGCGGACAGTCGGCGGGCGAGGGACTTCAGGCCGCGGTGCGCGGCGACCCGGACGGCTCCCGGCCGCTTGCCGAGCACCTCGCCGGCCGCCGCCGGGTCAAGGCCCACGACCGCGCGCAGCAGCACCGCCTCGGCCTGGTCGCGGGGGAGCGTCGCGATGAGCGCGATCGCCTGCTCGGTCGACATGCGCTCGGCGGCCAGATCCCACGCGTCATGCCGCTCTGGCCGGTCGAGCAGGTCGTCCAGCCCGATCGACACGGACGGTCGCCGCGAGCGGGACCTGGCCAGGTCCAGCGCGCGGTTGCGCACGATCCGGGCCGTCCAGGCACGGAAGGCCTGGATGTCGCCGGAGAAGCCGTGCAGGTCGCGGGCGATCTGCAACCAGGCCTCAGCGGTCACGTCGTCGGCGTCCTGGCCGCCGACCAGGACCGAGGCGTACCTGCGCAGCCGCGGCTGCACGTCACGGTAGAGCCGGACGAAGGCGCCCTCGTCGCCCTCGCGCGCCGCCGCGAGGCACTCGGACATCCCTGTGCCCGAGCTGAGCTGGCCCGCCACCACCGTCCGATCCGTCACCTACACCTCCGCCGGCGTGCCCTGCGGGCACAAGCGCACCCAATCATTCAGCGACTGCGGCCGCGCCAGCGTTACACAGCCGGACGGTTGGTGTTGTCGGTCGATCACGCTACGCTCTCGAACAGACATTCGAATGAGTGGCGGAGGTGGCCCATGACCACGCAACGGCAGGCCCGCACGGGCACCGGGCCGGCGGCGCTCGTCCCGGCGCATCCGGCGTTCGTGCTGCTCGAGCGCGCCCGCGTCCTGCTCGGGGAGGCCGGTCGCGCCGATTCGCCGGAGGAACGTTTCCGGCTGGCGCACCTGGCCGCGCTGCGCACCGGTGCGGCTGTGCTGGCCCAGCGGGGGCGGCCGGCCGCGGCGCGGCGCAGGCTGGTCAGCGTCTGGGTGCTGCTGGACTCTGTCGCGCCAGAATTCGCTCCGTGGGCCACGCTGTTCGCCGCCGGCGCCGCGACCCGCGCGGCGCTCGAGGCCGGTGCGGTCGGCGTCGTCAGTAGCCGTGCAGCGGATGACCAGCTCCGCGCGGCCGACGACTTCCTTCGCCTTGTCGCGTCGGACGCGGGTCTGCTGGCGGCCTGATCGGACGGCCCATGTCACTGACCGCGACTACTGTGCACCCTGTGCAGGTGCAGACGCGTCGTGAGCCGACCGGTCGTCAGGCACTGATCTGGCAGCTGCTGGCCGGCGCGCTCGACCCGTCCGGTCGGAGCGCCGCAGCGAAGGTGCTCGACTGCGGCGGTGGCAGCGGCACCTTCGCCGTGCCGATCGCGCAGATCGGCGCCTCGGTCACCGTCGTCGACATCAGCATCGATGCGCTGGCCACACTGCGCCGGCGTGCCGAGGACGCGGGCGTGGGCGAGCGTGTCCACGCGGTCCAGGGCGACGTCGAGGCGCTCGCCGACTCGATCGGCGCGGCCACGTTCGACCTCGTGCTCGCACACGGAATCCTCGGCGCGGTCGACGACGTGCCCGCCGTGCTCGCGGCGATCGCTCGCCGCGTTCGCCCGGGCGGACAGCTCAGCGTGCTGGTCGAGAACCCGATCGCCGGGGTGCTCGCACGAGCCATGGCAGGCGACCTCGGCGCCGCGCTGCAGGAGCTGCGCGCGCTCACGGCCGGTGCCGGACCGCTCGGTCCCGATGCGGTGCGCACGCTGTGCGCCGAACAGGGGCTGCTGGTCGAGGCAGAGCACGGAATCGGCGTGTTCGGAGACCTCGTGCCCGGTCGCGCGCTGGACGCGCCCGGCGCCCGCGAGGAGCTCGAGCAGCTCGAGAGCGCCAGTGCCGGGCACGCGCCGTTCCGCGACATCGCCGCGCGCGTGCACCTGCTGGCTCGCCGTCCCGCGGGATAGGTCGCCGTGGGACGCAGTGCGGACGTGCCCCGCGGCGCCGCCGAACTCGGTGGCGACGACAGCGGCTGCCCGATCCTGCACGTGGACATGGACGCGTTTTTCGCGAGCGTCGAGATCAAGAGGCGCCCGGAGCTGGCTCACCGCCCGGTCGTGGTCGGCGGCAGCACTCGCGGCGTGGTTGCCGCCGCCTCGTACGCCGCCCGCCGTTACGGCGTACGCAGCGCGATGCCGATGACGCAGGCGCTGCGGCTGTGCCCGCAGCTGGTCGTGCTGCCGCCGGACCGCGCGGCCTACAGCGCGGCGTCGGCGGCCGTGATGGACATCCTGCGCTCGATCACGCCGCTGGTCGAACAGCTCTCCGTCGACGAGGCGTTCCTGGACGTCCGCGGCGCCGTGCGGCTGCTCGGCCCGCCGAGTGCGATCGCCACCGCGATTCGCGCGCGGATCAAGGCGGAGACGGACCTGACCTGCTCGGTCGGTGTGGCGCGGAACAAGTTCGTCGCGAAGCTGGCCTCGGCGCGCTGCAAACCGGACGGCCTGCTGGTCGTCCCTGCCGACCGCACGCTCGAGTTCCTGCACCCGCTGCCGGTGACGGTGCTCTGGGGCGTCGGGGCGCGGACCGCCGAGCCGCTGCACCGGCTCGGCATCCGCACCGTGGCCGACCTGGCCAACACACCGCTGGACACGCTGCGGCGCGCCGTCGGGACGGCCGGTGCCGACCACCTGCACGCGCTCGCGCACGGCCGCGACGACCGGGCCGTGCAGGTCGGCGAGGTGGAGAAGTCGATCAGCGCCGACCACACCACCGACACCGATTTGGTCGAGGAGGCGGACGTGGTGCGCGAGCTGCTGCGCCTGTCCGACGAGGTGGCCGGGCGAGTACGCGGTCGGGGCTTCGTCGCGCGCACTGTCGGCATCAAGATCCGCTTCGCCGACTTCAAGACGATCACCCGGGTGCGCACGTTGCCGGGCTGGACCGATTCGTCCGCCACGATCTTCCAGATCGCGAACGAGCTGTACCGCGCGCTGGCCCTGGACCGGCCGCGGATCCGCCTCGTCGGCGTCAAGTGCGAGAACCTGCGCGAGGCCGACAATGCGCCCGAACAGCTCAGCTTCGACGACATTCAGCCGGCCGCGCGACCGGCCGACACCGTGCTCGACGCCGCGCGGGCCCGCTTCGGATCGGCGGCGCTCGGCTACGCCACGCTGCTCGGCACGCCGCAGCGAGGGGAACCGGGCGCGGGCGCGCGACGGCACTGACGCGTGTCGCACGCAGACCTTTGTCGAACGCCTGCCGGGCTCGTATATTCGAGGTACGACGAGGTTCACCGTGCGTGGCCTTGTCGGGCGAACTAGAATCAAGGTGTCGGTGCCCGACGGAACCGACGAACGGTCCAGCGACGAAGGAGGGCCCGAAGGTGCCGCTCTCCGATCATGAGCAGAGGCTGCTCGACGAGATCGAGCAGGCGCTCTATGCCGAGGACCCCAAGTTCGCCTCCGCAGTGCGCTCGGCGGGACTGCGCTCGCGGCTGCGTCGAGCGATCATCCTGTCCACCGTCGGCGTGCTCGCGGGCTTGGGCATGGTCCTCGTCGGGCTGATGAGCAACCTGATCGTACTGAGTGTGATTGGGTTCGTGCTCGTGGTCGCGTCCTGCGGACTGGTCGCGCGTAGCCTGCGCCCGGCCGGACGTGCGCCGGTCGCCGACGACGCTCGCACCGGCGGCGGTGGCAAGGCGCGTCCGAAGTCGGCGCAGCAGCGCCAGAGCGGCTTGCGCAGCCGGATGGAAGAGCGACTGCGCCGCCGCTTCGACGAAAGCTGATCCCCTCAGCGCCGCCGCGTGCGGCGCAGCCAACCCAGCGATGCCGGCCACAGCGCCGCCCGCAGCCGTGTCCCGCGGCTGCGTCCGGCTCGCAGCCGGCGGGTGACGCTGGCCAGTTCCCGGCGCAGGTCCGCGCGGCCGGACGTCCCGGGCGGGGCGTACCGGTGTTTCTCCACAGCCCGAGCCAGCGTGGTCAGCGATCCGCGCGCGTCGCCGGCGGGATCGCCCAGCCAGCGCACGACCTGCCGTGGCGTGCGCGTGGATGACCAGACGTAGCCCAGATCCACCGCGGTGTCCGACAGTTCTGCCCACAGCGCGTCCGGATCGCCGCTGTGCCCGGCGCGCATCCGCTGCCGCCGGCGCCGGGTGCGCACGAACCAGGGTGTGAGCAGCAGGATGGCGATCGCCAGCAGGACCAGCACCGGCACCACCCAGCCAGGAACGGATTGCGATCCGGCCGCGGCATTCGTGGTGGGCCCGGCTGCGTTCGACGGCCGGCTGGACGGGCGCGCGGGGTGCGTCGGGTGCGCCTGCGCGGACTGCGACGCAGAGCCGGAGAGCTTGCCACCGACGCTGTGCGGGGCCCACGCGAGCGTGGCCGTGCTGGCGCCGGGCGCGCCCGTCTGCGGCGTCGGGTCGAACGGAACCCATCCCACGCCACTGAAGTACGCCTCTACCCAGGCGTGCGCGTCGTTCGTCGTCACCGTGAAGGTGCCGAGCGCGCTGGTCACGCCGTGCGTGTAGCCGAGGACGACGCGCGCCGGCACGTTCACCAGCCGCAGCATGACGGCCATGGCCGCCGCGTACTGCTGGCAGAAGCCGCTCTTGTTGGTCAGGAAGTCAACCAGGTCGCTGCCCGAATCGCCCTGCGTCGTCGACAGGCTGTACTGGAAGCCGTTCGCCGGATCAACGAAGTAGTCGCTGATCGCCCGCGCCCGCTGGTACGTGCTCTCGCGCGGCTGCGTGATCCGGTCGACCAGCCTCCGCACCTGGGCCGGGATGCGCGGCAGCGTCAGCCACTTGGCCATCGTGGGGTCCTGGCTGTTCTCCGGCGCCCCGCGCAGCTCGGCCAGAGACGGCTCCGGCTGGCTCACCGTCTCGGTGTACGTCTGGCCCGAACTCACCTGCGCACCGACGACCAGCTGGTCCTGCAGCGACCAGCGCGCGTTGTCCAGTCCGGCGATCCCGGTCGGCACCGCGAAGACCGCCGGGTTGCCGGTCAGCCCGAGGACGGTCATCTGCGCACTGAATGTCTGGTCGGTGGACGCACCGAACGGCGGGTCGTTCGCGAGCCCGCCCTGGCCGGCCGACTCCGTGGCGCCATTGCCTGAGTCGGCGCGCCAGCCGCTGTTGGTGAACACCGGGAGGACGTTCACCCGCAGGTAGAACGGATTCGTGGTGGCCGTCTGGCCGGTGACCTTCACCTTGACCAGGTCCATCGGGGAGGAGCGGGTGAGCTGACCCTTCAGCGATGCAAACGGGCTGATGCTGCCGCCGCCGAGCCCGTTCCCGGACGAGGAGTGGCGATGCAGCAGCACCGAGACCAGGTTCGTGCCGCCGGTCGGCGTCGCTAACGGCAACAGGACGGCGACGGCGAGCGCGAGCACTGCGATGCGCTGCCCGGACAGCGCCACCGCGGGCCGCGAGATCGCGCCACCGCTGTGACCCACCCGGTGCCCCCACGAGGCGCGGTCCTCCCGCGCGTCGAGCGCGAGCAGCAGCAGGAACGCCACGGCCGGCGCGAGGAACAGCACCCAGGAGACCGGTCGGTGCGGGACGGCTCCGGAAACCGTGTAGACGACCAGCAGCGGAACGCCCGCCAGCGCGCCGTGCCGGCCGACGACCGCGATCAGGTCGACGAGCGCGGCGACCACGCCGAGCAGCGCGCAGATCGCCAGCTTGATCGCGACCGTGGAGTGCACGGGTGCGACTCCGTGCTGTGTCACGTTGTGCACCTGGCCGAGCAGCGTCGACACGCGGTGCCACGTCCGCCCGGTCGGGATGCATCCGAACAGCGCGCCGTCGGACACGTACCGCGCGGTGAGCCATGGGATCAGCAGGACGATCCCGGGCCAGACCTGCAGCGCGCTCGGCGCCCGCCACTGGCGCAGCACCAGTGCCGGCAGCAGGACCACGAGCATCGACAGCCAGACGTCGACCAGCCAGCCACGGTCGCTCAGCAAAGTGCACAGCGGGATCGTGCCGAGAGCCGAGGCCAACAGGGCGAGCAAGGTGCGCTGGACGCCACCGCTCACGCCACGGCTCGCGGCGTTGCCCGCGGGGCCGCTCATGCTGGCGCCGCCGCGAGCGTGTCGCGCCAGGCCTCAGCGATGCCGGTTCCGTGCGCAACGACGCGGACGCGCCAGCCGGCGGCGCGCAGGGCCCGAGCCGCGTTGTGGCAGCGGCTGTCCGGCCCGCTCGCCGGACTGCCCGCCCAGGTGCCGGTGTCGAGCAGCAACGCCACCGCGGGCGTGACCGAACCCCGCGGATGGCACTCCGCGAGCACCTGCAGGCTGATCGGGTCGACGTCGCCCAGCACCGCGATCAACGCGCTCTCGCGTGCCGTACTCGCCAGCACGGCGCGGGCCGGCGCGAGGCTCGCGTTGCGCGAGCCACGCACCCCGGCGAGGTGCTCGACGAACGCCAACGTGCTGTGCGAGGCGAGCGGGCGGACCGCGTCCACGTCACTGACCAACTCCACCGCACGCCCCGCGGCGAGCAGGTGTGCCCCGATGCTCGCCGCCGCGCTGATCGCCCACTCCAGGCTGCTGCGGTCGCGCTCGTCGCGGTCATCCGCGCCGCCCGACGACAGCCGGCTCACGTGCGCGCTCTCGCGCAGGTCCAGCACGACCGTCGCCCGGCCCTGCCACGGGCGCTCTTCCTGGCGCACCATCAGCGCACCCATCCGGGCCGTCGAGCGCCAGTGGATCTTGCGCAGCGGGTCGCCGGTCCGGTACTCGCGGGTGGACGCGTCGTCCGCTCCGTGCGTGCCGATCGAGTGGCTTCCCGCGTTGTCGCCGAGGTCGTGCGCCAGTGGCGGCGAAAGTGCGGGCAGCGCCTCCACGACAGGACGCACGACGAAGTCGGTGGTCGCCGTGAAGCCGCGGCGCAGATCGATCAGATGGAACGGGTCGGTCAGCCGTACCTGCAGCGGCCCGGTGCGGTAGCGGCCGCGCGGCAGGTTGTTCAGCCGGTAGGTGACGGTGCGCGACTCGCGGCTGGCCAAACTGTCCAGCACGAACCGGGCCTTGCCTGGCAGCGAGGGCGGCAGTTGGTCCTCGAGCATCAGCGCGCCGCTGCCGAGCCGCGACCGGTTGGTGATCGTCAGGTGCACGAGCACGTCGTCACCGGAGCTGGCGTGCTCGGGTTCGACCCGCCTGCGGTTCGCGATCAGCACCCGCGAGCGGTGCACCACCACGGCGGACAGCAGCGGCACGGCGAGCGCGAGCACGCCAGCCCGAGTCAGGTCCACCTGCCCGAGCAGCACCCCGCACAGCAGCGCCGTCGCGCCGGCCGCCAGCAGGCAGGTCGCCCGGGTGGTGAAGCCGAACTCCGAACCGGCCACGGTCAGCGCGGTCCCGAGCCGGACGGCAGCGGCGTGGACGAGGCGATCTTGCCGAGCAGTTCCGTGGCCGTGTGACCGGCCACGTGCGCCTCGGCGGTGAGCAGCAGCCGGTGGCTGACGACGTGCGCGAGCAGCAGCTGCAGGTCGTCCGGGATCACGTAGTCACGTCCCTCGACCGCCGCCCATGCCTTTGCCGCGCGGACGAGTTGCAGCGCGGCACGGGGCGAGGCGCCGAGCCGGACCTCCGGCGCACGCCGGGTGGCGGCAGCCAGGTCGACGGCGTAGCCCTTCACCGCGTCCGAGACGTGCACCGCGCGCACGCCCGCGATCAGCCGGCGCACCTCGGTCGCGTCCGACACGGGGGTGAGCACGTCGAGCGGGTCGGTGGCCGCGTGCTCGTCCAGCATGGCGATCTCGGCCTGCCGGTCGGGGTAACCCATCGAGATGCGCGCGGTGAACCGGTCGCGCTGCGCCTCGGGGAGCGGGTAGGTGCCCTCCATGTCCAGCGGGTTCTGCGTGGCCAGGACCATGAACGGCGACTCGAGCCGGTACGTCGTGCCGTCGACGGTGACCTGGCGCTCCTCCATGCATTCCAGCAGCGCCGACTGCGTCTTCGGGGAGGCGCGGTTGATCTCGTCGCCGACCACGATGTTCGCGAACACCGGCCCCGGCTTGAACTCGAAGTCGCGCTCCTCGGCGTTGTAGACGCTCACGCCGGTCACGTCACTCGGCAGCAGGTCGGGCGTGAACTGCACGCGGCGAACCGAGCAGTCGATCGAGCGGGCCAGCGCCTTGGCGAACGTCGTCTTGCCGACGCCGGGGACGTCCTCGACGAGCAGGTGCCCCTCGGCGAGCAGGACGGTGATGCCAAGGCGCACCTCGGCGGCCTTGCCCTCGATGACCTTCTCGATGTTGGCGGCGATCCGTTCGGCGGCCTCGCGGACCGCTTCGACCGGCGCGGACGGCGGTGCGACCTCCGGCGGAGCGGCGTGCGTGCCGCTCGGGTGCACCGGGCCCGGGGCGCTTGAGAGGTCGTCCAACACGAGGCGTCCTTCCTGTCCTGCGGGCCGCGCCACTGCGAGCCGCCGCCACGAGTATCGCCGACGCGTCGAGCCCGTGGCAGAGCTGATCTTGAACAGCTGCCGGGGAGGGCGCGCGCGCGGACCGGGCGCGTCGGGGCCGAAATGGTTGACGGTGGAGCGTAGTGGGTTAGAGTGGGGACAGGTGGGGGGAAGCGAGCTCGGGAGGTGGCGCCGGTGGTCTTCCTCGGTACCTACTCCCCGCGCCTGGACGACAAGGGCCGCCTCGCTCTCCCCGCGAAGTTCCGGCCGGATCTGGAGGGGGGACTGGTGATCTGCAAGGGCCAGGAGCACTGCCTGTACGTCTTCCCGGCCGCGCAGTTCGTCTCCTTCACC
>Ga0206353_11197075_pt1 | contig 12353 bp, 6 predicted proteins | sample DielMetaTC5am4_FD_146436 | JGI IMG/M metagenome (GOLD analysis project Ga0206353, IMG submission 146436) | Corn rhizosphere microbial communities from Kellogg Biological Station, Michigan, USA - Diel MetaT C5am-4 (Metagenome Metatranscriptome)... | ecosystem: Host-associated > Plants > Roots >...
CCGGTGAGGCCCGAATCCTATATGGAGATCGCCAATTTCTACACGGCGACGGTCTACAACAAGGGCGCCGAGCTGATCCGGATGATGCGCACCCTGCTCGGGCCCGACAAGTTCCGGGCCGGCACCGACCTCTATTTCGAGCGGCACGACGGCGAGGCGGCGACCTGCGAGGATTTCGTGCGGGCGATGGAGGAAGCGAGCGGCGCCGACCTCTCCCATTTCCGCTTGTGGTACAGCCAGGCCGGAACTCCCAAGGTCCGGGCCGAGCTCGACGGCGCCCTCCTCCGGCTCAGCCAGGAAGTGCCGCCGACCCCCGGCCAGCCGGTCAAGCAGCCGATGCCGATCCCGCTGAAGCTCGCTTTGTTCGCGAAGGACGGCGCCAAGCTCGACGACCGCCTGTTCGTCCTCGACCGCGCCGAGGCGGAAGTGAAGTTGCCGGGCCCGGGCATCCTCTCGATCAACCGCGGCTTCTCGGCGCCGGTGATCGTCGAGAGCAACCGGACTTCGGCCGATCTCGCCTTCCTCTCCGCCCATGACGACGATCCGTTCGCCCGCTACGAGGCGACCCAGCAATTGATGCTCGACACCCTCCTGCGCGCCATCGCCGGCGAGGCCGGTCACGAGGCGGTGGTGACCGCGGTTCGCGAGACCTTGGCCGACCCGGACCTCGACCCGGCCTTCATTGCCGAAGCGGTCCTGCTCCCCACCGAGGCCTTCATCGGCGACCATATGGCCGAGGTCGATCCCGAGGCGATCCGCTCCGTCCGCGAGGCGCTCCGGACCGAGCTCGGCCGGGCGCTCGAGGGCGCCTGGCGGGATGCCTATGCCGCCAACCGCGCCAACCGCTACGAATATTCGCCCGCCGCCAAGGGCGCCCGCCGTTTGCGCTCGGTCGCGCTCGGTTACCTGATGGCCTCGGGCGCCGACGACGCGCCGCGCCTCGCCGACGCGCAATTCACCGCCGCCGACAACATGACCGACCGCTTGGGCGCCCTCTCCGCCCTCGCCAATTCCGAGGCGCCGGAGCGCCAGGGGGCGCTCGCCCGCTTCTACGACCTCTACCGGGACGACGCCCTCGTCCTCGACAAATGGTTCACCGTCCAGGCCCTCTCGACCCGCGACGACGCGCTCGATTCGGTCGAGGCGCTCGCCAAGCATCCCGATTTCACCCTCGCCAACCCCAATCGGATGCGCTCGCTGGTCGGCGCCTTCGGAGCGAACCAGCGCGCCTTCCACGACTCGTCGGGCCGGGGCTACCGGTTCCTCGCCGACATGATCCTCGCCGTCGACCGGCTGAACCCGCAGACCGCCGCCAAACTGGTCCCGCCGCTCGGCCGCTGGCGCCGCTTCGGCCCCGCCCGCCAGGCGCTGATGAAAGCCGAGCTGGAGCGGATCGTCGCCACGCCGGGCCTCTCCAAGGACGTCATGGAGCAGGCGTCGAAGAGCTTGGGGTGAGAGCGCGCCGCGTCCTGCTCGCCGCGGCTTTGCTGCTCGCCGCCTGCGGAGCGGGCCTCTGGCTGTGGACGTCGCAGCCGGCGCCGGTCCCGGTCGCCAACTCGCCGGTCGCGCTCGCCATCGACAAAAGGCTGCAGTTCGGGCCCGTGCCGGCCCGTGAGCTGGCGTTCAGCCGCGACGGCGTGCTGGCCGCGACGTGGGCGGATGGACGCGTGCTCGTCGGCGGTGCCGCCGCCCGCCACCCGGGCGGGGCGGCCTCCGTCGCTTTCTCGGCCGACGGCGCAACCCTCGCCACCGGCGGCTACGACGGAAATATCCGGTTGTGGGCGGTCGACGGTATGCGCCTGCTGCGCACCATCGCCATCGGCCAGGGGACGATCTGGAGCCTCGGCTTCTCGCCGGACGGCACGCGCCTCGCGAGCGGCGGCGAGGACCGGCTGGTGCGGGTGTGGAATGTCGCCGACGGCAAGCCGCTCGCCGCGCTCGCCGGGCACCGGCTCAACATCTGGAAGGTGCGCTACAGCCCCGACGGCAAGTGGCTGGCGAGCAGCAGCTTCGACCACGACATCCGCCTCTGGGATGCCTCGACCGGCCGCCTGGCGCGGATCCTGACCGGGCATCGCCAGGCCGTCGTCGGCCTCGCCTTCAGCCCGGACGGAGCCTTGCTGGCGAGCGGCAGCGACGATTCGACCGTCCGGATCTGGCGGGCCTCGGACGGCGCGCCGCTCCGCACCCTCGAGGCCGGCAACCACACCTACGACGTCGCCTTCTCTCCGGACGGCACCCGCCTCGCCACCAGCGGCCGCGCCCGAGGCGCGCTCGGCACCTTCGTCCACGGCGCGATCGGCGGTTGGAAGCCGGGCGACGTGGTCCACCTTTGGCGGGTCGCCGACGGCGCCCTGCTCGCCGCGGGGCGTCAGCCCGACGACGCCATGTACGTCGCTTTCGCCCCCGACGGCGGCCATCTCGCCACCGCCAGCGAAGACGGCAGCGTCACCTTCTGGCGCATCGGCCGCCGCTAGGCGTCCTTCAGCGCCGGGCCTTCTTCTGGACGAGGGGGGAGGGCCCCGAAGGCCGAGGCGCGGCGACGGGCTCCTCGAGATAGGCGGGCCTCAGCATCCGGGTCGCCGGTCCCGGGCGCGGCCGGGCGAGCTTGCGAAGGGCGAAAGCGGCGGCGAACCGCATCCCGACCTGGCCGCGCTGGGACCAGCGCACCTCCGCGTCCAGCCGCCCCGCCTCGTCGAGGTCGAGCGTGACCCGGGTGCCGGCGGCGAGCTCGCGCTCGCACTCGACCATCGCGCCCTCCTTCGAGATGTTGCGAAGGCGCACGGGCAATTCGGAATCCTCGAGGATCAGGGCGCCCTTGCGCAGCAGTCGGTGGCGCGGCGGTCGGCTGTACAAGGCGGCCTCGCTCGGCCGGCGGCTCTCGGCGGCGAGCGCGCGCGCCTCTTCCGCCGGCATCGGCCTCCCGAACAGGAAGCCCTGGACCTGGCCGCAGCCCAGGCGGCGGACCAGGGCCAGCTCGTCCAAAGTCTCCGTCCCTTCCGCCGTCGTGTCGATCCCGAGGCTCTCGGCGAGCACGACGATGGCCCGGACGATGGCCGCGTTGCGGCTCTTCGCCTCCGCCGCTCCGGCAACGAAGCTCCGGTCGATCTTGATCTTGTCGAGCGGAGCGCTTCGCAAATGGCCGAGGCCCGAATGGCCGGTGCCGAAATTGTCGAGCGCGAGGCGGACTCCGAGCCCCTTCAGCCGCGCCAGTACCGCGTCGTTGGCGGCCCCGTCGGCGAGCAGAACCCCCTCGCCGATCTCCAGCTCGAGCCGATCCGGATCGAGGCCGCTGCCGGCGAGCGCCGCCGCCACCGAGGCGGCGAGCCCCGGATGGGCGAACTCGGCCGGCGACAGGTTCACCGCGATCCGCACATGCTCCGGCCAGGCCGCGGCCTCGGCGCAGGCGCTGCGCAGGATCCAGGCGCCGATCCTCGGCATGATTCCGGTGTCGGTCGCCACCGGCAGGATCGTCTCCGGGCCGAGCAGGCCGCGGGTCGGGTGCTGCCACCGGACCAGGGCCTCGAAGGCGATCGCCTCCTCGCTGACCGCCTCGACGATCGGCTGGTAGAGCAGCCGCAGCTGGTCGCGCTCCAGAGCCTCGCCGAGGTCGCGCTCGAGGATCTGGCGGTCGACCGCTGCGGCCTGCATCGCCGGAGCGTAGAAGCGATGGGTGCCGCGGCCGTCCGCCTTGGCGGCGTAGAGGGCGAGATCCGCTTCCTTGACCAAAGCGGCGGCATAGGCTCGGCCCGGCTCGGCCACCGCGATCCCGACCGAGGCGCCGACGTCGATCCGGTGGCCGTCTATCTCGTAGGGCCGAGAGGCTTCGGCGATCAGAGCGCCGGCGAGCCGGCCGAGCCGGGCCTCGCTCTCGGCGTCGGGCAGCACCGCCTGGAACTCGTCGCCGCCGACGCGGCCGACCTGCCCCTCGCCGCCCAGGGTCGCGGCGAGCCGCGCCGCCACCTTCTTCAAGAGCTTGTCGCCCATCGGGTGGCCCAGCGTGTCGTTGACCTGCTTGAAGCGGTCGAGATCGATCAGCATCAGGGCGCAGCCCCGCTGGCGCTCGGCGGCGTTGGCGATCGCCTCGTCGAGAGTCGCCGCCATCATCGTCCGGTTGGGAAGGCCGGTGAGGCTGTCGAAGCGGGCGAGCTTGGTCGTCTCCGCCTCGCTTCGCTGCCGCTCGGTGAGGCTTCCGCCGAGGCCTCGGAAGCCCAGGAAACGGCCGTAAGCGTCGAAATTGGGGCTTCCCGAAAGCGACCACCAGGCCGCTTCCTCGCCCGGCGCGCGCACGATGAGGTCGGCGAAGGCCATGCGCGAGGAGAGATGGAATTCGAGCCGGCGCCGAGCCTCGCTGTCGGCCGGCTCGGCGGCGAGCACCGCCTCGTCGAAGCGCCGGCCCGCGGCGGCGAAGCCGGGCGAGGCGTAGGTCAGGGCGCCCTCGGCATCGCTCTCCCAGAACCAGCCCCGGCCGCTCTCCTCGTAATCGGTGACGAAGCGGCGCGCCTTCTTGGCCTCGGCTTCGAGCGCGAGAGCGTGGCGCGCGGCGGCGATCGCCTCGCGGGCGCGCGAAACGCTGACCGAGGCGAGGAACAGGGCGACGGCGCCGCCGACGGTGAGCAGGGACGGCTCGACCCCCGCGGCCCAGGCGACGAGACAGGATGAGACGCAGCCGAGAATGAGGATCGCGGGCACCGGGAAGAAGCAGGGCAGGCAGGCCGCCGCTCCGGCGATGACCGCGGCTCGGACCATGACGGACGACGAGGCGGATTCTCCGCTCGCCAGCGCCGCCGCCGCCGCCCAAAGGAAGGCGCTGAGTGCGGTATGAAGCGCGGTCAGCCGGATCAGACGGTGCGGGGGCGCGGCACGGCCGCCCAGCATCAGGCCGGCGTCGAGGGCCAGGACGGCGCCCAGCAACGCCGCGACGGCGGGTGAAAAAGCGGTGCCGGCCCGCCACAGGCCGTAGAGCAGCAATCCGCTCCACAGCAGGTGGGAGGCGGCGAGCAGCGGCAGAGCGACGGAGAGGCTTCGGGCGCGGTCGCCGGCGATTCGGGCATCGTCCTCGCCGGCGGAGGCGCGGAAGTCGAACGTCAGCAGAGCGGCGAACGAGGGCGCTTCCCCGCCCCCGGCCACGCCGGCGTTCACCCGCGAAAAGCGCCCCTTCCTCATGCCTTGCCTCGGTCCGCCGGACAGATGCGCGGAAGCTTCGCGCACGCCGGACGCCTTGCCTGATCCGGGTTAAGAAATGCTGCTGCGCGAGCGTCCACCTTCAGGCTGTCAGCCGCCCCTTGCGCATCGGCAGAGCGCCGAGGATCTGGCGCCTCAGATGGGTGTCGGCGCGAGCCCGGCCGGCCTTCGCGGCGCCGGCCCGCTCGACGAGCAGGCGCGCCAGAGCGCGATGACGGTCGCCGACCGTCCATTCGCAGCGGTCGAGGGTGATGGGGGCGAGGAAGCGGGCGCCGAACTGGTCGCCGCGCTGCCATTCGACCTGTGCCTCGACGCTGCCGCAGCCGGGGATTTCGAGCGAGACGCAGCCGCCGCGCTGGAGGCGCGCCTCGCAGGCGGCCCGGAAGCCGAGCTCGGAGAGATCGACCATGCGGATTTCGAGGCTGCTCCAGCTGTTCGGCCGGAGCCGCGCGGACTGATCGAGGGGGCGTCGCTCGGCGCGGCGGATCCCGTCTTCGTCGTCGATCGGGTTCGATCCCATAAGCTCCCCCGGTCCTGCCGGTCGGGCCAAGCATAGGATGAGGGCGTTAACGAAAGCCTGATCGGGCTAATAATCCTTCGAAACGCGGACGTTGACGCTCTCGCGGCCGATCGTCGAGACGCTCGACAGCAAGGCCAGCCAGCGGGTGATCTGGAACTCGACCGTCGTCGCCGAATAGCCGCGGGCGTCGGTCACCACCTCGACATAGACCCGGCGGCCGAAATATTTGCCGGCGGCGATGGCGGTGCCCTGGCCGGTGGTGATATCGGCGGGGACGATGCGCAGGCGATCGAGCCCGGTCGCGGCGCGGACCGCGTTGATCGGATCGAGATAGCCGCCGGTCGAGTTCAGCGACGCCACCGCCGCGGCGAGCTGGAGCGCCTCGGGGGCCGACAGGTTGGTGATCGAGGTTCCGAACAGCAGGCGGCTGAGCAATTCGTCCTGCGGCAAAGCGGGCGTGCTCGAGAAAGCGATCTCGGGCCTGAGGCCGCGCCCGGTGACCCTTATGGTCGCGTTGAGGCCCTGGACTCCGCCCTCGGCGGTGATGTCCAGCACCGGATTGACCGGGCTCTCGCCCATGAAGCGGATGATTCCGCGCTCGAGGTCGAATCGGCGCCCGGCGAAATCATAAGTGCCTCGGATCAGGGTGGCGCGGCCGTCGATGCGCGGCTCGGTGACCGTGCCGCCGATCTTGAGCGCCGCCGACCATTCGCTGTTGATGCCGAGGCCGGTCACCATCAGCCGGTTCGGAGCGTCGACGTCGAGGGCCAGGGTCCAGGGGGTGAGACGGCGGGGTTCGGGCCTTTCCTCCGGCGGCTGGTTGAGCTCGCGGACGTTGAGGCGGGTGACCGCGGCGGCCGAGGTGGCGCTGCCGAGGCGGAACTGGCCGCTGACCAGCCGGACCTTGCCGGAGATGCTGCCCGTGCCCCGCGCCGAGCGGATCGCGATCGGGCCGGTGACCTGCGCCTTGATGTCGTCGCGGTCGAGCAATTGCGCGGCCCTGGCGTCGATATCGACGTTCATTCCGAAGCCCTCCGCGGCGCCGAGGTCGAACTGGCCGTGGCCGGTGACGGTGCCGCCGCGCTTGGTGGTTCCGGCGAAGCTGTCGAGGACGAGCTGCGAGCCGCCGAAGCGGCCGCGCGCGGCGACGTTCTCGATCACCATGCCGGTGACCGCGCTCTCGACCCGCGCCTTGTCGGTCTGCAGCGAGCCGCGGATCTGGGGGTTGTTGAGAGTCCCGGTGGCGTCGGCGCCGATCGCCACGGCTCCGCTGACGTCGAGCAATTCGACTCCGGTCAGGCGCCAGAGGGTGTCGGCCGGGCCGTTGTAGCGGATCTGGGCGAAGAGCGGGGCGGCGGCGAGGCGCTCGCCGATGTTGGAACCGGGGCCGAGCGGCGCGAGCCGCGCCTGGGCCTTGCCGATCACCTTGCCTTCGCTGACCGCGATGGCGCGGATCCCGGCATTGCCGCCGGCGAGCTTGGCCGCCACGCCGATATCGACCGGGCGCGACGAGAGGACCAGGCCGGAGCGGGTGAGGCCGCGCACCCGAAGGTTCATGTCGCCGCTCGGCTCGCCGACCGCTCCGAACCGGTAGTTGAGGGTCCCAGAGGCGTTGCCGCCGAGGCCGAGCTCGGGCCAGCCGATGTCGAGGATCGACAAGGGCATGTTCTCGAGGCTGGCGGCAAGCTCGGTCGTGCTTCCTCCGAACAGGCCGGAGACCCGGGCATTGCCGCCGGCGAAGGTGACGGCGGTCGGGCTCAATCGCCAGCCGTCGCCCTCGCGGACCAGCACGGCCGGCTCGCTCAATTGGATCGGCCGCCGGTCGACGGTGCCGCCGCCGGTCAGCTTGAATCGGCCCGGCGCGACCTCGGCCTCGGTCTGGAACGAGAAAGCGCGGCCTCGCGTGCCGGCGATTCGGGCGGTGATCCGCCCCACCCCGCCCCGCATCTCGCCGGCGGCGTTGAGGCTGGCGAGGAAGAGCGGGCCTCGGCTGATCCCACGCGCGGCGATCGTGCCGCGAAGCGAGGTTCCCGCGGGGTCGAGCAGGACCACCGCCTGCACCCGGCCGTCGCGGATGGAGATGGGCGGCGGGCCGGCGAGCCTCGCGTCCCTGGCATTGAGATCGATCTGGATACGCTGGATGTCCTTGACCGGATCGAAGCTGAGCTTGCCGGACAGGCCGCTGCCGGCGACGGCGAGGACTCCGGTAAAGCCGCCCGGGTCGGAGCGAAGGGTGCCGGTCGCCCGGGCTCCGGAGACATCCAAGGCGGCGAACTGGATGAGGGCGGCCTGGTCCTTGGGAAGCAGGATCGCGCCGTTGGCGGTGAACGGGCCGAGCCGGGAGCCGCCATTGGCGCGGAAGGCGAAGCCGGCCTGGGTGGGATCGAGATTCAGGAGGACGTTGGCGAGGCCCAAAGTCTCGTTCGGAGCGGCGAGGCGGATCGCGAGCTTCGGCCGCGAAATGTCGCCGTCGAGCTGCATGGCGAAGGCGCCGTAGGTCTTCTGCCGGCCCTTGCCCTCGAAGAAGAAGGTGCCGTCGCGCCGCCGGTAACCGGTGCCGTCGATCGCGATGGCCGGCGCCCGGAGCCGAAGGTTGACGAAGTGGATGACGAGGTCGGAGCCGCGGACGAGATCGGTCTCGATCTCGGGCAGGCCGCCGGCGAGGCCGGCGAGGAACTTGTTGTCGAACCGCCGCACCCAGGCGCGGCCCTTGCCGGTGACGAGCGTGCCGTGGCCGCTCGGGTGCGGGACGACCTTCAGCTCGCTGGTGACGTCCACGATTCCGAGGCCGGGGATGAAGTAACGGGTGAGGCCGCCGGACAGGATGACGTCGTACTTGCCGGTGACGAGGTCGACGAACAGGCTGAGCTTTCCCTTCAGCTTGTCCGAGGTGAAGGCGAGGCCTTCGCCGGTCAGCTCTTTCGCCGTCACCTTGAGGTCGCCGGTGACGGCGAGGTTGGCGAGGATTCCGCCGGCGACGGTGCCGACCCCGGTCACCCGCCGGGCGCTCATCCGGATCGGCACCGTCACCGGCGCCTTCGAGAATTGCCCCTTCCCTTCCGCCGTCACCTCCTCGAAGCCGGTCTGGTCGAAGGCGATTCGAGGCGCGGTGAGCCGGTAGGCGAAGGTCGCCCGGGCGAACGGGCCGTTCAATGAGGCGAGCATCCGCACCTTCTCGCCGGTCATGTTGGGGAAGAGGGCCGGCGGGCGGAGCAGGTCGGCGCCGATCCGAAGGTTGCGGAAGCGGCTGGCGGCGAGGTCGAGGATGCCGGCGCTCTCGACCTTGAGCGAGGGCGAGCGAAGCGACAGGCGGGCGTCGAGCTGGCGCTGCCTCAGAGTCGCCTCGCCGCGGATCGCGACCTCGGGGGCGGTCAGGCGCTGCTTCTTGCCGGTCCAGAATTGCGCCGGCGCCGCCTTGCCGGAGAGAGAATAGCGGCCGCGCCGCGCCTCCAGAACCAAATCGGCGGTTCGGCGGCCGGAAAGGTCGAGATGGGCGCGGCCGTGCCACGCGCTCCAGCTTCCGTCGCCGCCGATGTCGAGGTGGATCGGCCGCTCGGTGCCGACCAGGGCGCCGAGCACGCTCCCCGCCGGCGCATCGACCTTGGCATCGAGGTCGAAGCGGTCGCGGTCGGGCTCGGCGTCGAGGTTCAGGGCGATCCGGTCGCCGCCGCCCTTCACCGCCGCCTGGAGCCGCACCAGCGCCCGGCCGGAGCGGATGTCCGCCTCGCCGGCCAGAGCAGCGATTCGCGGCTGGCCGGCGATCGCCTTGCCGAGGCGGAGCTGATCGACCCGGAGCCGGCCGATATGGATGTCGAAGCCGGGGAGGACGGGACCCGGCTTCTCGCTCGGGACGAGCTTGGGCAGCCGGTCGAGGACGACGATATCGGCCTCGAGATCGTTGATGACGAGCCGGTTGCCGAGCCAGGCGAGCGGCTGCCAGTCGACTCGAAGCTCCGGCGATTCGGCGAACAGGCCCTTGGGATCGTAGAGCCGCACCTCCTTGAGCCGGGTGCCGCTCCAGATCGAGCCGTCGATCCGGCCGATCCGGATCTTGAGGCCCGAATGCGGCGCCATGGCGGCGATTCGGTCGGCGATGAAGCGGTGGCCGGGGGCGGTGTCGAGCAGGGCCGCCGCCGCCAGCACGAGGAAGGCCAGACCGAGAGCGAGAAGGGTTACTGCCTTGGCGAGGCGGGAGGCCCAGCGCCAGCGCCGGCGGCGGCGGCGCGGCGGCGGCGGCGGGGCTTCCGCTTCGTCCATCAGAAGGCCTGGCCGAGCGAGACGTAGACGGCGACCCGGCTGTCTCCCTTCTGGGGGTTGAGCGGGGTGCCGACGTCGACCCGGATCGGGCCGAAGCGGGTGTGGTAGCGGACCCCGATGCCGGCGCCGAAGCGCAGGCTCGAGACGTCGGGGAGCGGCGAGGTGTAGATGTTGCCGGCGTCGAGGAAGGGGACGATTCCCCAATTGCCGAAGCGGACCCTCGCCTCGATCGCGAACTCGGCGAGGCTGCGGCCGCCGATCGGATCGTCGAAGACGGGATCGCGCGGGCCGAGGCGCTGGTAGCCGTAGCCGCGCACCGAGCCGCCGCCGCCGGCGTAGAAGCGCCGCGACGGCGCGATCGAGTCGCGATTGGCGCCGACGATGGTTCCGAGCCGCGTCCGGCCGGCGAGGACCACCCGCTCGGTCACCGGCTGGTAGAAGCTCGCGTCGACCTGGGCGCGCGAGTAACCGAACGCGCCGGCGTGGAGCGACAGCTCCGGCGAGAACCGAAAGGACAGGCGGAAGCCGCGGGTCGGATCGAGCAGGTCGTCCGAGCCGTCGTAGCTCAGCACCGCCGGGAGGGCGCCGATCAGGAAGGTGCGCTGGCGGGTGGTTCCGGTCTTGATGTCGACGTCGCGCTCGTCGGTGGCGATCAATTCGCCGCCCACCGACCAGGTCCAGCGTTTTTGCCAGATGATGTTGGTCTGTCTCTCGATCCCGGCGGCGAGGTTGAAACTGCGCGCCTCATAGCCCGGCCGATTCTCATGACTCGCCACGATCTGGGCGGTCAGAACCTGGTCGCGGCGGCGGAAATTGTTCATCCGCAGCACCGCGCCGAGCAATTGCTCGCGGGTGCCGGCGACTCCGCGGAGGGTCACCGCGCCTTCGGGCCGGATCAAATTGCGGTGCTGCCAGCTCGCCTCGATCCTTATCCCCTCGCCGGTGCCGTAGCCGGCCTGGCCGGCGATGGTGTGGACCGGCGCCCCCTCCAGCGCGACGACGAGGTCGACCGACTTGGGCGCCGTGCCTTCCACGGTCTTGATTCCGACGGTGGAGACCAGGCCGGTGGCGACGAGCGCCCGGCGCAGATCGTCGACGAGGGCCGCCTTGTAGCGGTCGCCGGGGTGCCAGCGGGCGATGGTCTGGATGTGGCGGGCGCCGAACAGCTTCTTCCCTTCGACCAGGATCCGGCCGAACTGGCGCTCGCCGTTGGGCGTGACCTTGAGGGTGAGGGTGGCGGTTCGGGTCTCGTGGTCGACCGCCACGTCCATCTCGCCGACGTCGGCGAAGGCGTAGCCGCGCTTGCCGAGCTCGGCGCGGAGCGCGGCCTCGGCGGCGGTGACCTTGTCGGCGTTGACCGGGTCGTTGGCCTTTACCGCGAAGGATTCGCGCAAGGCGGCGGCGTCTTCGCCCGCCTCGTCGAGGCCCGGCAGGCTCACCTCGGCGAAATGGTAGAGCGGGCCCGGCTCGGCCTGGAGGGTCACCGTCACCCGGCCGCGCTCGGCGGGCGCCGCCTCGACCTTGGTGTAGACGATTGCGTCGTAATAGCCGCGGTTGCGCAGCAGGTCGGCGAGCAGGTCGGCGTCCTCGCGGGCGCGGCGGTCGATCTGGGCCGCGTTGGCCGAATCCTTCTTCTTCTGCTCGAGGCTCGAGAGCGACGCGAACTGGGTCCTGAGATCCGCTTCGGTCTCGGGGTCGAGTCCGGTGATTCGCCAGGTGTAGGCGCGCTCGGCGGCGGCGTCGGCGATGCCGGTGTCCGGCGCCCCGGCGATCGCGGCCTTCGCGCCTTCCTCCTCCATCCTCGGCCATTCGACACCGATGTCCGGCATCGGGTCGAGCGGCGCCGAAGGATCGGGGACGGGAGGGCCGGGCGGAAGCGGAGCCGGGGGCGGCGCGGAGTCGGGCGCCGGGTCCGGCGGCTGGGCCAGAGCGGCGGCGGGACAGGGCAGGAGAGCGGCGGCGGCGAGCAACGCCGCTCGAAGCCGCCCCGCAACGACTTGGAACATCGGCGGGAATCTACCCCCGGCGGGAGCGCCCGGCCAGCGATTATTGGCCGGGCGGGATCAGTGGACGGGGCCGGTCACTTCGCGGTCGCTCAGCATCGCCACCATCCGCTCCACTTCGCGCCAGCGGCAGAAGTGGATGAGGTTGCCGAGCTCGCGGCTGCGCCGGGCACGCTCGGCCGCCTCGCTCGGCGCATAGTCGCCGAACCTTTCGATAAGCTCGGAGGCGTCGGCCAGGGCGGCCCGGCCGGCGAAATGGACATCGTGACGCAAGGCTTTTTCCCTCTCGCTCCCGGCGGCGGGTGTAGCGCCAATCCGTTGCCAAACCGCCCAAGGCAAAGGGTTAATGGGCACACCCAATCCTCCCTGTCGCCGAAGGCGATGGGGAG
>Ga0206353_10056813_pt1 | contig 12296 bp, 10 predicted proteins | sample DielMetaTC5am4_FD_146436 | JGI IMG/M metagenome (GOLD analysis project Ga0206353, IMG submission 146436) | Corn rhizosphere microbial communities from Kellogg Biological Station, Michigan, USA - Diel MetaT C5am-4 (Metagenome Metatranscriptome)... | ecosystem: Host-associated > Plants > Roots >...
CACGAGCGACGGCTCGTTCGCGCTCGATCTCGCCATCCCGAAGGAGATGGGCGGTTCCGGCGCCGGCACGAACCCGGAGCAGCTTTTCGCCGCCGGCTTCGCCGCCTGCTTCCACTCGGCGCTTCAGGCGGTCGCCCGCATCCAGAAGGTGAAGCTCGAGGATTCCGCTGTCGGCGGTCGTGTGAAGATCGGCCCGAACGGCGAGGGCGGCTACCAGCTGTCGGTGCTGCTCGAGGTCGTCCTGCCCGGGATCGAGGCGGAGCAGGCACAGGCGCTGGCCGACGCGGCGCACCAGGTGTGCCCCTATTCGAACGCGACGCGCGGCAACATCGACGTCACCATCACCGTCACGGAGGACTGAGACATGACCGACACCAATGCGACCATGCGCGCCCTGATCCACGCCGAGTTCGGCGACCCTGCCGAAGTCCTGGCCGTCGGGGAGCGACCGCTTCCGCAGCCGGGTCCGGGCGAGGTCCGCGTCCGGGTGCTGCTCTCCCCCATCCACAACCACGACCTCTGGACCGTGCGCGGAACGTACGGCTTCAAGCCGGAACTGCCGGCCGCGTCCGGCACCGAAGCGCTCGGAGTCGTGGATGCGCTGGGCGAGGGTGTAGAGCAGCTGACCGTCGGTCAGCGGGTCGTGACCGGAGGCACCTTCGGCGTGTGGGCGGAGTACTTCGTCGCCCGCGCCACAAGCCTCATCCCGGTGCCGGAGGCACTGCCGGACGAGGCCGCCGCGCAGCTGGTCTCGATGCCGTTCAGCGCGATCAGCCTGCTCGAATCGCTCGACCTGCAGGAGGGCGACTGGCTCATCCAGAACGCCGCCAACGGGGCAGTCGGCCGGATGGTGGCTCAGCTCGGTACCGCACGCGGACTCAACGTGGTCGGGCTCGTCCGTCGCGCGGCCGGCGTCGAAGAGCTTCGCGCGCAGGGCATCGAGCGGGTCGTCGCCACCGACGACGAGGGCTGGCGGGATGCCCTGGCGGAGATCACCGGCGGAGCGCCCATCCGCGCCGGGGTCGACTCCGTCGGAGGGAAGGCCGCCGGCGACGTCCTCTCGACGCTCGCCGAGAACGGGACCCTGGTGGTCTTCGGCGCCATGGCGTCGCCGATCCTGGAGCTCGCCTCCGGCGATCTCATCTTCAAGCAGGCGACGGTGAAGGGCTTCTGGGGCAGCGTCGTCAGCCGCGAGATGCCGGCCGACCAGCGCGGCCGGCTGTTCGGGGAGCTGATCGCCCGCATCATCGACGGTACACTGACCCTGCCGGTGTCGGGCATCCACTCGTTCGACGACATCGCGGCGGCCGTCGCGGCCAGCGGTGAACCGGGACGCGTCGGCAAGGTCCTGCTGCGCCCCTGACCGGCCTGCAGCGACCGGCATCGACCCCGCCCGGGGTGAGCGTGGCCCGCTAGCCTGGGAGCATGCTCACCCCGCCGGTCACCGCGAAGAAACCCGTCGAACGCACCCACCACGGCGACGTCTACCTCGACGACTACGAGTGGCTGCGCGAGAAGGACGACCCGGCGGTCATCGCGCACCTGCACGAGGAGAACGCGTACACGAACGCGCGGACCGAGCACCTCGCCGTGCTGCGCGAGCAGATCTTCGACGAGATCAAGGCCCGCACCCGCGAGACCGATCTGAGCGTGCCCGTCCGCGAGGGCGACTGGTGGTACTACACCCGGACGGTCGAGGGTCAGCAGTACGGCATCCACTGTCGCGCCCCGATCGCCTCGCCCGACGACTGGGCGCCTCCGACCCTGGACGAGGACGCGCAGAAGAGCGGGCTCCCCGGCGAGCAGATCCTGCTCGACGACAACGTGGAGGCGGCCGGCCTCGACTTCTACTCACTCGGCAGCTTCGACGTCAGCGCGGACGGCACCCGCCTGCTCTGGGCCGTGGACACCGAGGGCGACGAGCGGTACACCATCCGGGTGCGGTCGCTCGTGGACGACGGCGTCACGTTCCCCGACGAGATCACGGGGACGGGAGCCGGTGCGCTCTTCGACCAGACCGGCGCCTACCTGTTCTACACGACCGTGGACGACTCCTGGCGGCCGGACACGGTGTGGCGCCACCGGGTGGGCGACGGCCCGGCGACCAGCGACGTCCAGGTGTTCCACGAGCCCGACGAGCGGTACTGGATCGGCGTCGGCCTGACCCGCAGCCGCCGGTTCCTCGTCATCGAGGCGGGCTCCAGCATCACCAGCGAGGCGTGGCTGCTGCGCTCCGACGAGCCGACCGGCGAGTTCACGGTGGTGTGGCCGCGGAAGGAGGGCGTCGAGTACGACGTGGAGCACGCGATCGTCGGCGGCCACGACCGGCTGCTGATCGTGCACAACGACGGCGCCGTCAACTTCGAGCTGGTCAGCGTCTCGGCCGACGACCCGCAGGGACCCCGCCGGATGCTCCTCCCCCACGACCCGGCCGTACGCCTGGAGGGAGTGGATGCGTTCCGCGACTTCGTCAGCGTCGAGTACCGCCGAGAAGGGATGACCCGGGTCGCGGTCGCCTGCGTCCCACAGCCGGACAGCGAGCAGCCCGCCGACGACACCCCGCACGAGCTGCACTTCGACGAGGAGCTGTTCACAGTCGGCGTGGGCGGCAACCCCGAGTGGACGCAGCCCTTCCTCCGCCTCGGCTACGGCAGCTTCGTCACGCCGTCGACGGTCTACGACTACGACGTCCGCACGCGAGAGCTGGCCCTGCGCAAGCAGCAGCCGGTGCTCGGCGGGTTCGACCCGTCGCTGTTCGCGCAGCGCAGGGAGTGGGCGGTCGCGGAGGACGGTGGGCGCATCCCGGTCTCGCTGGTCTACCGACGCGACCTGGTGACCCCCGGCGAGCCGGCGCCGCTGGTGCTGTACGGCTACGGTTCGTACGAAGCGAGCATGGACCCGTCGTTCAGCATCCCGCGCCTCAGCCTGCTCGACCGCGGCGTGGTCTTCGCGATCGCGCATGTGCGCGGCGGCGGCGAGCTCGGCCGGCTCTGGTACGAGAACGGCAAGAAGCTGCACAAGAAGAACACGTTCACGGACTTCGTGGCGGCCGCACGCCACCTCGTCGACCAGGGCTGGACCGAACCCTCGCGTCTTGCCGCGCAGGGCGGCAGCGCGGGCGGACTGCTGATGGGCGCCGTGGCGAACCTGGCGCCGCGCGACTTCGCCGGCGTCCTCGCGGAGGTGCCCTTCGTGGACCCCCTGACCAGCATCCTCGACCCGTCCCTGCCGCTCACGGTGATCGAATGGGACGAGTGGGGCGACCCGCTGCACGATCCGGAGGTCTACGACTACATGAAGTCGTACTCGCCGCTGGAGAACGTGCACGCCACCCGCTACCCGCGGATCCTCGCCATCACGAGCCTCAACGACACGCGCGTGCTCTACGTCGAGCCGGCGAAGTGGGTGGCCCGGCTTCGCGACGTGGATGCGGATGTGCTGCTGAAGATCGAGATGGCCGCCGGGCATGGCGGCGTCTCCGGCCGGTACGCCGCCTGGCGCGAGCGGGCGTTCGCACTGGCCTGGCTGCTCGACGTCGTGGGGGCGCATCCGTCCGGGGAGTGACGGGGGTCGCCGTGAAGGTCGAGCTGCGCACCATCCTGCGAGCCGGTCACCCGCGCGTGACTGCGCCGGTTCGTCACATCTGCGCCGGGTCGACCGGGTGCAGACGTTCCGAACGACCGCAGTCAGCAGCGGAGCGCGGCTGCCGGGTCAGCAGGCGTTGAACCAGGAGTTGCTGTTCAGCACCGCGTCGCCGCCGACGGCGACCAGGCGCGTGACGCCCGTGTCCTGCATGGCGGAGAGGGCGCTGACCGGAGCGCACCACCCCGTGGCGAGCAGCAGCGGTCCGGGATACGCGACCGCCAGAACCGCCGCCGTCAGGGCGTCGGGGAAGTTGAGACCGCTCGCCATGTAGGTGACGCCGGTGTGCGGGAGGGTGCGCGCGAGCTCGGCCGCCGTCGCGAACCGGTCCGACCCCGCGACGCGGTCCACCGGGACGCCGAGGGTGGAGGCGAGGCCGTCGGTGACGACGTCCGAACCGCCGACCACGGTGGCGTGCGTCGTCCGCCACCGGCGGAGCGCATCCGTCGTCCCCGCATCAGCGGCACCCAGCCAACCGTTCACGAGCAGCACCGGCCGACCGGTCTGCGCGGCCGCAGCGGCGGCGGCCAGGGCGTCGGGGAAGGCATTGCCCGTCACCACGTAGACGTCGGGCGCGCTCGTGCCGAAAGCGTCGTCGATGATCGCGCGGGACACCTCGAAGCGGTCGGCGCCGCCGATCCGCCGGACGTCCGGCGAGAACGGCAGCGCGCGGATCGCGGCGACCACGTCATCCGTGATCGCCTGGACGCCGCCCACCACGATCACCTGCTGCGGGTGGAGGCGGACCAGCTCGGCCGCCACGTTCGGGTCGAGCGCGCCGGGGCGCGTGAGGAGGAGCGTGCCGTGCTTCTTCGCCGCGGCGGCGCCGGCCGAGAGCGCGTCCGGGAACGTCACGCCGGAGGCGACGTACGCGACCGGGACGCCGGCCGCAGAATCGGGGAACGCGCTCTGCGAGACCGCCACCGACGTGGCGAAGCGGTCCGAGGAGGCGACGCGGGACCAGCCGCCGGAGAGCGGGAGGTCGATGCCCACCGGATCCGTCTGCTGCTCGATGGTCACGCTCAGCAGTCGCGTGGTCACGACGGCACGGAGGTCGCGGCCGACGTCGCCCACCGTCGACGTGTACGTGGCCGAGGTCGCGTCTGGGATGGGCGACGGATAGCCTCCGGGGTTGCCCCCGCCGAGCAGGTTCCAGCTGGTCCACCGGTACGTGTCGGTGCCGCCGCTCGGAGCAGCGAGCGACACGGTCAGTGTCGACCCGGCTGTGGCGAAACCGCTGGTCACCGGGCCGCTGATGGTGGCCAGCGGCGGACGGGATGCGGGCACGGAGACGTTGAAGCAGGTGAAGACCGCGGTGTACGGCTGCGCGTTGATGTTGTACAGGCGGGCGCAGACGTTGACCAGGCCCGTGCCGGGAAGGTACCCGGAGTGGAAGTCGAAGCCCTGGTTCGGGCCGGCCGCCGGGTAGACGTGCGGGACATCCGGCCGGGGATACGCGAAGTCGTTGTTCTCGGCGTAGCCGATCGAGACACGCGCGCCGCCGGGAGCGGCGGCCGTGAATTCGATGCCGGCCGTGGTGAGACCGTTCGCCCCACGGTCGTTGAGGTCCGCCGCCCAGCCGGTCAGATGCAGCGTCGGCCTGGTCTCCGCACCGACGTACGAGACGGTCACGGTGTCGATCGATCCGGCCGGCGCGAGCGGGAACACCGCCCACGCCGAGGCGGATGTCGCGGGCAGCAGCGCAGCGGCGAGGACGGCGAGCGCGCCGGCGACCGCGACGAGACGGACCTTCATCGAGAGACTCCCCCAACGACGTGTCCCCTGGGAGGGCCTGCGTGCACCGTGCACGCTCCGACCCGTCGCTGAAGTGAGCATAGCGGCGCGCGGGCGCGAACCGCACGAACGGCTCAGCCGAGATCGTCCGGGTCTTTCCCGGTGCGCTCACCGCTCTCCAGCTCCGCGATGGCCTCGAGGTCCTCGGCGTCGAGCACGAAGCCGAAGACGTCGATATTCGCGCGGATGCGTTCCGGCAACGTCGATTTGGGGATGACCACGTTGCCCAGCTGGAGCTGCCAGCGGATCACGATCTGGGCGGGCGTCACACCGTGCTTCGCCGCCAGACGGTCAAGCGTGGCGTCGCCGAGGATGCGGCCGCGCGCAAGCGGTGACCACGACTCGGTCACGATGCCGTGCGCGGTATCGTAGGCGCGCACCTCCGTCTGCGGCAGCCACGGGTGCAGCTCCACCTGGTTCACGGCGGGCACGGTCTCGGTCTCGCGAGCCAGCCGGTCGAGGTGGTGCGTGTGGAAGTTGGCCACGCCGATGGACCGCGCGCGGCCCTCGTCGCGCACGCGCTCCAGCGCGCGCCAGGTCTCGACGTAGCGGTCGCTCTTCGGCGCCGGCCAGTGGATGAGGAACAGGTCGATTGTGTCGAAGCCGAGAAGCTCGAGGCTCCGGTCGAACGAGCGGAGGGTCGAGTCGTAGCCGTTCTCGGTCCACCACACCTTGCTGGTGACGAACACCTCCGAGCGATCGAGCCCGCTTCGGCGAACCCCCTCGCCCACCCCGTGCTCGTTGGCGTAGAAGGCGGCCGTGTCGATGTGGCGATACCCGGCCTCCAGGGCGGCGACCACGGCATCCGCTGTCTCCGCTTCCGGGATCTTGTACACGCCGAAGCCCAGCTGCGGGATGGTGTTGCCGTCGTTGAGGGTCAGCTCCGGGATGCTCGCCATGCGTTCATTCTGCCCGGACCGGGCGTCGAGGTGATGCCTCGCCGTCAGAGCTCGGAGACGACGCGACGCAGGAAGCCCGGCGCGATGCGCAGCATGGCGGGCATGGCCTTCGTCTGTCCGGGGAATGCCATGGTCCGTCCGCGCTGCAGAGCCTTCATCGTGACCGCCGCGACCTCGGCGGGAGCGAGCTTCTTGCCCGTGGCCTCGGCGTTCATGGGGGTGTCCGTCGACGGCGGGAGCACCTCGAGCACGTGCGTCCCGCCGCGTGTGGCCAGCTGTCGGCGAAGGCCGTCGGCGAATCCGTGCAGACCGGCCTTGACTGCGCCGTGGGTCGGCGCACGTCGGGGGGCGACCAGAGCGAAGCCCGAGGTGACGAACACGATGGCCTCGGGCGACGGCCAGCGCTCGAGCACCTCGCCGGTCAGATGGATCGGGGCGGTGAGGTTGAGCGCCACCTCGTCGTCGAGGCTCGCGTTGGGGTTCGCTCCCGAGACGTAGTCGCGCTCCTCGAAAGTGCCGGCGTTGTTGACCAGGACATCGAGATCGCCGAAGCGATCGGCGACGGCCTGCAGAAGCGCTGCGCGATCGGCGGCGTCGGTGACATCGGCGCGCACGGCAAGCGCCTGGGGGTGGGCCCGTGCGAACCGGTCGAGCGCGGTCTGCGAACGCCCGCAGACGACGACGGATGCGCCGAGCTCCAAGAAGGATTCCGCGAGGCTCAGGCCGATGCCCGAGGTTCCGCCGGTGATGAGTACGGTCTGTGACACGATGTCGCCTCTCCCTATCTGTACCGATTGGTACGAAAGTACGCTAGCACATCTGTACCGATCGGTACGCCCGAGGGTTAGGATGAGGAAATGGACGAGTCGACCACAGTCCCCATCGGTAGGCCCCGCGCGTTCGACATCGACGAGGCGCTCGATCGTGCGGTCGTGGTGTTCTGGTCGCAGGGATTCGAAGGCGCCAGCCTCGACGACCTCACTACGGCGATGGGGATCAGCCGTCCCAGCCTGTATCGGGCGTTCGGTAACAAGGAGGATCTCTTCTACAAGGCGCTGGAGAGATACACCGACGGCCTGACCGCGTACTTCGCCCGCGCGCTCGCAGAACCCACGAGCGAAGCGGTCGCGACCTCCGTGCTCCACGGCATGGTCGAGGCGGCGACCATGCCGGGGTTGCCCACGGGCTGCCTGGGGGTCCAGGGCGCGTTGGCGACGGGGGAGGAGAGCAGCCCGGTGCGCGACGCGCTCATCGCGTGGCGCGAGGACGGAGTCGCCCACCTGACGCGGCGGTTCCAGCACGCCGTGGACGCCGGCGACCTTCCGGCGTCGTCGGATCCTCGTCTTCTCGCGCTGTATCTGAGGACGGTCGCGAACGGGATCGCCGTCCAGGCGACGAGTGGGAGCACCCGCGCGGAACTCTTGAGCGTGGCTGACCTCGCCCTGGCCAGCTGGCCGAAGCCGGAGCCGGAGCCGGCAGAAGTGTCGGCAGGCTCGGCTGCGTCCTGATCACGACGGTAGGGAGCCGTGCGAGCCGGTCACGACGTTCGAGTAGAGGCGCATCGGAGGCGGGTCGGCGTTCCCTGGCAATGACCTCCATGCCGGTTGCGACCGGGCGGCATCTGCGGGAGCGTGGGGCACTCGTGGACCATCGAACGGAAGGAGAGCGCATGCTCACCCTCACGGAGAATGCCAGCACGATCGTCAAGACGCTGACCGACCAGTCCCCCGACGAGACGGCCGGCCTGCGGATCAGCAGCAGCAACCCCGACAGCACCGCGTTCGCGGCGAACGTCGCACCGGAGCCGGAAGCCACCGACCAGGTGGTGGAGTCGGGAGGCGCCCGCATCTTCCTGGAGACGCAGGCCGCCGAGGTGCTCGACGACAAGGTGCTGGATGCGCGGGTCGACGACCAGGGGGCGGTCAGCTTCGCCATCGGCGTGAACGGCTAGACATCCCGCACAGAGAGCCCGGATCCGGATGGATCCGGGCTCTCTGTATGCGCGGCTCTCCGTCGCAGCCGACTCCCCGTCGTGCTCAGCTCCCCGAGGCGCCCTCGGGCTCGCTCTCCTCCGGGTGGGGCAACTCGTCCGCCACGATGGGATGCGGCGCGGTCCGCTGCTCGGGCAGCCCCCAGAGCGCCTCGCCGTGGCCGGCGTCGAGCAGGAACTCGACCGCCGACGTCCACAGCGGGACGATCTTCATCGGCGGGATGTCCTCCTCGCCCGGGAAGTGCGCTGCGAAATGCACCTCGGGCTCACCATGGATGGGGTCTGCCGCCGCGATGAGCCCGTAGTAGCTCCCGTCGTCCACGACGCGCCACCGCCCGGTGCGCCCATGCTCGGGCTCCAGCCGCACCGTGTACCCGCCGTAGGAGAATTCCGGCCCGGGAGGCAGGGAAGCGCGCTCGTCTTTCGTCATGCTCCCGTTCTACGGCGGCGGGATCGCGGGGACAACTCGTTCACCTGCCTAGCGAAACGGTGTAGGGCCACACCCGCCCGTTCATTTTCCCGACGCGCAAACCTCATTCAGGGCCTCGAAAGCATTACCGAAGGCGGTGAAGTGGCCGACGACCTCGGCCTGCGCGGAAGCACTCGCGGAGGCCGGGTCGTCCGCGATCACCTGGAGCTCGTCAACCGCGTCATCCAGCTCGGACGCAGCGTTGAGCACAGCCTCGGCGAACTTCGGATTGGTCGAGCTGTCTGCAGCGTCATGCAGCTTGCCGGAAAGTGCGGCGATCGAATCCACTGCAGCCTGTGGATCTGTGGCGACCTCGGTGGAGAGGTCATCCTGGATCGATGAGCGGCTCTCCGTCAGGAGAGCGAGCAGGTCGGTGCATTCCTGGGACTCTCCGGCCGCCGGCGTGAGCTTCGGGAACGTCTCCAGGGAGCCGGCGAGCGCAGCGGTCGAACTGAGTGCCGCCGCAGCGGTGACGATGACGATCGTCACCGCGATCGAGGCGATGATCTGGGCGCCACCCACTGCGATCCCCGCGATTGCGAGGCCCCGCCCCTTCTCTCGGGTGCGCTTGATCTGCGTCAGGGAGATGACACCGCAGATCACACCGACGACACCGATGAAGAAGCTGCCGACCAGCGCGATGATGGCGAGGACGTTGGTGCGGGATGGCGTCTGCGGCTGATAAACGGGCGGCTGCATGCTTCCCTTCTCGGGCGCGGGTGGCTGCGGCTGTGTGGCGTCGGCTTCAGTCGACATGGGTCCTCCAGGACGGCTCGGGACGAAGGCGCCGATCGCCTCCCCCACTCGCCTTAATGGACGGACCACTCAGCTGTTCGTGACGCGACTCCGGAGAATGCGTCTGGGCTGAACGGGTCGTTCTAGGCGCACCCCGTCGCGGAGGTGTCAATCACTGGCCACCGCAGGGTGGGCACGATGAGATGGTTCCGGTGCGCGAGCGGCATCAACCCCGATCGGCGGCTCGCGCACCTCCTCTCTTGGCCGCCGGCGTCAGCCGGCGGGAACCTCGTCGGCCAGCTCCTGCTCCCGCTCGCGCTCCTGCTCGGCCTCCGCGTCGTCGCCGCGGAACTGTGTCATGTACAGGTCGTAGTACGCGCCGCGTCGCTCCAGCAGGGCGACATGGTCGCCCTGCTCCACGATCCGTCCCTGCTCCATCACGAGGATGGTGTGGGCGTCACGGATCGTCGAGAGCCGGTGCGCGATGACGAACGACGTGCGGTCTGTGCGCAGAGCCGCCATCGCGTGCTGCACCAGCAGCTCGGTGCGCGTGTCGACCGACGAGGTCGCCTCATCCAGGATGAGCAGCGACGGGTTGGCGATGAACGCGCGCGCGATCGTGATGAGCTGTCGCTCGCCGGCCGAGACGTTTCCGCCCTCGGTGTCGATCACGGTGTCGTAGCCGTCCGGCAGTTGGCGCACGAAACGATCGACCATCGTCGCTTTGGCTGCGGCGATCACCTCATCGTCGGTGGCGTCGAGGCGGCCGTAGCGGATGTTCTCGCGAATGGTCCCCGAGAACAGCCAGGCGTCCTGCAGGACCATGCCGACCTGACCGCGGAGTTCGTCCCGCGAGAGGTGCGTGGTGTCGACGCCGTCGAGGCGGATGGCGCCGCCGGTCAGCTCGTAGAACCGCATGATCAGGTTGACGAGCGTGGTCTTGCCCGCGCCCGTCGGTCCGACGATCGCGACCGTGCTGCCCGGCTGGACGCTGAGCGACAGGTCGCGGATCAGCTCGACCTCGGGGTCGTACGAGAAGTCGACGTGGTCGAGCTCGACGCGTCCGTCCGCCCGTTCGGGCAGGTGCTCGGTCGCCGTCTCCGCCTCCTGCTCCTCCGAGTCGAGGAACTCGAAGGTGCGCTCGGCCGAGGCCACGCCGGACTGAAGCATGCTCGCCATGCCGGCGATCTGTCCGATGGGCTGCGAGAACTCGCGTGAGTACTGGATGAACGCGGTCGCGTCGCCGATGGTCAGCTGACCGGCCGCCACCCGGAGCGCACCGACCACGGCGATGAGCACATAGGACAGGTACGACACGAAGTTCATCGCCGGCATGATGCTGCCCGAGACGAACTGTGCGCCGACCTGAGCCTTGTGCAGCTTCGCGTTCCGCGCGTCGAACTCCTCCAGCATGACCGCATCCCGGCCGAAGGCCCGCACCAGGTCGAGACCCGAGTACGACTCCTCGATGTGACCGTTCAGCGTGCCGGTCGACGCCCACTGCGCCTTGAACAGCTTCTGCGAGCGCGAGCCGATCACGCCGGCGATCACCCCGGAGAGCGGGATGGAGATCAGCGCGATCAGCGCGAGCTGCCACGACACGATGAACATCATGATGCCGATGCCGAGCACCATGAGCACGGACTGGATCAGCTGCGAGAACGCCTGCTGCAGCGCGGTCTGGATGTTGTCGACGTCGTTGGTCACGCGCGACATCAGGTCTCCGCGCTGGCGCGTGTCGAAGTAGCTGAGCGGGAGCCGGTTGAGCTTCGACTCGACGTCCTTGCGCAGCCCGTAGACCACGCGCATGACGAGGGCGTTCAGCAGGTAGCCCTGCCACCACTGCAGCAGCGCGGCGACGAAGTACATCGCCAGCACGATCATCAGCAGACGCCCGAGCTCGGTGAAGTCGATGCCCTTGTGCGGTCCGTACACTCCCCGGGCGATCACGTTGGTCGCGTCGCCGAGGATCTTCGGCGCGATCACGACGAGCACGACCGAGACGATCGTCAGCAGCGTGACCCAGGTCATCCCGAGCCACTCGGGCTTCAGCAGGCCCATCAGCCGCTTGAACGACGGCCAGAAGTTCTCGGCCTTCTTCGCGGGCACGCCGCCGAACATGTCGCCGTCGCCCTCGCCGGGTGTGAAGTCGTAGTCCTCTTCGAGCTGGTCGAGCACGATGTCCTTCGCGGCCGGGGTCTGCCCCTCCTCGGGGCGGCCGCCGCGCTTCTTGCGTTCCGTGGTGCGTGCCATCTCAGGCCACCTCCAGGCTCAGCTGCGACTCGACGATCTCGCGGTACGTCTCGTTGGTCTCCAGCAGTTCGTCGTGGGTGCCGCGTCCGACCACCCGGCCATCGTCCATGACGATGATCGTGTCGGCCTCGCGGATGGTGGAGACGCGCTGTGCGACGACGATCAGGGCGGCGTCCCCGATCGAGTCGGCGAGCGCGCGTCTCAGGCGCGCGTCGGTCGCGACGTCGAGCGCCGAGAACGAGTCGTCGAACAGGAACACCTTCGGCCGGGCGACCAGAGCCCGGGCGATGCAGAGCCGCTGACGTTGTCCTCCGGACACATTGGTGCCGCCTTGGGCGATGCGCTCGTCGAGCCCGTGCTCCTTGGCGCGGACGAAGTCCGCCGCCTGCGCGATCCGCAGCGCCTCCCACAGCTCGTCGTCGGTGGCGTCCGGCCGGCCGAAACGGAGGTTGGAGGCGATGGTGCCCGAGAAGAGGTAGGGCCGCTGGGGCACGAGTCCGAGGACGCCCGCCAC
>Ga0206353_10548987_pt1 | contig 12280 bp, 9 predicted proteins | sample DielMetaTC5am4_FD_146436 | JGI IMG/M metagenome (GOLD analysis project Ga0206353, IMG submission 146436) | Corn rhizosphere microbial communities from Kellogg Biological Station, Michigan, USA - Diel MetaT C5am-4 (Metagenome Metatranscriptome)... | ecosystem: Host-associated > Plants > Roots >...
CGCTCACAGGGTCGTGGGCAGGTCTGAGTCCCCACGGATCTAAGCACCCTGCAACCCGACTGCTTACCTGCATTCTATGGCCACCCCTCGGTCAGGAACCCCCGTAAACAAGGAGCACATCTTCATGGATTGGCGCGACAAAGCCGCCTGCCTCACCGCGGACCCCGAGCTCTTCTTCCCGGTTGGCAACACCGGACCTGCGGTCGACCAGATCGACAAGGCCAAGGCGGTCTGTGCTCGCTGCACCGTGACCGAGATCTGCCTGCAATACGCCCTCGAGACCGGTCAGGACTCCGGCGTGTGGGGAGGGCTCTCGGAGGATGAGCGTCGCGCCCTCAAGCGCCGCGCAGCGCGCGCCCGTCGCGCCTCCTGACGCACCACCCGCTTCACCGTCGGCGCGGAGCCCAGGCATCCGCTCGCACGACCCGGCCGAGGCGGCGCTCATTCACCTAGCATCGAGCGCCCCTCGGCACTTTTCCTTCGTCCCGGTTCGACGCGCCGCGGGTTTCAGACCTTGGTGAGGTAACGCAGCGGGACCTCGATGGTCACTTCCGTTCCCTGGCCCATCATCGTGTGCCAGTCGATCGCGCCGCCCAGCTCGCCCTGGATGAGCGTGCGCACGATCTGGGTGCCGAGCCCCGTGCCGACCTTCCCCTCGGGGAGGCCGGAGCCGTTGTCCACGACCTTCACCGTGAGCGACTCCTCCGAGCGGTGGGCGACGATCTCGACCTGACCCTCGCGCCCGGCGAGGCCGTGCTCGACGGCGTTCGTGACGAGCTCAGTGAGCGCCAGGGCGAGCGGCGTGGCGTACTCCGACGGCAGCTGGCCGAAGGTGCCGGACTTCTTGGGGTGCACCGTCGTCGTATGGCTGGCCGCGACCTCCGCGACCAGGAGGAGGACGCGATCGAAGACGTCGTCGAAGTCGACGATCTGCGCGAGCCCGGTCGAGAGCGTGTCGTGGACCACGGCGATCGCGGCGACGCGACGCATGGCCTGGCTGAGCGCCTCGCGCGCCTCCTCGGAGTGGGTGCGGCGGGCCTGGATGCGCAGCAGTGAGGCGACGGTCTGGAGGTTGTTCTTCACGCGGTGGTGGATCTCGCGGATCGTCGCATCCTTGGTGATGAGCTCGCGCTCCTGGTGCCGCTGCTCGGAGACGTCGCGGCAGAGGACGATGGCCCCCACGCGCTCCCCGCGGTTGCGGATCGGGATCGCCCGCAGCGACACGGTGACGCCGCGTGCCTCGATGTCCGTACGCCAGGGCGCGCGGCCGGTCACGACCAGGGGAAGCGATTCGTCGACGGTGATCGTCCCGGCGAGGAGGCCGGTGGTGACCGTCGCGAGGGACTCGCCCTCCAGCTCCCCCGTGAAGCCCATCCGGTTGAAGGCGCTCAGCGCGTTCGGGCTGGCGAAGGTCGTGGTGCCGTCGACATCCAGCCGGATGAGGCCGTCCGCCGCGCGCGGAGCCCCGCGACGTGGTGCTGCCGGAGCGCCGAGGTCCGGGAAGTCGCCCGTCGCGATCATGTTGAAGAGGTCGTTCGCGCACTCGTTGAAGGTGAGCTCCTGGCGGCTCGGCGTGCGCGCTTCGCTGAGGTTGGTGTGGCGCGTGATCACCGCGACCGGCTCCTCCGCGGTCTGCGGCGAGTGGACGGAGAGCCGGCGGATCACCGGCACCGCGCGGACGCGTGTCGGCGTCTCCTCGTACCAGTCCGGGGCGGAGGTGTCGATGATCCGCTTCGAGCGGAACGCATCCGTGACCTGCTGCCGCCACTCCGGCTTGATGTGCTGACCGACGAAGTCGCGGTAGAAGAGGGTGGCCGCCGAAGACGGCCGGGCGTGCGCCACAGCGACGAAGTCGTCATCGAGCGTCGGAACCCACAGCACGATGTCCGCGAACGCCAGATCCGCGAGCAGCTGCCAGTCGCCCACGAGGCCGTGCAGCCACTCGACGTCGTCCTCCGACGAACGGCCGTGGGCATGGACGAGATCACTGAGCGTGGACACCACACCATCCTAAACGCGGGGTCTGTGTCGATGACGGGAGTTATCCACAGAGCGTTTGTGCCCTGGACCGAGTTGGCCTGACCTGCTTGAGTGATCCATCGTACATATCACGGCTCTATTTCATCACGGACCACCGACACGCCTCTTCAGGGAGATTGATGAACCACATTTCGGCCGCCACACCCGCGCACGGGCACCCGATCGATCGACCGCCCGCGTCACTCGCACGAAGGAGAACCATGTTCACGAACGCACACAGTCCCACCTCCGCCACGCTGAGGGCGCTCCATCCGGTGGAGGCCGCTCCGCCCCGCGAGGTGCGGCCGACGGCCGAGCTTCTGAACCCTTCACCGGCGATGCTCTGCTCCAACCTGGCGCGCTCGGTCATCGAGATCCTGGCGGGCGCCCGGCCGCTCGACCAGATCGGCCGGTGGGTCAGTGACAGCGTGTACGTGCACCTGCTGCGGCGCACCACGCTGGTCGCCCGCGCCCGTGTGACCGCGGCGGAGGAGACCCTGCGCCCCCGCATGCGGATCGGCGACCCGCTGCTCGGCTTCCCCTCCGAGGACGTCATCGAAGCGGTCGTCATGGTGCACCAGCCGGCGCGGTCCCGAGCGGTGGCCATCCGGTTGGAGCGTCACCGTTCGCGCTGGCGGGCAACGGCCATCAACGTCCTCTGAGACGCTCGCTACCGGGAGGAGCGCAGCAACCCGCAGATGGCCGGTGCTCGAGGAGCGCCGGCCACCTGCGACGAATGGCGGCCCCCGAAGGGACCGCCATTCGTCGTAGGTCGTGGAGCGTCAGCGCTTCTTGGCCTGGGCGCGGCGCTCGGCCCGGTTCACGGGAGCCTCCTCGTCGGAGGACTCCACGCGCTGACCGAAGGCACCCCGCTGGGCCGCGGCCTGCGCAGGCGCAGCGGCGGCAGGTGCGGCCTGCTGAGCCGCGCGCTGAGCGCGCGCCGTCGCGGCCTGTTCGATCTGGCCGCGCTGGTTGCGCACCTCGACGCCGCCCTGCTCCGCGGGCGCCGAGTAGCTGAGCCGGTTGTCGCTCTCACCGCGGGCCAGCCCCTTCGCGGCCACGGCCGGGGACTCCACCTCTCCGGGCGCCTGGTTGACCTCCACCTCCAGGTTGAACAGGAAGCCGATGGTCTCCTCACGGATGGCGCCCATCATCTGCTGGAACATCGCGTAGCCCTCGCGCTGGTACTCGACCAGCGGATCGCGCTGCGCCATGGCGCGCAGGCCGATGCCGTCCTTCAGGTAGTCCATCTCGTACAGGTGGTCGCGCCAGCGGCGGTCGATCACCGAGAGGACGACCCGGCGCTCGAGCTCCCGCATGGCGGGCGAGCCGAGGGACTCCTCGCGCTTCTGGTAGGCGATGCGGGCATCCGAGAGGATCTCGCGCCGCATGAAGTCGCGGTTGATCCTGCCCTTGTTGCCGGCCTCCGCGATCACCTCGTCGATCGTCACCCCGACCGGGTAGAGGGTCTTGAGCTCGACCCACAGGGCGTCGAAGTCCCAGTCGTCTCCGCTGCCCTCGCCGGTGTGCTGGTCGAGGATGTCGTCGATCACGTCGGTGAGGAACTGCTGCACGCGCTCGTGCAGGTCGTCGCCCTCGAGGACGTGGCGGCGGTCGCTGTAGATCGCTTCGCGCTGCCGGTTGAGGACGTCGTCGTACTTGAGGACGTTCTTGCGGATCTCGGCGTTGCGCGCCTCCACCTGGGACTGCGCGCTGCGGATCGCGCGGCTGACCACCTTGGACTCGATGGCCATGTCGTCGGGGACGCTGCTGCGGCCCATCAGGCTCTCGGCGGCGCCCGCGTTGAACAGGCGCATCAGGTCGTCCGTCAGCGACAGGTAGAACCGGCTCTCGCCGGGGTCGCCCTGGCGGCCGGAGCGGCCGCGCAGCTGGTTGTCGATGCGGCGCGACTCGTGACGCTCGGTGCCGAGCACGTACAGGCCACCGGCGGCGACGACCTTCTCGGCCTCTTCGGCGACCTGCGCCTTGACGTTCTCGAAGACGTCCTCCCAGGCGGCCTCGTACTCGTCCGGCGTCTCGATCGGCGACAGCCCGCGCGCGTTCATCTCGGCGACGGCCAGGAACTCGGAGTTTCCACCGAGCATGATGTCGGTTCCACGTCCGGCCATGTTGGTCGCGACCGTGACGGCTCCGAGCCGGCCGGCCTGTGCGACGATCGCCGCCTCGCGTGCGTGGTTCTTCGCGTTGAGGACCTCGTGGCGCACGCCCTTCTTGGCGAGCAGGCGCGACAGGTACTCGCTCTTCTCGACGGAGGTCGTTCCGACGAGAACCGGCTGGCCCTTCTCGTGGCGCTTCACGATGTCTTCGACGACCTGGTCGAACTTGGACTTCTCGTTCTTGTAGACGAGGTCGGACTGGTCCTTGCGCTGCATCGGCTTGTTGGTCGGGATGGGGACCACGCCGAGCTTGTACGTGCTCATGAACTCGGCGGCCTCGGTCTCGGCCGTACCGGTCATGCCGGACAGCTTCTTGTAGAGGCGGAAGTAGTTCTGCAGGGTCACCGTGGCGAGGGTCTGGTTCTCGGCCTTGACCTCGACGCCCTCCTTGGCCTCGATCGCCTGGTGGATGCCCTCGTTGTAGCGGCGGCCGACGAGGATGCGGCCGGTGTGCTCGTCGACGATGAGGACCTCGCCGTTCATCACGACGTAGTCCTTGTCTCGCTTGAACAGGGCGTTCGCCTTGATCGCGTTGTTCAGGAACGAGATCAGCGGAGTGTTCGCCGACTCGTACAGGTTGTCGATGCCGAGGTAGTCCTCGACCTTCTCGATGCCCGGCTCGAGCACTCCGACGGTGCGCTTCTTCTCGTCCACTTCGTAGTCGACGTCGGGAGTGAGGCGCTTGGCGAGGTTGGCGAACTCGTTGAACCAGCGGTTCGCCTCGCCCGAGGACGGACCCGAGATGATGAGCGGGGTGCGGGCCTCGTCGATGAGGATGGAGTCGACCTCGTCGACGATGGCGTAGAAGTGGCCGCGCTGCACCATGTCGCTCGCCTGCCACGCCATGTTGTCGCGCAGGTAGTCGAAGCCGAACTCGTTGTTCGTGCCGTACGTGATGTCGGCGGCGTACTGCTCCCGGCGCTCCTCCGGCGTCTGGCCGGCGAGGATGACACCCGTCGTCATGCCGAGGGCCCGGAAGACCCGGCCCATCAGCTCGGACTGGTAGCTCGCCAGGTAGTCGTTGACGGTGATGACGTGGACGCCGCGGCTGGCGATCGCGTTGAGGTAGGCCGCGGTCGTCGCGACGAGGGTCTTGCCCTCACCGGTCTTCATCTCGGCGATGTTCCCGAGGTGCAGCGCTGCGCCGCCCATGATCTGCACGTCGAAGTGACGCATCCCCAGGGTCCGCTTGGATGCCTCGCGGACGGCGGCGAACGCCTCCGGCAGCAGATCGTCGAGCGACTCGCCGTTCCCGTAGCGCTCGCGCAGCTCGACGGTCTCGTGCGCGAGTTCTTCGTCGGTCAGCTCGCTGAAGTCGTCTTCGAGAGCATTGACGGCTTTCGCGTACGCCTCCAGGCGGCGGAGGATGCGTCCCTCGCCGACACGGAGGACCTTTTCAAGAACTGAGGCCACTGATGCACTCCACTTACACTCGGTCGGGCCGACGGCCCGGCGCCCCGACGGACGCGCGCCGGACGGCAGACTCCGCCGACGCTAGAGACATGCTACTTGTTCAGCCCCGCCGTTCGGCTCGTTCTGGCTGGGAGGGGCCTGGACGAACGTCCGATGGCGACCGCCGCCTGGGCGGTCGCTATCGGCGCTCCGTCTGTCCGCCTCGGGATGACCCGCTCGCGATCAGCCCAGCTTGCGTGCCGCCGTCGCGACCTCCTGCAGCTCATCGGCGTCGTCGTCGAGCGAGATCACGCCGTAATCCCATCCCTTTCGCCGGTAGACCACGCTCGGGCGCATGGTCTCCTGGTCGACGAAGAGGTAGAAGTCGTGGCCGACCAGCTCCATGTAATAGAGGGCGTCGTCCACGGTCATGGGTACGGAGGCGAAGACCTTCTTGCGGATCACGACGGGGCAGTACTCCTCCTCCGCCGCCTCCGCTACGGGCTCCTCCGTCTCATCGGATACGACGGGCACGCTGCCGGTGGCCACCTGGTCGAGCACCGCGACGGGAGCCGCCGCGAGTCCTACCGCGCTGAAACCGTCCGTGCTCGCCTCACGCAACGAGGTGGGTCTGTGCTGCCCGCGATGGACCTTGCGGCGGTCCTTCGCGCGACGCACGCGCTCCATGAGCTTGCCGAGCGCGATGTCGAAGGCGGCGTACTTGTCCTGCCCTGTCGCCTCGGATCTCACCACAGCGCGCGGCCCGACGAGCGTCAATTCGACGCGGTCGTCGCCGTTCTGGGTGCCCAGCTTCTCGTTGTGCCTGCTGACCTTGATCTCGAACGAGATGGCTCGTTCGGCCAGGTGTGACACCTTGTCGGATTTCTCCGTGGCGTACTCCCGGAATCGATCAGTGATGCCCAGGTTGCGTCCGATGATGTTGATGTCCATGAAGACCTCCCTGATCCGGCGTGATGACCGCCCGGATCACGAAGGGCGGTTCGATCGCGCCTTTTCGTCTACCGTAGTGCCGCCGACCTGCTTCCGGTACCGAAAAACAGACGGCATCTCCCGTGGGTCCGCTGAGTCATCTCTGAGCATGTGCGCCACCCCGGAGCGGCGTCCGTGCGATCGCCGCCGCACCGGCGACCCTCCCACGCACGGCGCGGATCGCCCGCGCCGCCTCCAGGATCGTCGCCCCGGAGGTCACGATGTCGTCGACGATCAGACAATCGCGGCGGGCGAGCCGAGGCGAGGCCACGAGACTGCTCTCTCGGTTGCCCGAGCGCTCCGTCACCGTCAGCCCGGCCTGGTCCGCGGTCTGTCTGGACAATCGCAGGGCGCGCCAGAGCGGAGGGACCAGGATGTGCGCCCGCGCCAGGACCGCACGGGTGGGATGGTATCCGCGCCGGCGCCAGGCCGCGCGGGTCGAGGGCACCAGCACGGGCAACAGAGCCGCGCCGCCGTCGCCGTCACCTCCTCCCCTCCCCGTCGCCTCGCGCTGCGCCTCCGCCACCGCGAACCGCAGTGGCCGCGCCAGCGCTCGCGCCACATCCACCCGGCCGCCGTCTTTGTATGCGAGGAGCACGCGCCGCGGAATGCCCTCGTACGGCAGAGAGGACCAGACGGGGATGCCGCTCACCGCATCCACTCGGGCGGCGGGTCGCAGAGCGGCTGCGCAGTCGTCGCACAACGAGCGATCGGGACGGCCGCACCCCGCGCAGCGCACAGGGAGGACGATGGCGGCGGCGTCGAGCAGGGATTCACGGATCAGGGTCTGAGCTGTCATGGTTCGAGCATCCCCGGCGGTGGCTCTGCTGGAGCGGGGGCGACGCGAATCGGTGGAGAACGTGGTCCGCGAGCCGGCTGTGGACGACGCGTCAGGGCTGGCCCTGCTGCACCGCGATCGCGCCGACCTTGTCCGTCTGCGCCTGCCAGCCGGTGCCGGTGGGCGCGACGAGCGTCCCGTCGCCGCTCAGGACCACATAGGGCGAGAGTCCTGCGGCGCCGACGATCGTCCGGCCTCCGGAAGGTCCGGAAGTGCTGGTCTGGTCACCGCCGACGGTCTGCTGGGCGATGCTCGTCGCGTCGCCGGTCGTGGCGCTCAGCACGGCGATGGTGAGGTCGCTCGTCCAGGCCGCCGAGCGTGGGGTCGCCGCAGGGACGGCGAGTTCGACCGGGTCGGTGAGCGACGTGGGAGACCCGTTTCCGCCGCGCACGATCCCGGACGCCATCAGCGAGTACCCGGTCTCCGTCTTGAGCAGGGCGGCCACCCGCGTCCCGTCGCGCGAGACCGCGAGCGTCAGGATCGATGTCGCGCCCGGCCAGCTCGCCGCGATCACGTGCGCCTCTCCCCCGTTGGCGGCGGCGACCTGAATGGCGCCGGGCGATCCGGAGGGCACCGACCAGACCCAGCCGGAGGGGTCGAGCGACGGTCCGATCAGTCCCGGGCGCGAATCCACCCGGACCGGGTCGCCGTTCTTGCGGACGGAGTAGGCCCCCGCCTGCGCCAGCACGGCGGCTTGATCGCGTGAAGCGTTCAGCGTCACGGCGGTCGGATGCAGGGCCGCCACCTTCTCGCTCAGGCCGGTCAGCGCACTCACCGCGTCCCCGTTCAGCGGTCCGAACACGTCGCCCGGTAGAGGTACGGGTGCGAGTCGACCGACGGGTCCCGGATCGGGAGGGCGGAGGAACTCAGAGACGGGATCTGCTGGACATTGCCCTCCACCGACAGCTCGACGCTCTGCGCCAGGCTCCCCAGCGACTGCTCCAGTTGGTACTGCATCCGCTGCAGCTGCGCGGGATCCGCCTGCGCGGCCTCGGAGCTGAGGTCGACGTGCGCCACCCCTCCGGACGTCGTCACGGACGGCACGGCCAGCTGCGTGCCCTTGGGGAAGGCCGTCGTGACGGCCCCGTTCAGCCAGGGGGCGGGCCCGGCCAGCAGCGAACTCGCCACCCGGGTCGCGGCCGAGGCGACGCGGGCCGGGAACCAGCGTGCGTCCGGCACCAGGTAGCCGTAGCCGGCGCTGTAGAAGTACAGCGTCTGCTGCGTGTAGACGGCGCGGAAGGTCGGGTCGTCGATGACCACGCCGTCGGGGGCGACCGAGATGCGCCACTCCCCGTTCTCCTTCACCAGCTGGTAGTTCAGGCCGACCGGCGCGGTGCTCGCCACCGGATGGTAGGCGCCGATGGAGTCGAGGTTCGCGACGGGGGTCACGTCCACCCTCCAGAGCGACCCCTGGTCCTGATAGCTGCGGTTGCGTCCGTCGTCGACGGTCACCGACTCGTCGGGGTTCCAGCTGGCGGCCATGGCGTGGGTCAGGTACTCGCGAGCGATCTGGAAGTTGTTCTTGGGGCTGGAGGCGGCGTCGATGAAGCCCTGCACGATCCGCTGCTGCGTCGCGCCCTTCTCCGGCGGCGAGGGGTTGAAGTCGAGGTCGAGCGGGTCGTTGACCTGGGCGACGGGTCCTCCCTGGCGCACCGGGCCTGAGTCCGGGATGCTGGCGCACGCGGCGAGCGCGACCAGTGCGAGACCGGCCAAAGCGGCCAGCACCGCGCGGGTGCCCGCCGACCTCGTGCCCGGCGCCCTGCCCGGCGCTCCGCATATTCCCCTGCGCGATCCTCTCAAGCCGATCATGCGTGCGCCTCGCTCCCGGTGGCGGCGTCGCTGCCCTGCGGGACGCCGGTGCCGTCCTCCGTCGGCGCGAGCGGGAGCGGGGATGCCGTGATCTCCCGCCCGGCTACGCGCGGAAGTGTCAGGCGGAAGCAGGATCCCGCCCCGGGCGACGACCAGACCTGCAGCCAGCCGGAGTGCAGGGTCGCGTCCTCCAGTGAGATGGCGAGCCCGAGTCCTGTGCCGCCGAGCGTCCGCTTGCGCGACGGATCCGCTCTCCAGAACCGGTCGAAGACGTGACCGGTGTCCTGAGCGCTCATCCCGATCCCGAAGTCCCGCACGGTCAGCGCGACCGCGCTCTCGTTGCTGTCGACGGTGACGACGACAGGCCGGCCCTCGCCATGCTCGATGGCGTTGCCGAGAAGGTTGCGGACGACACGGCGGATGCGGCGCGGGTCCATGGGTACGTCGAAATAGCCGCCGGGGGCGTCGAGGACGAGCTCCGACCCGTTCTGCTCGGCCACGGTCCGCAGCTCGTCCACGCATTCCTCGGCGAGTCGGACGAGATTCGTGGGCTCTGCGTCGAGCACCACGGAGCCGGCGTCGTAGCGGCTGATCTCGAGCAGGTCGGAGAGCAGGCGGTCGAAGCGCTCGATCTGGGTGTGCAGCAGTTCGGCGGTGCGCGCGGTGGCCGGCGGGAACCCCTCGCGCTGGTCGTAGATGACGTCGCCCGCCAGGCGGATCGTCGTCAAGGGAGTGCGCAGCTCGTGCGAGACGTCCGAGACGAAGCGCTGCTGCAGCTGCGACAGGGTCGCGAGCTGGTTGATCTGACTCTGCAGGCTGTCGGCCATCCCGTTGAAGGAGCGCGCCAGCGAGGCGAACACGTCCTCGCCCCGCTCCGGGATGCGCACCGCCAGATCGCCGGCGGCCAGTCGCTCACTGGTGCGCGCGGCCACACGGATGGGCTCGACGACGAACCGGACGATGACCCAGGTGATCGCACCGATCAGGAGGACGAGCGCCAGGCCGGCGACGAGCAGCGTGTTCTGCACGAAGAGCAGGGTGTTCTCGGAGTCGCGCAGGTTGTAGCCGATGTACAGCTCGTACTTGCCGTAGGACGGCAACGTCAGCTGGGAGCCGACGACGATTCCGGGATCGGTTCCTCCGCCCGCCGGAAGCGCGACCGACTGGTAGTACTGCTTCATCCCTCCGTTCTGCACCTTCTCGCGGAGGTCGGGCGAGATGACGGAGTTCATCGCGGGGCTGCCGCGGTCCGGAGGGGCGAGGACGCCGGTGTCCTGCCCGGGGACGCGGTAGGCGGCGACCAGACGACTGGAGGTGGATGCCTGCACGCTCTGCAGGACGGTGTTGAGCAGGTTCTTGCCCGCGTCGCCGGAGGAGACGTCCGAGGCGTTCAGCGTCGACTGCGCCGTGGTCGTCGCGCGGCTGGAGTCGCGCAGTGCCTGGTCGAGGCGCGACTGGTAGAGATCGTTGCTGATGCTGAGCGCCATGTAGATGCCGGTGACGAGGATGGCGGCACCCGTGAGCAGGAGGGTGATGGCAACGGTGCGGACCTGGAGCGACGTGCGCCACAGGTATGCGAGGCGGGACGGCACCCGCCGCCACGCATCCCGCGTCGGCCACCGGAAGCGCATGCGACTCTCCGGGAGCTCACGCGGCGGCGCCGGCGCGGTAGCCGACCCCGCGCACGGTCATGACGATCTTCGGGTTGTCCGGGTCCTGCTCCACCTTGGCGCGCAGCCGCTGGACGTGCACGTTCACCAGGCGCGTGTCCGCCTTGTAGTGGTAGCCCCAGACCTGCTCCAGCAGCATCTCCCGGGTGAAGACCTGCTGAGGCTTGGACGCCAGCGCGAGCAGGAGGTCGAACTCCAGCGGGGTCAGCGCGATACGGGCGTCGCCGCGGCGCACCTCGTGGCCTGCAACGTCGACGATGAGGTCGCCGACGGTGAGCTCGTCGGAGGGCGGGCTCGCCGGCGCCGGACGCAGCCGGGTGCGGATGCGGGCGACCAGCTCCTTGGGGTTGAACGGCTTGACCATGTAGTCGTCCGCGCCCGATTCCAGGCCCTTGACCACGTCGGCGGTGTCCGACTTCGCGGTCAGCATGATGATCGGCGTGCCGGATTCGGCACGGATGCGGTCGCACACCTCGATCCCGTCCAGGCCCGGGAGCATCAGGTCGAGCAGGACGAGGTCGGGCTTGGATGAGCGGAAGACCTCGAGCGCCTGGGCGCCGTCTTCGCAGAAGACCGGATCGAACCCTTCCGTGCGCAGCACGATGCCGATCATCTCCGCAAGCGCGGTGTCGTCGTCGACCACCAGGATGCGACTAGTCATGTGCGAAGTTCCCCGAACCCCTCTCGAGCGGCCTCAGGCCGTGAAGCGACATGACCAGCGTAATGGAGCAGCCTGCCACCGGCTTGAATGTAAGCATTACGCGCCCTGTGGATGCGCGACCGCAGCCCCTGGTCGGCTCGAGCCCGACGAGTCCGGAGCGGGGACACCAGCGCTGGGGCGTGCCGAACGCCCGGTCGCTCTGGTATCAACTTCTTTGTGTAAACATGCTGATTTGGAGCATCGTGACCTCACTTCCCGACTTGCCCATCCTCACGGCCGGCGACCCGCACGCGCGCCCCGCCCTCGTCCTCCACGGCGGTGGAGGGCCGAAGACCGTCGCGCCCATCGTCGAGCACCTCGCGGCGAGCATGCACGCTTCCGCACCGACGCATCCGGGGTGGGAGGGCACCGCCCGTCCTGACTCGATCGGCTCGGTCGCGGACCTCGCGGCGGGCTACCTCGCTGGTCTCCTCGAGCACGGTGAACGGGACGTCGTGCTCATCGGTTCCTCGATCGGCGGCTGGATCGCACTGGAGATGGCGGTGCAGGCCGCGGGAGACGACCGGTACGACCGCCTGCTCGGTGCCGTAGTCGTCATCGACGGCGTCGGGCTGGTCATCGAAGGCGAACCGATCGCAGACTTCTTCTCGCTCGACGCCCGCGGAATCGCGGAGATCGCCTGGCACGACCCGGAGCGCGGATACGTGGACCCGGCCGGGCTCAC
>Ga0206353_11647894_pt1 | contig 12241 bp, 8 predicted proteins | sample DielMetaTC5am4_FD_146436 | JGI IMG/M metagenome (GOLD analysis project Ga0206353, IMG submission 146436) | Corn rhizosphere microbial communities from Kellogg Biological Station, Michigan, USA - Diel MetaT C5am-4 (Metagenome Metatranscriptome)... | ecosystem: Host-associated > Plants > Roots >...
GTCGTTGAAGGTGCCCCGCTTCGACGCCTCGAGCTTCTGCGTTCCCGCCGCAGGACAGGCCCCGCTCTTCTGGGTGTTGAACGCGTAGCATTTGGCGGATTTGGTGACCGCCGCCGGGACCATCTTCACGCCGGGATCGGCGGTCGACTCGCAGAAGCCCGCACGGTCGCCCTGAGCGCACCAGATGCTGCCCAGATGGTAGTCCTCGTCCGGGCTCGCGCCGACGGGCGAGGCGAAGGCCCAGGAGAGCAGAGCCACCAGCAGCATCACCGGGATGAGCGCGGCGAAGACCGTCCGCCCGCGGCTGAGACCGAGGGGTCCGGTACGGGGCGCCCGGGTCGGGCCGCCGTCCTTCGTGCCCGTCGCATCCACGTCGGTTGTTCCGGCGTCGTTCAGGTCCGCCGCATCCACGTCGGTCGTCATCGGATCTCCTCACCCACTCCGGAGACGTCGTCGATGACGACCTCGCGCTGGTCCGCGGCCGAGCGCATGACCGCTTCGGCGACGGCGAGCGTGGCGAGCCCCTGCTCCATCGTGACGATGCCCGGTCGATCGTGGAGGATGGCGTCCCGGAAGGCTTCGTGCTCGATCCGGAGCGGTTCCCGCTTCTTCAAGGCGAAGCGGATGACGGATCCTTCGGCGACACCGCGGAAGGCGGAGACCGCGTCCCACTCCGTCGCGTCGGTGCCGTTCTCGTAGAAGGTCAGATCGCCGCTGAGGGTATCGGCGACGAACGCCCCGGATTCGCCCGTCACGACCGTGATGCGCTCCTTCATCGGCGACATCCAGTTGACGAGGTGGTTCGTGATCGTCCCGTCGCCCAGCCGGCCGTTGAACGCGACCAGGTCCTCGTGCGGGCGGCCGCTGCGGCGCGAGGTGTTGGCGTGCACCGAGCGGAACGGACTCTGCGCGAGCCAGGAGGTGAGGTCGATGTCATGGGTCGCCAGGTCCTTGATCACGCCGACGTCGGCGATGCGGACGGGGAACGGCCCCTGGCGGCGTGTGGCGATCTGATAGACCTCGCCCAGTTCGCCCGCCTCCAGCCGTTGCCGGAGTGCCTGCAGCGCCGGGTTGAAGCGTTCGATGTGACCGACCGCGCCGACGAGGCCGCGGGAGCGGAAGGCGTCGGTCATCCGGCGCCCCTGGGTCACATCAGCGGCGATCGGCTTCTCGACGAGGACGTGCACGCCGGCCTCGGCGAGCCGGAGGGCGACCTCCTCGTGGGCCGTCGTGGGCACGGCGACGACGGCCGCGTCGATGTGCTCTTCGAGCAGGCGGTCGAGGCCGGGAAGGAGGGGCGCCCCCGCGATGTCGTCGTCGACGGCGAACGGGTCGACGACCGCCGCCAGCTCGATCCCGTCCAGCTCCCGGATCACACGCGCATGGTTGCGTCCCATCACGCCGAGGCCGACGACCCCGTAGCGCAGCGCCGCCATCAGCGTCCCGCCTCTGCGCGGGTGTCCGCACTGTCCCGATCGGCGGACACGATGGCATCGGCGGCGACGAACGTCACGTGGTGGTCCTCTCGAGCTGGATGGCGCCCATCCGGATGCGGCGTCCGCAGTCGAAAATACCAGTTCCGCGGCCGCGTGGCAGCCGGACGGCCCGCCGTCCACGGTCTCCCCGGCTGCCGCATGGTTGAATGCACCTCACGGGCGATCAGCCTGAGATCCGTTCCCCGGAGGCACCCATCACCAGCTACGAACCCCTCAACGAGCCGCTGCCCGCTCGCGCGGACGGCGACGTCCGCACCCGGAGCGCGCGATCCTCCGTCGCGCTGATCCTCGGGGCGACGGTCGTGTCGGGACTGAGCGGTTACGTCGTCACCTGGCGTGTCTTCACCGCGAGTGGAGCAGCGGGCTACGCGGTGTTCTCGGTGTTCTGGTCCGCCCTCTTCCTCGTGGTCGGGGTGCTGTTCGGCGTGCAGCAGGAGGCGACCCGCGCGGTCGCGCAGAGCGACTCGATCGCCGAGCACGGCGACCGGAGCGAACGCCGGTCCTCCGTCTGGCTGTTCGCCGCGGTCCTGGCCGTCCTCGTCGCCGTGGCCGTGCTTCTGACCGCACTGCTGTGGGCGGTGCCGGCGCTCGGGCGCGAGCAGGCCGGGCTCTCGATCTTCGTGGCGGTGGGCGCGGGGCTCAACTGCCTGGTGGCGGCCGGATCCGGTGTGATGGCGGGGAGCGGGATGTGGCGGCAGCTCGCCGGCGTGGTCGCGCTCGACGGCATCCTGCGCGTCGCCTTCGTATTGCTCGCGCTCGCGCTGACCACGCAATCCTGGGTGCTCGCGCTCGCGGTCATCCTGCCGTTCCCGCTCGCGCTCGGTGCTGTCATCCTGACCGCTCCGCGCGCGCTCCTGCGCCGGGCACTCGTCCCCGAGCGGATGCGGACGCTGGCGTCGAACACGCTGCGCACGATGATCGCGGCCTCGGCGACGGCGGTCCTGATCAACGGCTTCCCGCTCATCCTGTCGTTCTTCGCGAATCCGTCCGGGCATCGCGAGCTCGGCTCCCTCGTGCTCGGCGTGACCCTGACGCGTGCGCCCATCCTGGTCCCGCTGATGGCGCTGTCGAGCTTCCTGGTCAGCCAGTTCGCACGCATGACGCAGGGTGCCGGCCGGCTGGTCCTTCGGCTCTCGGCTCTCATCGCCGCTGTCGTCACGGTCCTCTGCCTGTGCGCCTGGGCTTTCGGGGTCCCGGTCGTGATCGCCGTCTTCGGCGCGCAGTTCGACCTCGACGCCGGCACGCTCACCGCGCTCGTCGCCTCCTCGGGGATGATCGGGGTGCTCAGCGTGACCGGAGCGGCGGTCCTCGGCCGCAACCTCCACGGCGGCTACGCGATCGGGTGGGTGGCCGCGTCCGTCGTCACCATCGCGCTGCTCTTCGTTCCGTTGCCGCTGCAGCCGCGTGCGGCGCTGGCGTTGGCGGCAGGACCGGCGGTGGGCATCGCCGTGCACCTCTGGTGGCTGCGCGCGCGAAGCACGCGGAGCGCCGGCGTCCTCACCGAGGCCGCTCCTCGGTGACCGTCAGCTCGGTTCGCGGTGCGGCAGCCGCAGCCGCCAGCTCATGCCCTGCGACGCTTTGACCGTGCAGATGATCAGCAGCATCCATCCCGCTTCGACGAGGATCGAGCTCTCGAAGACACTCGTGACGAGCAGCGCGACGAGCACGAGCGGCGCCCAGGCGTAGACGACGCTGCGGCGGTTGGAGGCGAGCAGCCACGACCGCGAGAAGGCGAGCCCGATCAGGGCGACGAAGAGCAGCAGGCCGATGATCCCGACCTGGAGGTACACGTCGAGGTAGGCGTTCAGTCCGTCGGAGTGGTAGACCCCGGTGTTGTCCTGGATGGCCGTGAACGGGTAGAGGTCCGTGGGCCACGAGCCGACCCAGCCCCAGCCGATCGACTGCTGGACCGGGATGAGCTGCCAGATCTGCAGCCACAGCTGGTAGCGCACCTGGAAGTCCGCCCGGGCGTTCAGCAGGTCGATCACCCGCGTGCGGTAGATGTACGCGACGACGAGCACGGCGACCGTCAGGATCGCGAGACCCCACTGGAAGTACGGCCGCTGCTGCGTCGTCGCCTTCCGCAGGAGGTAGAGCGCGAGGGTCGCCAGCCCGACGACGACCGAGACCGCGGCGATCACGGGGGAGTGGGCGAACAGGATGCACAGCCCGGCCAGGACGATCGAGTACGTCGCGACCGGCGGGCGCACCGACCGCGTCCGCAGTTCGACCAGGAAGGTGACGAACGCGATCAGGGCCACGATGCTCAGCTGGTTGCGGGTGCCGAACAGTCCCTGGATCGGTCCTCCGACCGCGAGGTTGCCCAGGATGCCCAGGAAGCGCATCGGCGCGTCGAGCAGCAGGCCGCTCAGCACCTCCAGCGCCAGGGACAGGGTCAGAAGGAACCGCAGCGCGTCACCGACGACGCGGACGATCTGGATGGCGTCGCGGACGAGGGCGATGTACACGGCCAGGAACGCGAAGATCAGCTGGTAGATCACCCCGGCGAACGACGCCCACTGGTACTGGCTCCACAGGATCGACGCCGCGCACCACCCGACGAACAGCAGCGCCGAGATGGGCAGCAGCCCGTGCCATTCGATGAGTCGCCACTGCGCCGCGAAGGACAGCGCGGCGAGCACCACGAGGACGGCGAGGGCGCCGATCAGCCCCGGCCACCCGATCAGCCCGCGGATGGCGTGCGTCGAGAACCCGGTGATCACCGCCAGGAGGGCGAGGGTCGAGGTGAAACGGGCAGACCCCAGGAACTCGGTCACCGCGGGCGGCACCAGGGTCCGTGGGGGCGTTGCCATGTTCACAGACTACGGGTGCGGCTACGGCGCGGTCCGCTTGGTGGCCACGGCGAGGGCGACCAGGAGTGCCCAGCCTCCCTCGATGAGGATGCGGCTCTCGGCGAAGCTCTGCGCGATGAGCGCGGCCATCAGCAGCAGCGGCAGGAGGGTGGTGGCGCGATACGGCTGGTCGTCCGCGACCGTGAAGCGCGGCCGGTCGACCGCGAGGAACCAGGAGCGCCCCAGCGTGGTCAGCACCAGCAGGACGAACACGACGAGCCCGGCGACGCCGAGCTGCAGCCAGACGTCCAGCCAGGCGTTGTGAGCCTGCAGGTACTCGACGCCGCCTCGCGTCGCGAGGCCCTTGAAGGGCTTCACCCACGGCGCCCAGTAGCTGACCCATCCCCAGCCGGCCACCGGGCGCTGCTGCGCCAGCCCGATCACGGCATGCCAGATGTCGAGCCGGCCGGTGAGGTCCTCGCTCTTGCCGAACAGGGCCGGGATGCGCGAGGCGAAGACCGAGATGAGGACGATGCCCGCGGCGAGGAGGGCGAACGCCGTGACGTACACCGGGGTGCGTCGCGCGGGGCCGGCCCGCCGCATCCAGAGGGCGAAGCCCAGTACGACCGCCGTGACGAGTGCTGCGGCGATGACCGTGGCCGACCGGGTCAGTGCGAGGGTGAGCGCCGCGAGGACGAGCCACGTGATCGCGGACCCGCGGCGCACGGTGCGGTCAACGAGCTGGATGCCGAACACGATCAGCGACAGCAGCGCGATCATGGCCAGCAGGTTGCTGTTGCCGAGGATGCCCTGGATCGGGCCGCCGTGGAACAGCAGGTCGCGGCTCCAGTAGAAGGCCGAGGGGAGGCGGCCCGCCGGCACCGGCTGGGCCGGGGTGAGCGGGAGGACCGGATGCCGGACGATCGCCGCGACCACGAGCTCGAAGAGGAGCGACAGACCGAGGATCCAGCGGAACGCGTTGCCCAGCGCGCTCAGCAGCCCCGGCCAGCCGAGCCGGAGCCCGAGGAACAGCCCGCCCAGGGTGGTCGCCAGCTGGGCCACCACGCCGAGAGCACTCGCGCCCGGGTAGTCCGACCAGGCGATGGAGACGATCGCCAGCGCCAGGAACACCACCAGCGTCTTCGGCGTGCTCCGCCAGCGGAAGCGGGGACGCGAGCGGACGACGACCACGCCGATCACGACCGTCAGCACGCCGACGAGCACGAAGTAGCCGGGCCAGCTGATCAGGTTGCGCCAGAAGTCGCCGGCGAACAGCGTGAACAGCGCGAAGGACGCGAGGACCGCCTCCGCCGTCCCCGTCGTCGTCCGCACCGCGGCGACGCGGGCCGGATCCACGCCGGAACGGCGGGGCGCAGGGCGCGCGGCCCCGGTTCGGGCGGGGGGCGGGACGCGCGGGGTGGTCACCTCGGCAGGATAACGGACGGGTCAGTGGGCGGGCGCCGCGTGCCGCGCGCGTTCAGCCGTTGGGATGGGCCACGAACAGCACACCGTGCCCGCTCGCCGTGAGCTCGGTCTCCTCCGTGACGATCGCGGCCTGGCCGCGCTCCAGCCGCAGCGACCCGGTCGCGCCGCGCAGTTCGATGTCGCCCTCCGTCGCCAGCGCGATCGCCGGGCCGGGGAGCGGCACGGTCGCGCTGCCGACGTCTCCCGCGAGCGAGATGTGCTCGAGAGCGAAATCGGGAACGTCGGGCCGGAAGGTCTCGACGCCCGGCGCAGGATGCCCGGGGGCGAGCGGCGTCGGCCGGATCGGCGTGAAGTCCAGCACGGAGACGAGCTCCGGGACGTCGATGCGCTTGCGCGTGAGGCCGCCGCGGAGCACGTTGTCGGATGCCGCCATGAGCTCGATCCCCAGCCCGCGCAGGTACGCGTGGATGTTGCCCGCCGGCAGGTACAGGACCTGGCCGGGCCGCAGCGTCGCCCGGTTGAGCAGCAGCGCGAGGACGATACCCGGGTCACCGGGGAACGCGTCGTCGACCATCCGCACGGTCTGCGCATCCCGGTCCTCCGGCAGGGAGCGGGCCGCGCGGACCACCTCCGCGACGAGGAGGTCCGCATCCGGGTCGCCGCCGAGGAGCCACTCGGTCGCGTGACGCAGCACGGCAGCCGGATCGCCCTCGAGCGTCCGCGCGAAGCCGGAGAGGACGGCGCCACCCGTCGCTGCGGCGGCGAGGCGCTCCAGCGCCGCCCGGCTCTCGGCCGGGTCGCGGAACCCGCACAGCGCCTCGAAGGGGTCGCTGAGCGCGAAGATGAGCTCCGGCTTGTGGAACGGGTCCTTGTAGTTGCGGTCCGGGGAGTCGAGGGCGAGGCCCGCCGCGTTCTCGCGCTCGAATCCCGCCCGGGCCTGCTCGGAGGAGGGATGCGCCTGGAGCGACAGCGGGCTTTCGGCGGCGAGGACCTTCAGGAGGTACGGAAGGTCGCTCGTCCGCTCCCAGGCGGCGAGGTCGGCCGCCCCGCCGGCGAGCTCCGGGTCGAGCACCCGCGCGGGGGACCCGGGATGCGCGCCCAGCCACAGCTCCGCCTCCGGCCGGCCGCTCGGCTCCGTGCCGAGCAGTTCCGCCATCGCGGTCGTGGAACCCCAGGCGTAGTCCCGCGGGGTGTTGCCGATGCGCACAAACATGCGTCCTCATCCCTTTTGTTCCGTTGGACCAAACTACCAATCGCTTTGTCCTGCCATCGGTGCGGTCCCTAGGCTGACGGCGCCCGACCATCCCTGTGGACGCACTGGAGCACACATGCCCTTCGAGACCATCGCCGGCGACTTCTACGGCTTCGCGAACCAGCTCACCGACCGGGAGAAGGACTTCCTGACGACGCTGCGTGCCGAACTCGAGTCGGAGCTCAAACCGATCGTCAACGAGAACTGGGAGAAGGCGGAGTTCCCGCGCCGGATCGTCGATGTGCTCCACAGGAACGACGTGATCGGCCTCGGCTTCCCGGAGACGGCGGCCTTCGAGAACTCGGCCGTGTTCCGCGGCTGGGTCGCGTTGGAGCTGGCCCGGGTGGACGCCTCGGTGAGCACCTACGTCGGCGTCCAGAACGGCCTGGCGCTCGGAGCCCTCGGTGTCTGCGGCTCGGACGAGCAGCGGGCCGAGTGGATGCCGAAGCTCGCGAGCGGCGAGGTGCTCGGGGCCTTCGGCCTCACCGAGCCGACCTCCGGCTCCGACTCGGCGCGGGGGCTGAAGACGGTGGCCACGCGCGACGGCGACAACTGGGTCCTGAACGGCGCCAAGCGCTGGATCGGCAACGCCACCTTCAGCGACATCACCATCATCTGGGCGAAGAGCGCCGAAGACGGCCAGGTGAAGGGCTTCATCGTGCCCTCGTCCAGCCCGGGCTACACCGCGACGAAGATCGAAGGCAAGCAGTCGCTCCGGATCGTGCAGAACGCGGACATCACGCTCGAGAACGTGGTCGTCCCGGAGTCGATGCGCCTCCAGAACGCGAACAGCTTCAAGGACACCGCGAGCGTGCTGCGGTTGACCCGCGCCGAGGTGGCGTGGGCGGCCATCGGGGTCGCCGTCGGTGCCTACGAGGCGGCGCTGCGCTACACGACGGAGCGCGAGCAGTTCGGCAAGCCGATCGCCGGGCACCAGCTGATCCAGGATCTGCTGGTCAAGTCCATCGGCAACATCACCGCCTCCATCGGGCTCTGCACCCGCGTCTCGCAGATGCTCGACGACGGCGAGCAGCGCGACGAGCACTCGGCGCTCGCGAAGGCGTTCGCCACCGCGCGGATGCGCGAGACGGTCGCCTGGTGCCGCGAGGCGCTCGGCGGCAACGGCATCGTGCTCGAGTACGACGTCGCGCGCTTCTTCGCCGACGCGGAGGCGCTGTACTCGTACGAGGGCACGCGCGAGATGAACACACTCATCGTCGGCCGCGCGATCACGGGGCAAGCGGCGTTCGTCTGAGGCCCGCCTCCCGGGACCGATAGTGTGGCCGCATCCCGTTGGCGAACGATCAGGAGGACCCCCGTGGCGTGGTTGGTGACCGGAGGCGCAGGCTACATCGGAGCGCACGTGGTGCGGGCGTTCCGGCAGCAGGGCATCGACGTCGTCGTCGTCGACGACCTGTCGAGCGGCCACGCGGAGTTCGTGCCGAGCGACGTCCCCTTCTACCGCGGCACGATCCTCGACTCCGAGCTGCTGGCGCGCATCTTCGCCGAGAACCCGGTCAGCGGCGTCGTCCACGTCGCCGGTTTCAAGTACGCCGGGGTGTCCGTCCAGCGCCCGCTGCACACGTACGAGCAGAACGTGACGGCGACGGCCGTGCTGCTCGGCGCCATGCAGGAGGCGGGTGTGGATGCGATCGTCTTCAGCTCCTCCGCGGCGGTCTACGGCACGCCGGATGTGGACATCGTCACCGAGACGACGCCCAAGAGCCCGGAGTCGCCGTACGGCGAGTCGAAGCTGATCGGCGAGTGGCTTCTGCGCGACCAGGGCGTCGCGACCGGGCTGCGGCACACCTCCCTCCGCTACTTCAACGTGGTCGGGTCCGGCGAACCGGGCCTGCGCGACACCAGCCCGCACAACCTGTTCCCGCTCGTGTTCGACGCGCTGGTGGAGGGACGGACTCCGCGCATCAACGGCGACGACTATCCGACCCCGGACGGCACCTGCGTGCGCGACTACATCCACGTCGCCGACCTCGCGACCTCGCATGTCGCAGCAGCGAAGCGATTGGATGCGGGGGAGCCGATCGAGCCCGTCTACAACCTGGGCAGCGGCGACGGCGTCTCGGTCGGGCAGATCATGTCGACCGTGGCCGAGGTGACGGGCATCCACTTCACCCCAGAAGTGGGGCCTCGACGCGCGGGCGATCCGGCGAGGATCGTGGCCTCAGGCGAGCTCGCAGCGCGCGATCTCGACTGGACGATGCGTCACACCCTCGACGATATGGTCCGCAGCGCCTGGGAAGCGCGGCAAGCGGCATCCTGACACCCTCCCGCACCCCGTCCGAGAAGGCCGGGCGTGTCGGGATTGTTGTCGTTCCCCGGCGCGTCGCGAACTCTCGACCGGCGGTCAAGGCTTTACGATTCGCGACTTGACGTAAGCGAATGACACCGGTGTAATTAGGGGAACGCGAGAATCTCGTGTTTCAGCAGTTCATGGGTGGGGAGACCGATATGCCAGTGCCTGAATATCGTTCCGGAGTACCCGACGACTGGTTCATCGATCCGGTCCGGCTCGGGGTGCCGGGCGTCCGCGCAGCCGCTGTCGACGACGACAATCCGCTCGCCTGGCAGACGGACGCGCTGTGCGCCCAGACGGACCCGGAGGCGTTCTTCCCCGAGAAGGGCGGCTCCACTCGCGACGCGAAGCGCATCTGCACCTCGTGCGAGGTGCGGTCGCAGTGCCTCGAGTACGCGCTCGCCAACGACGAGCGTTTCGGGATCTGGGGCGGCCTGTCCGAGCGCGAGCGCCGCAAACTGCGCAAGCGCGCCGGCTGAACCATCTTCTGATCCGCGCCGCGCCCGGCGCAAAGACGTGATCGGCGCGGCCCCGACTTAGGCTGGCTCCCGATGTATCCGAGAGTCACCGCCATCGTCGTCGCCCAGAGCGGCGGCCCCCGCCTGCAGCGCACTCTCGACGCCCTCGCGGAGCAGACCCGTCGACCGGACGCCGTGATCGCCGTCGACTGTGCGACCGCCGACGACGCCACCCGGCTGCTGTCGGAGTTCCACCCCACCCAGCTGCTGAGTGTCCCCGAGAAGCTTTCCTTCGGCGCCGCGGTCGCCGCCGCCGTTCGCGTGCTCCCTCCCGCCACGGACTCCGAGCAGTTGCTCTGGCTCCTCGCGCAGGACACCGCGCCGGAGCCGCAGGCCCTCGAAGCACTCCTGGCAGCCCTCGAGGTCTCGCCCTCGGTCGCCGTCGTCGGCCCGAAGCTCGTGGACTGGGACGATCCGGCTCTCATCCGCGAGTTCGGCGAGTCGATGACGCCGTTCGGCGCCTCGGTGCCCCTGGTCGAGAACGAGCTCGACCAGGCGCAGCACGACGGCCTCAGCGATGTGCTCGCCGTATCCAGTGCCGGAATGCTCGTGCGCCAGGCGTTGTGGGAGCGGCTCGACGGCTTCGACCCGGCCCTCCCGACCGCGGATGACGGACTCGACTTCTGCACGCGCGCGCGCCTCGCCGGGTTCCGCGTCACCCTCGTGGCGTCCGCACGCGTCGCGGTCGCCGGCGCCGGCACGGCCGGGCCCAACCTCTCGCCGAAGTGGACCGTGCGGCGCCGCCTGGCGCGGGAGCGGCGTGCCGCGCAGCTCCACCGCCGGATGGTCTACGCGCCCGGCTGGGCCGTTCCGCTGCACTGGCTCGCGCTGGTGCCGCTCGGCATCCTCCGCGGTCTGCTGCGGCTGCTGCGCAAGGAGCCGGGCTCCGTCGGCGGCGAGCTGAGGGCGGCGTTCCGCGTGGCGTTCTCGGGACTCGCGGTCAGCAACGCACGACGGCGCCTGGCGTCCGCCCGCGAAGTGGGCTGGGCAGCCGTCGCGCCGCTGCGCATCCCCTTCGCGGAGGTGCGTCGGAGCCATGCGCTCAAGCGCGAGGCCGCGATGGTCCGCCAGCAGGGGGAGAAGCAGGACCTCGACTTCTTCGGCACCGGCGGCGGCTGGGCGGTGCTGGTCGCTCTGCTCGTCGGCGTCGCGCTGTTCTTCCCGCTGACCGGCTCCGGCGCCCTCACCGGCGGCGGCCTGCTCCCGCTCCACGACTCGGTCGGCCAGCTCTGGGCGAACCTCGGCTACGGCTGGAGGGATGTGGGCCTCGGCTTCACCGGCGCCGCCGACCCCTTCTCGGCCGTGCTCGCCGTTCTCGGCACCATCACCTTCTGGCAGCCTTCGCAGTCGCTCGTCGTGCTCTGGCTGCTCGCGCTTCCCCTGGCCGCTCTCGGAGCCTGGCTGGCGGCCGCCCGCCTGACCGCCCGTCCCACCCTCCGTGCCTTCGGCGCCCTCGCCTACGCTCTCGCACCGACGCTGCTGGTGGCGCTGCAGGGCGGACGGCCGTCGGCCGTGCTCGCCCACATCCTCCTGCCGTGGCTGTTCTTCGCCGGGCTCGCCGCACGTCGCTCGTGGTCCGCGAGCGCCACGACCGCACTGCTGGCCGCTGCCACGGCCGCCTGCGCGCCCATCCTCATCCCGGCCCTGCTCATCGCGTGGATCGCGGCCATCGTTTTCGCCGGCCGGGGTGGCGCCCGAATCGCGTTCATCCCCCTGCCCGCGCTCGTGCTCTTCGCACCGCTCGTCTGGGAGCAGGTCTCGCGCGGCGCCTGGGTGTCCGTCCTCGCGGACCCGGGCGTTCCGCTCGCCGCCCGGCAGACTCCCGCCTGGCAGCTCGCCCTGGGCTTCCCGGACGGCCGGCTCGGAGGCTGGCACGAGCTGGCCTCCGCACTCATGCTTCCCTCGACCGCCGCGAACATCGCGGTTCCGGTCCTGCTTCTGCCGCTCGGGGTCCTGGCGATCCTGGCCCTGTTCCTGCGCGGGAGCGTCCGGGCGATCGTCGCGCTGGTCGTCGCTCTCGCCGGCTTCCTCAGCGCCGTCGTGGCGCTGCACCTGCAGGTCGCGGTCACGGGCGGGACGGTGGTCCCGATCTGGCCGGGGAGCGCGCTGAGCCTCTACTGGCTCGGGCTGATCGGCGCTGCCCTGCTCGGGCTTTCCGCCCTCGGCCGGACGGCGGTGTACCCGGCGTGGGTCGCCATCGTCACGCTCGCGGTGGTCGCGGCGCCGGTCGGGGCCATGGTCCTCACCGGCCACGGCGACGTCGCCGAGAGCGACGGCCGTACGATGCCGGCCGTCGTCACCGCGAAGGCCTCGACGCAACCGCGGACCGGGACGCTGCGCATCGAGCCGCAGGCCGACGGCGGCATCAGCGCGGCGATCGTGCGCGGGAGCGGTCAGACGCTCGACGACCTGTCGACGCTCGCGGACACCCGCCGCACTCTCAC
>Ga0206353_10645612_pt1 | contig 12236 bp, 16 predicted proteins | sample DielMetaTC5am4_FD_146436 | JGI IMG/M metagenome (GOLD analysis project Ga0206353, IMG submission 146436) | Corn rhizosphere microbial communities from Kellogg Biological Station, Michigan, USA - Diel MetaT C5am-4 (Metagenome Metatranscriptome)... | ecosystem: Host-associated > Plants > Roots >...
CAGTACCTGAACCAGCTGGACTTCGACAACGCGCTCGAGCGCGTGATCGCCGGCCTGCAGCAGAAGCGGGTGCTGACCGAGAAGGAGCGGCGCATCCTCGCCTTCCACGAGGGCGGGCACGCGCTGATGTCGCACCTGATGGGCTCCTCGATGGAGCTGCAGAAGGTGACGATCATCTCGCGCGGCCAGGCGCTCGGGTATGCGTTCTACACGCCCGAGGAGGACAGGTACCTGCACACGACGGAGGAGCTCATCGACCAGATGGTCATCGGCCTGGCCGGCCGGGCGGCTGAGGAGGTCGTGTTCGGGCGCGTCACGAACGGTGCGGCGAACGACCTCGAGAAGGTGACGGAGATCGCGCGCGCGATGGTCTTCGAGTGGGGCATGGCGGAGAGCGTCAGCTCGCGCACGCTGCGGGCGGACAACTATGCGCTGTCCGAGGAGACGAAGCGGCTGCGCGACTCCGAGCAGGCCCGGCTCACCGACGGGGCGTACAGCGAGGCGATCCGCCTGCTGCAGAAGCATCGTCCCGCGCTCGACCGGCTCGCCGCCGGGTTGCTCGAGAAGGAGACGCTCGTGCGCGACGAGGTGCTGGAGATCCTCGCCGACGTCCCCCACGAGCGCCGCGCCTCCGAGACGGTCGGCGTGCCGCAGGTCGTCGCGGCGAAGCCGCAGGCCTAGGCGGGAAGCGCAACCCCGGCGGTAGCATCGCCCCGGTGGACGCACGGGCCATTCACCATGTCGGCGTCGCGGTCGAGGACCTCGACGCGGCAGTGGCGTCGTACGAGCGGCTGTTCGGCGGCCGGCTCGAGCATCGCGAGCGGGTCGAGGAGCAGGGTGTCGAGGCGGCCTCGCTCCGGCTCGGCGAGAGCCGGGTCGAGCTGCTCGCCGCGCTCGGCGAGGACACGCCGGTCGGCCGCTTCCTCGCGAAGCGCGGGCCGGGCATGCACCACGTCGCGTACCAGGTCGACGACGTCGAGTCGGCGCTCGCCGACCTCGCCGGCCAGGGCGTCGAGCTGATCGACGCGGCGCCGCGGCGGGGCATGTTCGGGCTGCAGGTCGCGTTCGTGCATCCGGAATCGGTTCACGGCGTCCTCTCGGAGGTGGTGTCTGGTGGCTGACGATCGCGTGCGGGTCGAGATCGGGTTCGAAGGCGGGCAGGTGGTCGGCGGCTTCGTCGACGTCGCCTCCGCCGACTCGCTGGAGCGGGCGCTGCACGAGGACGGGCCGCGGGTCGTCGTCCTCGAGCTGGAGGACGGCCGCTACCACGTCGTCGTCCCGCGGGTCTCGTACTTCCGCCGCTTCAACCGGGCGAGCCGCGTCGGGTTCGCCAGCGGCTGACGCGGGAACTGTTCCAGCGATGAGCCCGGAGACGACCGAGAGCAAGCGCGACTCGATGGAGAACGTGCGCAAGCTGGTCGAGCGCGCGCAGCAGGGCGAACGGGCGGCGCTCGAAGAGCTGTACCTGATCCACTTCGACCGCATCTACAGCTACCTGCACATGACCGTCGGCAACCGGCACGACGCCGAGGACCTGACGACGCAGACGTTCCTGAAGATGCTCGAGTCGATCGGCCGGTTCCGCTGGCAGTCGGCGCCGTTCTCGGCGTGGCTCTTCCGCATCGCGCACAACCTCTCCATGGACCATTTCCGGGCGCGCCGGCGCTGGCAGCCGGAGGAGGAGGTGCCCGAGGTGCCGGGCACCGAGGAGCCGTCGGCCGAGCTGGCGGCGATGCAGTCGATCGGGCGGCAGTCGATGCTCGAGCTGATCGACAAGCTCTCGCCCGAGCAGCAGCAGGTGCTGACGCTGAAGTTCGTCTTCAACTTCCCGAACGCCGACGTCGCGAAGATCCTCGACAAGACCGAAGGGGCGATCAAGTCGCTCCAGCACCGTGCGCTCGCATCGCTGCAGAAGCAGATCGCGAGCAAGGAAGAGACGCAGGGCTAGAGCCCGGGCATCGTGGCACTCGAAGTCGGGATCGTCGGGCTGCAGAGCGCGGGCAAGTCGCTGCTCTTCGAGGCGCTGACCGGGACGCGCGCGACCGGCGAGGTCGGCATGGCCGCGATCCCCGACCCGCGCCTGCAGCAGCTCGCCGAGGTGGTGAGCGCGCGCAAGGTGACGGCCGCGGCGATTCGCGTCGTCGAGGTGCGCGGCACAGGGCCGGCGTTGCTCGGGAACCTGCGCCAGGTCGACGCGCTGCTCGTCGTCCTGGACGGCTTCTCGGGAACGCGCGTGCCCGACGACGACCTCGAGACCCTGAGGCTCGAGCTGCTCGTCGCCGACCGCGACCACGTGGAGCGGCGGCTGGAGCGGGTGGCGAAGCAGGCGAAGTCCGGCGACGCGAAGCTGAAGAAGGAGGCCGACCAGCTGGAGCGGCTGCTCGCCCACCTCGATGCCGGCCACACGCTTGCCGACTGGGCGGAGGAGCTGCCCTCCGAGCTCGAGCCGCTGACCACGAAGCCGGTGATCGCGATCGAGAACGGGCCGGCCGCGGTCGACCTGAAGCTCGAGGCCGAGCTCGCCGAGCTGCCCGAGGACGAGGCCGCCGAGTTCCGCGGCGGCGGCGAGTCCGCGCTCGGCGAGGTCGTGCGCCGGCTTGCGGAGACGCTCGACCTGATCACGTTCTTCACCGCTGGCGAGAAGGAGACTCGCGCGTGGACGTTGCGCCGCGGCCAGACCGCGCTCGACGCCGCCGGGACGATCCATTCCGACATCGCGCGCGGCTTCATCCGCTGCGAGGTCGTGCGCTGGGACGACCTCGTCGCCGCCGGCTCGCACAGCGAGGCCTCGCGCGCCGGCAAGCAGCGGCTCGAGGGCAAGACGTACGAGGTCCAGGACGGCGACGTCCTGAACATCCGCTTCAACGTCTAGCCCTGAGGCTGGTGCCTGCTTTAAAGCAGGCACCAGTCGTTCGGCTCAACAACAATCGCCGCCGTCGCAGCAGCCGCCGCCGTCGCAACAGTCGCTCACGTCGCCTCCTTTCATCGATGGATCTCGATACACTATATTGACAACCATCGATGAAGACGAAGCTGCCCGTTCTCTGCTGCGGCCCCGCCACGCAGCTGCTCGCGCCCCGTGACGCCGACCGGCTCGCGGCGCGCTTCAAGGCGCTCGCCGATCCGACGCGGGTCGCGATGGTCAACCGGCTCGCGCAGGGAGAGTGCTGCGTCTGCGACCTGAACGCCGCCTTCGACCTGTCGCAGCCGACGATCTCGCACCACCTGAAGGTGCTCCGCGACGCCGGGCTCGTCGAATCGACGCGCCGCGGCACGTGGGCTTACTACCGCCTCGAGCAGGACGCGGTGCGGCAGCTTCGGCAGACTCTGGGGGGATGACCCGCGTCCTCTTCGTCTGCGTCGAGAACGCAGGCCGCTCGCAGCTCGCGCAGGCGCTCTACGAGCGGCGCGGCGGCGAGGCGCGCTCGGCCGGCTCGCGGCCCGCGGACGAGCTGCACGAGGCGGTCGTCGAGGCGCTCGAGGAGATCGGCGTCGACACGTCCGGCCGGCGGCCCCGAAAGCTCACCGACGCCGACCTCGAGTGGGCGGACATCGTCGTCGACGTGGACGAATGGGGGCTCGCTGAGCCCGTCGGCCTCTGTCTCGAGGAGGTGCGCGAGCTCCGCGCCGACATCGAGCGGCGCGTCGCCGGGCTGCCGTGCTGATTGCCGCCGTCCAGCGACCGCTGCTGATCGCCGTCGCGCTCGCGGTCGTCGTCGTGGCGAGCGCCTGGGTGGGGAAGCGCTCCCGCGTCCCCGCCCCCGTCTTCCTCGTGCTCGCCGGGCTCGCGGTCTCGTTCGTGCCAGGGGTGCTCGAGATCCGCCTCCCGCCGGACGTCGTCTTCTACGGCTTCCTGCCGCCGCTCCTCTACGCGGCCGCCTTCGTCGTCTCGCCGCGGGAGGCGCGCGCGAACTGGACGTCCATCCTCCTGCTCGCGCTGGGGCTGACAGCGGCGACGCTGCTCACGGTCGGCTTCGTCGGCTGGGCGCTCGTCCCCGCACTCGGCGCGGGCGGCGCGTTCCTGCTCGGTGCCGTGCTCGGCCCGACCGACCCGGTCAGCGCGACGACGGTGATGCGCCAGACCACGACGCCCGAGCGGCTGCAGACGATCCTCGAGGGCGAGAGCCTCGTCAACGACGGCGTCGGGCTCGTCGCGTTCTCGATCGCGCTCACCGCGGTGCGGCACGGCAGCTTCTCGGTCGCCGACGGGCTGCTGAAGTTCGTCGAGGTCTCCGCCGGGGGGATCGCGTTCGGGATCGCGGTCGCGTGGCTCGTCGAGCTCGTGCGGCGTCGCATCCACGACGCGGAGATCGAGATCCCGCTCTCGGTCCTGACGCCGTACGTGGCGTACATCCCGGCCGAGCGGATCCATCTGTCGGGGATCCTGGCCACTGTCGCCTGCGGCGTCTACCTCGGCTGGCGCTCCGGCGGGATCTTCCGGCCGGAGGTGCGGCTGCAATCTGTGGCGTTCTGGGACGCGCTCGAGTTCATCCTCACCTCGGTGCTCTTCGTCCTGCTGGGCACGCAGTTCCGCCCGGTGCTGCACCGGCTCGGCGACAAGAGCGGCTGGGCGCTGCTGCGCGACTCGGTCGTCGTCTTCGTCGTGCTCACCGTGGTCCGGCTCGCGTGGATGTTCACGGTGCCGCACCTCTTCCGGTTGTGGCGGGAGGTGGCGCCGCGCCGCGACCGCTTCATCCTCGGCTGGAGCGGGATGCGCGGCGCGCTCTCCCTCGCGGCCGCGCTCTCGATCCCGGCGGCGGTCGAGCAGCGCGGCGAGGTGCTCTATCTCACGTTCACGACGATCCTCGCGGGCCTGCTCGTGCTCGCCGTGCCGTTGCCGTGGCTGCTGGAGCGGCTCGGCTTCGGAGGTGAGGCGCGCAGTGCGGAGGAGCACGACGCGCGGGTGTCCATCCTGCGGGCGGCACTCGCACGTCTCGACGACCTCGGCGTCGAGGACGACGGCATCCGCCGCCTGTACGAGAGCCGCCTCGAGCGGATGCGCAGCGACCTCTCCGACCGGCACGAGCACGCCGACCTGCGCCGCGAGCTGCTCGCCGCCGAGCGCGCCGAGCTGCAACGGCTCGAGGCGGAGGGCGGGCTCTCGTTCGCGGCCGCCCGCCGGATCGAGCGGCAGCTCGACCTCGAGGAGGCCGGGCTCAGGCGCTGATGAGCGCCACGCCCGCGAGAGCCACAGCGACTCCCGCCAGCTGCGGCGGCGCGACGCGCTCGTGCAGAAAGACGCGCGCGAGCACGACGATCACGATCGGGTAGAGCGACGCGAGCACCGAGACGACGCTGAGCAGGCCGCGCGTCGTAGCCGCGGAGAAGAGGAGGTTCGCACCCGTGTCGAAGATCCCGACTGCGACGAGCAACGGCAGCAGTCTGCGACCAGGCCGTCTCGGGCTCAACGACAGCGCGAGCACGAGCAGCACCGGAACAGCCGTCGCCCGCATGAGGAATATCGCCCAGCCGATTCCGCCGGGTGCCGCGTTGCTCAGCCCGACCAGCGAGCCGCCGAAGCCGAGCGCGGCGAGCAGGGCGAGACCGACGCCGGTGCCGATCCGGCGACGCGCCGAGTCCGGCACGGGCTCGAGCGACGCGCCGATGCCACCGACCACGGCGAGCGCCACCCCTGAGAGGTGGAGCGCCGAGGGCCGCTCGCCGCGCGCGAGGCCATACGTCAGCGGCACGAGCGCGGAGAGCGACGAGATCGGGCCGACGATGCCCATCGTCCCGACCGCGAGCGCGCGATAGAACGACGAGAGCCCGAGCACGCCGGCGAGCCCGGCGAAGATCGCCCAGCCCACCTCGCCGGCGCGCGGCGCCGGCTCCTGCAGCACGGCGAGGACGATCGCCGCGACCGCCAGCCCTGCGATCTGCATCCCCGCCGTGACGACGAACGCGGGCAGTCTGCGGGCGCTGACGCCCGCGCCGAAGTCGGCGAAGCCCCAGGCGAGGCTCGCGCAGAGCGCGAGCGCGATTGCGATCAATCGGGGATCGGCCTCGTCGCTGCGACCGCGTCGAGCTGGTTCGCGTGGTACAGGACGGCCGCCTCCGCCGTGCGCGCGGCGCGCGCGTCGTGGTGGCAGGCGACGGCGTGCAGCAGCTCGGCCGGCGCGCCGAGCGACTCGAGCGTGCGCAGCGCCAGGTGGACGTGGCCGAGCAGCTTCCCGTCCTCGGTCGGCGCGTACAGCGGCGGGGGCCCGAGCTCCTGCGTCCGCCCGATGTCGTGCACGAGCGCCGCGGCGAGCAGCAGGTCGGGGCGGAGGCGCGGATGGAGCTGCGCCGTCTCGCGGCAGAGCGTCGCGACGCCGACCGTGTGCTCGAGCAACCCGCCGGCGTAGGAGTGGTGACCCTCCGGCGTGGCCGGGTACGAGCGCAGCGGCGCGCCCTGCAGCGCGCGTGTGACGAGCCCGCGCAGCGCGTCGTTGTTGATGTCCGCGACGAGGAACTCGAGGAAGCCCTCCAGCTCCGCGGCGTCGCGGCGCATTGCGGGCGCGAGCCCGGCCGGGTCGACGCCTTCCGCCGCTTCGAGCGAACTGACCGCAAGTTGCAGTGTGTTACGAAAACGCTCGACCCGGCCGAGCACGCGCACCGCGTCGCCCTCGGCGAAGCGCTTGTCGAGCAGCTCGACGTCGTTCCAGACGCGGGCCTGGATCCGGCCGCTCGCGTCGACGAGCTCGAGCGCGAGGTACGCCGCCCCGCCCTTTGTGCGGAGTCGGTCCTTCCGCGAGACCGCGTACACGCCCTCGACCGTCCGGTTCTCCTCCAGCTGCGCGATCGCCGTCATCGACGGTGAGTCTAGGCTTCGTCCGCGACATGGCCGACGTCCGTCCCTTCCGCGCCCTCCGCTACGCCGCGCCCGATCTCGAGCCGCTCGTCGCGCCGCCCTACGACGTGATCTCCGACGAGCAGCGGGCGGGCTATCTCGCCCGCGACCCGCACAACGTCGTCCACCTGACGCTGCCCGACTCGGAGGAGCAGGCGGCCGCCGATCTGCGCCGTTGGCGCGAGGCCGGTGCGCTCGTGGAGGAGGAGCCGTCGTACTGGTGGCTGCGCCAGGACTACACCGGGCCGGACGGCGTCGCCCGCAGCCGGCACGGCTTCGTCGCCGCGCTGCGTGCGCAGCCGTATGAGGAGCAGGTGATCCTCCCCCACGAGCGCACGCACGCCGGCCCGAAGGAGGGACGCCTGCGCCTGCTGCGCGCGACGCGGACGCAGCTCGAGCCGATCTTCCTGCTCTGGGACGGCTCGATCGAGCTGGACGGGCTCGGCGAGCCCGACCTCGCCGCCGCCGAGGCGAAGCTCTGGCGGCTCGATCCCGAGTTCGGCGAGGCGCTGACCGAGGAGCTCCGCGACGCGCAGCTCCTGATCGCCGACGGCCACCACCGCTACGAGACGACGCTGAGCTTCGGCGAGTCGCCCTGGCTGATGGCGGTGATCGTCCCGACCGACCAGGACGGGCTGACCATCTTCCCGACCCATCGAATAGCCCGATCGGTCGACGGCATCTCCGGACAGGCGATCGCCCGTCCGGGCGATGTCCTGCCGGGACCGGTCCTCTACCGGGGAGGCGGCCGCTACGAGCTGCTCGAGGGGGACGGGCTCGATCCCGAGGTCGTCGCGGCCCTGCACCCGGAGGGCGTCACGTACACGGCGTCGCGCGAGGAGGCGGAGGCGGCCGTGGACGCCGGCCACGCGCAGGGAGCTTTTCTTTTGCGCCCGACGGAGATCGAGGACGTGTGGGAGGTGGCGCGCCGCGGCGAGGTGATGCCGCAGAAGAGCACGTTCTTCTATCCGAAGCTGACGAGCGGGCTGCTCTTCTTCCCGCTCGACGACTGAGGATCGGCTGCTCCGGGTGGAACTATGCGAGCTGGAAGCAGGAGTTCTACGAGGGGCGGCCGGCGCGGCTCTGGCTCGAGCACTACGCGCGGCACTTCGACACCGTCGAGGTGAACAACACCTTCTACCGCCTGCCGAACCGGAACGCGGTCGCGAGCTGGGAGCAAACGGCGCCGCCCGGCTTCGTGTTCGCGATCAAGGCGTCGCGGTACCTGACCCATGTGAAGCGTCTGCGCGAGCTCGGGCCCGGATTGCAGCGGTTCCTCGAGCGGATCGAGCCGCTGCTGGGCTCGCCGAAGCTCGGCCCGTTGCTCTGGCAGCTGCCGCCGACGTTCCAGCGCGACGACGCGCGCCTGCGCCAGGCGCTCGCGGCGTTCCCGCGCGGGTTACGGCATGCGGTGGAGTTCCGGCATCCGTCCTGGTTCGTCGAGGAGACCTACGAGGCGCTGCGCGAGCGGGGCGCGGCGCTGGTGATCGGCGACCGGCCGGAGGTGAAGCCGTTCCAGGCGCGGGTTCTCACGACGGACTGGACGTTCGTCCGCTTCCATTACGGGTCACGTGGGAGGCGTGGGAACTACAGCGAGACGGAGCTGCGCGACTGGGCGGCGCTGCTGCGCGACTGGAGCGGGCGCGCTGACGTGTACGCGTACTTCAACAACGACTGGGAGGTCTTCGCGGTGAGGAACGCGCTGCGGATGAAGGAGCTGCTGAACGCATGAACGCACGCGTGCTCGTCGCGGACGACAACCGCGAGTTCGCGGAGCTGCTGCGCGCGTTGCTCGAGGACGCCGGCTACGAGGCGGTGACGGCGTACTCCGGCCTTGCCGCGATCGCGACCGTCGAGCAGCAGCCGGTGGACGCCGCGGTGCTGGACGTGCTGATCCCGGAGATCAGCGGCGACGCCGTCGCCGCGCGGCTGCGCCAGTTGCAGCCCGGGCTGAAGATCGCCCTGATGACGGGCGCAGACGGCGCGTTCGCCGCAGGCACCGGCTTCCCCGTCCTGCGCAAGCCGTTCACGAAGGAGGAGCTGCTCGAGGCGGTCGAGCGGTTGCTGAGTCGTTAGCGAAGGATGCCGGCGCGGCGGAGCACCGATTTTGCCGCTTCGGCTTCGGCGTCGATGCGGTCGAGGCGGCGGAGCAATTCCTCACGGCGTCTGCGCGTGGCCCGCAACACCTCGCCACTCTCGCGAAGCACGCGCTTCCGCTCGGCGTCCCACCTCTCGTACTGGGAGGGGCTCATGCCTCGTCCCACAGTCTTTTCATGGTATCTCCGAATCGACGCCATCCAGAACGCGGCGGAGTTCCGTGACTTCACGGGTCGAGACGCTGGTTCTCCTCGGCGAGCCATCTCGCGGTTGCCGAGGCCTCTTCGTGTGAGGCGCCGAGTCTCTGCGAGGACGCAGCGACCTCCACCGGGCCAACGCGTGTGAGCCACTGGCCCCTGCGCACCGACGCCAGCATCGAGGCCATCGCGTACGCGATGAAGGCGAGGACAGCAACGCGAGCCGCCAGCAGCATCAACCGGCTCGCGAAGATCGCGTTCCAGGGGCTGACCTCGGCGTTCAGCGGTCCGCCTGTCGCGATCCTGAAGGCCGTGACGCTGACGAGCGCCCCCACCACCAGAACCGCGGCTAGACCGAGGGTCGATCGCCGGTCACGCACGCATACGATCGTACGTTCGCCTGCACCGCTCCGCCAGATGTCCGAAACGGACGGGCGCTACGAGGACAGCCGGCGCAGCGCCGGGTACAGCTCGCGGAACCGCGCGTACTCCGCCTCGTAGTCCCACACCGGCTCGACGCGGTCGCGCACCCGCACGCAGCGCTCCACCGCCTCCGACGCGGAGGCGAACACGCCCGCCCGCACGCCCGCGAGCAGCGCGGCGCCGAACGCCGAGCCCTCCTCCGACTCCGTCCGCTCGAGCGGCAGCTGCAGCACCGAGGCCACGATCTGCGTCCACAGCTCGCTGCGCGCACCGCCGCCCGAGACGCGGCCGACCTCCGGCCGGACGCCGAGCGAGCGCAACAACTCGAGCGAGTCGCGCAGCCCGAACGCGACGCCTTCCAGCACGGCCCGCGTCAGTGCGCCGCGGTCGTGTCGCAGCGACAGCCCGACGAACGCACCGCGCGCGTCCGGATCCGCGTGCGGCGTGCGCTCGCCCGCCAGGTACGGCGCGAACAGCAGCCCCTCCGTCCCGGCCGGCCAGCGCGCCGCCTCGCCGGCGAGCTCGTCGAACCGGGCGCCGAGCACGCCGTGCAGCCAGGCGAACGACCCGGCCGCGCTCAGCATCACGCCCATCGCATGCCACGTCTCCGGCACCGCGTGGCAGAAGACGTGCACGCGCGCCTGCGCGTCCGGCTCGTACCGCGGCAGCACCGCGAACACGACGCCAGACGTCCCGAGCACGACCGACACCGGCCCCGGCGCCGCGATCCCCACACCCAACGCGGCGGCCGCCTGGTCGCCGGCGGTCGCCACCTCCGTCCCCTCGTGCACATCGGGCAGCCACTCGAGCGGCACCTCCAGCGCGGCGCAGACCTCCTCCGACCAGCGCCGCCGCGCGACGTCGAAGAGCAGCGTCCCCGACGCGTCGGCGCAGTCGATCGTCCGCTCGCCGGTCAGCCGGAAGCCGACGTAGTCCTTCGGCAGGAGGACGTGCCGCACCCGCGCATAGACCTCGGGCTCGTGCGCTCGCAGCCAGAGCAGCTTCGGCGCCGTGAAGCCGGTCAGCGCGCGGTTGCCGGTCAGCTCGATCAGCCGCTCCAGCCCGACGCGCCGCTCGATCTCCGCGCACTCCGCCGCCGTGCGCTGGTCGTTCCAGAGGATCGCCGGCCGCAGCACCTCGCCGTGCTCGTCCAGCACGACGAGCCCGTGCATCTGGCCCGAGAGCCCGACCCGCCCCTCCGGCAATGCCCCCAGCACATGCTGCGCGGCCTGCCACCAGAGCTCCGGATCCTGCTCCGCCCAGCCCGGTCGCGGCGTCGAGAGCGGATAGTCCTCGGACGCCGTCGCGACGACGTGCCCTTCGCCGTCCAGCGCGGCGCCCTTCACACCCGACGTGCCGACGTCGAGCCCGATCAGGACCATTCGTACGCCTCCCCGACGTTCACGGCGACGACCGAGTCGCCGCGCACCCAGAGCAGCTGCCCGAGATACCCGGCGCCGAAGCACCCGCCCGGCGAGAGCCACCAGAGGAAGCCGTACGGCCGCCCCTCGGGCGGCCCGCCGTCGCTCCACGCGCGCACGGCCTCCGCGCGATATGAAGCATCCAGGAGCGAGCCGACCCGCCACGCCTCGCCGATCCGCGCGAGGTCGCGCGTGCGCAGCCGCAGGTGCCCGAACCCGAACGCGTAGCCGTCCGGATCGCGGGGCCAGCGCCACCCCTCGATCCCGAGCGGCGCGAACAGCACCTCGGCCGCGTACTCGTCGAGCGGCCGCCCGACCGCGCGCGCGAGCTCGCACGCGAGCACGTGCGCGCAGCCGTTGTCGTACCGGAACGTCCCGACCGGAAGCCGCGGCCACGCGCGGATCGCCTGTTCCCACGACGACTCGAGCGCCATCACGTCGTCGATCTCACCGCGATAGCCGGCCGTCATCGTCAGCAGCGGCCGCCACGGCTCGACGCTCGCCACGTCGCCGCGCGCGAGCGCGATCCCGCAGAGCGTCGAGACGACAGTTTTCGTGACGGAGTACGTGTCGCGCAGCTCGCCGTCGCCCACAGCAGCGACACAGGAGCCGCCTCGCAACACGACCGCGTTAAGCGCCAAGCGCTCCGTAGACGAGCTCGTACGCGCGGACGGCGTCCTTCTCCTGCTGCGCGGCGCGCAACGCGGCATCGTCGATCTTCGCCGCGATCCCGTCGATGAACCGCCACTGCAGCACCGACCGGCGCACCGCACCGACTGCATCCTCGGTGTACGGATACAGATCGAACCCGAGCCGCTCGCCGTTCTCGCCGTAGCCGGCCCGGCGCAACTCGATCGCCAGCTCGAGCGTCTCCATGAACGCGGTCGCGCCGACCATGTTGTCGTCGTCGAACGTCCCCCAGCCCGAGTTCGCGTGCTGGTGGCCGAGCAGCCCCTCGGCGGCGAGCATCGCGGCGTACTCGGCGAGGTTCTCGCCGTTCATGAGCAGGTGCTGCCAGTCCATGTTGACCTGGACGTTGTCCACGCCCTCGGCCCGGAGCTTGTGGATCACGTGCAGGGTCATCCCGATGTTGCGCATGAGGATCTTCATGGCCGGCTCGGAGTTCTTGTGCTCGAGGAAGAGCTTGCGCCCGTACGGCTCGATCGCCACGGCGGCCTCGCCGATGCCCTCGATCAGCCACTTCCACGAGTCGGCGTAGGGCGTCTGGAAGGGGTAGTTGTAGCCCTCGATCCCGGGCCAGATGATGAA